>Ga0209677_101244_pt1 | contig 11496 bp, 11 predicted proteins | sample AraplaCvi_mCL_r2_2_FD_184285 | JGI IMG/M metagenome (GOLD analysis project Ga0209677, IMG submission 184285) | Arabidopsis root microbial communities from North Carolina, USA - plate scrape CL_Cvi_mCL_r2 (SPAdes) (version 2) | ecosystem: Host-associated > Plants > Roots > Endosphere | place: USA... | reverse complement strand
GCGCAGCCGCATGCTCGCCGATCTCGACCAGATGCATTCGATGCTGGGCTCGGTGCTGTCGTTCCTGCGCAACGGCCGCAAGCTCGAGCCGATGACGCTGGTCGATGTCGCCAGTATCCTGGAGCTAGTCGCCGATCAGTTCGCCGACATGGGCCATACGGTCAGCTATGTCGGTCCCGGCCATGCCATGGCCACCGTGCGGCCGGACGATCTGCTCCGCAGCGTCACCAACCTGGTCGAGAACGCCGTCAAGTTCGGCACGACCGCGACGATCCGGCTTGCCGTGCTGGCAGACGACATGACGATCGATGTCGAGGATGACGGGCCCGGCATCTCGGATGCCGACAAGCCGCACGTGCTGGAGCCGTTCGTGCGCGGCGATCAGGCGCGCAACATGGACGAGGCCACCGGCTTCGGCCTCGGCCTGTCGATCGCCAACGCAATCGTCGCCGCACACGGCGGCGCGCTGTCGTTGCACGACCGCGATCCGAATGGACTGATTGCGCGCATTCGTCTGCCGGTGCGGCAGAAGACGCTGCGGGCAGCAGCGTGAAGCGAGATCGAAACGGAACGCGCGCCCGGCGAGGCCGCCGGGCGCCTTCTTATCAAATCAGCCGAACATCAGGCGATGCGAATTATTCCGAGAACTTGAACTCGGGCATCGCCTTCAGCTCATCCTTGGTCGCGTTGAACACCGCGTGGTCCGGATACCAGCGGCTCGACTTCGAGCTTGCCGTCGAGGTCGACGACGACGTGGTGGCGGTCGAGCCGGTCGTGGTCGTCGAGGACGGCGGCGAGGTGCCGGCAGGGGCCGTGCTGCCGGGGGCCGGCGCATTCGAGGCCCCGGTGTAGGCGACCGGCTGGTCCGAGAACTTCACCTTGTCGAACGACACCGCGACCAAGTGCTCGCCCATGCCGAGGAAGCCGCCGACGCCGATCACGACAGCCTTGATGTTCCCGCTCTTGTCAACGAGCATGTCGTTGATCGAGCCGACGCTCTCGTTGTTGTCGTTGTAGACCTTCAGGCCGACGAGCTTCGAGGCACGCCAGTCGCCCTGGTACGAGGCCGCCGTGGTATCGCCCGTCTTCGCTGCGGTGGTCGAGGTCGTGGTCGAGGTCTCCGCAGCAAAGGCCGCGCTGGCAAGCAGAAGGGAACCGGCAAGGCCGGCCGCCACAGTTTTCATCATCATGTGATTTCTCCCTCATCAGCAAATGGTGACGGGAGAACTGCGGCGAGCGGCCCACGTTCCATGGGAACCATGGATTTCAGATGTGCGCCGCAAGGCGCGACATCATGGCTCGCAGATCATGCCGCGAGCGCGTGACCTTCATGATCGCCATCATGGAAATAGGCGACCGCCTCGAACTGATAGTCGCAGGCGTAGCAGTGCCAGAGGTACGCGGTGCATCCCTCTCCCTGCTCGATCCATTCGGGAATCGCGATCGGAGTACCGCATTGAGCGCAGGGATTATTCCGCGGAAGAGCCTGGAGGTAATCGACGGACTGGTGACGGGTCTTCGACATGGCCATAACAAACTGCCTCTTCGCAAGACGGTGGAATGAGGATGGCATGAACGGATCGGAACTCGTTCGAGACGTATGAGTGCGCCCGCTGTCCGAGCCGAACACGAATGCTAGCGCCGCAATTGCGTCAATTGCACGACAGTCAGAGATGGGTGCAGCGCCAAACGTCGATGCGTTGCATGAGCTATCTGGCGACCGGATTGACGACCGGCTCGCGATTGTGCCGGGCGTTCGCTTTTCGCAAATGGATGGTGGCGATGTCGTCCGAATAGACCTTCTCCCAGCCGTCCATGTGATCGAGCAGCTTGGTCGCGGCGCTCTGGGTGCGCAGGAAGGTCGCCTCGATATTGTATTCGTCGAGCAGCCGGAACAAATTGTCCGGCTCCATCAGGCCGGATGCCGCATTGTGGTCGACGAAGAATTTTTCGCCATAGAGCTCGGTACGGCCGTCGATGAATGGCGCGACGCCGGAAGCGATCAGATAGCCGCCGAAATCATAATCGTTGAGCACGCGTGTCAAATTGAGCTTCTTCAGCTCGGTGACTGCGGCCACCGGCATGCCGCGCATGCGCGGGGCAAATTGCAGCGTCGAGGCCGAGGCGACGGTGCCCACCGCCAGCCCGAGCACGACGATCGCTGCGGCGCGCCAGGACACCGCATTCGAGGCCTGCGGATCGACCGCGAGCGCGCCGTCCATCTGCCGCGCGAGCGGTGCCGCCAGCACCAGCGGTCCGACCAGCGCCAGGATCTCGGCGGCGCGGCCCTGCGCCAGCGCCATATGCAGCAGGCCGAGCAGCATCAGGATGCGCATCGGCGGCAGCTTGATCCCGTTCAACAGCGTGAAACCGATCGCCAGCAGCAGGCAAACCTCAAACGGGCCGAGGCTGCCGAAATTGGTTGGAGTCCATTCGATGATCAGCGGCAGCGCCGCGCCAAGCGACAGGATCTTCTGCGAGGCGAGCAGCGCGCCCCAGCCATAGGGCGTGCAGCAACTCGCGGCGAGCGCGACAACAACGAAGATGCTCCAGCGCAGCGCCAGCGCGCGGCGCGCAGCGGCTTCTGCGTTCACCAGCGCGTCGAGCGCGGTCGGCGCGATGAAGAACAGGCCGAATACGAAGCCGCCATGCAGATTGGCCCAGAGCGCGATCAGCAGCGTCAGCGCCAGCGGCGGCGCCTGCTTGCGGTCGGCGGCGTCGATCAGCCCGGCGATCCACATCACCAGCACCGGAAACGCCAGCACGTGCGGGCGGGCAAAGAGATGCGGCAGGGTCAGTAGCAGCGCGGCGGTGGCGAACAGGAGCGTCGTGCTCTCGCGCAGATGCCGGCTGAGCGAACGCACGAACAGCGCGAAGGCGAGCGCACTTGCAGAAGCCGCAAGCACCACTGGCCCGCGCCAGCCGGCCAGCGCATAGGCCTTGGCATAGAGCACCTGCGCCAGCCATTGCGTCGAGATCCAGGGCTGGCCGCGCATGGTGAAGGAATAGAGGTCGGTCTCGGGCACCGCGTGGTGGTCGAGGATCCATTGTCCGACCGTGATCTGCCACAGCGTGTCGGTGTCGGCGAGCAGCCGGTTGCCTGAGATCAGCAGCAGCACATAGACGCCGGCCCCGACCCAGAGCGGCAGCAGGTTGCGGGCTGGCTGCGTCGTCGCATCGGAATGGGTGACGGAAAGCGTCATGGCAGGTCCTGTGGCCCCGGGATCTCGGGACCAGCCAACCACGTCGGCGCATAATTCCTGGTAAATTCGGCCGCCTCAGGGGGTACCGTGCGTCGCATTCTTGCCACATTATTGCCCCCCGGTCGCAACAATTAAAGTGCGTAAAGCATGAACGGCTTGGGGGTGCTGTTTCGCGCGCGGGGCGCGGGCACGTGCTGGTGGTTCCCGGGGGATTTCATCGATGAAACGTCTGCTGGTTTCGGCCTGCCTCGCGGGCCTTGCCATCTCTGGCGCGACCAAAAGCGCCATGGCCCAGAACGCAAGCGCAGCGACCGAGACCGGCACGACGGCAGCGACCGACAAACCGATCTTTCCAATCTTTCCCAAATCGGCTGGCGCCAAATCAGCCTTCCCCAAATCAGCGGCCACCACCCCGGCAGCGATCAAGACGGCATCGAGCAAGGCCTCCAGCAAGAGCGCCAAAGCCAAGACTCCCCTGCCCGCCCCGAAGCCCGCCGAGGCCGAAGCGACCGAGGCGGACGCCGCCGCCACCGAGGGCGCAGCCCCGCCCGAGGCTCAGGCCGACGCGACGCCGGCCGACACCCGGCCCGCCGAGCCGCCGGCGGCCGAGGCTGCCCCGGACGCAGCCGCTCCAAAGGCGGCTGAGGCGAAACCGAGCTACATGCGGACCGGCCATCCGGAGATCGATCCGCTGGTCGCAACCCATGCGCGCGCCAACAACGTGCCGGAGGCGCTGGTCCATCGCGTCATCGTGCGCGAAAGCAAATACCAGAAGGACCTGGTCGGCAGCTGCGGCTGCATCGGGCTGATGCAGATCAAGCTCGCGACCGCGCGCGGGCTCGGCTACACCGGCGACGCCAAGGGTCTGCACGATGCCAACACCAATCTCATGTATGGCGTGAAATACCTTGCCGGCGCCTATCGCGCCGCCAACGGCGACCATGACCGCGCCGTCCACTACTTCGCCAAAGGCTATTACGAGGTCGCCAAGCGCCAGCGCCTCGCCGACGCGCAAGCCCTGCCGAAGCGCGAGCGCGCCCATGCGCCGCTCGACATTACGCCAAAGCAGCCCGCGCGCGCGTCCCTCTCCAGGCATGGCGCCCCACACGCGGTCGAAGCGTCCGCGCAGTAAGTTCCTGCTCTGTCGATATCGACCCAAAGCAACCAATCGCGGCGCAGGCCGCGACGTGACAATCCGTTGACACGCGAGCGCATCGGTCTACATTAGCGCCGTTCCGAGGGGAGCTCCGAGGGGGAGCTGAGATACCGCATCCGATGCGGTGACCCTTTGAACCTGATCCGGGTCATGCCGGCGAAGGGACAGGGATGCAGCATAACAGCATTTTGCGCGGGGATTCCCCCGTTTCCATCATCGGTGCAGGCGTTGCCGGTGCATGGCACGCGCTTTTGTTCGCGCAAGCCGGCCACGCCGTGACTTTGCACGAGCGCAGCAGCGCCGAGATGATGCGCTCCACCAGCCACTGGGCCGGCGGCATGCTGGCGCCCTACTGCGAGAGTGAAGTGTCCGAGCCGGTCATCAGCCGGCTGGGGCTGGCCTCGCTCGATCTGTGGCGGCGCGAGCTGCCGGAGACGCCGTTCAACGGCTCGCTGGTGGTGGCGCATGCGCGCGACCGCGCCGACTACGAGCGCTTCGCGCGCCGCACCTCCGGCCATCAGCGGCTCGACGCAGCACAGCTGGCCGAGCTCGAGCCCTCGCTGGAGGGCCACTTCCGCGAGGGCCTGTTCTATCCGACCGAAGGCCATGTCGAGCCGCGCCGCGTGCTGCCGCAGCTGCATCAGCGCATCGTCGAGGCCGGCGGCACCATCCGGTTCGACAGCGATGTTTCGCGAGACGACCTCGACGGGCTGGTGATCGATTGCCGCGGCCTGGAGGCGCGCGACGTCGAGCCCGACTTGCGCGGCGTCAAGGGCGAGATGATCCTGATCGAGACCGATGAGGTGAGCCTCGCGCGCCCGGTCCGGCTGATGCATCCCCGCTGGCCGCTCTATGTGATCCCGCGCGAGAACAATCTGTTCATGCTGGGCGCGACCTCGCTCGAGGCCGAGGACACCGGCGTCAGCTTGCGCTCGGCGCTGGAGCTATTGGGCGCGGCCTATTCGGTGCATCCGGCGTTCGCCGAGGCGCGCATCCTGGAATTCGGCTCCGGGCTGCGCCCGGCCTATCCCGACAACCTGCCGCGCATCACGGTGAAGGGCGACGACGAGATCCGCGTCAACGGGCTCTATCGCCATGGCTTCCTGATCGCCCCTGGCCTGGCGCAGGCGACGCTGAACTACGTCGCGCAAGGCCAGATCGACAACGAGGTGATGCGATGCGCGTGATCGTCAACGGCGAGGACCGTGACATCGCGTCGACCTCTGTTACAGCTCTGCTGTCGGAGCTCGACTACGAAGGCACCCATTTCGCCATCGCGCTGAACTACGACGTGGTGCCGAAGAGCCGCTGGGCGGAGACAGAGCTCAAGCCCGGCGACGAGATCGAGATCATCACGCCGCGGCAGGGAGGGTGAGGATGGGACAGTCGCTCGCCCCACACACGCACCTGTCGTCCCCGCGAACGCCGGGACCCATAACCACAGGCAGCCGTCGTGAAACTCGACGTCCGCCATTGTGCCTGACAGCGACATCCCGCGGTATGGGTCCCGGCATTCGCCGGGACGACGATTGGAAAAAGGTCGCGCCAACTACTCAGCTGTCATCGCCCGACTTGATCGGGCGATCCAGTACGCCGCGGCCGATCGGTTCAACCGAACCGTCTCTGGAATACTGGATCCCCGCCTGCGCGGGAATGACAGACTCATTCGGGGAGAGACCATTCCCATGCTGACCTTCTACGGAAAAACCTTCACCTCCCGCCTCCTGATCGGCAGCGCGCTCTACCCCTCGCCCGCGATCATGCAGGACGCGATCCGCGCGTCGGGATCGCAGATCGTCACGGTGTCGCTGCGGCGCGAATCCGCCGGCGGCAAGACCGGCGATGCGTTCTGGAAGCTGATCCGCGAGCTCGACGTCACCGTGCTGCCGAACACCGCGGGCTGCCGCAGCGTGCGCGAAGCCGTCACCACGGCGAAGCTCGCGCGCGAATTGTTCGGCACCTCCTGGATCAAGCTCGAAGTGATCGCCGATAACGACACGCTGCAGCCGGATGTGGTCGGCCTAGTCGAGGCCGCCACCATCCTGATCAAGGACGGCTTTGAGGTCTTCCCCTATTGCACCGAGGATCTGTCGGTGGCGACACGTCTTGTCGATGCCGGCTGCAAGGTGGTGATGCCGTGGGCAGCGCCGATCGGCAGCGCCAAGGGCATCATCAACCGCGACGCCTTGAAGCTTTTGCGCGACCGCCTGCCCGATATCACTCTGGTGGTCGACGCCGGTCTGGGCGCGCCGAGCCATGCGGCGGAAGCGCTCGAGCTCGGCTATGACGCTGTACTGCTCAACACCGCCGTCGCCAAGGCCGCTGACCCGATCGCGATGGCGCGCGCCTTCAGGCTCGGCTGCGACGCCGGCCGGACCGCTTACGAGGCCGGGCTGATGGACGCCCGCGACTTCGCCTCGCCCTCCACCCCTGTCGTTGGGACTCCGTTCTGGCATGCCGTATCCTGATCGCTTCTACCCTGTCGTCGACTCCCTGGCCTGGGTCGAGCGCCTGACCAAACTGGGCGTCGGCACCGTGCAGCTGCGCGCCAAGGACCTCAACGACGGCGAGGCGCTGCAGATCGTCACCGACGCGCTTGCCATCACCAAGGGCACGGCGACCAAGCTGATCGTGAACGATTACTGGCGCGCCGCGATCGTCGCGGGCGCCGAGCATCTGCATCTCGGCCAGGAAGATCTGGTCGACGCCGATCTCGGCGCGATCCGCGAGGCGAAGCTGACGCTCGGCATCTCCACCCATGACGATGCCGAGCTGGAGGCCGCGCTCGCAGCGAAGCCGGACTATATCGCGCTGGGTCCGATCTTCTTCACCACGCTGAAATCGATGCGCTTCGCGCCGCAGGGCATTCCGAAGATCACCGAGTGGAAGCAGCGTATCGGCGACATCCCGCTGGTCGCGATCGGCGGCATCAAGCTGGAGCAGGCTGCGGAGATCTTTGCCGCCGGCGCCGACTCGATCGCTGTGGTCAGCGACGTCACCCAGAATCCGGATCCCGACGCCCGCGTCCGCGCCTGGCTCGATGCGACGAAGGAGATCGCGTGATGATTTATCGAACCACCCGCGTCATTCCGGGGCGATGCGCAGCATCGAACCCGGAATCTCGCGCCGTATATCGAACGTCTCTCGCCAAGCAACCTCTGGATTCCGGGTTCGACGCGTGCCGCGTCGCCCCGGAATGACGAACAACCGCTAGGAAGATCCCCATGAACATCCGCTCCAATCCCGACACCACGCTTCCCGCCGTCACCACCGGTGCGCTGCCCTCCTCGCGCAAGATCTATGCGACGCCGTCAGCCGCGCCTGATCTCCGCGTGCCCTTGCGCGAAATCATCCTCTCGGAAGGCGCGGGCGAGCCGAACCTGCCGGTCTACGACACCTCCGGCCCCTACACCGATCCCGACGTCACCATCGACGTCAATGCCGGCCTCGCGCGCAACCGCCAGGCCTGGGTGTTCGAGCGCGGCGGCGTCGAGCAATATGAGGGGCGCGTCATCAGGCCGGAGGACAACGGCAATGTCGGCGCCGCCCATGCCGCGAAAGCCTTCTCGGCCTACCACAAGCCGCTGCGCGGCCTCGACGGCCACAAGGTGACGCAGCTCGAATTCGCCCGCGCCGGCATCGTCACCAAGGAGATGATCTACGTGGCCGAGCGCGAGAATCTCGGCCGCAAGCAGCAGCTCGAACGTGCCGAGGCCGCGCTCGCCGACGGCGAAAGCTTTGGCGCCTCGGTGCCCGCCTTCATCACCCCGGAGTTCGTGCGCGACGAGATCGCGCGCGGCCGCGCCATCATCCCCTGCAACATCAACCACGCCGAGCTCGAGCCGATGATCATCGGCCGCAACTTCCTCACCAAGATCAACGCCAATATCGGCAACTCGGCGGTGACCTCGTCGGTCGAGGAGGAAGTGGACAAGATGGTGTGGGCGATCCGCTGGGGCGCCGACACCGTGATGGACCTCTCCACCGGCCGCAACATCCACACCACCCGCGAATGGATCTTGCGCAACGCGCCGATCCCGATCGGCACCGTGCCGATCTACCAGGCACTGGAGAAGTGCGACGGCGATCCGGTCAAGCTGACCTGGGAGCTCTACAAGGACACCCTGATCGAACAGTGCGAACAGGGCGTCGACTACTTCACGATTCACGCTGGCGTGCGCCTGCAATACATCCACCTCACCGCCAACCGCGTCACCGGCATCGTCAGCCGCGGCGGCTCGATCATGGCGAAGTGGTGCCTCGCGCATCACAAGGAGAGCTTCCTCTACACCCATTTCGACGAGATCTGCGACCTCATGCGCAAGTATGACGTCTCGTTCTCGCTCGGTGACGGCCTGCGTCCGGGCTCGATCGCGGATGCCAACGACCGCGCGCAGTTCGCCGAGCTGGAGACGCTCGGCGAGCTCACCAAGATCGCGTGGGACAAGGGCTGCCAGGTCATGATCGAGGGCCCCGGCCATGTGCCGATGCACAAGATCAAGATCAACATGGACAAGCAGCTCAAGGAATGCGGCGAGGCGCCGTTCTACACGCTCGGGCCGCTGACCACCGACATCGCGCCGGGCTATGACCACATCACCTCCGGCATCGGTGCGGCCATGATTGGCTGGTTCGGCTGCGCCATGCTGTGCTACGTGACGCCGAAGGAGCATCTCGGCCTGCCCGACCGCAACGACGTCAAGACCGGCGTCATCACCTACAAGATCGCGGCGCACGCCGCCGATCTCGCCAAGGGCCATCCCGCTGCACAGCTCCGCGACGACGCGCTGTCCCGCGCGCGGTTCGACTTCCGCTGGACCGACCAGTTCAACCTCGGTCTCGATCCGGACACCGCCTGCAAATTCCACGACGAGACCTTGCCGAAGGAAGCGCACAAGGTCGCGCATTTCTGCTCGATGTGCGGCCCAAAGTTCTGCTCGATGAAGATCACGCAGGACGTGCGCGACTACGCGGCGACCCTGAACGATCCGGCCACGGTCGGGATGTCGGTCGCGGGCCAGATCGAAGACGGCATGGCGCAGATGAGCGCCAAGTTCAAGGAGATGGGCGGAAACGTCTATCTCGATGCCGAGAAGGTCAAGGAGAGCAACAAGGTGTTGTGAGGCGAAGGCCTCAGGGCAACCTCCGTCATCGTCGCCGGGCTCGTTCCGGCTATCCACGAAGCCGGGCGAAAGCCCGGCTTTTTTGGTATATGATATTGATGACCTGTCTGCGGCCGGGCGACTATTGCGCTCGGGAAGAACTCTCTTAGAGATGGCACATGCGGTTCGAAGTCTTGCCTGGTTTGCCGCCGTATGGCCCGATGGCCGTGTCCTTCACAAAGAACGGCGCGAATGAACATCGCGAGGGGCTCGTCGTTCGCTTTTATCCGAGAGAGTCAGCCTCTTGGGTCGGCAACTTCGTCGGAGCACCGACCGGATACACTGCCGTACTCGACCATCCCAACGAACATGACGTCATCATCGTCGCGCAAGGTGATGCCTGCATCATAGATCCGGAGCACCGCATCGTACGAGACCGGATCGCAGCGGATATCCAAGGCGCGTTTTCGATTCCAACGCTTGGATTGGTTGTGTTTCAGACATTCACCGATTTCATGTCGATCAGATCAGATGGCACTGGTTGGCAGAGTCCACGAGTTTCATGGGACGGCTTTCGTAACATCAGCATAAACGACACGCAGCTGTCAGGCGAGGCGTACTCGCCGGTCGGCAATGGTTGGGTGCCGTTCACACTCCATCTGTTGACAGGAAATTGTACCGACGGAATCTACGAGATGGACATGGCTACAGCCGTGCTCGTCTCACCGGGACGAAAGCCATAGCCAGCAAGTGCAGTGAGGGCGTAGCCTGGGTGAGCGAAAGCGTACCCGGGGACTACGAACGGAGCGCGTCCTCATGCGGGCTGCCATGACACGGCCGACATTCTCAACCGCGATACTGGGGGCCACCCACGAAGCCGAGCGAAGGCCCGGCTTTTGCTTGGAGCGCACATAACAAACTTCAGCCCGAGAATGGCAGCTTCACTTTTCTGACGTTCCGAGATATCAATGCAAGCTGCAATTGCAACCGGACAATTGCCATTCAAGAACATTACCTTCTGCTGTGAGTTAGCCCTATGCTCACGCTCTATTCCTATCCCCCACTCTTCGGCGTCGCCGACAACAACGGCTACGGGCTGAAGGTCTTCGCCTTCCTCAAGCTCGCCGGCGTGCCGTTTGTCCATGAGCATCTGTTCGACGCCTCGGCCGCGCCGCGCAAGCAGCTGCCATATATCGTCGAGGACGGCGAGACCATCGGCGACTCCGAGACGATCATCGCGCATGTCGCGCGCAAGCATGGCCTGACCATCGATGCCGCGCTGTCGGCCGCGCAGCGCCGCACCGATCATCTGGTCACACGCATGCTCGACGACCTTTATTGGGTGATGTCCTATTCGCGCTGGAAGGACGACCGCTACTATCCGCAGTTCCGCGATGCCTTCGTGGCGCAACATCCGCAGCTCGACCCCACCGGTCTCGACAAGGCGCGAGATTACAACGCGCAACGCTATTACTATCAGGGCATCGGCCGCTATACGCCAGACCAGGCCTACGCACGGGGGCTGACCGACCTTGAGGTGCTCGCCGAGCTCGTCCCGGTCCAAGGCTATGTGCACGGTCCTGCGCCCACCAGCTTGGATGCCGGTATCTACGGCTTCATCGCCAACATCCATTTCTATCCAATCGAAACGCCGCTGAAGGTGTTCGTGTCGGCGCATCCCAATCTGGTGCGCCATTGCGAGGCGATCCATGCAAAGGTGAGTGGGTGAGGATAATCAAGCTTCGCTTCGGTTGTTTCATCATTGCGGTCCGACGGGTCTGCGCGAAGCGCGGCTCAATGACAGGCTGCGCGAAGCAGTCCAGTATGACGAAGCGATGTCGCGCGGAGCGTCTCTGAAGTGAGTTCGTCATTCCGGGGCGTGCGAGGCACGAGCTACGATGCGCAATTGCGCATCGGAGAATCCATACTCACTATGGTGGTTATGGAATCCGGCTCAGCGCTTCGGGCTGCCCCGGAATGACGGGTGAAGCAACTGCCTCGGGCGCGTCCGCCTTTTGCGATGGTGCCGCCCGCA
>Ga0209677_101243_pt1 | contig 11504 bp, 10 predicted proteins | sample AraplaCvi_mCL_r2_2_FD_184285 | JGI IMG/M metagenome (GOLD analysis project Ga0209677, IMG submission 184285) | Arabidopsis root microbial communities from North Carolina, USA - plate scrape CL_Cvi_mCL_r2 (SPAdes) (version 2) | ecosystem: Host-associated > Plants > Roots > Endosphere | place: USA... | reverse complement strand
CGTATCTGTGGCTGCAGCGCAATAACGGCCGAGAGGCGGCATGATCGGCGATCGCTGGAGCAGGACGCTCGCTCTGGTGCTGATCGGCGTGGCCGCCTTCAGCTCGCTGCTGCCGATCGCGCTTGCGGTGATGAACGCGCTCAAGACCACGATCGAGATCGGCGCCAATCCGCTCAGCCTGCCGACGTCATTGCATTCGGAAAACTTCACCTCGGCCTGGCGCAACGCCGCGCTCGGCCCAAGCCTGCTGCACAGCGCGGAGGTCGCGCTGATGACTATCCTGATGGTCTGCGTCACCGCCGCACCTTGCGCCTATGTGCTGGCGCGGCAGAAGGGAAAGCTCTGGCGCTTCGTCACCTTCTACTTCATGGCGACGATCACCGTGCCGGTGCAGCTCTATCTCTATCCGCTGTATTTCATCTTCGCCAAGCTCGGCCTCGTCAACTCGATGCCGGCTGTCGCCCTGATCTACACGGCGATGTTCTCGCCGTTCGCGATCTTCCTGCTGCGCACCTACGTGCTGGGTATCCCGGTCGCGCTGGAGGAAGCCGCCCAGGTCGACGGCGCCAGGCCGTGGCAGATCTTCTTCCATGTCATCCTGCCGATGATGCGGCCGGGCCTGATCACGGTCGCCATCATCGTCGGCCTCAACGCCTGGAACGAGTTCGTGATCGCCGTCACTTTCCTGCAGAACGAGGGCAACGTCACCGCGATCGTCAAGTTCTACAACCTGACCGGCCAGTATTCGACCGACTGGGGCGAAATGCTCGCCGCCGCGATCCTGATCGTGCTGCCCGTGGTGCTGGTGTTCGTCGCCCTGCAGCGCCGCTTTATCGACGGCATGACGTCGGGTGCAGTGAAGTCGTAAGCAGAGCAATCAGCCCGCCATTTGAATCGGACCTAGTTCCATTAGCGGAACCTTAACCGGCTTCTGAAAAATAATTGGGTCGCGGTACGCCGGTGCGCTGGGGCGCGGTATTTCGGACGGGGCGATGGTCGGGGCGGCTTCGCGGCAAATTTTCAACTATAGGTTGATGACGACGGCGTCGGTTCTCGCGCTGACGTGCAACATCGCGCCGTCCATGGCGTGCACCACTGTCAGCTCCAACACGACCATCAGCTCGAGCACCGGCTGCGTCAGCTGGAGCGGCGGCAACCTCTCCGTCACCAATACCGGCGCGATTTCAGCCAGCGGCGCCACTGCCCTCGTCATCGGCGGCTCGAGCGTCGGCACGCTGACGAATAGCGGCAGCATCAGCAGTGGCAGCGAGGCCATCTTCAACACCGGCTCTGTCGCCACGCTGACCAACAGCGGCACCATCAGCGGCACTAACTTCGGCATCTTCAATGTCGGCACCCTCGGCACGCTGAGCAACAGCGGCAGCATCAGCAGCGGCGGCATCGTCAATGACGGCAGCATCGGCGCGCTGAGCAACACCGGCACGATCAGCGGCGGCGGCTGGACCGGCATCTTCAACAACACCGGCGGCACGATTGGTACGCTGACCAACAGTGGCACCATCAGCGGCGGCGGTGGCAACGCCGGCATCATCAATAGCGGCACCATCGGCACGCTGACCAACGACGGCACCATCAGCGGCACGATCGGTATCCTCAACAACACCGGCGGCTCGATCGTCACGCTGGGCAACAACGGCACCATCAGCGGAGGCACAAGCTACGCCGGCGTCATCAATAGCGGCAGCATGAGCTCGCTGACCAACGACGGCACCATCAGCGGCAACAACGGTATCGCCAATGGCGGCAACATCGGCGCGCTGATCAACAATGGCACGATCAGCGGCGGCAACAATGGCATTTTCAACACGGGCACCATCAGCGCACTGAGCAACAGCGGGACCATCCAAGCGCCGACCGCGATTTTCAACGACACCACCGGCACGCTCGGCCCGATCGTCAATAGCGGCCTCATCGCCGGCAACATCACCAACCAGTCCAGCCAGACGCTGACCATTGACGGCGGCAGCGGCACCACGTTCGGCACGCTCACCGGCGCCAGCGGCGCGATCAGCAGCGCCAACCAGGGCACCATCACCAACACGGCGTCCAACCTCGTCTTTGCCTCCGGCAATCTCCTGCTGAACGACGCCATCAATGTCGGCAGCAACACGGTCATCAACAGCGGTGCGACGCTGAAGGTGGTGAACCCGGTTGCGATCACCGGCGCCTATCAGCAGACCGGCGGCGGCCTCGTGGTGCAGGCGGCCAGCGCCTCCAGCTACGGCTATCTCGACGTCAGCCGCAAAGCCACGGTGGCCAATGCCGCCATCGTCATCACCGGCTCGGGGCTGGTCGACGGCTCTTCCTTCACCATTGTCCGCGCCGGCGGCACCGGCAGCTATGGCGGCGACACCGTCAGCATCATCGGCACCAACGGCCTCACCGCCACTCTCGAGACCGTCGGCAACGATCTGGTCGTGAGCCTTCGCGGCTCGCTCTCCGGCAACAGCAACTTTACGGCAATCGGCCTCGCCACAGGCGGCGTCGCCGCACAACTCGGACCCGTGCTCGATCGGATCAACGGCAGCAACGCAACGAGCGCCGTCGCCTTCCAGCACGCGGTGCTAGTGCCCTTGATCCTGTTGCCGAAGAGCCAGCAAGGCCTGGCGATGAAGCAATTGGCGCCGGCGTACAACACCTCGCAACTGGTGCTCGCTTCCGCTGCAACGGTGCAGGAGACGGTGGAGCAGCATCAGCAGACCACCATGCGTTACGACCCGAAGACCGGTGAGGCCGCGCCCTCCGACACAGGGGACAGCGCGCCATGGGCGCATCTGCTGGGGAGCGGCGCTCGCCGCGACAGCGGCGCCGGGTTCGATGGCTACCGCAGCAACGATGCCGGCCTGATCGCCGGCGTCGATCACTTGTTCACGCCGCAGATTCTGGGCGGCGTCGCGGTGAGCGGGCTCCGCGGCTCGTTGGGGGGCAGCGACGGTGCCGGCGGCCAGTCCGCGACGATGGATAGCTACCAGCTCACGCTCTACGGTACTTGCCGGCACGGCCGCGCCTTCATCGATGGACAGCTCGGCTCCGGCTGGAACTATTTCGGCCAGAACCGCGCCATCCCCTTTCTGGCCGAGACCGCGTCGGCCAGCTTCGACGGCCAGCAATATCTGGCCCATGCGCTCGCAGGCTACGACGTCCCTCTGGGCGGGCCGGGCGACATGGTGATAACGCCGCTGGTAGGGCTGCGCTGGCTGCGTGCGCACAACGGCGCCTATGGCGAGACCGGGGCGGGAGCGGCCGACCTGTCAGTGAAGGGCCAAACCCTCAACGGCCTCACCCAGGAGCTCGGGGTGAAGACCGCCTGGAGCTTTCCGACCGGCTTCGGCCAGCTCGTGCCGGAGCTGACCGCCAAATGGGTGCACGACTACACCCATGATGCCATTGCCACCAGCGGCGTGATCGGCGGTGAGACATTTGCGGTCGCGGTCCCGCGCGGCGCCGCTGACGGTGCCCGCATCGGCACCGCCGCCACGCTCAAGCGCAACGAGCGCTTGTCGTTCGGCGCCGAATATAACGGCGAGCTGCGCGCCGGCTACCGCAGCCACACCGGCGCGATCAAGGCGCGCTGGCAGTTCTAATCCGGTTCCGCCTATACTTTCGACGATTCGGCGCAAGGCGAATCTTTTGTCCAGCTTGGCGGGCCTCGAAGGGACTGAGAAAGGCCTCACGAATCCTGTCCCGTTAGCACCTCCATGGGCCGCAAGCGACCATCCTCATCCTCCCCGCTGCAAAGCCAAGATCAGCCCCTCACCATCGACGAGGCGCTGAAGCGTGCCTATGCGCACTGGAATGCCGGACAGGCACCTCAGGCCGAAATGCTGTGCCAGCGCGTGCTGGCCGCCTGGCCCGGCCACGCGGACGCCCTGCATCTGCTCGGCGTGATGGCGCACGCCTTCGGCAATCTCGATCTCGGCATCCAGCACCTACGGCAGGCCTGCCTGGCGCCGCGCGCGCCGGCCGTTTATTTCAGTAACCTTGCCGAGATGTGCCGTCAGAAAGGGCTGCTGGAAGAGGCCGAGCAGGCGGCACGGCGCGCGACGGCACTCGATCCCAGCTTCATTCCCGCCTGGACCAATCTGGGCATCGTTCTCCAGGAAGCAGGGAAGCTGGAGGAAAGCGCCGTCTGCCTCGAGCGGGTGACGACGCTCCAGCCCGGCAATCCGGAAGCACACAACAATCTCGGCAACACCTATCTGCGGCTGAAACGACTCGACCGTGCTCAGCTCCATTACGACCGAGCGCTGGCGCTCAATCCCCGCTACGCCGAGGCACACAGCAACCGCGCCTTTCTGCTGCACGCGCTCGGCCGGTACGACGAGGCAGCGGCGGCCGCGCGGCAGGCGATCGATCTCAATCCCAGACTGGTCGATGCCTATCTCAACCTCGCCGAGGTCGAGATCGCACGCCAGCGCCATGCCGATGCGCTGCGTTGGCTAGAGGCGCTGGGAGCCTTCGCGCCGAACCATTCGGGTGGCCTGGCGGCGCGCGCCAAGGTGCTGAAGCACTATGACCGGCTGGACGAGGCCATCGCTGCGGCATCCGCCGCCGCGATGTCCGCGCCGGAAAGCGCTGGCGTCCACAACGCCCTCGGCGAAATCCAGCAGGCCCTGGGCCGGTTCGACGACGCGCTGTCGTGCTTTGAGAAGGCGGCTGCGCTGCCAGGTACGGAGCGCGAGGCGGCCTGCGTCAACCAGGCCACCCTGTTGATCGAGATCGGTCGCACGGAAGATGCCGCTCGGCTCCTCGAACACATCCTTGAGGCAAATCCGCGCTGCGCTTCGGCCTGGACCAACCGGGCCGACCTCAAGGTGTTTGGTGCGGACGACCCGGATATCGGCTGCATGGAGGCGCTGCTCGGTCCGCGGGGTATCGCCGAATTCAAGGACCGCATGGCCCTGCATTTCGCGCTCGGCAAGGCCTATCTCGACCACGGCGATTCGACGCGCGCCTTCCGGCATCTTCAGGAAGGCAATCGCATGAAGCGCGCCACTTACACCTTCGACATCGACGCAACGGCGCAATGGATGCGCGATATCGCCGCGACCTTCACCCCATCGCTTCTGGCGCAACTGGGCGAAGCCGGCCACGGATCGAACATGCCGATCTTCGTGCTCGGCATGCCGCGCTCGGGGACGACGCTGATCGAACAGATCCTGGCCTCGCATCGAGATGTGCAAGGCGCCGGCGAGCTGCGCGCGGCGCATCGGCTGGTGGATGAGCTCGGCGACTATCCCACCGCCATGACGCGGCTGACCTCAGCAGATCTGGCCCGGCTGGGCGCGTCCTATCTCGCGTCGGTCCGGCCGCTGTCGGATGGACGGGCTCATGTGGTGGACAAGATGCCGGCCAACTTCCTCCATGCCGGGCTGATCCATCTCATGCTGCCGAACGCCCGCATTGTCCATTGTCGTCGCGACCCGGTCGACACCTGCCTATCCTGCTACACCAAGCTATTCAGCGGCGAGCAGGCTTTCGCCTACGATCTGGCCGAGCTTGGCCGATTCCACAAAGCATACCAGGTGCTGATGGACCATTGGCGCGCCGTGCTGCCGCGAGACCGGTTCATCGAGGTGGATTACGAGGCAGTGGTCGCAGATCTAGAAGGCGAGGCTCGGCGGCTGATTGACGTCCTCGGCCTGCCTTGGGACGACGTCTGCCTCGACTTCCATAAGACCGTGCGGCCGGTGCGAACCGCCAGCGTCAACCAGGTTCGGCGGCCAATCTACCGAAGTTCGACCGGCCGCTGGAAAGCCCATGCCGCCCATCTCGGCCCACTGCTGGTGGCGCTTGGTATCGACCGGGGAGTGAATTGATTGTCACCGCGACAACACCTGATCCAAGTCGGCTGAGCCGCCGAATTGCGTCAAAAACCGAGGCGACTTCTCTATGACAGCCAGCAACCGCATCGTCCTTTCCAGCGACCACGCCGCTATTCAGCTCCGACAGGCCATTGCCGCTCATATCTCGGCGCATGGCTGGGTGACGATCGATATCGGACCGACGACGATCGAGAGCACACACTATCCTAAGCACGGCGAAGCGGCGGCGCGACTCGTTGCCTCCGGCGATTGCCGGTTTGGCATCATCCTATGCGGCACCGGCCAGGGTATCATGATGGCGGCAAATAAGGTCAAGGGCATCCGGTGCGGCGTCTGCGCCGACACATTCTCAGCCCGCATGATCCGCCAGCACAACGATGCCAACATGCTTTCGATCGGCGCGCGCATCGTGGGCGAAGGGCTAGCGCTCGATATCGTGGATGCGTTCCTGACCGCTCAGTTCGAGGGCGGCCGGCATGCGACGCGGGTGGAGATGATTAGGGCGCTTGAGGCGTAACACCGTTTCTCGCTTCGTCTTTGCACAGACACTGTGATGCTAGGGCTCAGGCTCATTCAGAGCCAGAAGGCCAAGGCGGTGGCGAGTGCAAAACAGCGCCATCCCGACACTCCCGTGATCCACGTCCGCAGTGAATCAGGAAAGCCGCTCCGCCCTAACCCGCTGATTTGGCTTGAACCCTGGAGAGATGGTCAGTGGCCATAAGCCGTCCGCCGCGCTACTGACAAGATCGTCGCGATTCCGGCCAGCGCGCACCATCTTCATGCGCGCGCTGGCCAGACGGGAAGGCCGGGAAATCATAGTTTCACGCCGACGCTCGCCAGGAAGCTTTCCATACGGTTGTCAACCTCGGCCTTCGTCTCCGCCCACGCTGGGAACGACTGGAGAAGATTGTCGTGCCAAGCGATTAGGTTTGAGTATTCTTTGAACGGAAACTTCGCACGATCGACCTGGGAGAAGGGCGCCGCAATATCAATGTCAGCAAAGGTCAATGCATTGCCAACCATGAACCTACGGCCTTCAAGATGCTGGTCGAGTACCTTTGCTGCGGCGCGAATCTTGCCCTCGGCGAACTCGATGAGGGACTCGTCCTTCGGTACTCCCATGACCGTCTTGCCGACGCGCTCATCGAAGATGGTGGTGGTAAAGGTGCGCCACTGTTCGCCCGACCAGAACATCCACTGAAGGACCTGGAAGCGCTCCTCCTGGGTGATACCGACCAGCGGCGAATTCACCTTGTTGGCGAGATACAGATTGATCGCTGAAGATTCCCAGAGAATGATGTCTCCATCCTCCAGAACCGGCGTCAGACCGTGGGGATTGAGACGTGATTTGAACTCGTCGGTTTGGCTCTCGCCTTTGAAGAGGTCAACGTTAACGCGTTCGAGTTCGATGCCCATGATCTTCGCAGCCGTGTTCACGCGACGCAAGCTGCCCGAGCCCGCATCACCATAGATCTTGATTGCCATAACTCTTCCTTTCGGTCCGGGGCCCGTCAGCGGGCGACCGAACGCCGATTCTCATATTCGCTTTGCGAATGACATTGACGCCGATAGAATGTCATCTATTCCTGAGAGGAATGGATCGAGGATTGTATGCGTGGCGAGGCGCGGCCTAGTCATTCAGCTCGATCGACACTCGATCGGGATAAAAAGCGACATAGCCGGCGATGTCGCCAACCACTTCGAAGGGTGTCTCGTGGGTCCACACGCTGTTCAGCCCGGACTCTCCGAGGGCCGGCATGCCGTAGTAGTTTGCTTCACCCTTGTACGGGCAATGGGTGGTTTATTGTGAGCGTTCCAGAAGCGACATGTCGATGTCGCGCTTTGTACATATTGAACAGGCGGATAAGGCGCTTCCGCAAGCGCCAGAGCGCCCCTCGTTTCTGCGATGTGAAGCAATCCTCGACTGACGACAACCATCGATGAACATCTGCTGATGGTGATGGGATGATTTGCGTCATCGATATGTTGCGGTCGGCCATAAAGGTGTCCTTTCGCCCGCAGATCTACGTCATTTAAACGACCAAGTAAGATCGGAAACGGCTATGCCTTCTATTGTTGTCCGGAATAGAAAGTGATGGATAAGCTAGACGCGATGCGGATGTTCGTGCGCGTCGTCGAAAGCGGAAGCTTTTCGTAGGCGGCGCGTGACCTAAACGTCAGCCAGCCGACGGTCAGCAAACAGCTCGCTGCGCTTGAAGCGCGGCTCGGGACACAACTCCTCGCGAGAAATTCCCGTGCTCTTGCCGTGACGCCGGCAGGACAGGACTATTACGAAGCCACCGTCCGTATCCTTCAGGATCTCGACTTCGTCGAAGAGAGAGTCCTTGAGGGGCAGTCGACCCCTTCGGGGCTGGTCCGCGTGACCCTCTCGCCAGCCTTCGGGAGGATGTTCGTTATCCCCCGGCTATCGGATTTTAGGAACCGTTTCCCCGACGTCGCGATCGAGATGGAAGTCTCCGGGCGGCACGTTGACCTTGTCGAGGAGGGAATGGACGTCGCAATCCGTATCGGTCGGCTTTCGGATTCAGCACTCGTCGCCCGGCGCATCGGCGACATGCGGATGATAACTTTGGCCTCCGCAGGCTATCTTGCCCAACACGGCACGCCGCAAACGTTAGACGAACTGCGCACCCACCAGCGTATCAGCTATGTCTACCAGGGGGATATCATCGGGCGGGGTTTCCACATAGACGGCCGGCAGGTCACGGTCGACGGTGGGGCAGCGTTCCGCACGAACGACGCCGAGCATGTCCGCGGCGCGGTCCTCGCGGGCCTCGGCATCGCCCACCATGCGAGTTGGTTGTTCACGGATGTGCTGGCCTCCGGCGAGGTTGTCCGAATTCTGGACCAGCATGCGCCGCCGCCTTTTCCGATCAACGCAGTTACCGTTGCCGGGCGGCGCATGCCCTCCCGAGTGCGGCAGTTCATCGATTTTCTCGCTGCGATTTGCGCGGAGGAGACGGAATTAAAGGTAGGCGACGACTAAAGCGTCAGGGAGCGGACGGCTCCGGGTTGGCCTCGCACAGCAGGACGCTGAACAGGCCCTTGTGGTCGGTCCAGTCGGCCTTTGGCAACCATCCCGCTGCTAGCGGCAACAAGTTAGCGGCCGCGTGGCTGTACTTGTGGCTATTCTCAGTATGAATGGTTTCGCCGGCTTCTACCGCCTCAACGCGCTGATTGGGTTTGAACCCTAGGGCGGGCACTCATAAATCGTCGTCGGTGTCCGATTCGCCCCGACACCGACCGCCTTTGGCCAGCCGCGGCAAATTTCGCGATGAGCCAAGAGCCGACATGAGTTTATCGCGACGGCGAACCGTCCCCGTCATTCTGGTGGTGAGCACCTTTGGCGGCTAACATCCGCCAGCGCCTCAAATATCGCCGGCGTGCGCTCCAGGCGGGCAATCGTTCGCGCGCCTTCAAGAGCGGCTACCAATGCGGCTGCAGTCGAAGATGCGCGCGCCGGAGCGAAACCGCACTCCCTAAAATGCTCTGCAATAATCGCGGTCGAATCAACAAATCCGCGCGCTACCCGTTTGGTCAGCTCAGCGTCGAGCGCGGGTAGCTCATTCGCCAGATTTTGCATCAGACATCCGTACTGGAAATTGGAGGCGACCATTTCGGCCGCGAATGTGCCGAAGAGCTGATGAACAAAATTCAGAGCATCGCCCGTCGTATTCGCGGAAATACTCCGCAATACCGCAATCCTACTCGCAACGTAATGATCGATAGCTTCTTCTGCGAGCTGTGCCTTGCCGCGTGGAAAGTGAAAGTAGAACGATCCTTTAGGCGCACCGCTTTCTTCAATGATCTGGGTCAATCCAGTCGCAGTGTAGCCTTGGATGCGAAACAGCCGTTCGGCCGTGGCAATCGCGCGAGCACGAGCGTCCGTCTTACGTGGCATGCCGTGAACATAACACGTCTCGCTTGACGGTTCTATGGTGATCGACATAGTATGGTGATCGCCATAGAACGAGTCCGGCGGTGCGTTTCGTCATGAGTCATCCAGTTGGTTTCAAGTCACCGGCGTCCCGACGAGCCGTCTTGGCGATCGGCGCGGCCAGCCTGGTTGCGGCTTCACTTCGAGCGGCCCGCGCAAACCCCATAGGAGAAGCTGATTTGACCAGACCAACATATGGCGGGGGAACGCTTCCCAAGGGGGTCCGCTCGCGCATGATCCAGGGGGTCAACGGCCTCGATGTCCATATTCTCGAGGCCGGTTACGAAAGCCCCGGCCGGCCGCTCGCGCTGCTTCTGCACGGCTTTCCGGATTTGGCTTACGGCTGGCGCCGCCTGATCCCAATTCTGGCTGACGCCGGGTACCATGTCGTGGCGCCCGACCAGCGGGGTTTTGGCCGCACCACCGGTTGGGTGAACGGCTATGACGCCCCACTAGGGCCCTTCAGCCTCTTGAACATGACGCGTGACGCCCTCGGATTGGTTTCGGCCTTGGGTTATCGGCGTACGGCGATGCTCGTCGGACACGACTTCGGCTCGCCCGTGGCGGCCTATTGTGCGCTCGCCCGACCTGACGTCTTTCCGTCGGTGGTGCTGATGAGCGCACCGTTCCCCGGCCCGCCGGCGTTTCCGTTCAACATTGCGGAAAGCGAGGCATCGCCGGTTCAACCGAACACTGAAAATCAAACGTTGGCGGCCGCGCTGGCGGCGCTCGATCCGCCCAGAGAGTACTACCAACAATACTTGAGCACACGGGAGGCAAACGATGACATGTGGCACCCGCCTCAAGGTCTGCACGCGTTTCTTCGCGCATTTTTCCACGTCAAAAGCGCCGACTGGCCGGGAAATAAGCCACATCCGTTGAAGGCGCGAACCGCCATAGAACTCGCACAAATGCCGACCTATTACGTCATGGATCTCGGCAAGACGATGCCCCAGACCGTCGCTCCATTCCAACCTTCCGCCGCCGAGGTCCAATCCTGCAAATGGCTCACCGAGCCGGAACTTGGAGTGTACACGGAGGAGTATGGCCGCACTGGATTTCAAGGCGCCCTGCAGGCTTATCGCGTCTATTCCGATCCTGACCTAAACGCTGAGTTGCGCCTGTTTTCGGGCAAGACGATCGATGTCCCGTCGCTCTTCATCGGCGGGACGAGCGACTGGGGTACCTATGCGGCGCCGGGCGCGGTCGATCTTATGAGGACGAAGGCGGCGACGAGGATGGCCGGCATCGAGCTGATCGACGGCGCCGGTCACTGGATCCAACAGGAGCAGCCGGCTCGGCTCAGCACGCTCCTGCTCGCCTTCATCAAGGACGTAGGTGGGGCGGATCACACCAGCGATTTTGGACTTGGCGGCCGTTAGCCCGGATGACGCGATCATTTTTGTCCCGCCAATCACAACCCGCCAACACGCGTCGCGCCCTAACCTGGTGCTCCGGGCTTTGAGGGTGTAGCGACGTGCCTCGCGTCACCAGAAGTGCGTGCCCGTACAGAAGGTGTTATCGCGTGGCGTCCCAGCGTGTCGTGAGAAACCAGTCTGCTCTGGGGTCAAAGGCGGCCGTGAAACCGAGTGCGGCACTAGGTCCGCTTCTCCTCTGATTGTGTTGAAAAAGTCCTCTCTGGCGTTGGCACCAATTTTCCAAGAGCCGCTGATGCGCTTGAGGTCTTCAGACGCGGGGGA
>Ga0209677_101242_pt1 | contig 11510 bp, 15 predicted proteins | sample AraplaCvi_mCL_r2_2_FD_184285 | JGI IMG/M metagenome (GOLD analysis project Ga0209677, IMG submission 184285) | Arabidopsis root microbial communities from North Carolina, USA - plate scrape CL_Cvi_mCL_r2 (SPAdes) (version 2) | ecosystem: Host-associated > Plants > Roots > Endosphere | place: USA... | reverse complement strand
TATCGAGCCGGCGGCATGGCTCCAGGACACGCTGAAAAAACTCCCTACCTGGCCCAACAGTCGTATCGATGAGTTATTGCCTCTCGATCCTACTGCCTGAGTAAAGGTGGGACGGCTGGACGCTTACGTTGGACAGACGCCGACCCTTCTTATTCGTGGTTCTGACCTTCATCGCCGCCACGATTTCGCACCACTGCTCAATCTCGCTCGCGGTCATCACACGTGGTTGGCCACGATCGCAGCGGTGTGCATCTTTAGCCCGCCGATCCCCTCGCAGCAAACGATAGAGCGTGGCCCGCGACACAGAATAAAGATTGGCAGTCGAATCCATCAACAAAAGCCTCTCCGGGTGGCGAGCAGGCAGCGTGCAAAGCCGACGACGCAGGGTCGCGATAGCCTCCACGGGTACTGCCACGGCCCTCACCATCACGCACCTGCAACCGCGATCAGTCGCGAACCGGCTGACGAATCAAACTCCTCTCCCTGGAGCAGGGCTGTCCCGGGAGCCTTCGGCGAGCCATCTCCGTTGACATAGGTGTAAAGCGTGGTAGTGGTCATGCCGAGCCGTTTCGCTACATCGGCAGCAATGGCCTTAGAATCTGCCATGGCCGCCATCGCCATGGTCAGCGTGGCACGATCCATTTTGCGCGGGCGACCACCAAGACGGCCGCGTGCACGTGCTGCCGCCAGACCTGCTTGAGTACGTTCTGCAATCAGCTCACGTTCAAACTCTGCAAAAGCAGCAAAAATGCCAAACGCAAGACGGCCATTCGCTGTGGTGGTGTCAATTTCAGCGCCGGCACCGGTAAGCACTTTCAAGTTGACCCCACGCAGGCGTAACTCTTCGACGGTGTTGACCAGGTGCCGTAGGTCTCGTCCGAGACGATCAAGTTTCCAAAGGACTAACGTGTTGCCTGGCTGAAGTGCTTTAAGACACGCCTTCAACCCTGGGCGCGCGTCACTACGGCCCGAAGCAATGTCTTCATAGATGCGCTCGGCGGCGATGCCTGCCGAGAGCAGTGCATCTCGCTGTGGGAGTACGGTTTGTATCCCATCAGATTTTGAAACCCTTGCATAACCAATCAAGAGCACTTGGGTAACCCCACAAGAAAAGAATAATGGCAAGGTATAACCTTGCGTTGATTTTCTCAATGGGTTTTCTTGTTGGGAAAGCACTAAAAATGGCTCGACTCAAGCACCACCAGAAAACCGGCCGTTTTCTTGGCGATCGCAGCGTCTCAGTCAGCCTGCGTGAGCGAATCATTAATGTGGCTGGGAATCACATAATGTGGTTAGCGTCTCAAATAATGTGATTCTGGCGCGCTATCTGTCTCAGCTAATGTGGTTTGAAAAAGGGCATTTATTGCGCGTGGGAGTGATCATCATTGTGCGTCGCTACATCTAAGGACGTTTGGTGCCTTCCAAGCGCTCCATAGCTTCCAGTGCGTCCAAAGCCTTCTCCATCAGATCACCAAGAATCTTGATTCCTCGACTCTCAGCCATTAGATAGAAACGCTCCTTGCAAGCAACGGTTACCTTGATGTTGAACTGAGTTTTTGGCTCTCCGGCATTGAATCGTCCCCGTCTTTCCGGCATGGGCTCTTGGGCTGTACGAGAAGGAAAGTTGTTATCTTTAGATATCTTTTCGATAACCGCAGGCTCGGCAGGGCGTTGATTCTCACCCTTCGGTTTGAACTCACCGAGGCTTGAGAAAGGATCGACTCGTTTTTCCGTCATTACTCACCTACCTGAGACGGTTGAAGTTTTGATACCAACTCCGCTGCGAATGCGGATGCATTTACAACAGCTTTTTGGATTCCCGGCACTTCTGCTGGGTCAAGGTTTTCTAACGGCTGCTGGAACGAAAACATAGCTTTGAACGCTTCGCGCTCAGTCATCACAGTTTCGAAAACGGGTATCTGTTTATCCATCAAACTTTTGCGCAGATTCGCCATGGTCCTGGTCTGGTACGCTGGCGGTGTACGAGTCAGCAAAATGGAGTACGGCAGCCTATAACCCGGTACATGCCTTCTCATTGCCAGTTCCTGGTCATGAATCAACGAAACCGCCCTGCCCGCTTGCTCTGCATCTAGCAACGAACCCTGCATTGGTACAACTACAAAATCTGCCTCCTGCAGCGCAAGAACAACGATTTTCGCTGCAGTACCTTCAAGGTCAACAATCACAAAAGGGTCGATCATTGCAGCGTCACGAATTTTGCTTGCGATGTTATTTTCGGTTACTCCTGAAACCACACGCAGGTTTTGCGGACAATGCCCACCAGATGCCCATTTTTCTATCGGGTAGTTAGGGTCAGCATCAATAATGGTTACACCAACGCCTCTGGCAGCTAACTGTGTCGCTGTAGCTAAAGCAGAGGTGGTCTTACCTACACCACCTTTCGGACTGATAAACGGGATTGTCGGCATTAGGGTAACTCCAGATATCAAAAGATAGCCATGGTTAGCTTCAGATATCCAGCCTACCTAGATATCCCAAAATATCAAGAGATATCTAACGATATCAAAGGGTATCACCTAGTATCTACAGATAGCATTTGCTAACCTGTAACGGTTACCATCAGATATCAAGAGATAGCCCGGATGGCAATATTAGATATCATTCAGTATCTGGTGATATCTTTAGATATCGTGATACTGCTGTGCCACGCGGCAAGGGCAAAAAAGTCATCCCATGAAAGCCAATACTTTTATCGCGTCTTGGGGGACACGGCCTGTCATCACCAAAAAACTTCTCCACACCTCGTATGGAACGGTGAACTCCCCATTTTTAAACGCCCTGATCCGTCGATTGCCAGACAGGTCTAACAACTGTGCTAGTTTTTTGTCAGTGTTGAACTCCTCAAAATGTTCCTGGAAGTGTTCAAAGTAAGCACGAACGATCTCCGGATCTGGCGGTGCCCACCCTTCATTTTTTCGCAGCAGATGCGTGCGCGGGTATTGGGTTTCATCAACCTTCGTCTGCGGCGGTAGCCTAGGTGCTTTAAGATTGGCCTGGAGCTGCGCAATTGCGGCTTTCGTGCCTTCTTCAAAGACCATTGCCTGCTGTGTAGCGATGCCTGGCAATTCGATAAACATGGTGCAGCTCCTGTAAAGGTCAGAGTAGGGGGGCTTTCACCCCCCGTCCCTACCGTGGCGACAGCTCGATACGTCGAACGTCTGAAACACGGATGTTGACTAAACTCAGGGTTCCTGTGGCTACCGTTTTCCAGTGTCCGCCCTGGTGAACATGCATCAGGACGTAGAAAAGGTAATCAGGTAACAGAAGGTCTATGCGGGTAATCCGTATGCCGATATGTTCAGGGTTGAACTCTCGACTGGGCTCCCCGCATCGATCCGCTGACCCTCTCCGCACAATCCAGAAATGAACCCCTGGAAAGTTGGTCTGAATCGTCGCTACATCTGAAAGTCTCATCTCGTTCTCCGTTAGCGGCAACGACTAGCCCCCTCAAGAGTCGAGTGGCTCTCTGCGTGCCACCAACAGGACCTATATTAGGCTGAATCAGCCTAACTAACAAGAACTATTTAGGCTGATTCAGCCTAACTAAAGCCTTGACCTTATGTCGTTTATAGACGACAATTGCGCCCATGAAGACGATAAAACAAACAGCGACTTACATGACGTGGGAACGGAAACTCAAGGACCAACGTGCCAAAGCCGCTATCGCCGCACGGATCTTCCGCCTGGCGAACGGACTACCAGGTGATGTATCACCAGTAGGGCAGGGCGTCAGTGAGTTGCGCATCCATTACGGGCCGGGCTACCGGGTCTATTTCGCACAGCGCGGTGAGGAGTTTGTGTTGTTGTTGTGCGGCGGTGACAAGTCCACACAAAGCCGCGATATCGAAGCGGCTAAAAAACTCGCGATCCAGTGGAGGCAAGAATGAAAGAAGCAATTTACGACTATGACCCAGCAGAAGCGCTAGACGGTCCCGAGGCCATTGCCATCTTCATGGCTGACGCCTTTGAGACTGGTAACGCTGACTACATTGCCCAAGCCCTGGGCGTGGTCGCCAAGGCCAAAGGCATGAGTGAACTGGCTAAAGAAACGGGATTGGACCGTAAGCAGCTGTATCGCTCATTCAGCACGGACGGCAACCCCACACTGAAAACCCTGCTGGCTGTGACGCAAGCTTTGGGTATCGACCTGACCACACGTCCGCATGTGGTACCTGTTTGAACCACGCGGCGCCTCAACCACCCGATAATCGCCTCGGCCACCTCCGGTCGGGGCAATCCCTCGCAACACTCCTTCACCTGGTCGGCCCTCGCTGATCGATCTGGCTGACGCCGGCCGCAAAAACACCTCCAATACTGATCAACCCGCCTTTGCTCTTATCGCGAACAAAGGCCACATTCTGGTCACCTTGCGACAAAATCAGCTATTCCGCTCGCACCTTTTATAAGTCGTGATAAAATACGTTATCGTCCTAATCGCCCTGGAAGGCTTACCATGACGTTTTACATCGCGCCGTCCTACGATTCGCACTACTCGTGCCCAAATGGTCATAACAACGGCAGTGGTGCCATCCAGGTTGATAGACGGACCTGGACCTGCGCTCAATGTCATCATTCGCTTGATATTGACATGACCGACAGTTCCGGGCTCACGCTGACCGTTGAGCGTCACCCCGCGAACAGCATTCGCATGAGTGACCATATTGTGTGGGACAAAGGCAATTCGCACCTGGCCTCGGGTCAGGTCCACGGCTCCTTTGCACCCAAACAACAGGCCACACACTGGACATTAGTCGTCGGCAATTACGGCCCTGGAACGGTTCCGGCCAACCAGTACATCAACCGGATCTGACCCCCGGCCTCGTGAGGATCGCCCTATGTCCCTATTCGACCCGCTGCGCGACTTCTACCCGCGGCGCCAAATCGCCCGCCTCGATGCGTTGGCCAGCGGTGGGCAGCTGATGAACCTGCGCAGCGAATCCCCCCGCGGCAACTTCGTATTTCCCGGTACCGACTACCTGGATGCCATCGAGATCGACGGCCAGCGCGTGGGCCACGTCGATTACGGCCTCAATTCGCTACTTGATCGCCTGTACATCAACATGATCGAAATCGATCCGACGCGGCAAGGGCAGGGCATCGGCCTGGGCGTGCTGTGGCAGCTGTGGCGCTCGCACCAGCTGCCCATCGTGCCGCTGTACCAGTACACCTCCTCCGACGGGTTCTGGTCCCGGGCGCGCCGGCGTTTTGCAGCGGCCGGTGCCGTGCTCGAGGCGGAGCTGCGCGGCGTGCAGGCGATGGAGCTGGAACAACAGCGCTGGCAGCACCTGGTGCCCGAGGCCGAGGACACACGCCTGATCCGTGAATACTGGGAATGGGTCGCCGCTGAACACGCTGCAGGTCGCCCGGCCGGGCCGGGTGTTCGATGAGCGAGCTGATTGCCACCGGCGCCGGCGAACGCCGCCTGAGTGCCCAGGCGTTCCAGCAGCTGGCCAGCGTGCCGGCAGCGGCGGAATGGTTCGCCAATCTCGACAACCCCCGCACTCGACGCGCCTATCAAATTGACCTGACTGACTTCTGCAGCTTTGTCGGGCTCACCGGCGCTGAGGAATTTCGCGCCGTCACCCGGGCCCACGTCCTCGCCTGGCGCGCCCAGCTGGAACAGCGAGGCTTGGCCGGGACCACCATCCGACGCAAACTCGCAGCCCTGGCCAGCCTGTTTGATCACCTCCTGGAGAACAATGCCGTCGCCGGCGGCAATCCCGTGCACGGCGTCAAACGGCCCAGGATCGAGACCAACGAAGGCAAGACGCCGGCACTGGGTGATGACCAGGCTAAATTGCTGCTCGATGCGCCTGACGTCTCGACGCTCAAAGGCTTGCGTGACCGCGCTATTTTAGCGGTGCTGTTGTACCACGGGCTGCGCCGTGAAGAAGCCGCGCAACTGATGACCGGCGATCTGCAGGAGCGCCGTGGCATCAAACACCTGCAGGTGAGCGGGAAGGGCGGCAAGACCCGCTATTTGCCCTTGCACCCGGTCGCGGCCGAGCGCATTCACCAGTACCTGGAGCACGACAGTCAACGCGAACCGGGCAATGGCCCGCTGTTCCGCTCGATCCGCGGTCGCACCGCCGGCGACGCCGTGACGGGTAACGGCATCTATAAGATAGTGGCGCAATGGGCCCACGCGGCGGGCATTCAGGTTGACGGACTGGGCGTGCACGGCCTTCGGGCCACGGCCGCGACCAACGCCCTCGAGCATGACGCCGATATCGCCAAGGTTCAGGTCTGGCTGGGCCACGCCAATATCAGCACCACCCGGCTGTACGACCGACGCGGACAGCGGCCGGAGGATTCACCCACCTACAAGGTGAAGTACTAAAGCCCAAGAACCGGCTTGTGCTGGACGGCCAGGAAGGTTACGTGCATCAGCTGCGTGACCTGCAGCTGCAGATCCTCACAGGCTTCAAAAAACGCCAAGGGCGCGTCGTCGGCATCGTCCTCGAGCAGGTTGCCCATCTCCTGGACGAGTTCACCCATCTCCTGCAGCTGTTGTTTGATTTGAGCGGTGTTGAGCATGGTTCTTATCTCCAGGGGCGTTTATGGGGCGCTACCGCGTCGGTGGATTCCAACCTGGCCCGCCAGAACGCAACCTCCCCCTATAAGGCAGTGCTTACATGCCTGTAAGTACAGGGTTATTTAGTCACCCCACCCGGTTATGATGCGAAAAAACATGCAGACCGCACTCTCATGCTTTACCACAAAAGCAAAATATGACAGAAAAGCCGAGCAGCCGTAAGCGTCGCGCTCTTGGCGCAGAATAAGGCGTGCCACGCTTAGCGTCGCGGCCCACAAAAGTGACATTGAAACGCGCCTGAACAGTATTCATCAACCCCGTAGCCTGAGGCCAAGGTGAGGCGGGCTGACCGTGCTCAGGGTCGGCGCATAGTGCTTTTATAAGTCAACGCGTGAGCGATAAGCCTAACCATACGCGGTCCACAGGCGAACCTTTCACATCGTGCAGAACAGTGTCGACGCATTTTATTTGTATAAAGCGTAACAAACCGCCCGCCAACGTTATTAAATTCATAAAGGTGAGATCATTACATGAATAAAGCCCTCAGCGCCACGTAATTTTTTACCTGCACATTACCCAGGGAGTGCGTTTGCTGCGGATAACTGCAGCACGCACCGACATTCATTGGTGACAACGCCGATTACAACATATGGTCGACCGTTACCTGTCCGCATCGACCCGTAGCCAAGCACACGCACGCACACCCGCGCGTATTAATCCCCAACGATAACGGAACATTACGGGTAACGTATGCAGATAAGCCCTTGGGCAAAGACAATCCGCGTAATTTTAAGTTGAAAAAGGATAAACCTATTTATCTGGATTACAACGAAGGCAAGGACATGCATACCGATGAAGTTCTAGGAGATAGCCCTCTCACGGTATTGGTTGTTGAGCTTAAAACGCACAGTAATTATTCCCCTCCTTTGACAACTTAAAGGCAGGTACTAGTGCTCACATTGAGCACTGCCATCGCTCGGACAGGGCGGAGATTTGCAGGTTTAGGATTAGCAACTATAGTCCACACCGCCTCAACAAAAATAGGCGTTGTTGAATACATCGCAGGGGCGCCACAGGCGTGCACACTCCAGCATCATTTTCTGCCAGGTAGTCACGTGCCGTACACACACAGCGAAGACCGTCGCCACACGTTCGAGAAGCCACTTTACAAGGTGACGAACGGGCCTGCGTACAATGCCGCGCTCAAACGGCGTGGCGACTTTACGAGGTGGTTTACCGAGGAGGCGATTGCCGAGTGGTGCCCCGCCAAGACCGGGGCGCGCGGCCGACCAAGGAAAGACTCCAAGGTGGCAATCGAGACAGTACTGTTCATTCGTCAGGTTTTTCATCTGGCCTTGCGACAGACCGAAGGCTTCATGAACTCACTTGCCCGTGCCCTGACAGTCCAGATCAGCATTCCTGATGTCAGCGGCGTTTCCAAGCGGAGCATCGGCTTGCCAGGACATGCCTTGAGCAAAGCCATGGCCCCAGGCAGCGTCGTCATGGTCGACGCCACCAGGCTCAAGGTATACGGGACAGACAAATGGCATCCGGAAAAACAGGACGTGGCCGCCCGGCCCACCTGGCGCAAGCGGCACCTGGCGATCGACGAACCTCATCCGGTCCTGGCGGGCGAACTGACGCCGCCGGATGCAGTCGACACGACGGCTGTGCCGGATCGGCTCGATCAACTCACTCCACCTTGTGAACCTTTCAGGGGCGAGGGCGCCGACCACGGCAAGCCGGTCACGCAGGCGGGGCTGACGAAGCAGCCCGCTGCGCACGTGATCATGGCACCGCATAAACGCGCTGTTCTTGGCGCGACCGGCACACCCTGGCCGGCCCCGCAGATTGAAACCATCGCCCAGGAAGGGCGCGCTACCTGGCAGCGAATAACCGGCGACAATGGCCGCCGTTATGTGGCGCTGGCGATGCCGCGCGACACGCGGAACTTCGGCAACACCATGAAGGCACGGGCTCTGGCGCGACACCAAACGGGGGCGTGGATCCGTGCCTCCGCACTCAACAGGATGACCCGCTTCTGGCATGCCGGTGTCGGTAACACTCTAACAACGGACGGAAGCTGGGGACGTTTTGGCCTGGCGTCGATTAATTTAACAACGCAGCTCCCAAGTCTCAAATCCAGTTGCTCATTTATTATATAGCCTAAGAAATAAAGGGATAAAATCATGGCAGACAAAGTATTTTATATTAATTATAACGATGAGTTTTTTGAAACTTATGATCTAGGTGAAGAGTCTTTCTACAAGTGGCAATACATGCCTGGTCAAGGGGGCTCTAATGGATGCAAAGCTGGTTTACCTCCAGGTCTAAGTTATAAAATAAAATCTCTTGTCGATATTGGAGTGGTGTCATTTTCGGGACGACCGACAGAGGCGGGATGGTTCCAGGCAGTTTTCGATACCAACAAATTTACTGGAGCCCCGAGTAAGAAGGTTTTCATTCAGTTTTTTGTTGAAAGCGTCAACATCAAAGCGTCACCAGACCTTCCACAAATATTGACGGTGGGCAAGAACATCGTCCCGATCACTATCACCGCGTCTGGAGGTACGGAGCCCTACACTTACAAAGAATATATCAAAACCACTTATAAAGATAATAATAGTGGAACAAAGAAACATTTTATTCCCTCCGGCCTTAGTTTTAATCCCGCAACGCGCACCCTATCAGGAGCGCCTCAGAACACAGGTGACTTTGAGTTCTGGCTTGGTGCATCGGACGCCTATGGCATTGGCGGGCATTCTTATGGAAATAACGGGTGGAAGTATTTCAAGGTAGAAATTATACCTGAGGCCTTGATCAAGGTCATTGGGGGCAATCCGCATAAAGGCTTTGTCGGTGACACTTATACAGATACACTTTCAGCAAGTGGCGGAACGCTGCCTTATACCTATGTTTTGGGAAAAAGTGCCAAAGATCTTGGTGTCTCAGTTGACTCAAAAACAGGAAAGCTAACGTGGACAACACCTAGTTTGGGTCGTCGCACCTTCTGGGTTGGGGCTCATGATGCTCATGGCAGTGGCGCGCATGAGGGGGACGGCGATAGCCAGAAGAATGGCTGGCTCCAATACGAAGTTACAGTTGAACCAAAAACCATTCATGTGGGCGTGAGCCAGACGCCGCCAGACTGGGTGATGGGTGACACGTATCCCAATATTAATATCGTGACCAGTGGCGGCTCTGAGCCATATCGTTATGAGGCAACAGGGCATGTTCCGCCGGGCCTTGCTGTTCAGGGTGCTGTGTTCTCCGGAACGCCGAAGAATGAGGGATTTTATAAGTTTAGTCTTGTGGCGACCGACAAGGATGGTAACACCGGCCACATCGATTGCCATGTAACCATTTATCCTGAGCTTTCTGTTTGGTTTGAGGGAAATAAGCATGCAACTGTCGGCGTGGAGTATAAAGGAGAGGTCTTCTCTTCCGGAGGCTATCCCCCTGTTCGCCTTGAGATGGACCTGCCCGAGGGATTAAGGCTGGAGCCTTATGTTGATGAGAGAGACCCTCATAAGGACGCCTCACGCGCCAGAGTCGCTGGAAAGCCGACAAAACCCGTGGTTGGTTTTTTGATGAAGCCTGATGCCATTGACAGCAAAAACAATCGTTTGTCGGGCTGGGGTAACCCCGAAAAACTTACGGTTGCGCCGGCAGAGCCCGTGGGAGCTGAACTAGCAGTTAACGCGCTGCGCGGTCATTTGATACAGGTGGAGAGCAGCACACAGGAAATACTGACGATCACAGGCCAGGTTTCCGGCCCGAGTTTGAGTGAACACAATAAGCCCAGCAAGGTAATTCTGCAAATCAAGCAGCCCGGCCAGAGCACATTCGTTGATGCAAAAACCCTCGGAACACTCGATTGGGCGACAAACTGGAAACCGGGCGGGTGGGAATTTACCTTATCGGGAAGATGGTCTGCGCAAAGTGATGTTCCGCGATTTGAGATGCTGGCCAAACTGGACAGTCACAAGAGTAAAGCAGCGCTTGTTCGGTTTCCGCTGAGCGATTTTGTGAAAAACCTCCATTTTAGGAACAGTGCCGAGGACGAGGTGACAGAGATTGCATTTAGACCGGGACCGCAAACGCTGCATCTGCATATGGCCTTCTACAATGCTCTTGATCAGCTGACCGCGAAGCTCGCACTGCCTGATGGCATCACAGGAAAAGCCCTTTTGCCTGCTGTAAACACGGCTCTTCCAAGATCTCTGCAGGTCCGATCTGACTGGGATGGTCATACCCAGAACGTTCTATTCGAGATCAGTAAGGGAAATCCGCTGAGGATCGCTTCTGGAACACATCAGACAGTTAATCTGTCCATTCCGGTTGATGTAGCGACAGCGTTCAGACCGGGCGATGCCAAATGTGAACTGAGCAGTTCCAGCGAGAGTGTCGAAAACATACCAAATGATACCCAGCCAGAAAGAGCTACACTGTCACTGACCGCGTCCACAAGCTGAGCCGATACAGGCACCGAAACTGTCGACCGCAACGAACTCTCGTTGCGGTCGATTTGGATGGAACCACAAACGGAGCAACTACAATTGGAGTATTTCAATGACTGAGCCAGCTATTGTTATTTCAGCGTCACCAGCTCTTCCTGCAGAACTAAAGGTCGGCGTCCCTATCCAGGATGTTTATATTACTGCCAATGGAGGCACCGCACCATATACATATAAGAAATATGTAGAATCTGGCCTGGTGCCCAAGGGGCTGAAGTTCGATGTGGCCACTGGTAAGCTCAGTGGGACCCCTTCCGAATCTGGTAAATTTTCGTTTTATCTTGGTGCTACAGATAAAAATGGGCATGGGGGGCAAAAAGGCGACAATGGGTGGAAAAAGTTTGAAGGCGAGGTCTTCTCATCAAAAACCTCAGAAATATTTGAAATATCGAGTATCGAGTATGTGCATCTGGAGGGCGACGCGAGTAAAGACAGTA
>Ga0209677_101241_pt1 | contig 11522 bp, 13 predicted proteins | sample AraplaCvi_mCL_r2_2_FD_184285 | JGI IMG/M metagenome (GOLD analysis project Ga0209677, IMG submission 184285) | Arabidopsis root microbial communities from North Carolina, USA - plate scrape CL_Cvi_mCL_r2 (SPAdes) (version 2) | ecosystem: Host-associated > Plants > Roots > Endosphere | place: USA... | reverse complement strand
CGCCGGCGAGGCCTCGATCAAGGTCGAAACGTTGAAGACGCGGTTCGAGAGCTGGCTGCCCGCCTATATGGGCGGAGCGGCTTCGTAAGAGGTCGCGTAGCCCGGATGAACGAAGCGATATCCGGGGCCGATGTCGCTTGACGATTCCCGGGTGTCGCTTCGCTCACCCGGGCTACGCATCCATCAGTCGTCATGGCGAGCGCAGCGAAGCAATCCAGGGCTACGCAATGACTCTGGATTGCTTCGTCGCTGCGCTCCTCGCAATGACGGAGGAGAGGGCGGCCCTACAGCACGCTCTTCGCACCGGGGATCTGCCGCAAGGCCCAGGTGATGCCCCAACTGATGAGCGTGGTGCCGACGAAGGCGACGGTGGCTTTCACGATGGCCGGCACGTTGAAATCAAATAGCCAGTACTGGATCCACAGCACGACCGGATAGTGCACCAGGAAGATGCCGTAGGCATCGGCCTGCATGCGGTCGAGCACGGAAAATTCCGAGCGCCGTTGGTTGAGGAAATAGGCCAGGATCGCGAACGTGGTCGCGGCGCTGAACATCACAAAGAACAGGCCGTAGGTCGCCTCGTACCAGTCGGGCTGGGTCGGCGGGTTGCCGAGCACCTCGCGCTTGATCGTGATCAGCACCCACAGCAGCGCGTAGGGCACGATCATCGCCACGATCCAGGCACCCATACCCTTCTGCGACAGCTGCCCGTCCGCGCCGAGCACGCCACGCTCGAAATTGGCCGCGCCGATCCCGGCGCCGAAGTAGAAATAGGCCGCGTAGAGCAGCAACCGGTTGGTCTGCACCGAGAAGGGTCCGAACTCGAACCAGTTGTTGGGACCGTAGTAGACCCGGAGCGGGACGTAGACGACCGCCGTCACCGCGACCAGCGCATAGAAGAAGTCGAGCGGCTTGTCGTGGCCACGCAGCGACAGCCGGTTGAGCGGATCGAGCAGGGTCGGCGAGATTTGGAACGCCAGGCTTGCCGAGAGGTCGAAGGCGAGCAGCACCCAGAGAAACCAGACCGGGCCGCTCGGCCATGGGCCAACGGTCACCGTCTTCCACCAGAACGCGGCAAAAGTCGTTTCCGGATGCGCGCGCAGCTCGATCGCGTAATAGGCGAGCGGAATGATGGTGAGCGCGGCGATTGCAAAGGGCAGGCCGAGCCGCATCAGGCGGTCGCGGAAGAACACGTGCGGCGCCTTGTGCGCCAGTCCCGGCCAGACGAACAGGCCCGACAGGAAGAAGAACATCGCCATGAAGAAGCTGTCGGTGGCGAGCACGATGCAGTCGAAGCCGAGGAACGACTTCGGATCGGTATGGCCGAAATAGGTGTAGGGGATCACCGAGTGGTGCAGAATCACCACGAGCGTCAGCAGGGTTCGCGCGTGATCCAGCGCCGCGTTGCGCGATCGCGTCCTTGGTGCCGTCGGTATCTCGACCTTGGCGGCAGCGGCCGATTGTGAAACCGATATGACCATCGAGCCCCCGCTCGGATCGTTTCGAGATGTTGCCATGCGCGCTGCATAACAGCGCGCATTCGACACAGGCTACTTCATTCGCGTTGCATCTGAAATGCGTTCATGCACGACGATGTTTGCGCCGCCGTGCATTTCTGGAACCTGCTCCAAAGCCTGGGGTTAGTGAGGTCGAATGCGCCTTCGCGGCGCAACAGTCTGGAGGAGCGGACCGTGACACTGCTAAAATGGGCGTTGCTATTCTTCGTGATCTCGATCATCGCAGGCATCCTGGGCTTCACCGGCGTCTCGGCAGCCTCGGCCGATATCGCGCGTATCCTGTTCTACATCTTCCTCGTGATCTTCCTGGTGCTGCTGATCCTGGGGCTCACGATATTCAGGGTGTAGAGCGCACTCCATCGAGTTGTCATTCCGGGGCGATGCGTAGCATCGAACCCTCAGGGTGCGCAGTTGCGCACCGATAATCTCGAAATTCTCGGTGCGCAATTGTGCACCTGAGGATCTGGTGCTTCGCACCATCCCGGAATGACATCCAGATGTCAGCCGGCGACTTCCTCGATCTTGACCTTGTCCGGATAGAAGGCGAGGTACCCCGAGATCTCGGCCATCGCCGGAAACGGCGCCTCATAGGTCCAGATCGCGTTGTCGAGCGTCTTGCCGTCTGCCACGATGCTGAAATAGTTCGCATCGCCCTTGTAGGGGCAGTGGGTGACACGGTCGGTGCGCTGAAGCAGCTCCATATGGGCGTCCTCCCGCGGCAGATATTGAACGGCGGGGTAGCTCGCTTCCTTCAGCGTCAGTGCCTTGCTCGTGTCCGCGATCACGACGCCGTCGGCCAGCACGCGAACGCGCTTCGGATTGGCGGTGATCGTAATGGGGTGGTCCGGCCCTGGAAGTTTCATGATCTCAAAGCCCTTCGGGTCTGTTTCTTGGATTATTCTGCGCCAGTTTGCCTCGGCTCGCCGTGACCGGGCAAGGGTATATAGTCGTGGGGCAGGTGACCCCGGAACCCTTCCGCGCTAAGTTCGACCATCACGGTCGCGCGAGGGCCTTGATTCGAGACGCCAAAGCGGTCGAAAAAGGCCGGCACCGCCTGAGCCGAAAAACGGCCGCAGGCCGAACACCTTAGGCGAGCAGGCCAAGAAGGAGACAGACTGGGATGCCGATGGACGCTCGCGATATCGAGTCGATGATCAAGGCCGCAATTCCTGATGCCGAGGTCACGATCCGCGACCTTGCTGGCGACGGTGACCATTACGCGGCGACCGTCATTGCCGAATCCTTCCGCGGCAAGTCGCGGGTGCAGCAGCACCAGATCGTCTATCAGTCGCTGCAGGGGCAGATGGGCGGCGTGTTGCACGCCCTGGCGCTGCAGACCGGGGTACCGGAGCGCTGACCTAGACGGCTGGATCCGGCAGAGGGATAGGCGATGGCAGCCGATCATCCCCACGGTGCGTTGTTTCGTGTGTTGGCGCCCAACCAGCATAGCCGCGTCACCTACGCCGAATTGTTCTTCGACCTCGTCTTCGTCTATGCGGTGACGCAGATCTCGCATTTCCTGCTGGGTCGCCTGACCGCACTCGGCGCGCTGCAGACGACGCTGCTGTTCCTCGCGGTCTGGTGGGTGTGGGTCTACACCACCTGGGTGACCAATTGGCTCAACCCGGAGAAGACGCCGGTCCGGATGCTCGTCTTCCTCCTGGCGCTCGGCGGCCTCGTGCTGTCGATGTCGATTCCGCAGGCGTTCGAGGCGCGCGGACTCTGGTTCGCGCTGGCCTATGCCGCGATGCAGGTCGGCCGCACCGCGTTCTGGCTGCTCGCGACGCCGCGCGCCCGCACAGCAGTGCGCCTGAGCGCGATCCGGATTTTGGCCTGGCTCAGCGCGTCGGCGGTGTTCTGGATTCTCGGCGGGCTGGCGGAGGGACAGAGCAGGCTTGTGCTCTGGGGCGTTGCGCTTGCGATCGAATATGTCTCGCCGCTCGCCCGGTTCTGGACGCCCGGCGTCGGCGCGTCGACGGTGCAGGACTGGTTCGTCGAGGGCGGCCACATGGCCGAGCGCTGCGCCGGCTTCATCATCATTGCACTCGGTGAATCCATCGTGGTGACCGGTGCGACCTTTGCCGAGCTCGATTGGACCGCTGCGAACATCGCGGCCTTCGTGGCCGCCTTTGTCGGCAGCGTCGCAATGTGGGGGATCTATTTCAACCGCGGCGCCGAGGCGGGTTCGGAGTTGATCTCGAAAGCGGAGGATTCCGGCCGCGTTGCACGTTCGGCCTACACTTATCTGCACATGCCGATCGTGGCCGGCATCATCCTGTCGGCGGTCGCCGACGAGATCGTGCTGAAGCATCCGTCCGGGCATACCGAGCTTGCGACCGCGCTGACCGCGATCGGCGGGCCGCTGCTGTTCCTGGTGGGCACTATCCTGTTCAAGCTGGATATCCGCGGCTTCCTGCAGTTCTCGCACGGCGCCGGCATCGTGGCGCTGCTCGGGCTCGGCTGGTTCGCGACCGCGCTATCGCCTCTGATCCTGTCGGTCCTGACGACGGCGGTGCTGGTCGTCGTCGCGATCTGGGAGTCGGTTTCGCTCCGCGCCAAGGAGGAGGCTCATGCCTCCGCCACCAGCGCATGAACCGAGAACAGTTTTTCGGCGTCAGTCCAGGTCTTGCGCATCTTCCAGCCCGAGCCGCGCGCGAGCGCGCCGAAGCGCTCGACACTGTATTTGTAGGAGCACTCGGTGTGGATGCTCTCGCCGATCCGGAAGCTGAAGGTCGTGCCCAGCAGCCGCACGCTCTGCGATTTCCGGCTCACCAGATGCATCTCGATCCGGTGCTGCTCGCGATTGTAGATCGCGCGGTGGGTGAAGGCAGAGACATCGAAATTGCCGCCGAGCTCGCGGTTGATGCGCACCATCAGGTTGAGGTTGAAGCGCGCGGTGACGCCGGCCGCATCGTTGTAGGCGTCATGCAGCATCCGCTCGTCTTTTTCCAGATCGGCACCGACGATCATCAGCGCGCTGGGCCCAAGGATCTCGCGCGCTGAGCGCAGGAAGCGGCAGGCTTCATGCGGCTCGAAATTGCCGATGGTCGAGCCGGGAAAGAAGCCCACCTTCGGCATGTCCTTGATCTCGTCGGGCAGGGCAAAGGGGGTGGTGAAATCGGCCACCACCGGGTGTACGGCGAGATCGGTGAAATCCTTGCGCAGGACGGCTGCCTGGCCATTGAGGAAATCGCCGGAGATGTCGACCGGCACATAGGTGTTGAAGGCACAGCTCTGCAGCAGCAGCCGCACCTTGGTCGTGGCACCGGCGCCGAACTCGATCAGCGCCGCACCCTGCGGAATGATCGCCGCGATCTCGGGGCCGCAATCCCGCAAGATGCCAAGCTCGGTGCGGGTCGGATAATATTCCGGCAGCCGCGTGATCTGCTCGAACAGCTCCGAGCCGGTCGCGTCGTAGAAATATTTCGGCGACAGCCGCTTCGGCTGTTGCGAAAGGTCTGCGATGACGTCCTTTGCGAAGGCTGACGTCTGCTCATCGGGAAGGTGAGCATTGGCCAAAGCGGCAGCGTGCACATTCATGATACTCTCCTGAACGCGCGGATAGGCGCGCCTTGGTCGGAAGTCGAAAACGGGCAGAACACGTCAGACGTAGTCGGCGAGACGCAACCCGGTGAATTGCCAGCGGTGATGCGGATAGAAGAAGTTGCGATAGCTGATACGGCTGTGGCCGTCAGGCGTTGCAAGCGAGGAGCCGCGCAGCACAAGTTGATTGACCATGAACTTGCCGTTGTACTCGCCAAGCGCGCCCTCGATGGCGCGATAGCCGGGGTAGGGCGCGTAGGCGCTGCGCGTCCATTGCCAGACGATGCCGAAGGCGCCATTGAGCTGGCGGCCGCGCGCGGCGACCTCCCACTCCATCTCGGTCGGCAGGTGCTTGCCGCTCCAGCGCGCGAATGCATCCGCCTCGTAGTAGCTGACGTGGCAGACCGGCGCGTTCGGGTCGACCGGCTTGAGACCGCCGAGCGTCATGATCTTCCACTCGCCCTCGACCTTGTACCAATGCCCCGGCGCCTGCCAGCCTTCCTTGGTCACGGTCGCAAAGCCATCCATCAGCCACAGCGTCGCCGCCTGGTAGCCACCGTCGTCCATGAAGGCGCGCCATTCGGCGTTGGTGACGAGATCGCGGGCGAGCTTCACGGGGCCGACGAGCGCGCGATGCGCCGGCTTCTCATTGTCGAAATGGAAGCTGTCGTCGCCGTGGCCGATGCTGTGGATGCCTTCCGGCAGCGTGACCCAGTCGTTGCCGCGGCTTGCATCCGGGAAGCGCCAGGCCGGATCATAGGCAGGCGCGATCGGGTTCTGCGCGAAGGCGTGCAGGATGTCGGTCAGCATCAATTCCTGGTGCTGCTGCTCGTGGTTGAGCCCGATCTCGACCAGCGGCGCGACCTTGTCGAGCGTTGCCGGATCGGCCTCGCGCAACAGCTTGACCATCGCCGCATCGACGTGACGCCGATAGGTGGTGACGTCCTCGACGCTGGGGCGGGTGATCAGGCCGCGTTCGCCGCGGGTGTGCCGCGGCCCGGCGCTGACGTAATAGGAATTGAACAGAAACGCGTAATCGGGGTGGTATGGCCGGTAGCCTTTGCAGTGTCCGGACAGCAGAAACTGCTCGAAGAACCAGGTGGTATGGGCGCGATGCCACTTCGCCGGGCTCGCGTCCGGCATCGACTGGATGACCTGGTCCTCCGCACTCAGGGGCGCGGCCCGGCGTTCGGTCTCGCCGCGGACGGCCAGGTAGGAATCGACGAGATTCTGGGCGAGAGCGCCGGACCCGGAGAAAAGCGAGGGGTCGGCAAGCGGGGCGGACGCCGCGGCGGAGGCTGGACTGGTCACAAGAGTCTCCGTTTGAAAGGAGAAAACGTTGTTCGGGGGAACAAGTTCCTGGGCAGTCCGTCCTAAATAGGGGCTTGGCTCCAGGATAAAACCCTCCCGCGCTCCATTATATTGTTGTCGTCAGGCTATGGTCCCAAGGGCGGCTGGGGCGAATCCGGCCCGTCCTTTGCATGCCAGCTCCTCTGCATTTTACTTTGGCAGACCAACGGTTTGCGCTACATATGAAGACAGTGACGCGGATTGAGCGCGCCCCCAAGGGACATCAGAAAATGAGCATCGAGCAATTCATTGACAACGAAGTGAAGTCGAACGACGTGGTGCTGTTCATGAAGGGCACGCCGCAATTTCCGCAATGCGGCTTTTCCGGCCAGGTCGTGCAGATCCTCGACCATGTCGGCATCGGCTATAAGGGCTTGAACGTGCTGGAGTCCTCCGAACTCCGCGACGGCATCAAGACGTATTCGAACTGGCCAACGATTCCCCAGCTCTACGTCAAGGGCGAGTTCGTCGGCGGCTGCGATATCATCCGCGAGATGTTCCAGACCGGCGAGCTGCAGCAGCTGCTTGCCGACAAGGGCATCCCGGTCGGCACCGCGGCGTCCGCCTGAGCTGGCCAGTTCGAAGGATCGGCGCGACCCGTTTCGAGGTCATTGTCGCCGACATCACCACGCTGCGCGTTGACGCCATCGTCAACGCGGCAAATACGTCGCTGCTCGGCGGCGGCGGGGTCGACGGCGCGATCCATCGCGCTGCCGGACCTGAGCTCGTCATGGAATGTCGCATGCTCCATGGCTGCAAGACTGGCGATGCCAAGATCACTCGGGGATATCGGCTGCCGGCGGCCCATGTGATCCATACCGTCGGGCCGGTCTGGCAGGGCGGGGATCGCGGCGAGCCCGAGTTGTTGGCCTCCTGCTATCGCCGCTCGATCGAGCTCTGCCACAAGCACGCGCTTAGCTCCGTCGCATTTCCTGCAATCTCGACCGGCATCTATCGTTTTCCCGCCGACCGCGCTGCCCGCACTGCCGTCGGCACGACGCTCGGCGCTGTTGAGAGCGAGACGTCGCTGGAGCACATCGTCTTCTGCTGCTTCTCCGAAGAGAGCGCTCGCCTGCATGACCAGACGTTCAGCGAGCTGATCGCCAATCGCACACGTTGAATTTCGCTGCTAGACTCTCGCCAACCGATAGGTGGAGCGTCCATGTTCGAACGGCTGATTTCCCGGCGCGTGATCTCTTATGCGCTTCTCGCATTGCTCACGGCGAGTGCGCATGCGGACGAACCGGCCACGGAAGCTGCCCGGAATCTCGATCCGCAGCGGGTCGAGCAAGTCGGCGATTATGTCCGCAACGAGATCGCAGCCGGCCATCTTGCCGGCGCCGTCGTGCTGGTTCAGCAGCACGGTCGGCCCGTGCTGCTGCAGAGTTTTGGCGTGCGCGATGTCGCCACGCAGCTACCGATGACGGCGGATACGATCTTCCGGATGTATTCGATGTCGAAGCCGATCACCGCAGTCGCTGTGATGATGCTGGTCGACGATGGTAAGCTCAGGCTCGATGATCCCGTTGCGAAATACATTCCGGCCTTTGCTGATACGAAAGTCGCGGTGCTCGCACCCGACGGCAAGAGCGTGCGATCGTTCGAGCCGCTCGCGCGTCCGATCACGATCGAGGATTTGCTGCGCCATACCTCGGGTGTCACCTATGGCTTCTATGGCGATACAGCCGTGCGCAAGCTCTATGCGGCATCGAACCTGTTCGATGGCGACATCGACAACGCGACTTTCGTGGACCGCTTGGCCAAGCTGCCGCTGGCCGAGCAGCCGGGCACGTTATGGGACTACGGCCATTCCTTCGATGTGCTCGGCCGCGTCGTCGAGGTGGTGTCGGGGCAGTCGCTGTATCAGTTCGAGAAGCAGCGCTTGCTCGATCCGCTCGGCATGACCGAGACCGCATTTTATCTTGCCGATCAAAGCAAGCGCGACCGCGTGGCCGAGCCGCTGCCGCAGGACCGTTTCGACCGGCCGGTCGCGGGGCTCGATGATCCGATCCGGCCGCGGAAATGGGAGTCCGGCGGCGCCGGCATGATCGGGACCATCGGCGACTACGCCCGCTTTTTGCAGATGCTGCTGAACCGCGGCACGCTTGACGGCCGCCGTTATCTGAAGCCCGAGACGGTCGCGCTGATGACACGCGACCATCTCGGTCCCGCAATTGCGCGTGACAATCTCTATTTTCCCGGACCGAGAACTGGTTTCGGACTCGGCTTCGCGGTGCGGACAGCGGCCACACCGCCATTCACGGTCGGCGAATATCGCTGGAGCGGCGCCGGCGGCACGTTCTTCCTTGCCGATCCACAAGACGACATGTTCGTGATCGTGTTGGTCCAGGCGCCATCGCGCCTGGGCGAGAACGAGATCGAGGTCCGGAACCTGGTCTATCAGGCGCTGGCGCCGCGGGAGGAGGTTAGGCTGCCCGCACGATCTCCCTGACGTAGCCGATCGTCTCCTCGATCATCGCCGCCGTGACGTCGAGATGGGTGCAGGCGCGAATGCGGCCGTCCATCATCGCCAGCGACACGCCGCGCTTGCGCAGCTCCGCGACCATCTTGTCGCCGGGGACGCCGGCGCCATCAGGCTTGAAGAATACCAGGTTGGTCTCGGGCTCCTGCACCACGATGCCGTTGATCTGTGCCAGCCCGCGCGCGAGCGATCGCGCATTGGCATGATCATCCGCCAGGCGCGCGACATGATGGTCGAGCGCGTAGACGCAGGCGGCCGCAACGACGCCGGCCTGGCGCATCGAGCCGCCGAGCCGCTGCTTCCAGCGCCAGGCTTCGTCGATGAAGGTGGCGCTGCCCGCCAGCACGCCGCCGATCGGCGCGCCGAGTCCTTTGGAGAAATCGATCCAGGCGGAATCCCACCCCTTGGTCATCTCGTGCGCCGGAATGCCGGTTGCAACCGTCGCATTGAGCAGCCGCGCGCCGTCCATATGCGTGATCAGGCCGTTCGCCTTGGCGATTGTGACGATCTCGTCGAGCGCGGCCTTCTTCCAGATCGTGCCGCCGCCGATATTGGCGGTCTGCTCGACGCTGACCAGCGTCTGCGTCGGCTGGTAGCGGGAGCGTGGATGCAGCGCCGCGCGGAACGTCTCCGGCGTGAACTGGCCGTCGTCGCCCTTCAGCTGGGTGATCTGGAAGCCGCCGAGCGCGGCATGCGCGCCGCCTTCGCGCGAGATGATATGTGCGGTCTCGTGGGCGAGAAGCTCGTCACCCCTGCGGCAATGCACGAGCGTGGCAGCGACGTTGCACATGGTGCCCGACGGCATGAACACGGCCGCTTCCTTGCCGAGCAACTCCGCGACGCGCGCGCACAACAGGTTGACGGTCGGATCGTCGCCGGTCTGCTCGTCGCCGACCTCCGCGCGTGCCATCGCCTCGCGCATGTCAGGTGTCGGCCTCGTCTGGGTGTCCGACAACAGATTGATGCGGAGAGGCGGCGCCTTGGGATCGCGCGGGGGAGGGGTATAGAACATGAGCAGTCCTCGTTCGGGATCGCGGCGGCGACCTTGATCGCAGGTGCGATCGTGATCGCGGGGCGATCGGGGATGACGAGGACCTTACTCAAATCCGGCAAGGGCGGCAAAACGCGATCGTGCCCATCGCGTTCTGAAGAAGTCGTGAACTCTCATGCCGCGAGCGGCGGATGCAGCCAGATGTCGGGACGGCGGGAGCGGGATGCAGGCGTGAACGGCTCGGCAACCAGCGGCGGCGCCTCCGCGTAATCGAACACCCAGGGCTGCATCGGGCTCTGCCGCGACGGGGACAGATAGAATGTGCCGGAAACGCCCGGCGGCCGCTGGCTTCGCACGTTCCAGGCGATGTTCAGCGCGGCCCAGCCGACCAGCATGGTCCGCCACTCGCTGGTCAATTCGCGCTCGTCATCGAAGCAGTGCAGAAGCTCCAGCGCGTTCGGATCGTAGGAGAGATTGGCGCCGGTGAAAGTCAGCCCGGTCTCGATATGACGAATGACAAGGGCGGTGTCGTCGGTCTGAACGTGCCATTGCGAACGTTCGAGGATGTCGAAGACCGTCGAGGGGAAGAGGCCGTCGTTGAACCGGTAGAGGATCCCGGAGAGACGTCCGCGTAACGGCGGCGCGCGGAGCGGTGGCAAAGGAAGTCCGGTGACCGCGTGACTTGCGATCGCGCCGAAAACGATACTGCGCCTGTTAAACTCCATGGCGAACGCCCCATACTTACCATCGCGCACATTGAATCACGGGATGACGGGGCTGTCAGCGGGGGTGACGTCGATTGTCGGGAACTGTTGCTTTCGGGAATCGGTCGTGCCGCCATGCAAAAGGCCCCGGGCGTGCCGGGGCCTTCATACACGCATAACGTGTTGCGCAGGAATCAGCGCGAGTAGAATTCGACGATCAGATGCGGCTCCATCTGCACCGCGAACGGCACGTCCGCCAGGCCGGGGATGCGCACGAACTTCGCGGTCATCTTGGAGTGATCAACGTCCAGATAGTCGGGTACATCGCGCTCGGCGAGCTGGCTCGCCTCGAGCACGACGGCGAGCTGCTTGGAGGCTTCCTTGACCTCGATCACGTCGCCGACCTTGAGCTGATAGCTCGCGATGTTGACCTTGCGGCCGTTGACCTTGATGTGCCCGTGATTGATGAACTGGCGCGCCGCGAACATGGTCGGCACGAACTTGGCGCGGAACACCGCGGCGTCGAGCCGGCGCTCCAACAGGCCGATCAGGTTCTCGCCGGTGTCGCCCTTCATGCGGCCGGCCTCGACATAGACGCCGTGGAACTGGCGCTCGGAGATGTTGGCGTAATAGCCCTTCAGCTTCTGCTTGGCGCGGAGCTGCACGCCGAAGTCGGAAAGCTTGCCCTTGCGGCGCTGGCCGTGCTGGCCGGGGCCGTACTCACGGCGGTTCACGGGGCTCTTCGGGCGGCCCCAGATATTCTGGCCCATGCGGCGATCGATCTTGTACTTCGCCTCACTGCGCTTGGTCATCGCGTCCTCTTCAAGTCAAACATTAAGGGTTTGAGGAAACGCGCCCTCCTGTGTGCCAAACGATCAAGTCCGGCACCGACAGGCCCAGCCCCCAAAGCATGAAGGGAAAGGCCACGGGTCGCG
>Ga0209677_101239_pt1 | contig 11548 bp, 12 predicted proteins | sample AraplaCvi_mCL_r2_2_FD_184285 | JGI IMG/M metagenome (GOLD analysis project Ga0209677, IMG submission 184285) | Arabidopsis root microbial communities from North Carolina, USA - plate scrape CL_Cvi_mCL_r2 (SPAdes) (version 2) | ecosystem: Host-associated > Plants > Roots > Endosphere | place: USA... | reverse complement strand
CGTAATCAATGCCGTGAGGGAATTCACGAGCGCATCACCGGGAGCCGTGAAGTACTTCTCCAGAATCAATGACCCGAGCACGACCAGAAGGATGCTGCTCTGTAGAAGCAATGCGTCTGCGGGGTGGCTCGGAATGAATTTGCCAGTCTTGGTCCAAGCGATCAGTCCAAGCGAAGTGACTGCCACAAGAAGGATGGCGACTCGTACCCACGGACGAATCGGACCCGACGTCATGATCGGTCACCCCCGTCCTCGGCCGGCGCACCCGATGCCGACGTCGTCACCAGATGAAGTGGATGGATGCATCCGTATCCATAGACAAATGAAGACTCATCACAGTCACAGAGGGCAACAAAAAAGGACTCCGGAGCTCGCTGCTCGAAGTCCTTGGGCTGCTGGGTGGCTGTCGTCGTGATGCTCATAACGTTGGGCTCCTCTCGTTCGATGTGCGTTCAAATGGTTTCCGATTCCTTGGATCGATGGTGGATTCCTGCACTGCAACACGCAGCGCTAGAACGATAGCGGTGGATCGCCAGCACAAGCAACGCACCCATTCGGGTTACGCCACGAGCATTTAGGACTTGACTATGACAGGGGCTGCCAATGATGTCTCGGCGTGTCGCCGCCGATGACGCTCAGGTGTGAGGCGGATGTGCCTTGGCTCATTTGCCAATCGGGAACTTATCCGGCTGCGCCCACGCATAACCCCGGTTCGGCGCGCTGTGGCTACACTGCCCGCGGCCCAATGAGGCTCGCCGCGCGACCACCACGACGCTAAAAGGTTCTTAGAGCGTTCGTCGTTCCGGAGGGCAAATTGTGGGCAAAAACGAAAACCACCGGTCCTTGCGTGCCAGGAAACCATCCCAGAGCAGCACCTTTTGCCGCACCCGACAAGTGCCCCTGGAGGGACTCGAACCCCCAACCGTTTCCTTAGGACGGAACTGCTCTTCCATTGAGCTACAGAGGCTGGCCCACCGAGTCTACAGAACCCCTCCCCTCCATCCCGCAAAAAAACTCCACTATTCAGTCTTGCTATCTACCGGTACTCATGCTTACTATGTACCGGTAATCAGCAACACTGACTAGTTGGAGGGTCCCATGGGCAAGCAAGAGACCGAGATGCTCAAGGGGACGCTGGAGGGCATCGTCCTCGCCATCCTGGCGCGACGGCCGGCCTACGGGTACGAGATCACGTCGTGGCTGCGCGACCAGGGGTTCGCCGACATCGCAGAGGGCACCATCTACGCCCTCCTGGTGCGCGTCGAGCAGCGAGGGCTCGTGGATGTCGAGAAGGTGCCGTCCGAGAAGGGACCGCCGCGCAAGGTGTACTCCCTCAACGCCCGGGGTCGTGACTACCTCGAAGAGTTCTGGAGGACGTGGGGCTTCCTCACAGAACGTATTGCACAGCTCCGCGAAGGGGACAACTGACCATGGCAGCGAAGTGGATCGAGGCGCTCACGGGCTCCCTCGAGCAGAAGAAGCAGTACCGGCAGTACAAGGCCCGCCTGGAGGCCCTGCCGGAGCCGTACCGCGGCGCCGCGAAGGCGTTCGAGCGCTACTTCATGTACTACGGCGGCCTGACCGACGGGGACACGCTCATCCTGATGCTCGGCGACTTCGCCGACCTGTGGGAGCGCGCGGCCGTCGACGGGACGCCGATCAGCGCGATCGTCGGGGAAGATCCGGTGGGCTTCGCCGAGACGTTCACCCAGTCCTACGGCGGCACGCAGTGGATCGACAAGGAGCGGGCACGCCTCACGAAGGCTGTCCAGGAGGCGGAAAAGGAGGAGAACCAATGAGCGCGACCATGACGGACACCGCGGCAATCAGCGTCCGCGGCATCCAGAAGTCGTTCAAGGATGTCGAGGTGCTCCGCGGAGTGGACTTCGACGTGCAGGCGGGCAGCATCTTCGCCCTCCTCGGGTCGAACGGGGCCGGCAAGACGACGCTGGTCCGCATCCTGACCACCCTGCTGCGAGCGGATGCGGGCACGGCCACCGTCCGCGGCCTCGACGTGGCCGAGAAGCCGGGCGATGTGCGCGCGGCGATCAGCCTGACCGGGCAGTTCGCCGCAGTGGATGAGGTGCTCACGGGACGCGAGAACCTCATCCTGGTCGCCAAGCTCCGGCACCTGAAGAACCCGGGTGCGATCGCGGACGACCTGCTCGCCCGCTTCTCGCTGACGGAGGCCGGCAAGCGCAAGGCGTCCACCTACTCCGGCGGGATGCGGCGCCGGCTCGACATCGCGATGAGCCTGATCGGCGACCCGCCGGTCATCTTCCTCGACGAGCCGACCACGGGTCTCGACCCGCAGGCGCGGATCGAAGTGTGGGACACGGTCAAGCGCCTCGCCGGGCAGGGCACCACGGTGCTGCTCACCACGCAGTACCTGGATGAGGCCGAGCAGCTCGCCGACCGGATCGCCATCCTCCACAAGGGGACGATCATCCAGAACGGCACGCTCGCCGAGCTCAAGAGCCTGCTGCCGGCCGCGAAGGTCGAGTACGTCGAGAAGCAGCCGACGCTCGAGGAGGTCTTCCTCGCGCTGGTCGGTGAAAGCGACGAAACCGGCGAGGCCGGCGCAACCGCAACCGCCGAAGAGGCAACGAACGAGGACAGCGCCGGGCGCGCCGTCCCCTCCGGAAAGGAAGCACGATGACCACCAACGTTCTCGCTGACACCGGTGTGCTCACCGGTCGTTCGCTCCGCCACATCCTGCGCAGCCCGGACACGATCATCACCACCGCGGTCACCCCGATCGCCCTGATGCTGCTGTTCGTGTACGTGCTCGGCGGCGCCATCCACACCGGATCCAGCAGTTCGTACGTCAACTACCTGCTGCCCGGGATCCTGCTCATCACGATCGCGTCGGGCGTCGCGTACACCTCGTACCGGCTGTTCCTCGACCTGCAGGGCGGGATCTTCGAACGGTTCCAGTCCATGCCGATCGCCCGCTCGAGCGTGCTTTGGGGACACGTGCTCACCTCGGTGATCGCCAGCGTCGTCTCGGTCGTGATCGTCGTCGGTGTCGCACTCATCATGGGCTTCCGCACGGGAGCGTCGGTCGGAGCGTGGCTCGCGGTGGCGGGCATCCTCGTCCTGTTCACGCTCGCCCTCACCTGGCTGGCCGTGATCGCCGGACTCTCCGCGAAGACAGTGGATGGGGCGAGCGCGTTCAGCTACCCCCTCATCTTCCTGCCCTTCATCAGCTCGGCGTTCGTGCCGACGCAGTCGATGCCGGGACCGGTGGCCTGGTTCGCTGAGAACCAGCCGGTCACCTCCATCGTCAACACCATCCGGGCACTGTTCGAGCAGCAGCCGGTGGGTGGGGACATCTGGATCGCGCTCGCCTGGCTCGTCGGCATCCTCGTCGTCGCCTACGGCTTCGCCATCGCGAGCTACCGACGCAAGGTCACCGCAGGCTGACCGGGTGTCACCGCTGCCGGACACCCGGCCGCCGAACGGGAGGCTCCCTCGGGACCTCCCGCTTCGGTAGTTCCCCGCGGTGAGGCGATCGCTGGGGCGGACATTCCTCACGAATGTTCACTCAGACCGAGCCAGAGTGCACATTCGTCACGAATGTCGGCCCGCCCGCGCGAGCGGCGCGACGCGTCAGCCGGCGAGTTGCAGCTCGTGGCGGCGCCAGGGCTCGGTGAACTCCTCCCAGTTGGGGTCGTTCCAGCGCATGCTGATCAGGGAGGCCATGTTGAGGTGCGGCTCCTTCAGCTCGAAGGGCAGCTTCCAGCCGAGGTCGGCGAGGAGGCGGTCCGACTTGACGTTGTTGCAGCGGAAGCAGGCGATGACGACGTTGTCCCAGGTGTGCGTGCCGCCGCGGGCGCGCGGGATGACATGGTCGAGCGTGTCGCCGTACTTGCCGCAGTAGGCGCACACGTGGCCGTACCGTTCCAGTGCGGATTTGCGGGTGAGCGGGATGCGGCGGTGCGGCACCTTGATGAACTGGTTCAGGAGGACGACGCTCGGCGCATCCAGGACCAGGGAGCGGCTGTGCAGCTTCGCCCCGCTCCCGGCGATGGTCGAGGCCTTCCCGCTCAGCACGAGGAGGACCGCACGCCGCGTGGCGATCACGCCGAGCGGCTCGTAGCTGGCGTTGAGAACCAGAGTCTTCATCTGCGGCCTTCCTGGGTGGCGAAAGGGGTGTCCGGGCGAACACTGCGTGTGCGAACAGCGCGCGGGTAAACGCTGTGTATACGAACGCCGCGTATACAAACGCTGCGGATACAAACAAAATGGGCACTGTCCGTGCGGACAGCGCCCAAGGTGGAGGCGGCATGGTGGTGGCACACCACATGGTGGCGGTGGCAGGCCTCGACATGGTGGCGGCAGGCGAGGAAGTCGCCCCAGCGGGAGAGCGGAACGCTCGATCCTGCCAGAAGGCCGCGCTCGTCCCACCCGGTCGCACTGAGCGGCCCGGCGGAACGTGTTCCGGCCATCGGATCCTCCGATTCTGCGACTGCATGACGCAGTGTCAGAACGACAGGCTAACCCAGAATCGGCGCGCCACCTATTCGTGGCGCGCCGATCCGGTGCTGTGGTGCGGAGTGTTTACCGATCCGAAACCGAGTGGATGCTCGCGAGCGAGACGGACCGGGGGTGTCAGATCCCGAGACGGACGATGTAGAAGTCGCTCGTCCAGATCGGGCGGATGGAGATGGAGCGGCCGGAGTCGGGCGCATCCATGATGTTGCCGTTGCCGGCGTAGAAGCCGTCGTGGCCGGACATGATGACGACGTCGCCGGGCTGCGCGTCGGCGATCGAGATGCGCTTGCCCATCGCGGCCTGGCCGGACACGGAGTGCGGCAGGTTGATGCCGAACTGCGCGTAGACGTACATGACGTAGCCGGAGCAGTCCATGCCGGCTGGGCTCGCGCCGCCGTAGACGTACGGGGTGCCGATGTACTGCTGGGCCACCGAGAAGACCTGCGCGAGGCTGAAGCTCGGGTAGGGCGGGTTGGCCAGGAAATCGGAGACCGAGGGGCCGGTGGAGGCCTTGGCGTAGTTGGTCAGCTCGATGGCGGCCTGCGCGCGGGCCGCTTCTGCGGCGGCAGCGGCCGCAGCGGCGGCCTTCTGCGCGTTCAGCTGCTGCTCGCTCGTGGCGGACGCGGTGTCGCGGCTGACGGCCTCGGTGGCGACTCCCCCGACCTCGACGGTCTGCGACTGGGCCTTCTTCATGGAGTCGACGGCGCTCGGACCGAAGGCTGCACTGTCGGTGCCGTTCGGGTTGAAAGCGAAGGCGGGGATGGCCATCGTGGCGATGATTCCGGCGGCGACCGTGATGGCGCCTGCGTTCAGAATCCAGCCGCCGCGGCGCTTCTTCTTCGCCTGCGTGGCGATGGGGCCGGTGGATGTCGTGCGGGCCGGCGACCCTGCCGGACGGGACGACGTGGTCGCCTCACGTGCCGCGCGGGAGTTGCGGCGGGAGATGGGGGCGATGCCGGTGGTGCTGCTTAAAACTGTGGTGCTCTGGTCCGGGTTTGTCCGGTCCTGGGTGGGACCGGACGTGCTCGAGTCTGCCAAAGTGTGACCTCCAACGCTCCAGCAGCACTAGGGAGCTGCCCCCGTCCGTAGCGAGTGGGCTTCGGTGTCACGGATCGGGAGACGGGTTCAAGGGGGGTGGAGCGTCCCGATCCGGGGTCCTGTGGGCCGGCTTCTGACCCGTTCGGACTCGTAAGAGACTACGGGACGATATGTCGTTTGTCACATCTTTTGACGGGTTTTTTAACGAATCGGTAACGGGGCTCAGGCGTCGACGAAGATGTGCGCCGCGAGCTCGTTGGGCAGTTCGAGGCCAGCGTCGAACCCGTCGATCTGGACGGCGACGTACGATCCGGCAGGAGAGAAAGTGCCGGTCGAGCCGGGAAAAACGCCCGCCTGCTTCAGCTGCAGGAGCAGCTCGGGATCGACCTGGGCCGGCTCGCCGAGGCGCCGGATCCTGGCAGTCACGCCCGAATCGTTGCCGCGCACGACATCGACCAGGTTGACGAGGCTCTCAGTGGATACGGAGGAGTCGGGCGCTCCCAGCTCGCTCAAACCGGGGATCGGATTGCCGTACGGGGACTCGGTCGGGTGCCCGAGCATGGTCAGCAGCTTGCGCTCGACCTGCTCGCTCATCACGTGTTCCCAGCGGCAGGCCTCTTCGTGGACGTACTCCCACTCGAGCTCGATCACGTCGCTCAGCAGGCGCTCCGCGAGGCGGTGCTTGCGCATCACGTGAACGGCCTTGCGGCGGCCCTCGTCGGTCAGTTCGAGGTGCCGGTCGCCGGAGACCACGACGAGGCCGTCGCGCTCCATCCGGCCGACGGTCTGAGAGACGGTCGGGCCGGAGTGGCCGAGACGCTCGGAGATGCGCGCGCGCAGGGGGACGATGTTGTCCTCCTCCAGCTCCAGAATGGTGCGGAGGTACATCTCTGTCGTGTCGATGAGATCGGTCATGTACCCCTCCGTGATGCGGCGCGCGAATGCCGGATGTCAGCCTACTTCCTGCGGCCGACAGGCGGGTGCGGGCCTGGCCGCATCCCCTGGCCGTCGCGCCGTCATGCGCCGCTGCGATGGTTCAACAGCCAATACACTTCAGTTATGCCGGAGACCACTATTCCCTCTGACCTGCTGCCCGCCGACGGCCGATTCGGATGCGGACCCTCCAAGGTCCGCCCCGAGCAGGTCGCCTACCTCGCCGGGCCCGGCGCGGAACTGCTGGGCACCTCCCATCGGCAGGCCCCGGTCAAGAACCTGGTGGGCCGCGTTCGCGAGGGACTGGGTGAGCTGTTCCGCATCCCCGACGGTTACGAGGTCGTCATCGGAAACGGCGGCTCGACCGCCTTCTGGGATGCCGCAGCCTTCGGCCTGATCGAGAAGCGCAGCGAGAACCTGGTGTTCGGCGAGTTCGGCGGCAAGTTCGCCAAGGCGGCGGGGGCGCCGTGGCTCGAAGCACCGCACGTGCTCGAAGCGCCGGGCGGATCGCGCAGCGAGGTCGAGGTCGTCGCCGGCGTCGACCTGTACGCGTGGCCGCACAATGAGACCTCGACGGGCGTCATGGCGCCGGTCCGCCGCGTCCAGGGCGACGAGGGCGCGCTGACCGTCATCGACGCGACGAGCGCCGCCGGCGGCGTCGACCTCGACGTCAGCGAAGCGGATGTCTACTACTTCGCCCCGCAGAAGAACTTCGCCTCGGACGGCGGCCTCTGGCTCGCACTGTTCTCCCCGGCCGCCCTCGAGCGGGTCGAGCGGATCGCGGCGAGCGGACGCTACATCCCGGAATTCCTGAGCCTGAAGAACGCCGTGGATAACTCGCGCCTCAACCAGACGCTGAACACCCCGGCGATCGCGACCCTGGTGCTCCTGGAGAACCAGCTCGAGTGGATGAACGGCAACGGCGGCCTCTCCTGGGCGGATGCGCGCACGCGCGAGTCGTCCGGTGCGCTGTACTCCTGGGCAGACGGTGTCGACTACGCGACGCCGTTCGTCACGGACCCGTCGCACCGTTCGCAGGTCGTGGTCACGATCGACTTCGACGAGCGGATCGACGCGGCGGCGATCGCCAAGACGCTGCGCGCGAACGGCATCGTCGACACGGAGCCGTACCGGAAGCTCGGCCGCAACCAGCTGCGCGTCGCCACGTTCACGGCCATCGAGCCGGCGGATGTGCGCGCGCTGATCGGCTGCATCGAGTACGTGGTCGAACGACTGGGCTGAGCGAGCGCGATGCGCCTCTGGCTCCGCGACGGCGAACGTCGGCCCGACCCGGTCCCCGTGAAGACGGATGACCGGCGGGCCGTCGTCGTCGGGCTAGCGCTCTGGCTGTTCGCCCTCGTCGTCGTGGTGATCGTCGGCATCCCGCTCGGCGTCAGCGACCGGGGCACCTGGGTCGGCACCATCGTCGTCGGACTCGTCCTCGGAGTGCTCGGGCTCGGCTACCTGACGGTGACGCGGCGCCGCTGACGTGCGGCGGGAGTCGGGCGCGTCATCGTCGGTCGCGTCCTCGTCGGCAGAGTCCTCGTCGGCAGCGTCCTCGTCGACCGGAGCGGCGAGCGCCGCAGCCTCCTCCGCCTCGAGGTCGAGTCCGGTGTCGATGTCCGTCTCCTCGTCGAAACCGACATCCACGCTGTCGATGTCGACCCCATCCAGGTCACCGTCGTCGTGCAGGTCGTGCACGTCGCGGTCGTCCTCGGAGTCGTCGAACTCGTCGTCCTCGTCCTCGTCGTCCTCGTCCTCGTCGTCGTCATCGCCGTCGTCGCCTTCGGCGCCCGGAACCGCGTGAGCCTCCTGGGCGGCCTGGTAGTCGGCCAGGCGATCCGACCACGGCACCCAGTCGGGAGCGAGCAGCGCCCCGTCGCCGGGCATCAGCTCCGCCTCCAGCACCGTCGGCTCGGCGTCGTCTCCGGCGCGGCCGACCGTGACGGTCCAGTGCCAGCCCGGATACCCGGGCACGCGGCACTCGAAGAACAGGGAGACGGCGCCGGACTCCTCGACCTCGTAGCCGAGGGGCTCGCCGATCGTCGACTCCGGAGTGATCTCCGCGAGAGCACCGCGGGCGAGCGGAACCGCGGCGATCAGCTCCGGGTCGGCCCGCACGGCCGGCGTCGCGTCGTCTCCGAGCTCAGGCATCCAGGTCGTCCGCGACCTTGCGCAGCACGGCGGCGATCTTCGCGCCGTGCGCCTTGTCCGGGTACTTGCCCCGGCGCAGGTTGGAGCCGATGCCGTCGAGCAGCTTCACCAGGTCTTCGACGATGATCGCCATGTCGTCCGCAGACTTGCGCTTCATCTTCGCCAGGCTCGGCGGAGCCTCCAGGACGCGCACGGACAGCGCCTGCGCGCCGCGCTTGCCGTCGGCGATGCCGAACTCGAGGCGCGACCCCGCCTTCACGACCGCACCGGCGGGGAGGGCCGAGGCGTGCAGGAAGACTTCCTGGCCGTCATCAGAGCTGATGAAGCCGAAGCCTTTCTCCTCGTCGTAGAACTTGACCTTGCCGGTTGGCATGGGAACCTCACTTCGCATGGGGGATCGGATGACCGTCCTCAATTATCCTTGATTTCGTGACCCAGCAGACCCCTCCGCCGGCATCCCGGCTCCAGCGCATCCTCGCGTACATCATCGCCGCGCTCGTTATCCTCTCCCTGGTCTGCATCGCGGCCATCCTCATCGGCACGGCGGCGGGGCAATTCGCCGCCCAGGGATCGGGGCAGGGCATCTGGCCTGCCGTGTTCCTGCTGCCGTACGGAGCGCTGCCGATCGCCTTCGTGCTGATCATCGTCCTGCTCATCGTGAGCGCGCGACGCAACCGGGCCGCGAACGCGGCGGGCGGAAACGGCACCGGACGGCCCGGCGACAACACGGGCCGGCGCTAGCGGCGTCGGCCGGCGGCCGCGCGATGACGACCACGCTCGCTCTCGCAGCGCGACTCCGGGGGCTGGACGATGACGCGCTCGTCGCCGCCTTGCACCACCGCACCTATCGGCGACAGGGCGTCGCCGACTACTTCGACCTCGGCGAGGCCCTGCTGGATGCGGACTCGCTGCAGCGCGCGCTCGCACCCCTCGACCGCATCCGGCTCGCCATCCTGGTCGTGCTCGCGCGTGCCGAGGCGCCGCTGACGCCGGCAGAGGTCTCGCGGCAGCTGGCCGGGCAGCCGGCCACGGCGGGGAGTTCGGGGGCGACCATCTCCGCGGCGTTGGATGAGCTGGCGGGGCTGCTGCTCGTCCATCCCGTGGATGAGGCGGGCGGCGCGAACGGGGATGGCGCGAACTCGGACGGCGCGAACGGGGATGGCGCGAACACGGATGGCGCGAACGCGGGTGGCGCGACAGCGCCGCGGTTCGCCGGGTACGAGCCCGTGACCGCACAGCTCGCCGCCTGGCCGGCGATGGGCCTGCCGTCTCCCGACGAGCTGCTCCGCACTCCCCCGCCGGCCGCGCTCGCGCCCGTCCCGGACACCGAGGGCCGCTTCACCGACCGCCTCGCCGCCGAGCGCGCGTTCGAGGCGGTCGCTGCCGTGTCCGAACTCGTCGCCGAACTCGGCCGCGAAGGGGCGAGGCGCCTGCAGAAGGGCGGCCTGGCCCTCCCGGCCGTGAAGCGCCTCGCGCAGGCACTCGCCGTGGATGCCGACCTCGTCCCCGTCGCCCTCTCCGCCGCCGCGAGCGCCGGCCTGGTGGCCGTGGACGACGGGATGTGGCTACCCACTGAGAGCGCCGCATCCTGGTCGCACTCTCCGACCCCCGCCCGCTGGCGCGACCTCGCCGCTGCCTGGCTGGATGCCGTCCCCGACGACGTGCGCACGCTGCTCGCCCTGCGCAGCCGGGCCGCCTGGGGCGAGAGCCTCCGCGAGCACGTCGCTTGGCTGCATCCCGCCGCCATCGAGGAGGCGCAGGGCCGTGTGGATGCACACACGCACCTCGCGGAGTGGCTCGGCGTGACGGCGCATCAGGCGCCGTCCTCTGCCGGAACGGCACTCGTGGAAGCCGGCCCCGACGCGGCGACGGCCGCCATCACGGCGCTGTTCCCGGCCGAGGTGGACCGGGTGTACCTCCAGCACGACTTGACGATCGTGTCGCCCGGGCCACTCGCTCCCGAGATCGAGGGACGGCTCCGCGCGATCGCCGACCTGGAGTCGCGGGCGCTCGCATCCACGTTCCGGCTCTCGGCCGCGTCGGTGGATCGGGCGCTCACCGCGGGAGAGACGGCGGAGGGCATCCGGCAGTTCCTGTCCGAGATCTCGCTCACCGGCCTCCCGCAGCCGCTCGACTACCTCATCGCGGACGCCTCCGAACGCCACGGCCGGGTGCGCGTGCGCGCGGTGGTCGGCGAAGGTGCGCACGCCGCGGTGCGGTCGGAGGATGCGACCCTGCTGCGGACCATCCAGGTCGACCAGTCGCTCGCCTCCCTGCGGTTCGCGCTGTCCGGCCACGGGGAGCTGATCAGCCGCTTCCCCCGCGACGTGGTGTTCTGGGCGATCAGCGACGCGCGGTATCCCGTCGTGGCGGAGGACGCGGAGGGGAACGAGGTGACCCTGCGACGGCAGCGGGTCGCGCATCCTGCCTCTGCGGAGGAGCCCGACCGCGACGCCGAGCTTGTGACGCGGCTGCGGGAGGCGGAGTCCGCGGCCGTCGACGGCACCGGCGAGCGCTGGCTGGCCCGGCAGCTGGATGCGGCGGTCCGCGCCCGGCAGACCGTCATCGTCGAGGTGGCGATGCCCGACGGCCAGGTGGTCGACTACCTCCTGGAGCCGACGGGCGTCGGCGGCGGCCGGCTGCGCGGCCGCGACCGCGCCGCGGACATCGAGCGCACCCTCCCGCTGTCGAGCATCCGTGGAGTGCGCCCGGCGCCCTGAGCCGTCCCGTGTCCCGGTCCCGTCCCGTCCCGCCGCCGACCCGCCACTTGCGCCGCCGGCCCGCCACCTTCCGCCGCCGGCCCGCCACCTTCCGCCGAGGTGCTCGACGTTGCAGGTCGGCACGGCGTGTCGGGTGCAACGTCGAGCACCTCGACATGTCGGCGACCCCGCTGAGCATGCATTTTCGTGCGTCGACACTCTGGCCG
>Ga0209677_101238_pt1 | contig 11550 bp, 11 predicted proteins | sample AraplaCvi_mCL_r2_2_FD_184285 | JGI IMG/M metagenome (GOLD analysis project Ga0209677, IMG submission 184285) | Arabidopsis root microbial communities from North Carolina, USA - plate scrape CL_Cvi_mCL_r2 (SPAdes) (version 2) | ecosystem: Host-associated > Plants > Roots > Endosphere | place: USA... | reverse complement strand
CCAAGGGCAGCAATGACATCAAGACGATGATGAGCGTCAACGAGGAGCTCGCGCGCGTGCAGTCGCAGTTCGAGTCGGCCACCGGCGAACGCGCGCACCTGCAGCAGCGCATCGCCACCGAGACGCTCACCGTGGCCATTGCCGCCAGCGGCGAGAGCCAGCGAGAAGCGTGGGTGCCGCTGTCGCGCGCGCTGCACGAGTTCGGTGCCAACCTGGGCCAGGCCGCCGGCGCGGCCATCACGTTCCTGGCCTGGGCGATTCCCTGGGCCCTGGTGCTGCTGCCGCTCGCGTGGGGCCTGCGCTGGCTGTGGCGGCGCCGGCGTGTCCGGCGTCAGCCGCCGACGATCGAATAGGCGTCGCGCTGCGTGCGCAGCCACTGCGCCATCTCGTCGGCGTCGGCCAGGTCGTTCGGATGGAAGCCGCGCCGCAGGTAGCGCAGCAGCGGAAAGAAGCTGGCGGCCCACACGCCGCGCGGGCCAAACAGGTAGCGCGCGGCCTGGCCCCAGGTCGTCGGCTGCCACCATTGGCCGGCGCGGCACAGGTTGATGAAGGTCTGCAGGCTGGACTCCACGAGGAACTGCAGCGCGATGTAGACGAACCACAGGCGGCGCCGGCGCTCGCTGCCGCCCATCGCGCGGTACAGGTCGAAGGCCACGGTCTTGTGCTCGCTTTCCTCGACCGCGTGCCAGCGCCACAGCAGCGCGAGGTCGTCGGGCGTGTTCTCCAGCCAGTTCGGATGCGTGAGCAGGCCGGTGGCCATCACCGCGGTGAAGTGTTCGTACGCGGCGGTGACGGCCACGTGGTTGATCGGGTGCATGTTCTCGCCGCGCTTGATGCGCCGCGCGGCCCAGCCCTCCCAGTGGTTCTTCAGGCCCTGGCGCGCCAGCTCGGCGTTGAACTGCGCGTGCAGGAACCGGTGGGTGGCCTCCTGGCCGACGAAGCCGCGCAGCTCGTCGGCCCAGGCGGCCTGCTGCTCGGCCGGCAGCAGCGCCACGCCCTTGCGCACCGAGTCGATGAAGAACTGCTCGCCCACCGGAAAGCTCATCGACAGCGCGTTGAGGTAGTGCGTGCGGAAGGCCTCGCCGCCGTTCCACAGCCTGGGAAAGCCTTGCGACAGGTCGACCTTCAGGCGCCGGATGGGCAGGCGGCGCTCGGCGGCGGTCGGCAGGGGAAGTTCGGTCGGTGCGTTCATGGGGGCCTGGGGCGGGTCGTTGTCTCCGATCCGCCAGCGTAGGTCCAGGCGCCGCAGCGGTCTACTCGCTTTTGGTCCGCGCAGGGGGCCGCGCCCGCTTCGGCGCGCGGCTCAGTTTTGCGCGGACGGGTCCGGGGAGCCGGTAGAGTGCGCGGATGGCCCCGCCCCGCGACACCGCCCTCAACCCACTGCGCAAGACGCCGTCGCAGACGCGTGCGCTGCGCACGGTCGAGACGCTGTTCGAGGCCGCCATCCGCGTCCTGGCGAGCGAGGGCGAGGCCGGCTTCACCACCAACCGCGTGGCCGAGCGCGCGGGCTTTTCGATCGGCACGCTGTACCAGTACTTCCCCAGCAAGGAGGCCATCGTCGTGGCGCTCGTGCGGCGCCAGCGCGAGCGCGTGATGCGCGAGCTCGACCTGATGCTCGAGCGCGCGGTCGCCGGCGAAACCACGCCCGAGCAGGCGCTGCGCCAGTACCTGCGCCATGTGGTCGACGCGTTCGGCCGTGGCCAGAAGGCGCAGCGGCTGCTGGCGCGCCTGGGCTGGCAGCTGGACGCGCCGGCCGCGATCGTTGCGGCCATGGACGACGGCGCCGAGCGCATCCGCGCCGCGCTGGCGCGCCTCGACTCCCCCGAGCTGCCCGTGCCCGACGCGCCGACGCTCTACATGCTGACGCGCGCCGTCATCGGCGCGGTGCGCTCGGCCGCCGTGGAAGAAAGTGCGATGCTCGACGACCCGCGCTTCGAGGAGGCGCTGTTCCGGATGGTGTGGGGGCTCGTGCACCGACCGGCCGGCGCCGTCTGAACGGGTCGTCATGCAAAGTCGGCGTCGCAGAGCAGGCCGGCCAAGGCCCTCGTCATCCTGCGCGAAGTCGCAGGACACACCCCTGGCACGACCCCGCCTCGACAGGGCACGCTAACCTTCGCCCCATGTTCAACGAACTCGAAATCACCGGCCGCACCCGCACGCACGTGCTCCAGCACGACGCGCCGCGTTTCGCGGCCCACCCCGACGCCGTCGCCGCGTTCCTGCGGATGCGCGCCGCCGCCGCGCGCGACGGCATCGACCTGAAGCCGTACAGCTCGTTTCGCGGCTACGACGCGCAGGCGGGCATCTGGGCAAAGAAGTTCAGCGGTCAGGCACCGCTGTACGACATGCACGGCAACGTGCGCGACCGATCGGGCATGGGCGAGGACGACGTCATCCGCCACATCCTCGACTGGTCCGCCCTGCCCGGCGCGAGCCGCCACCAGTGGGGCACCGAGATCGACGTGGTCGATGCCGCGGTGATGCCTGCGGGCTACAAGCCGCAGCTCCTGCCCGCCGAGGTCGCCGAGGGCGGACTGTTCGCGCCGTTGCATCGCTGGCTCGACGCGCACATCCACGAACACGGCTTCTTCCGGCCCTACGCGCGCTTCCAGGGCGGCATGTTTCCCGAGCCCTGGCACCTGAGTTATGCGCCCGTCTCGATGCACGCCATCGACGACCTGACCCTGGACGTGCTGCGCCGCGCCACCGAGTCGTCCGACCTGCCGGGCAAGGCACGCGTGCTCGAACTCCTGCCCGAGATCCTGGAACGCCACGTGCGCAACATCGTCCCGCCGCCGCCCGAGTGCGCCTGGCAGCGCACGCGGCGATAATCGGGCGATGCTGCCCTCCCCGACCCGCGTTCGCTTCACCAAGATGCAAGGCGCCGGCAACGACTTCGTCGTGCTCGACGCCACGCGCGAGCCGCTCGCGCTCGGCGCCGACGAGATGCGGCGCCTGGGCGACCGCCGCTTCGGCGTCGGTGCCGACCAGATCCTGGTCGTCGAGAAGCCCACCTCGCCGGGCATGGACTTCAGCTACCGCATCTTCAACAACACCGGCGACGAGGTGGAGCACTGCGGCAACGGCGCGCGCTGCTTTGCCCGCTACGTGCGCGACCGCGGCATGGCCACGCGCGACACCATCCGCGTGCAGACCGTCAACAACGAGCTCGAGCTGCATATCCAGGCCGACGGCCGCGTGCGCGTCGACATGAACGCGCCGCGCTTCGAGCACGCCGACCTGCCGTTCGATTCGACCGGGCTCGCCTCCACGCGCGTGGGCGACTTCGAGACCTGGCCGCTGGGCCTGCGCGAAGGCCGCAGCGTCGACGCCGCAGTGGTGTCGATGGGCAACCCGCACGCCGTGATCCGCGTCGACGACGTCGAGCACTTCGACGTGGCGCAGATCGGCCCCCTCGTGGAGCACCACGCGCGCTTCGTGCGCCGCGTCAACGCCGGCTTCCTGCAGGTGCTCGCGCGCGACCACGTGCGCCTGCGCGTGCACGAGCGCGACGCGGGCGAGACGCTCGCCTGCGGCACCGGCGCCTGCGCGGCCGTCGTCGCCGGCATCCGTCTCGGTTGGCTCGATGCGAAGGTCGACGTCGACATGCACGGCGGCAAGCTCACCGTGGAATGGGCCGGGGGCGCGGGCGACAGCGTGTTCCTGACCGGCCCGGCCACCACCGTCTTCGAAGGAGAGATCGAACTGTGAACAGCACCAACAGCGGCACCGACGGCATCACCGAGGACGACATCGCCGGCTACCTCGCCAACACGCCGGGCTTCTTCGAACGCCACGCCGAACTGCTCGCCAGCGTGCAGCTGTCCAGCCCGCACGGCGCGCGCGCCGTGTCGCTGCAGGAGCGCCAGATGGAGATGCTGCGCGAGCGCATCAAGAACCTGGAGCGCAAGATCATGGAGATGATCCGCTACGGCCAGGACAACATGGCCATCTCGGATCGCCTGCACCGCTGGACGCGCGCCGTCATGCTCACGCACAGCCCCGCGCTGCTGCCACCGGTGCTGGTGCGCGACCTGCAGCACCAGTTCATGATCCCCGCGGCGGCCGTGCGCGTGTGGGGCGTCGCACCCGAGCTCGCGGACCTGCCGTGCGCCGCCGAAGTCAGCGACGACGTCAAGATCTTCGCCACCAGCCTGGTCGCGCCCTACTGCGGCGCCAACTCGGGCTTCGAGGCGGCCGGCTGGTTCGAGAACCCGGAGTCGGTGATGTCGATCGCGCTGATTCCGCTGCGCCCGGATCGCCAGCACCAGGCGTTCGGCCTGCTCGCGCTCGGCTCGCCCGATCCCACGCGCTACACGCCGGACATGGGCATCGAGTTCCTGTCGCAGGTGGGCGACATCGCCGGCGCCGCGCTCACGCGACTGCTCGCGCCGACGCAGGCCTGACGCCATGGCCGAGGCGGCGATCGCGCGCTACCTCGAGCACCTGCGCGTCGAGCGGCGCGTCTCGGCCCACACGCTCACGGCCTACGGCGACGCGCTCGCGCGGCTGGTCAAGCTGGCCGACGAGGCCCAGCGGCCGCTCGCGGCGCTGCAGGGCGCGCACATCCAGCGCTTTGCGGCGCAACTGCACGGCGGCGGGCTGGGCGCCAAGTCGATCGCGCTCACGTTGTCGGGCTGGCGCGGGTTCTACCGCTGGTGGGCGATGCAGCCCGACGCCACGGGCCTGGCCAACAACCCCGTCGACGGCGTGCGGGCACCGCGCGCGCCGCGGCCGCTGCCCAAGGCACTGGCGGTGGACGAGGCCGTGGCGCTGGCCAGCGCCGACACCACGCCGGACGCCGAGGGCGAACCGGTGTCCGACGAGGCCGAGGCGCTCGCCGCCCGCGACCACGCCATCGCCGAACTGCTGTACGGCTGCGGCCTGCGCCTAGGCGAACTGCTGGGCCTGGACCTGTCGGCCGGCGCCGAATCGGCCGGCTGGATCGACGTGGCCGACGCCACCGCGCACGTGTTCGGCAAGGGCTCCAAGCGGCGCAGCGTGCCCGTCGGCGGCCCCGCGCTGGAGGCCCTGCAGGCGTGGTTGCTGCACCGTCCGTTGCTGGCCGGATCGCCCGACTGCGGCGCCGTGTTCGTGAGCCGCCTGGGCAACCGCCTGTCGCCCAACCAGCTGCGGGCGCGGCTGAAGGCCCAGGGCGATCGCGCCGGCGTGGCCACCCCGGTGCACCCGCACATGCTGCGCCACAGCTACGCCTCGCACCTGCTGCAATCGAGCGGCGACCTGCGCGGCGTGCAGGAGCTGCTGGGCCACGCCAGCATCGCCACGACGCAGGTGTACACGCGGCTCGACTTCCAGCACCTGGCCAAGGTGTACGACGCGGCGCACCCGCGGGCCAAGCGCCGGGCGGGTTGATCGCGAACGGCGCGTGTCGGCTGCGGCGAATCGCGGGCGGCCGAGCCGCAAAATCGCATGCATACCAATGTTCATATTCTTGGGTGAGCCCCAAAGGGCGCCGGCCGATGACGTGGATTCGTCTGAAACCCCGCATGAAATCGCTTGCAGCCGAATCATCCGCGCCCGCGGCGGGCCCGCAAGTGGTTATTTAGCACACCGTTACTGGTTTTGTACTGGTTTCACCTTGGCATGCCCCGGATGCGCCCGCTCGATACTGGCCCACCGAAAGCGACCAGGAGAACCGACATGCACGACCCCGTCACTCCGACCGACACCGACGTCCGCCTTGCGCGCCTCGTCGTGCTGTCCGCGGCGATCGCCGCGATGGGCCTCGCCTCCACCAGCGCGCAGGCCGCCTGCTCGGCCTGGAACGCGTCCACCGCGTACGTCGCGGGCAACACCGTGACCGAGAACGGGGTCACCTACAAGGCCAACTGGTGGACGCAGGGCAACGAGCCCGCGCGCAACAACGGCGGCGCCGGCTCGGGCCAGCCGTGGACGGTCACCTCCAGCTGCGGCAGCACGCCGCCGACGCCGCCCTCGCCGCCCGCGCCCAACCCGCCGCCGCCGGCCCCGGCGCCTTCGCCGTCCACCTGCAACAGCACCACCTGGCAGCGCGGCGTCAACTACCCGGTGGGCACGATCGTGCTGTTCCCGGCCAACGGCAACTACTACAAGGAAGTCAACGCCGGCACCAACGGCAGCGACGGCACCGACCCGACGATCAGCACCTGGTACTGGCAGCCGACGTCCTGCAGCGGCAGTGGCGTCGGGAACAGCGGCGGCTTCGTCGTCAGCGAGACGCTGTTCAACCAGATGTTCCCGAGCCGCAACGGCCTGTACACGTATGCCGGCCTGGTCAACGCCATGGGCGCGTATCCGGCGTTCGCGAAGACCGGCAGCGCCACGACGCAGAAGCAGGAAGCGGCCGCGTTCCTCGCCAACGTTGCCGAGGAGTCGGACAGCCTGCGCGCGACCCGCGAGTACAACACCGCCAACTGGCCGCTCTACTGCGACACCACCAACGGCAACACGTGCGCCCCGGGCCAGCAGTACTACGGCCGCGGCCCGATGCAGCTGAGCTGGAACTACAACTACCGCGCCGCGGGCAACGCGCTGGGCATCGACCTGTGGAGCAACCCCGACCTGGTGGCCACCGACCCGACCGTCGCGTGGAAGACGGCCGTGTGGTACTGGATGACCGGCACCGGCAACGCCGGCGTCACCCCGCACAACGCGATGGTCAACGGCATGGGCTTCGGCACGACCATCCAGGCGATCAACGGCTCGGTCGAATGCGGTGGCCGCGCACCGGCGCAGGTGCAGACGCGCATCAACTTCTACAACAACTTCACCGGCATGCTGGGCGTGCCCACGGGGGGCAACCTGGGTTGCTGAGGCCCTGAAGCCACCGGGCGGCCCGCCGCCCGAATCGACATGCGCCAGGCGGCCGATTCGGGCCGGCTGGCGCATGTCTGCTTCGGGGCGACCGGAATGTGCGCATGCCTGCCAAGCCATCAACCGCGGCGCGCAGTGACCTCCCGAGCCGTCACAGTCGACGCGCAGCCGCCTCCCAAGCCTTCACACGCGACGCGCGGGCCCCTCCCGACCGTCACCCTGCGCGCAATCGCAGGGCCCACCCCTGCCAAGGCGCCGCGGCCGCTGGAACTCGACGGTGGCCGCGCGCCACAATCGCCTCGCCGACCATCAACAGGGAGCCCGACCCATGACGCATCAGAACTCCCGGCGCCTGACGGCCTGCCTGCTCGCGACGGCCTGCGTCGCCCTGCCCGTGCGCGCGGCGGACGCGCCGGCGACCGCCACCCTGCACGGCTCGCGCGTCTACGTGTCGCCCGACGCCGCGCCCATCGACGGTGGCACGGTGCGCCTGCGGGGCGATCGCATCGTGAGCGTCGGCGCCGCGGCGGCGGACGATGCGCCGCTGGATCCGCGCTGCGACGGCGGCGTGATCCTGGCCGGTTTCCAGAACTCCCACGTGCACCTGATCGGCCCCGAGTTCGCCAACGCCGGCAGCCGGCCCGCCGCGCAACTGCAGCAAGCGGTCACCGGCCTGCTCACTCGCTGGGGCTTCACCACCGCGTTCGACATCGCGTCGGATCGCGACAACACGCTGACCGTGCGCGCCCGCATCGACCGGGGCGAGATCGCCGGCCCGCGCCTGCTCACGGTGGGGCTGCCGCTGTTCCCGCGCGACGGCCTGCCGTACTACCTGCGCGACCAGGATCCGGCGTTCCTCGCCAAGCTGCCCCAGCCCGCCACGGCGTCCGAGGCCGTGGCGGTGGTGCGCGCCAACCTGGACGCCGGCACCGACGGCACCAAGCTGTTCCTGGTGACGCCGCAGGGCCATGGCAAGGTCAAGCGCATCCCTGCGGAGATCGCGGCGGCCGCGGCCGAGGAGACGCACCGGCGCGGCAAGCTGGTCTTCGCGCACCCGACCGACCTCGACGGCATCCGCGCCGCGCTCGCCGCGCATGTCGACATCCTCGCGCACCCGCCGCTCGGAACGCCCGGGCCGTGGCCGGTGGCATTGATGGACCAGGTACGCTCGTCCGGCACCGCCATGATCCCCACGCTCAAGCTGCTGCGCTACGAACTGGCCAAGGAGCAGGTGCCTGCGGACGTCGCGGAGCGCCTGGTCAAGGACAACGTGCAGGAGTTCGGCAAGTTCGCGGCCGCCGGCGGCCAGGTGCTGTTCGGCACCGACGTCGACTACATGACCGACACCGATCCCACCGACGAATACGCGCTGATGGCGCAGGCCGGCATGACGCCGATGCAGATCCTCGCGTCGCTGACCACGGCGCCGGCCGCGCGCTGGAACGAGTCCGACCGCCGCGGTCGCATCGCCCCGGGACTCGCCGCGGACTTCGTCGTGCTCGACGCCGACCCCGCCACCGACGCGAGGCGCTTTGCCGCCGTCAAGTGCGCCATCCGGGGCGGCAAGGTCTTGTTCGTGCGCTGAGGCGCGTCGCACGGTCGGGTTACGGCAGGTAATGCCCGCCCCACCGCCTGCGCGGCTGGCGCAAAATGGGCCATCCCTTCCACGCCCAGGAGCCACGATGCGTCACCTTCCCAAGACCCTCGCCATCTTCGCCACCCTCGCGCTCGTGGCCGGCGTCGCGCCGCTGTCCGCACTGGCGGCGAGCTCGGCCGCCTCGTCGGTGTCCGACAGCCTGACCGAATCGTCCGGCAGCGTGTCCGACTCGCTCAAGGGCTCCAGCCATTCGAGCTCGCCGGACAACAAGCAGGTCAAGGGCGACTACAAGGTCACCGACGTCGCCGCGGTGGACGGCAAGCCCGATGTCGTGGAGCTGCACCTGCAGCCGGTCACCACCGGCGCGGACGCCGGCGCCGAGGTCTACCTCACGGTGCCGCGCACCACCCTGGCCAAGGCCGGCATCGCCGAGGGCGCCACCGTCACCGCGCTGCAGCGCCCGTACGGCATCGCGTTCGCCGCCAACCAGCCGCGCGCCGCGTTCTTCCTGGCCCTGGCCGACGACGTGGCCGCCGACATGAAGCTGGCCCCCGTCACGCTTTGAGGCCCCTGGTCCGCGGCGCCGCGCTGGCGGCGCTGCTCACCGGCACGGCAGCGGCGCACGCGTTCTCGCTGGACGTCTGCGCCCGCCCGCGCGAGCCCAGCGCCGACGAGCGCGACGTGCTGCTACGCTTCGGCGCGCTGGTGCGCGAGCAGGTTGTCGCGTCCGGGCAGGACATCGTCCTCGTCGCCCGCTCCGGCCTCGACCTGCACAAGATCGACGTGCGCTACTCGCACGAGGGCGTGGCCCTCAAGGACAACGACGGCAAGCCGTGGTCGGTGCGCCAGCTGTACTACTCGTGCGAGGAACGCCGCCCGCGCGTGTACGACGAGGGCCTCACGGGCTTTCTCACCGGCACCGACGACCCGGCCATCGGCTTCGTGTCGCTCGTGTTCCTGCCGCCCGCCCAGGCCGCGTCGCTGCGCTCGACAGCCGTCGACAAGCACCACGCGCTGGGCGTGCTGGGCGCCAGCTACAGCGCCAACGCCTACCCGTTCAGCACGCTGCACCAGAACTGCAACCAGTGGGTGATCGAGCTGCTCGCCGACGCGTGGCGCAGGCCGGGGCGCGAGGCGCCCGACACGCCCGACGCGCCCGACGCGGCCGACGCGCCCGACACACGCACGGACGCGGACGCCCGCGCGGGCGCGCAATCGTGGCTGCGCGCGCAGGGCTACCTGCCCACGGTGTTCACCGCCAGCGCGCATCCGATGACGTGGCTCCCCGCGTTCGTGCCCTGGCTGTCCAACGACGACCACCCGCCCGAGGAGCTGGCGCACAACCGCTACAACGTGAGCATGCCCGCCTCGATCGAGACCTTCGTGCAGGCCAAGGTGCCCGGCGCCACGCGCGTGGAGATCTGCCATGCCGGACGCCGCGTGGTGCTGCACCGCGGCTGGGACGACATCGCCGAGGGCTGCGTGCCCGGCGCGAGCGACCAGGTGATCGAGCTCGCGTCCGACTGAGCCGGCCCCGAAAGGACCCGCCATGGCCCTGCGCCTGTTCCTCTCGGCCGCGATCGTGGCCCTCGCCGCGCACGCCCCCCCGACGCGCGCGGCCGACGCGCCCGCCCTGCCTGACGATGCCGCCATCGCCAAGGCCGCCCAGCACGCCCTGGCCCGCACGCACGCGCATGGCCTGGCCGTCGCCGTCATCGACCACGGCCAGGTCGGCTACGTGGGCGCGTTCGGAACGCGCAATGCGGCGGGCGATCCGCTGACCGTCGACACCGTCATGTACGGCGCGTCGATCACCAAGACCCTGTTCGCCCATACCGTGATGCAGCTGGTGGACCAGGGCAAGCTCGCCTTGGACGTGCCGCTCAAGGACGACCTGGACAAGCCGCTGCCCGACTACGGCCCCGACCCCGTCTTTCCCGACAAGTACGGGCGCTACGCCGACCTCATTGGCGACCCGCGCTGGCAGGCGATCACCCCGCGCATGTGCCTCACGCACTCGACGGGCTTCGCCAATTTCGCATTCATGGAGTCCGACCGGAAGCTGCGCATCCACTTCGATCCGGGCACGCGCTACAGCTACTCGGGCGAGGGCATCATCCTGTTGCAGTTCGTCATCGAGCACGGGCGGCGCGCGCAGGGGCTGGGCGTGGACGTCGGCGAACTCGCGCAGGCCGACTTCGACCGCTGGGGCATGACGCGCACGCGCCTGACCTGGCGGCACGGCGACGACGCGAACGTGGCCGATGGCTGGAACGACCGCGGCGAGCCCAGGCCGCACGACAAGCGCAGCAAGATCCGCATGGCCGGGTCGATGAACACCACGATCTCCGATCTCGCGAAGTTCGCCGCGGCGCTGGTGCGGGGCGACGGCCTCACCGCGGCGTCGCGCGCCGAGATGACGCGGCCGCAGCTGCCCATCACGACGGCGCACCAGTTCCCGAACTTCGGGCCCGCCGCGCCGGCGCGCGAGCGGCGCAAGGACCTCGCCGCAGGCCTGGGCGTGATCGTGTTCGACGGCCCGCAAGGCCACGGCTTCTTCAAGGGCGGCCACGACGGCCAGACCGCCAACACGCTCGTGTGCCTGGAACGCGACCAGCGCTGCCTGCTGCTGATGTCCAACGACGTGCGCGCCGAGGCCGCGTTCGCCGACCTCGTGCGCGAGGTGCTGGGCGACACGGGCGTGCCGTACGAGTGGGAGTATGGTGACCAGGCGGGCAAGTCGTGATGGCTTCCAGGAGAGCTTCTTGAGCCCCATCCGGTCGAAGGCCGGCAGCGGGCTGATCAGCGAGGACAGCAAGTCTGGCGCGAGTTGTCGGTCGTCCCGCGCAGGCGATCGCTGAGCGAGAATCGGGCGCCGCAGCCCCGGTGCCGCCATCCAGTCCGCATGAGCTTCTACGTCATCCTGTCCCTGACGCTGGTCGCAATCGTCGCATTCGATACGGCGGCCTGCGTGCTTTCGCGGCGCCTTGGCTTCAACTACGCCTATGCCACGATCGGCTCCATGACGCTGTACGCGATCGGCGGTTTCGCGGCCGCCAAAACGGCGCGCTTCGAAGCCGCGTGCCTGCTTGGCGTAGTGGCAGGCCTCCCGACGCGACCTTGGGCTGGCGAATCTCGTG
>Ga0209677_101237_pt1 | contig 11565 bp, 9 predicted proteins | sample AraplaCvi_mCL_r2_2_FD_184285 | JGI IMG/M metagenome (GOLD analysis project Ga0209677, IMG submission 184285) | Arabidopsis root microbial communities from North Carolina, USA - plate scrape CL_Cvi_mCL_r2 (SPAdes) (version 2) | ecosystem: Host-associated > Plants > Roots > Endosphere | place: USA... | reverse complement strand
CGCCGGCGCACGCGCGTGCCTTGATCATTGCAGCGCGCTCCCAGGTGCGCCCTTCGCGTTCGTAGTAATGCAGCGCGGCGTCGCGGGAGATCGCCACCTGGGTCGAGGACGGATCGGGACGCAGCCGCAGATCGACGCGGAAGACGTAACCGTCATAGGTGCGCTGCTGGAGGATGCGCGCCATGCCTTGCGTCACCCGGACGAAGAACGGCTGCGGCTCGAGATCGGGTGCGAGCGTCGTGTTGTCGGGATCGAAGAACACGATCAGATCGATGTCGCTGGAATAGTTCAGCTCGCCGGCGCCCATCTTGCCCATCGCGAGCACGATCAGGCCGCAGCCCGCCTCCGGCGCCTCGGGATCGGGCGGCAGGATTTTTCCACGTGCGGCTTCCTGCCGCAGTTGGTACCGCAGCGCCGCCTGCACCGAGGACACAGCGACATCGGTCAGCGCCGCCGTCACCCGCATCACCGGCCAGACCCCGCCGATGTCGCATAGCGCGATCAACAGCGCGGCCTCCGCCTTCATGCGGCGAAGCAGACGCATCACCTCGGCTTCGTCGCCAGCTGCAAGCACCGCGTCCCTCGCCTCCGCGATCAACGCGGCGAGATGCGCATCCGGATCGCATGCGAGCAGCCGGATCAGGCGCGGCGCATCGGCGCGCGCCAGATCGAACAGGTACGGCGAGAATTCCGCGATGCCGGCCAGAAGATCCCGCGCGAAGGGATGCACCAGCAGCGCGTCGAGACGCGCCAACTGTGCCGGCTCGAGCTCGGCCAGCCAGCTTTCAAAGCGTCGGTCGTCGGTTGTGGAAGCGGCAATATGGGGAGCCTCCGCGAAACGCGCGGCCAGGCCCTCACCATGCTTGTCCGCGTTTCCCGGCGCGGAGTGGTTCATGCCACCTTCTGTGGCACATCCGGCATTGGAGGAGCAACCCTGTCGCCGGCGCTGGCGCGCGCCGGCAGCACCAGCGTGGCGACGAGACCCGGATGGGCATCGCCCAGCCGCAATTCTCCGCCGTGCAGCGTCGCCACCGCGGAGGCGAGGCTGAGGCCGAGGCCGGAGCCCGGCAGTGTGCGGCTGGCCTCGAGCCGCACGAATCGCTCGACGGCATGCTTGCGGTCGCCTTCGGGAATGCCGGGGCCGCGATCGGTGACGCTGAGCAGCACCTGATCGCCCTCGCGCCTGGCCTCGATCGTGATCTGCCTGCTGTCCATGCTGACCACGGTTCCCGCCGGCTGCGCAGCCGGCTTGCCGTATTTGATTGCGTTCTCGACCAGATTGGCGAGCGCCTGGCTGATCAGTTCGCGGTTGGCATGAACCGGCGTCGGATCGGCCTTGACCTTCAGGGTCATGCCGTCGTCCTCGGCGAGCGGCTCGTAGAGCTCGTGGATGCCGCCCGCGACATCAGCGGCGTCGAAATCATCCATATTGCCGCGCGCCTGGCCGGACTCCGCACGCGCGATCATCAGAAGCGCGTTGAAGGTGCGGATCAGGCCGTCGGATTCCTCGATGGTCCGCTCCAGCGCGGCACGGTAATCGGCTTCGCTGCCCGATTTCGCCAGCGCCTCCTCGGCGCGGTTGCGCAGGCGCGTCAGCGGCGTCTTGAGGTCGTGGGCGATATTGTCGGAAACTTCCTTCAATCCCGCCATCAGCGCCTCGATCCGCTCCAGCATGGCGTTGAGGTTTTCGGCAAGACGGTCGAGCTCGTCGCCGCTGCGTCCCACCGGCAGGCGCCCGCTGAGATCGCCGGTCATGATGCGCTGCGCGGTGCCGGTCATGGCGTCGATGCGCCTCAGAACCCTGCGCGCGACGAAGACGCCGCCGCCGAGGCCGAGCACCACGACGATCAGGATCGACCATTGCGCGGCTTTTGCGACGATGCCGAACAGGCGGCGCCGCTCGTCGAGATCGCGACCGATCAGGAGCCGGAAGCCGTTCTCCAGCTCGGTGACGCGCACCAGCGCGCGATGATCGCGTTCGTTGCCGTCCTCGATCCGCCGGTAGGCCGTCTCCGTCCAGCCGCGCGTTGCCATCACGCCCGGTGCCAGCGAGCCGACATTGCCGGCAACCGCCTGCCCGGTCGGCGTGGTCACGAGGTAGAGGTTGGCGCCCGGCCGCAGCGCGCGATACTCGATCGCGCGCACGAGGCCGAACAGGCCGCGCCGCCCGTAGATCTCGTTGATCTCCGAGGTTTCGGAATTGACCGTCTGCGTGATCTCTTCGGTGATCAGGCGCCGCGTATTCCAGGCGAAATAGCCGAGCAGCGAGGCCGCGAAGATCGCGAAAAGGAACAGGTAGACCAGCGTCAGCCGGAATGCCGTCGTGCGGACGAGTTTACCGAATGCCGTCACGGATCATGTACCCGGCGCCGCGGATCGTGTGCAGCAGCGGCCGCTCAAAACCCTTGTCGATCTTGGAGCGCAGCCGCGAAATGTGCACGTCGATCACGTTGGTCTGCGGATCGAAGTGATAGTCCCAGACATTTTCCAGCAGCATGGTGCGTGTCACCACCTGGCCGGCATGCTTCATCAGATATTCGAGCAGACGGAATTCGCGCGGCTGCAGCGTCAGCTCGTCCTTGCCGCGGGCGACGCGATGGGACAGCCGGTCAAGCTCGAGGTCGCCGACGCGATAGAGCGTGTCCTCGGCCGGGCCGCCGCGGCGGCGGGACAGCACCTCGACGCGGGCCAGCAGCTCGGCGAAGGAATAGGGCTTCGGCAGATAGTCGTCGCCGCCGGCGCGCAGGCCCTTGATGCGGTCGTCGACTTGGCCGAGCGCCGACAGAATCAGCACCGGCGTAGTGTTCCCCTTGTCGCGAAGCAGACCGATCAGCGACAGGCCGTCGCGCTTGGGCAGCATGCGGTCGACCACCAACACGTCGTATTCGCCGTTCTCGGCCATGGCGAGGCCTTCCTCGCCGTCTGCGGCGTGGTCGGCAATATGTCCGACCTCGCGAAACGCCTTCACGAGATAGTCGGCGGATTCGCGGTCGTCTTCGATGATGAGGAGGCGCATCGTGCGTTCGGCGGCGGTCAAGGGGTCAACCTTCTCTGAACATGGCGCGAGCGGCAATCGCATGCAAGCCGGGCAAATGGGACTTGGGTAGGCAAAAAGGCGGGCGGTGAAGCTGGGGGGACCTCACCGCCCTAGGCCTTCCGACGGAGGGGGGCGTATTCCACCGGAAGGTAGACTGGGGAAGCGAACGTTACGCTGCTCCCCCGAAGGGCGTCGGCGGCGGGGGCGACTGATGCCGGCGACACCCCTCATCTCGTAAGCCTCCTGACTCAGCCCTTGGCGATGGGCACGGCGACGAAGCGCGACTGACCGCCGCTCTTCACACGCATCAGGACGCTGTTCTTGTTGTCGGTCCGGGCCGTGTTGATGGCGTCGCGGACGTCGCCGGCGGTGCTCACGCTCTTGCCGCCGACTTCCAGAATCACGTCGCCTTCCTTGAAGCCGCGTTCGGCCGCGGCACTCTTCGGATCGACTTCGGTGACCACGACGCCTTCCTTGCCGGCGCCGGCCACGGAGTCGGCGGGCGCAACGGTCATGCCGAGCTTGGGCACGTCGGTGCCACGGCTTGCACCCTTGCCGCTGTCCTTGTCGGTGTCGGCCTTGGCCTCGACCGTGTTCGGCAATTGGCCGAGCGTAAGGTTCACGACCTTGTCCTGGCCCTTGTGCAGCACGTTGAGCTTCACGGTGGCTCCGGGCGCCAGTCCGCCGATGGTGCGGGCGAGCTCGCGGGCGTCCTTGACGGCTTCGCCGTTAACCGAGGTGATTACGTCACCGGACTCGATGCCGGCCTTGGCAGCCGGACCGTTCGCCTGCGGCTCCGCCACCAGCGCGCCTTCGGCCTTCTTCATGCCGAGGCTGTCGGCGATGTCGGACGTCACCGGCTGGATTTGCACGCCGATCCAGCCGCGGCTGACGGAGCCCTTGTCCTTGAGCTGGGCAACCACCGTCTTCACGGTGGAGGCCGGGATCGAGAACGCGATGCCGACGCTGCCGCCGGAGGGCGAGTAGATCGCGGTGTTGACGCCCATCACTTCACCGTTGGTGTCGAAAGCCGGACCGCCGGAATTGCCCTTGTTCACGGGCGCGTCGATCTGGATGAAATCGTCATAGGGGCCGTTACCGATATCGCGACCGCTGGCCGAAACGATGCCCGCGGTCACGGTGCCGCCGAGGCCGAACGGATTGCCAACCGCGAGCACCCAGTCGCCGATCCGCGGCTTGCCGTCGGCAAGCTTGGCGAACGGGAAATTGGAGCTGCCCTCGACCTTGATCAGGGCAAGGTCGGTGCGCTGGTCGGTTCCGATCACCTTGGCTGTGTAGGTCTTGCCGTCATCGGTGGTGACCTCGACCTTGTCGGCGCCGTCGACCACGTGGTTGTTGGTCACGGCAAAGCCGTCAGCCGAGATGAAGAAGCCGGAGCCCTGGCCCTGCACGACGCGGCCACGACCACCGCCACCCTTCTGGCCCGGGAAGCCATCCGGACCGCCGAAGCGGCGGAAGAAGCGCTCCATCGGCGAGCCCGGCTGGAACGGTGAGGAGGAATCATCGCCGTCATCGTTGCTCGCGATCTTTTCCTTGATGTTCACCTTCACCGAGATCACCGACGGCTTCACGCGCTCGACGATGTCGGCGAAGCCGATCGGACGCTCGACCTTGCGGACCTCGTTGTTGACCTGCGCATGCGCCGGGCTCGACAACAGGTCGCTCGGCGAGGTCGACGGGCTGAAGCCGTGGACGGCGATGCCGAGGCCTGCGACGACCGAGGCCATCAGCGCGATCCTGCGCGCGGAGAAAATCGAGCGGCGCGGCTGCCGATATGACGGAAGGTTGGTGAGGTCGGGACGGTCGGTCATGCAGAGATCTCCAGGGCCTTGAAATCCATTTGGTGCCGGATGGCAGCACCTTACGGTCCTGAAGATGGGGTCTCCCGCCTTACCGCGCGCTGGCGGGGGGGTTAAACTTTTGTAATGAACGGCGACGCCGATGCGGCCGTTTATCGCAGCGCGAAAATCGTGGTGTGACAGGAACTTAATCGAGTTCCCGAGATCGGCGCATACCCGCGTATTTCGTGGCCTCAGCTCGCCCTGACGCTGACGATGAATTCGTCCACTTCGCGCTTCAGGGTCTCGGCCTGCTGCGACAGGTCGACGGCGGAATCGCGCGCTTCGGCCGCCATGCGCCCGGTCTCCGCCGAGGTCGAGGTGATCTGGACGATGTGATTGGAGACGTCGAGTGTTCCGTGTGCGGCGTCCTGCGCGCTGCTCGTGATGTCCTGTGTGGCATTGCGCTGCTGGGCGGTGTCGACCTCGATGCCGGACATGATCGACGAGATCTCCGACAGGGTCTTCGAGATCCCGTCGATCGCGCCGCGCGTCTCCGCGGTGATGCCCTGGATGCTGGCGACGTGCGAAGTGATCTCTTCCGTCGCCTTGCTGGTCTGGTGCGCGAGGCTCTTCACCTCGGAGGCGACCACGGCAAAACCCTTGCCGGCCTCCCCTGCCCGTGCCGCCTCGATGGTTGCGTTGAGCGCCAGAAGGTTGGTCTGCGAGGCGATCGCCTGCACGAGCTGCACGACCTCACCGATCTTGTCGGCGGCATCCGACAGCGTATGGATGGTGTCGCGGCTCTTCTCGGCCTGTGACGCCGCGCCTTCGGCGCGCTGTGTCGCGTCGGTGACGCGGCGGCTGATCGTGCCGATCGAATTCGTCATCGCCTCGGCCGAGCCCGCGACCGTCTGGACGCTGACGCTAGCGTGGCTCGCCGCGCTCGCGACCGCACTGGCCTTCGTGCTGGTGTCGTTGGCCGTCCGCGACAATGTCTCCGCGTTGCTCTTCAGATGCACGGCCGACGACGCCACGCTGTCGACGACACCGGCGACGAGATCGTTGAAGCGCTTGATGCGGTCGTCGAGAAATTGCGAGCGCTCGGACTGATGCTGCGCTTCGCGCAGCTGCTGCTCGGTGAGCCGGCGCCGCTCGATCCCGTTGGTCTTGAACACCTCCAGCGCTCCGGCGAGCAGGCCGATTTCGTTGGTGCCGCCGAGGCCCGGAACGGATGTCTCGAACTTCTGGTCGGCGACCTCGCGCATGGCATGCACGATCGCCGCCAGCGGGCTGAGGATGCCGTTGCGCACGGCGAACCAGGTGGTGAGGCAGATGGCGACGGCGACGACCGCGATCACGCCGCAGGCCATCAGGAAATAGGAGAACGCCGCCTGCGCCTGCTGGTAGATCTGCATCGCGTGGTCGCGCGCGGGGCCGCTCAGCGCTGCGAAATCCGACGACAGGCTGGTGATCTCGTTATTGAGATAGAGCACCGCGACGAAGCCGGTGCCGCCGCCGATGCCCAGCAGGAACAATAATGCTGCGACGACGGCGCCGACCAGGAAGCGGATCGTCAGATTGCTGTTCGTGAACATCGGGGAGACTCAGAGTCAGGGATCGAATCTTCCGCCAAGCTTCCAGATAAAGGTCAACATAGCGTGAAAACAGGCCATCGCAGGCGGTCTACGTATCATTACGTAGGCGCGAACGGCGTCACGCAGCTAGGAAGACTTGGCTTCGTCCGACATCAACGCGGCGAGCCGCGTCTCCTCCTCGGGCGAAAGCGGCGGCGCTGGTACGTCTGCACCGCTTCTTGAACGGCGACGGATCTGCAGCCAGAGCGCCAAGCCGCCACCGATCAGCAGCAGCGGCGCGAGCAGCCACAGCAGCACAGTCTGGCGCTCGAAGCGCGGCTTGAGCAGTACGAATTCGCCATAGCGCGCGACAAGGAAGTCGAGCACCTGCGAATTGCTGTCGCCGGCGGCGATGCGCTCGCGCACCAGCAGGCGCAGATCGCGCGCGAGCGGCGCGTCGGAATCGTCGATCGATTGGTTCTGGCAGACCATGCAGCGCAGCTCGCGCGACAGGTCGCGCGCGCGGACTTCCTTGGCGGGATCCGACATGATCTCGTCGGGCTGCACGGCGTACGCCACCGGCATGGCCAGCAGCATCAGCGCGACGACCGCAAGCATCATCCGCCGCATCGGATCACTCCGCTGGCTGGAGGCGTTGCTTGGCCCGCGCCGGTTTCGGCGCGCCGACCCGCAAGCGTCGGTCGGACAGCGACAGCACGCCGCCGAACGCCATCAGCACCGGTCCCCACCAGATCAGCAGCACCAGCGGCTTGTGATAGATGCGCACCGCAATGGCGCCCTCCGCGTTTGCATCGCCGAGCGAGACGTAGAGCTGGCTTGCGCCGCGCGTCAACAGCGCGGCCTCGGTCGTCGAGGAGCCGCGCGTGGTGAAGCTGCGCTTGGAGGGCGTCATGACGCTGACCGTCTGGCCGTCACGACTGACATTGAACTCGGCGATCATCTCGCGGAAGTTTGGCCCCTGACGTTGAAACAGGCCGTCCAGCTTGAGATCGTAGCCGGCGACATGGGCGACGTCGTTCTGCTTCATCGTCGCGATATATTCGCTGTTCCAGGTGGTCTCGCAGACGATCCCGATCAGCGCGACGCCGAGGCCGGCATGCGCGAACGCCGTGCCCCAGGCCGAGCGCGGCAGGCCGCGGGCGCGCTGCAGCGCCGTTCCAAATGGAAGTCGCACGAGACCGGTCCGCTCGACGATGTCGGTGACGGCGCCGGCAATGACGAAGACGCCAAGCCCGATCGCGAGCGGCGCGAGCGCGCTGCCGCCGCGCGTCCAGGCCCAGACAATGGCGATGACAACGAGGCCGGCAACGCCGGCCGCGAGCAGGCGCTGGGTGACGCCGAGCAGATCGCCGCGCTTCCACGCCAGCATCGGCCCGAACGGCACCGCCAGCAGCAGCAACGTGAACAGCGGGGCGAAGGTGAGATTGTAGAAGGGCGCGCCGACCGACATCTTGAAATCGGCCAGCAGTTCCATCGCCAACGGATAGAGCGTGCCGAACAGCACGACCGCGCAGGCCACCGTGAGCAGCAGATTGTTCAGCACCAGCGCGCCTTCGCGCGAGATCGGCGCGAACAGGCCCCCCTGCTTCAACGAGGTCGCGCGGCCCGCGAACAGCGACAGGCTGCCGCCGATGAACAGGCACAGGATCAACAGGATGAACACGCCGCGAGTCGGATCGGTGGCGAAGGCGTGCACGGACGTGATGACGCCCGAGCGCACCAGGAAAGTGCCGAGCAGCGACAGCGAGAAGGTCAGGATCGACAGCAGGATGGTCCAGACCTTCAGCGCATTGCGTTTCTCCATCACCAGCGCCGAGTGCAGCAGCGCCGTGCCGGCCAGCCACGGCATCAGCGAGGCGTTCTCGACGGGATCCCAGAACCACCAGCCGCCCCAGCCGAGTTCATAATAAGCCCAGTAGGAGCCCATCGCGATGCCGAGGGTGAGGAATATCCAGGCCACCAGCGTCCACGGCCGCACCCAGCGCGCCCAGGCCGCGTCGATGCGGCCTTCCATCAGCGCTGCGATGGCGAAGGAGAACGAGATCGAGAAGCCGACATAGCCGAGATAGAGCATCGGCGGATGCACGGCGAGGCCGATGTCCTGGAGCACCGGATTGAGATCGCGTCCCTCGACCGGCGGGTTGACGATGCGCAGGAACGGATTGGAGGTCACCAGGATGAAGAGATAGAAGGCGCTGGCGATCCAGGCCTGCACGGCCAGCACATGCGCGCGCAGCGACAGCGGCAGATTGTTGCCGAAGGCCGCAACCAGGCCGCCGAACAGCGCCAGAATCGCCACCCACAGCAGCATCGACCCTTCATGGTTTCCCCACACGCCGGTGATCTTGTAGAGCAGCGGCTTCATCGAGTGGGAGTTCTCGTAGACGTTGGCGACGGAGAAATCCGAGCTGACGTGCAACATCACGAGCGCGATGAACGAGGCGCCGACGAACAGCAGCTGCGCCAGCGCGGTCGAGCGCGCCACGTTCATCAGCGCGGCATCGCGCAGGCGGGCGCCGATCAGCGGCACGACCGACTGGATCAGCGCCAGGGCAAGCGCCAGCACCAGCGCGTAATGTCCGGATTCAGCGATCACCGCACTGCTCCCTGCGAATTGCCCTGCGCCGTCGTTGCCGCCGGCTTGACGCCATCAGAAACTTTGGCGCCGTAGTCGTCCTTCCAGTGCCCCTGCTTCTTCAAGGCGTCGGCGACGTCCTTGGGCATGTAGGTCTCGTCATGCTTGGCGAGCACGGTATCGGCCTTGAACACGCCGTTGGCATCGAGCGCGCCTTCGGCGACCACGCCCTGCCCTTCGCGGAACAGATCCGGCAGGATGCCCTTGTAGGCGACGGGCAGCTTTGCGCCGCCATCGGCGACCTCGAATGTCACCGCAAGATTGTCGCCGCGGTGGAGCGAGCCGGGCTGCACCAGCCCGCCGAGGCGAAATCGTTTTCCCGGTTCGACGTGCTTCTCGGCGACCATGGTCGGGGTCGAGAAGAACACGATCGAATCCCTGAGCGCGTTGAGCACCAGCGCGGCCGCGAGGGCGAGCACGGCGAGCGAGCCGCCGATGATGGTCATCCGTCGCTGCTTGCGCGTCATGGCGTATCCGTTCCCTGCTGATCTCGTCGCAGCATCGTCATCCGTCGAGCCCGAGCGTCTTGAGGCCTTCGTTGAGCTGGCGCAGCCGCGCAGCGTCGTTGGCAACGGCCTGGCGGGCATCGCCCGATGCGCCCACCGCCTTGTCGCGATCGCCCATCACGAGATAGGCGCGCACCAGGCGCAGCCAACCCTCGACGTCGTCGCCATTCTGCTTGAGGCGCGTGGCGAGGCGCTCGACCATGCCGCGCACCATCGCGTTGCGATCGCCCTCGTTCATGTCCCTGGATGCGGCGAGGGTCTCGTCCGACAGCGCCGGCATCGTGCCGCCACCGACCCGCGCCAGCGAAGACTGCACCAGGGAACGCCACGGCGCATCCTCCGGCGCCTTCGCCAGCAGCGCGCGCCAGATGTTGGCGGCATCGTCCTTGCGGCCGTCCTGCTCGGCGGCGAGACCGAGGAAATAGTTTGCCTTGGGATCGTCGGCGTTGAGCGCATGTGCACGCTCGAATTCGCCCTTGGCTTCGGCCGTCACCACGCCATTTGCGGCGGCTGCGATGGCTTCGCCGAGATCGGAGCGGCGCTCGGCGCTCTCGCCATTGTAGGTGAGCGAGTTGCGATAGGCGCGCACCGCATCGTCGAAGCGGCCGAGCCGTTGCAATACCGGCGCGAGCACGTTCCAGCCGCGTCCGTCGGTCGGATTCTTTTCCAGATGTTGCTCGACCTGCACGACGAGGTTCTCGAGCGACTGCGCCATGCCCGACCCTGATCCGCGCTCCCGCTGCGCCAGCGGAAAGTCCTGAAGCCTGGGCGAGCCGAGCGGCATGTAGACACCGACCGCAACGAGCGGCAGGCCTGCGAGCGCCAGCACGGCCGCCGCACGGCGCCATTTGAGGCTCGACGTCGGCGTTTGCGCGGCCTCTGTGCCGGCTGCGGCAAGCAGCCTGCGGCTGATCTCGACGCGCGCGGCCTCGGCTTCGGGCGCGGCGATCAACCCGGCGGCGAGATCACGCTCGACCTCGGCCAGTTGGTCCTTGTAGACCGCAACCTCGCTGCCCTGCTTTTGCGCGCGTCCGCTGCGGCCGAGCGGCAAGAGCACGGCAAAAATCGCCGCGACCGTCATCAGCGCGAACACGAACCATAGCGTCATCTGGCAAGCTTCCGGCAGCGCGCCACCCGCGCCCACAGGTGGCTTTACACCACGGCCGGATGATGCGGCAATTGACAATTGTCAATTCACCGCGACCGCGCACAGTCCCGAAACGGTGAAAATCCAACGGCTTAGCCGATCTCGAAGTCCGCACTTTGCGCGGCGTCCTCGCCGTGACCATTGATGGCCTTCAGGAAGTACGTCCCTGGCGTGATTGCGTCCGGCAATCTGATGCGCAGCGCCCCGACCGGAACAGGGGATGCAACCCTGGTGATCGTCTCAGGCAGCTGCCGACCGCTTGCCTTCTCGACCAGCACCACCTTCGCGCCGGTCATCAGCCTTCGATATTTGGCAACAATGACGCGGTTTTCAATTTCGATGGAGCTGATAAGGGGTTTCATGCGCCCACAGATAGAAATTCCAAGACCTGCACGGAGACCGTAGGGCCCGCCACCGGCACCGTCAACCAGAAATTGTGATCACGAAAATATGCTCTTAAATCAACCTGCGCGCGACGATTTGCGCTCGCCTGTCGCCGCGTTCTCCGCGGCACGGCTCATCAGCGAGGCGTAATCGTCGCCGAACAGCACCTGGCAGAATCGGATCGCAGCCTGCACCTGCTGCTGCCGATAGGTGCGGATCTTGAGATCGGCGGCGCGCAGCGACTGCACCAGCTGCTCGGTCGACCGTTCCACATATTGCTGGAGGTCGGAATAGGTGCGGAGCGTCACCTCGTTGATCGCAAGCTCGCTCGCATAGTTGCGGCAAGTTGCGACGAAATCGATCAGCGCCACGGTTTCCTCGACCTCGGTGCTGTCGATCCGCGCTCCCGGCGGAATCTCTTTCTCGGGGCGCTGGCGCAGGATGCGGCGCACGCGGCCG
>Ga0209677_101234_pt1 | contig 11590 bp, 11 predicted proteins | sample AraplaCvi_mCL_r2_2_FD_184285 | JGI IMG/M metagenome (GOLD analysis project Ga0209677, IMG submission 184285) | Arabidopsis root microbial communities from North Carolina, USA - plate scrape CL_Cvi_mCL_r2 (SPAdes) (version 2) | ecosystem: Host-associated > Plants > Roots > Endosphere | place: USA... | reverse complement strand
CCGCTGTCGGTCATAACCTCCGCCGCATTCTCGCCTGGCTGAGGGCTTTGTTGACTTCGATCCTGATCAGCCTCTGCCAGGCTGGGCTCTCCCGTTCGCCACTAAAACCGGCTTCTTAACAGGCGACGACAAAACGCCGTGCTCTGGAGCCGCACGGCGTCTGTCATCATCTAGCTGGCTTACAGAGCCGTCCGGACAGGAGAGGCCTCAGAACTTTGCCTTGATGCCAGCATAGATGGCGAGCGGCATCCCCGGCACCATGCTGCGCGGATCGTTCAGGGCGAACGCTGTGTTGCCCAGGGAGGTGTTGAAGCCGCTCGGGTCGAACACGGTGCCAGCTGAGTAGTAGTGCTGGTTGAACAGGTTCTGCACCACGCCGAACAGCTCGACGTTCTTGCTCACCTGGTACGACGTGTGCAGATTGACGACCCAGTAAGACGGAACTTTCGGATAGACGTTGGTCTCGTCGCGCAGAAGGTACTGGCTACCGACATAATTGAGGTCGGCGCCGATCGTCCAGGCATCGGTCACTCCATATTCCGCGCCGATCTTGAAACGATGCGCCGGGATTCCCGGAATGTGATCGCCGGGCGTCACCGTCACGGGAACACCCAAGAAGGGATCATTGACGTCGAACGTGCTTCGGAACGTCGCATCCACAAAGGTATAGTTGGCATAGGCGGTCCAGCGCTGCCAGGCGAAGTCGGCTTTGGCCTCGACACCCTGGCGCAGGGTGGTGCCGGCATTCTTGAAGTAGCCGAATGCCTGGTTCGTCGGACTGGCGACATTGATGATGTCGTCGGAATTCTCGATGCGGAACAGGCTGACGCCCCAGCGCAGCCGCCAGCCTTCCTCGGCCGCCCTGATCGCCGCCTTTGCTTTCAATGGCATGGGTGCGTAGGCCGAGCCTCCGCCGGAGAGTTCGCCACGCAGGCCTCCCTCGATGGTGCGCGAGACCACCTGCTTCAGTGGCGGATCGGCGATCAGGAAGTTATCGATCAGACATGGATTGTTCGGATCGGAACAGCCGAGCTCGAGCGGGGTCGGCGCGCGGTTTGCTTCCGAATAGCCGGCATAGGCGGTGAGGCCCGGGTTAACCTTGTAAGTCAGTCCGACGACAGGATTGAAGCGCTGGAAATTGTTGTTGCTGTTCAGCAGCGGAGCCAACCCGGTCTGGTCCTGCAGGTTGATCTGGGCCCAGTTGAAGCGGCCACCAGCGGTGAAGGCGAGCTGCTGGGTGATGTCGAAGGTGTTCGTCGCATAGACGCCGACATAAGTATTCTTGGCGTTCAGGCTGACCGGAGAAATGTCGGCCAACGGCTGGTCGATATAGACGCCGAGGCCGTTGACGAACAGGTTGTTGTCGACCGTGCCGAGCTCGGACGTGGCCGCGAAGTTGGTATTGCCGTGATCGACGCTGGTGCCGACGACAAAGTGGTTGTCATGGCTGAACAGCTGGGTCGTATTGGTGGCCTGCAACGATCCGCCATAACTGTCCGTTTTGACGGTGTTGCGGTCGATCTCGCCCAGCGCCACGTCACCGGCCAGCGTATTTGCGGTGGGCATGTTCTGGTTCAACGGCGTTTGTCCGTCGCCGATGCAGAATTGGTTGTCGAGTCCGATCCCGGTGTCGCAGGGTTGCGCGTCAGTGGCATTGCCGTCGACGCGCGCCGTCTGATAGTGGCGGTAATAGCCATTGGCCTGAAGGGTTAGCGTGTCGGTCGGCGTCCACTTCGCGTTCGCCTGTATCATCTCCATCTGCAGATGCAGCGATTGCGGCCAAGTGAAAACGCTGGACCAACGCTGGTTCAACATTTCGATCGGGGTCGCCGCCACGGAGCCGAGCTTGTTGTCGGCGCCGGTGAAGGAAACGTGAAATTCGGTCTGGTCGCCGCGCACGCCGACATCGGCATACATGCGCCGGACCTGCGACTGCGAGGAGAAGTCCCGCCAGCCGCGATCGAAGGCGCCCTCCGCCGCGACATAGGCCGAGACATGACCATCGTTCCAGCCAAACTGAGCGCCTGACTGGATTCGGCCATAGGACCCACCCAACAGCTGCGCCTCGGCACCTTGGTAGGTGAAGCCGTTCTTCATCTCGATCGACAGCGCACCGCCGGTTGCGTTGAGACCGAACAGCGGATTGTTCGGCTGCAGCGTCATGCGCGCGATCGCCATCTCCGGAATCAGGTCCCAGTTGACCACATCGCCGAAGGCTTCGTTGATGCGGGTGCCGTTCTGGTAGACGGCGATGCCCTGCGGCGTGCCCAGCACCGGTGAGGCGGTGAAGCCGCGATAGTCGAGATCGCGCTGGAAAGGATTGCCGGTTTGATCGCCCAACGAGACGCCAGGAAGTGCGCGCATCATGCCGTCGAGCAGCGACGGCGTTTTGGAATGATCCAGATCGTGGGCATCGATGGTCAGGACGTTCGACGGCACTTTGTCTTTATCGATCTCGCCGCCCGGGACCGGCGACACGCCGATCACCTCGATGGTTTGCAGAGTCTCTTGTGCGGATGCAATCCCTGGTAGTATAGCGCAGGTCAACAGAAGAGCGCTCTTCAGCGCTTGAAGTTTGGTCAAGACGTTCCCCTAGTCCTTTTCGACCATGCTGCTTGCGGCTACCCCAGTCCCCCTGAGCCGCAAACAGCGTTACGCCGGCCGAATTAGCTGTTACACACAGCAATATCGCTACTGACTCGGTTTTACTGCGGCAACAGGGCAATTGTCCCTGCGAAACCGGGACATTCTTCCCGACCTTTAAAATAACTCAGGTTTATGAGGTCAATAGCCGCTCTACGTTCGCCTAAGGATCGCGACAATCCCGATCCTTGATGTAAATACGTTCTAAGTTGATGCGCGCCGGTCACACTGTTTGCCCTATGAGTACTGTTCTTCTTGTCGACGACCATCCAATCATCATTGCGGCTTGTCGTCTTCTTCTCGAAAGCACCGATGAAGTCACTGTCATTGAGGCCAGTGATGCTGCAGCCGGCTACAAGGCGTTCTTGCAGCATCAACCGGATGTCGTAGTTGTCGACCTTCGATTGGGTGGTCAGGATCTCGCTGGCCTTGCTCTTATCGAACGCATCCGATTGCAAGCGCCGCATGCTGCTATCCTCGCGTTCAGCATGCATGTCGAGCCGCGCATTGTCAGGGCTGCGATCGCGGCAGGGGCAACAGGCTATCTGCTGAAGGATGCTCCAGCTGAAGAACTTGCCAAGGCTGTCAAGCAAGTCGGATCGGGCGAGAACTATATGGACCACCATCTCGCGACGAGGGTGGCGCTACTTGGCGTCGAAGCCAAGAGCAATGCAACTATCGCGTTGACCCGCAGAGAGCGGCAGGCACTCGGCCTGCTCGCAGAGGGCAAATCCTACCTCGCTGTCGCCGAGCAACTCGGGATCAGCTACAAGACGGTTATCAATATCACCTACAAGCTAAGGCAAAAATTGAATGCCAAAAGCCTGCCTGACCTGATCCGTAAGGCCGTCGAATTGACGCATGCAGGGAGCTAATCGCCGATCGACGCGTCAATCGACCGCCAGCTATTTCAGCAGACGTACGATCGTCTTCAGCTCTTTCGCATCCAGCGTGCCGTCATTGTCAGGGTCGGCCGCCTTGAAGCGCTGGGTTACTAGCTCAAGGTACTCGTCCTTGGTCAGGGTCCCGTCATGATCCGGGTCCGCTGCCGCCAGATCCTTCGCCGACACCCGGCCGCGCAACTCCTTGCGGTCGAGCGTTCCCTCATGATCCTTGTCCAGTCTGTCGAACAGGGCCGAGGCAGCGGCCTTGGCTTCATTGAGATCGACGGTCCCGTCATGGTCGGTATCGATCGTCTTCAATGCGCTTGGCGCGGCCAGGGCAGTTGAGGCAAGCGGCGCCAAGAACAGCACCGCGGCGCTTAGAGCGATCATCGTCGCCACTGTCTTTTGATTCATCAAATTGTCCTCTTGTTCGTCGCAATCAGTTGCGACTGAAAATATCTCGATCGGACACGTATCCGCGTTCAGCCGATGATGCTCCGATCTCGCACATGCATACACCCCATGGTTAAGCCGACCGGAGCGCATCGGCAAGAAGGTGTTCAGGCGATTAGGCCCGAAAAATCAGGGCTGTAGCTTCTCCAACCGCTCAGAAATGCGGCCCGTGCAACACGTAGGAGCCAGGACGGTCATATTGCACCGCACTGGGCCGCTCGGCGCTACGTTGGCGTCTCCAGTACGGCCGCCGATAGCGGTGCCGCCCCATGTGAGCAGCCTTTAGATGCGTGGGGTGGAGATGCCTGAGGTGGACGCCGGCAAAAGCGTGGTGTGTGCGATCGACCGAACGCGATTGCTCGACGCTGCGAGCAGATGCACCGTCGACCGCAACGGCCGTGACGATGGCGATGGCAATGACTGTTGCCGCGCGCGACCCCACACGCGGAAGATGAAAGCCGCAGCACAAATGCTCAATTCGGCAAGTCACGTCATACTCCTCAGCTCGACGCAGCCGGTGGATTGGTAGCCGCCTGATCATGCTCCTCGCACTGCTCTGTGACTGCAATGTGTTGCAGCCAGCCTCAACTACCAGATGCCGTCTGCCCGATGTCGGACCGGGCCAAGCCACATTGTCCCGGTTGATGTCCCGTATGCATGGGAAAAAGCTCCCGTTTGCGCTCAATGCGAGTCGCGTGAAGCGAAATGCGGCGCGTGAGATTCCGTGATTCTCATTTGGGTCATGTTTCGGCCGAGGCCGATGCATTTTTTCGCCCATCGCTCCTATTAGCAAAATCGTGAGGGAGCGCAGGGCAATGAATTTCATCAGGGTCGGCAAGCCAAATCGTTTTTCAATGCAACTTCCGCGCTATTTGTTAGGCGCGTTAGTTGTCGCAGGACCGCTGAGCGCGAGCGCAGAAGAAATTCAGGGTAACGATCCGGCGTCGCCTGGACACTTCCAGGTTGAGCAGCGGTTCGGCTATGTGACGACGTTCAATCCGCCGCCGCAAACGACCGGGCAGCGCGTGCCTCAGCATGCCGTGACTGGCGAGACCGAGATCGGCTACTCACCGACCGAATGGTATGAGATCGCTTTGACGTCACCCTATGCGTTTGCGCGCTCCAACGTGCCGCTCAGCATGGGCCCGGTCATGGACAACGGCGTTCCCGGCTATTCCTTCCAGTCCGGTGGCGTGACCATCCGCCAGACCTTCATCCAGGGCGATCGCCTGGAGCGTACGGTGTTTCTGGGTCTGGTGTCGCGCACGATCCTGTCGCCGCAAGGCGGACTCACGCCTGATCTCTGGGTTGCCAACAAGACGCCGGTCGGCCCAAATCCGGCTCGCTTCGTGCAGGAAGCCAATCCGCGGGTCGCGCAGATGTTCACGCCGATCATTGGCGTGAACCTGCCGGACGACTACCAATTCATCTTCAATGCCAACATGACCTTCGGTGTCGACGGCGCCGGATCGGCGTTCGAGCCGTCGTTCCGTCTGGTCAAGCGTATCAACGACCGCTGGACGGTCGGCATCGAGCATTTCGCCAATCTCGGACCGCTCGGCACCATCCTGCCTTGGAATCAGCAGATGCAGACGCTCTATGCCGTCGCTGAGACCAAGTTCAAGGGCTTGGAGCTGAGCTTCGGCGTCGGCTACGGGCTGACCAACGCCTCGCGCGGTCTCGCGGTCAAGACCAGCATTGGCAAAGACTTCTGATCGTCATGAAACGAAGAGGGGATCGAGCCTGCTTGTCGATGCAGTCTGACGCTCTCTTCACTTGCCTCAACCCAAGGAGACTCTCATGAATAGAACGTTTGTTACAGCCGCAGTTCTCATGCTCTTCGGCTCCGCGGTCAAGGCGGAGGATGGGCCGCGATTTCTCAACCGCACCGGACAAACCGTAGTGAAGATGCAGCTGGCCGCGGTCGGCTCGAAGACGTGGGGGGTTGACCAGTGCAAGAACGACGACGAGGGTGAAGTCGATCACAACGAGCGCATGACGCTGGCTGGTGTCAAGTCAGGGCACTACGACATCAGGCTGGCTGACAAGAACGGCCGCGTCTGCATCGCCAAGAACGTCGATCTCAAGGAGGGCGCTCAGTTCGTGGTGCGCGATACCGATTTGACCGACTGCACGAAATGAGACAGTGCATCGGGGCGGGCATTGCCTGCTCCGATACACTGTTGCGGGTCGTGATGACACTGCTTACCGCGGTCGCAGGTGCAGCGGAATGGTGCGTCCCACCTGAGCCTGATTCATGCCGGGAGGAAAGTGCGGGAAAGGCTGGGCGCGCTCGACGATCGCCATCGCCGCGCGATCGAGTGATGGCGAGCCGGAGCTGCCGGCTAGCCGATGTGACACCAACCGGCCATTGCGGTCGATAGTAACGCTGACTCGTGCCGTGCCGCTCGCGCCGCCGCCGTCGGCCGGATAGGCCGCGGCGCGGCGGATCTGGGCCTCAACCTCGCTATTCCAGTTTGCCTGTCCGGCACGTGCGCCCTCGCTCTCGATGCCTGCATTCGGTGCCGATGCCATGCGCACGGCCTGGCTTGCTGACGCAGCAGCAGATCGCTGCTGTGCGATCTTGCGCGCCTCCTTCTCCTTCGCCTCCTTCTTTTGTTTCTCTGCCTTCTCTTGCTCTCTTTTCGCCCTCGCAGCCTTGTCTTCTTCCGCGGCCGGCTTGGCGGCTGGCCGTTCTGGAGCCGTCACGGGCTTGGGTGGCTGGGGAGGCGGCTCGGTCACCTCAGGCGGTGGCGCCACGACGACAGCGTCGTCAGGAGGCGCTGGTGGTACGAGCGGCTCCGGCGTTGTCAGAGCCGCGGCAGGTGGCGCCGACTCGGGTGCTGGAGGCAGCTCTGTTTTATGCTCGGGCTCCGGCTCTGCGACAGCTTCCCTCGACGTGACCGGCTCGTCCATCGGCGGTGCAAGATTGGATTGCTCGACCGGCGGCACGGGCTCGGCCGGCAGCGTTTCAGGCGTGGCGGGGGCAGGCTTATCGGCAGCCGGCATGAAGGCGACATCGACCGCGGGCGCTTCGGCTCGCTGCGCCGGTTCGGGCCGCAGCAGCAGGTAGGCCGCGACCAAGGCGACGTGCACGGCCGCCACGAGCAGCGCTGCGCCGGTCCACAATGCGCTATCGCGGTCTTCAGGTCCCAGCGGATCGATGGTCGTCGCGCTCACTTGCTGCTCCGATCCTCCAGTGCGACGAGCGCGACCTTCACATAGCCCATATTGCGAAGCAGGTTCATCAGCTCCATCACCTCGCCGTAAGGCAAGGTCTGGTCGGCGCGCAGCAGCACGCGTTGGCCGCGATCCGATCCGGTCACTCCATCGAGCGCAGCGGAAAGGTTGGCCCGCGTCGTCGCGTCCTCATTGATCGTGAGCGAGCGGTCGGCCTTGAAGGTGACGAAAATCGGCTTGTCCGGGCGCGGCGTCGGCTCAGCCGAGGCGGATGGCAAGTTCACCGGAACATCGACGGTCGCGAGCGGAGCTGCGACCATGAAGATGATCAACAGCACCAGCATGACGTCGATGAACGGCGTCACGTTGATTTCATGGGTTTCGGCGAATTCGTCGTCTCTCTTGGCGAGTTTGATCGCCATGGCTCACTCCGCGGAATCAGCGATGGACAGAGTAGGGGCGTCCGCTGCGCGCAGGCCGCGCCTCGGTTCGACCGGCAGGGACTGACGGTCGAGATCGCGGCTCAGCAGGCGCAGGATTGCCACCGATGCATCGGCTAGCACGGCGCGATAGCTGCCGGTCGCGCGCGCGAAGGCGTTGTAGATCACGACCGCGGGGATTGCCGCGACGAGACCGAAGGCAGTCGCGAGCAGCGCCTCCGCGATGCCGGGCGCGACCACCGCGAGATTGGTGGTGTGCGACTGGGAGATGCCGATGAAGCTGTTCATGATGCCCCAGACGGTACCGAACAGGCCGACGAAGGGCGCGACCGCACCGATCGTGGCCAGCAGGCCCATGCCGCGTCCGATGCGATGCACGGCCGCGGCCTCCGTCCGCTCGAACTGCCAGGCCACGCGCTCCTTGATACCGTCGGCCGCGAGTCCGCGTGATTTCTCCAGTTCATCATCCGCCACAGCGAGCAAGCGGCCAATCGCGTTCGTCTGCTCTCCGACTTGCCTGATGGCATCGAGCAGCGAGCGGGCAGCGAGAATGATGCCGAGTGCGCGGCGCGCCTGACGTCGCGCGCCGCGCAGCTGGATGGTCTTGACCAGCAGCACGGTCCAAGTCGCTATCGATGCCAGAGCGAGGCCGATCATGACAGCCTTCACGACGATGTCGGCCTGCAGGAACATCGAGACAGGGGACAAAGCTTCGGGCAGCGGAGAGACGATGCTTGCACCAGCCGGTGCAGCAGAGAGTGTCGTTGGCGGAAGCGGTGCGGCGACTGCCGGCGCGGGCGCATCGTGGGATGACGGGGCGACGGTAGCTGGCGCGTCCGTTGCTAGATGCTGGTCCGACGGTATTGTGCTGCTCGGAGAGGTTGCTGCAGGGAGATGCGCCGCAGAAGGGTTATCTCCGGCCGGCTCCTCGGCATGGAGGCTGCCTACAGCCAGGCACGTGACGAAACCCAACATGACAAGGCTTGCCCTCGAGCGCTTTCGCGTCGAGCGAAGGACTTGGGAAAGTGAGGATTGGGCGTCGACCATAACGGACCTCGCGATTGGCATTGACGCGGTGCAGATCTGACAATTTCCGCGGATGACATGTCTTCGCGACCCGTTCTCACGGGGCGAGGACACACCGACCAACCTGCTTAACGTCCCGCAACCTATGGAAAGCTGTCCCGCATCGTTTTGGCAAAGTAACGGCAAACGCCATCACGAGCTCATATGCAAAGCGTGCGTCAAGTTCCGGCTGGCTTCAAGTACGCCATTCTGACCAGGAAGAATTCCCGATAGTTTCGGGAAATTGTCCCGCATTTCAGGAGGGCGCGCGTTTAGAATGAAGGCCAGATAGGCCCGGCCTCGGGGCTGACGTGCTTGTCAGGTTACCACCAAAGCAGCCAAACCTTGTCGCCGCGGAATCCACCTAAGGTTCTTCTGGTGCGCCGTACGATGTCACGGCTTGCTACCTACGCAGCCGGACCGGGGATTTGAAACTGAATGCCGAAACCAATAAGCTTTTCTTTTTACCTACTGCGAGTGACCGCGAGCAACTAATGCTGACGTCAGACCTAGCGAAGGGAGTGCGTCAACGCCTGGGAGTGACCTTTTCATGCGTTGTTATCTTGATGGCGAACGTTGACGCGGCCGCGGCTCAACCGACGACTCGCAATATTGTCGGCTTGGGCGCCACAGCGTGTCGCCAATTCAATGCCGAGATTGCCAAGAATCCGGAAAGCCGACGAGATTATTTGTCGTGGGCTCAAGGTTACATGAGCGGAATTCTTCTCGGAAGGCCTCCTGGTATCGACGACGGCCTGGATCTCAACCCACCGACATTCGGCCTTGCTAGCCAACTAAAGTTTATTGAAGACTACTGCGCCGGAAATGCTTCAATGGGTTTCGCTGACGCGGTAGAGGCACTCTACAAGCGGCTGCGGCGAGAAGGTAAGACATAAGTTCGAGACCGGCCCCAAAGTCTTGGCCTCGGCGGCTTGCTCGCGTGGTGAACGCTGCATCGCCCGGGGATTCGCGTCCTGCTTGTGACCTGCGGCGAGAACGGCTAGGTTTTATGGCCGTAATATCAGGTCTTTCAGGTGTTTCGTGGCGCAGCAAAGTACAGGCATGGCCAAGCATGTGCTGCGAGCTGTCGCGGGCGTGGCGTGCGTTTTGGCGCTCATCGCCGGCGCTTGGAAAGTCGCCGGTCAGTCTGGGCAGCCCGATCAGGATGAGGAGCCATCGTCCGGGGCAAAGCCTGGCGTCAGCCGAGCCGCTCCTTCTCGAAGCGAAGGCGCCGACCCGGCGTCGGTCAAGCTCTCGCTGGTTCAGCAGAAACAGATTGGCCTTGAGACAGCCGTCATGAAGGCTGAGTTCCACCGGGAGCAGCTCCGGGCCTATGGAACGGTCGTCGACATCGCGCGGATCACAGAGCTGACCAATAGCTACGCCAATGCCAAGGCTCAGCTTCAGACCGCACAAGCCAAGTTTGAAGTGGCCAAGAGCGCTTTCGATCGTACCAGGAACCTAGTGGACTCCGCTGCGCTCCCCAAGAAAGAGGCTGAAGTCGCCGAAGGAGCGTTCCGAACCGATCAAGCCACTCTCGCCGCGGCGGAGTCGCAGGTCAAAACCCTGGCGGCCACGGCCCAACAGGAATGGGGAGCGGTACTCGGGAAGGGAATCGTCGAGCGATCGTCGGATGTTGTCCGTCTGATCGAACGCGATCAATTTCTTATTCAAGTGACACTCTCGCCCGGCGCGTCTCTCGCGAAGCCTCCAAGCACCGCGCTTGCACAATCGCCGGCTCGGGATGCGAACATCGACCTGCAGTATGTTTCACCGGCAACCCGCACCGATGCACGTATTCAAGGACTGAGCTATTTCTTCGCAGCGCCCGGAGACAGCGGTCTCTTGCCGGGCATGAACACCACCGTGTACGTCCCATCCGGTAAAACATACGAGGGTGTCTTCGTCGAGGACACAGCAATCGTGCGATGGCAAGGGCGATCATGGGTCTACCTGCGTGCGAGCCCCGATACGTTCAGGCGACAGCCGATCAGCACGGATCAGCCGATATCCGACGACGACTATGTTGTCCGCGACATTCCTGCCGGATCGGAGGTCGTCATGCGAGGCGCCCAGGTTCTCCTGTCGGAGGAAGCGAAGAGCGAGCTTCGCGATGCCGACGATAATGACTGACGATATGCGCCAGACCACGAGCGGTCCTCAGGCCGCCTTGGTCGGATTCGCTATTCGTTTTCGAGGGGTCGTCTTGGCGCTCGGCTGCGCGCTGTTCGGCTACGGCTGGTTTGCGCTCGGCACCGCCAAGTACGACGTTTTCCCGGAATTCGCGCCCCCCCAGGTCGCGATCCAAACGGAAGCACCGGGCTTGAGCCCTGAACAGGTCGAAGTCCTCGTCACCCAGCCGATCGAAACCGCCGTGAATGGCCTCGCCGGCGTCGATAGCATGCGGTCCATCTCGCTCCAGGGGCTGTCCGTCATCACCGTCATTTTCCAGTCCCGCAGCGACATTTACAGAGCTCGCCAGCTGGTGTCGGAGCGGCTTGCGGTCGTCGCGAGCCAACTCCCGCAAGGTGTCCTGCCTCCTGCAATGACACCGCTCACCTCCTCTGCGAGCACGGTCTTGGCCGTCGGGCTTACATCCGATCAGCGATCGCTCATGGACGTGCGCACAATCGCGGACTGGATGGTGCGGCGCCGGCTGTTGGCAGTGCCGGGCGTGGCCCAAATTACGACTTACGGCGGAGATGTGAGATCACTGCAGGTTCAGGTACGTCCGGAAGACCTGATTCGATTTCGGGTGAGCATGAACGACGTCCTGGCCGCGGCGCGAAAGGCGACCGGGGTACGTGGTGCCGGCTTTATTGATACGGCTAATCAGCGGATCACGCTGCAAACTCAAGGTCAGTCCCTGACGCCAGAGCAACTCGAACGTACGGTCCTTTTACACGAAGCAGGTGCGAGCATCGT
>Ga0209677_101233_pt1 | contig 11590 bp, 11 predicted proteins | sample AraplaCvi_mCL_r2_2_FD_184285 | JGI IMG/M metagenome (GOLD analysis project Ga0209677, IMG submission 184285) | Arabidopsis root microbial communities from North Carolina, USA - plate scrape CL_Cvi_mCL_r2 (SPAdes) (version 2) | ecosystem: Host-associated > Plants > Roots > Endosphere | place: USA... | reverse complement strand
GCGCCTCTATCTGAGCAGTCGCCTGCCCGACTACATGGTGCCGGCCGCCTTCGTTTGTCTGGACACGTTGCCGTTGACTCCCAACGGCAAGCTTGACCGTAAAGCCCTGCCCGCTCCCGAGGGGGATGCCTTTGCCCGTCGCACCTATGAAGCACCACAAGGCGATTCAGAAAAGACCATGGCAGTAATCTGGGAAAAATTACTGGGGCAAACTGGTATCGGCCGCCAAGACAGCTTCTTCGAGCTAGGAGGCCATTCGCTAGTAGCGACCCAATTGGTGTCCATGTCAAAACGATTCGGCCTCAACGTGAACCTAGAGGACATCTTTAGAAATCCCGTCCTTTCAAACCTGGCAAGCAAGGCGTCTAGCCTTCGATCAAAGGAAGTAGATCGGGCAGCCCCCGTCCGTCCAGAGGGTGAAAATAATCCAATCTTCTTCCTGCCAACAGGAACCGGAGATTATTCGCACGTCTTTGCCCTGGCACCTCATATCAGTAACGAATTCCCCATATACGCCCTCCCTCTACAAGACATAGAAGACGAACACCTACTGACGCTGGAGGCTATGGCGCATCGATTTGCAAGTATGGTAAGGGCAGTTCAGCCCAATGGCCCATATCAACTAGCGGGTTACTCTGCAGGCGGCATACTCGCATACGCGGTAGCGCAGCAACTTTTAGGCGAGGACGAATCGGTCGCGACACTTTTGCTACTTGATTCATATTTGAAGCCAGAAATCGAGGCTCCATTTACTCCAATCTCTCCAGAGCACGCATTCTTAGTCACCTTAAAGGACGACATTCCTGACCACGCTCAAGACGTGGATAGAATGAGAAGAGAACTACCCCTCGCCAACCTCCTCGAACTCGTGCTAGAAAGTCAGCGCCGTGGCTTTATGTCTTCGAACTTGGATGCCGAAATTGAGGCGGGAGTGTGGAAGAGACGCATCGCACTTGAAAATGCCATTCTGCGATATGAGCCTTCAACGCTTCCAATACGCATTCACCAATTCAACGCAGAAGAGTCGTCTCTCTCGCCCACACGAGGCTGGGATAGATTGATTGACTCAGAATCAATAACGACTCACATAGTGAGGGGCGATCATCTTACGATGACCCTCGATCCCGAGTATCGAGCCCTCTTGGGAGAAGAGATTTCAAAAATCCTTCCCACGACTCAACGAGCCGAGGGAAAATTTAACCCACTCATACCCATGTCAGGACTAGATAGTCAAGAGGCTCCTATCTTCTGCATACCAGGGGCAGGTGCAAGCGTTACAAGCTTCATGGATTTCCTAACCGCCTTGGAAACGCAGCATCCAGTCTACGGCCTCGAACCCCGAGGCCTGGATATGCAACACATTCCCCATTACACCGTAGAAGCAGCCGCTAAAGTCAACGTTGACTCCTTGAGGGCACAATTTCCTAAGGGGACTTCGCTCCATCTTCTTGGTCACTCTCACGGCGGACTCGTCGCCCTAGAAATGGCGCTACGTCTTCCAGCGGTTGGCTTCAATGTTTTATCGTTGACGATGATTGATACGACACCCTCTTGGGAAACACAACGCCGAGCGCCTGATATAACTGATCAGGATCTCCAAGTCAGTTTTATGGAGGCGATCAATCACAATCTAGGTCAACCAGTCGATTTCAAGAGTGAGTCCGTCAGACGTATGAGTAGAAAGGATTTTCTCAAATTCACCCATTCATCTCTCGTGACGGCGGGATTTCTTCGCGCCAGGTCCTCCCCAGAGACGATGAAAGGGCCACTACTGACATTCTCCGCAGCATGCCGCTCGCATTACAGCCCAAGAAAGGCCTTCTCTGGAAAGGCGTTAATTGCACTCGCAGAAACGACAACCTCTGGTGCGAAACTTGGTGAGGAGGAAGCGCTGTCGTCACGCTTGAAATGGTCTAGCTGCGCACACCAACTGACGCTAGTGACGGTACCGGGAAATCACTTCACGATGCTCGATTCGCCCAATGTTTATTCTCTTGCTTCACATTGGGCCACTAACGTCGCACAGTCCCAGTAAGCCATTTGGTGATTTTTCATATGAAACACCTCTACCAGCGCGACGCTCAGACACCATCAAGCCCCCTAAGGCCCTGATCCACCACAGGCCTCCATCCCGATCTCGCAGCCCGACTCAGCCACCTCCGCGACAGCCTCCAGCCATCGCTCGCGTGACAAGCGGCGACGCCACATCGGCTGCTCATGACGATCAACCCCGTGGACCTGGAAGACCTGCTTGGCCACGTCGACTCCAATGCGCGTAAGCTTCATGGGTGGACTCCTCATCGCCAACGACTGGTTCAATCGCTTCCAGTCTGGCACTTGATGCCGAAGACGGAGAGGAGTCCATCTCATTGCTTCGGGTCGGAAGCGGTCATTACCGTCGCCAGAATCGCCAGCATGGTTTTCGACTCGCGATTGACGCTGACAGCCTGCATCTCTTCCCCTGAAGGGGGCAAGTTACCGGTTACGCTAGATCCCCGAGCCCTCTCTCTCGCCTGCGCGAGGAAGCGAACATAGATGTCTCGATGCTCGGGAAAACAGGTCGCACCTTCCTCAAATGCAGATATCGCCTTCCAGCAGGCCCAGCTTCATTAAGCACTCACCCCGCGAAAAGAATGCGAAATTTCCTGTTGGATTGAGGCGTAGCGATTCTTCGAAGCCTTGCAGGGCTTCAGCGTAGTCACCAAGTTCCATGTAGGTGAAAGCTCGGTTATCGATTGCTTCGTAAAACAGGGGGAAGATGTCGATTGCCCGTGTGTAAAGGTCGATGGCAGCTGGACGTTCTCCGTCATTCCCGAGCGCGCACGCTCGGCGATAGAACTCGTTGGCTTTTGACACCAGGGCGCGCATGTCCTGACCTGTTGCCGTCGCATATCGCGAGAAATCTGTCAGTTTCAGGTATTCATGGAACCCTTCAAGCTCTTGGTCTCGCACTGGGGCTGAGCAAAGCACCTCCCAGCCAACGCCATAAGCTTGCACAGCCATAGGGACATGCCATGCTACCACCCTCAGGGACTCTACGGTCTCTACCGTGGGTCGCTCAGGCGATGGCTCATAGAACATCGAGTGAATAACCTGACTGCTGTCTGGCCACTCGTCGATTGCCAGAATCTTCACCGCCGACCACGAGTCTTCAGCTTTCTGGCTAACCAGAACATCACCAGCTTTCATTCCTTCCCCCTGAGCGGGTAGGCGCATGCCCGCGCGTGCTGAGCGTCGCGGGACCCACAGCCAAGAGCAGGCAAAGGACGATAGGCTCTTCACGACCAACCTTAATCCAGGGCCGGCAGCGTCTACATTCCTTCTAACCTCGCCTAATGGCTAGTGGATGCATGTCGCACGCGCAACTGCAGACGTGTTTCCCCACGGAAAACGTTGACATCCAATTCAAAGGCCAGTTCAACACATTGTCCCACGGCAACTGGGGAACTTTCGCCACGCATTGCACCAAACCAGATTGCATCGTACCGCTCCCCATTCAGCTCAATGCTGAGCTTCAGGTGCGAGCCGTCTCCGACGGGTCGAAGACTAACAATTCGCCCCTTTCCACGAAATACTGGCCACTCCCATTGTCGACCGAAAGGCTCTAGCGCGACTATCTCGTCAAACAGCGTCAAGCTTGGCCGTTCTGATAGCTCGCCGTCTGTCAATACAAACGGGCCCAGTGTTCTGGATCCGAGCGTATGCTCAGCTGCTTCGTTGAAAGCAGCAGCAAATCGTTCCAAGCCCTCACGCTTTAGCGTGACGCCGCCCGCCCCTGCGTGCCCGCCCCACGCCACATAATCTTCAGGGTGCTGCTTTGCCATCGCGGATAGCGCATCGCGAATATGAAATCCTTGCACTGTGCGCAACGATGCGGTGATGTCATCGGTACCCGCTTTCGGCGAAAAATACGCCACGGGTCGGCCGAAGGACTCAACGAGACGGGCCGCGCATATACCATGCACGCCAGGGTGGCCTTCCGGATCAAAGATCGTGATAGCCGCCCCCCCCCTGTGGACCTGAAGCTCAGCCATCGGCATGGCACGCTGGGACATTCGCGACTGAACTGCCTTTCTCTCTACATTGTGCTCAACTAGGGCCTCCGCCAAGTGCAATGCCTCGTCGTCGTCCTGACACATCAGCAGGTCAACCGCGCCCAAAGCACAATCGAGCCTCCCACGCGCGTTGATAATGGGGCCAAAAATATAACCAAGGGTTGCCGCAGTTATCGGGCCCGAGCAACGCGCGGCACGATGCAGTGCACGCCAAACAGGCCTCGACGTCGGCCCGTTCATCAGATCCAAACCCCGTCTTAGCACGACGCGATTGTTCACGGAACGTGCTAGATCCACGCAGTCTGCGATCGTCCCAAGAGCGACCAAATCCAATAATCCGCCTAAACGGGGGGCACTTGAGGGCAAGAAGCCTCGGTCAATCAGCTTCTGTCTTACGGCACAGCAAAGCAACCAAGCGACGTGAACACCAGCGATCCTTGGGTCTGCAAATGTCGAGTCGATCCGAACAGGATTGACGCATGCGATTGCCGAAGAGGGCGGACCACCTTCCGGGACTCCATGATGATCAGTGACCACAGTGCCAAAGCCGTGCTCGCGCAAGGCTTCAATACGCAACTGATCAGAACTCCCCTGATCTATCGTGATGACTAGCCCAGGTTGAGGCGCTCCCTCAATAACCCTCTGAGTGACACTTTCAGATACCCCGTACCCCTCTTTCAACCGGTGGCCGATGTAGCTATGGATCCGATGCTCCGGTACACCAAAGTAATCGCGTAGCGCGAACTTCAAGACAGCGTGCCCAGATGCACCATCGCAATCGAAATCTGACAAGGGGATGATTACGTTCCCTTGGACAATGGCATCGGCAACCGCGTTTGCAGCGACCTCGATGTCCGGTAGATGATCCGGTCCGTCTAACGAGCTGACCGAAGGACGAACCAAAGCAACCACGTTACCCGCATCTTTGTCACTCAGTCGCCCTGCCACAATACGAGCCTGCAATTCGGTACACCCTGCCAGACGCGCCTCGTGCCACACACGTTGTGATAGGGGACGATCTTCAATGCGTACGGGCTCAGGCATGAACGACTGTCCTGGATGATCTATGTCTCGACTCGCTCCATGATAACGGGACAGGACCCGGACTATCATCCATGACGCGGTAGACCACTTTAATGCTCGCCTCCCGGAACAGAGCGAATAGATCGAATCTTTGCCGCTTCAGTCGCGGCAACCCCTCGCCTATCCGCCTCCTTTTTCCAGCGTTGCGCCTCCTTCTCAGCCTGCTGCCTCGCGAGAAAGTGCTCCGCCTGGCCCTGAAGCGCCAATTGAAGCTGGCTCTTGAGTTCAGAAACACTCGCTCGAAGGCTGGCAATCACAGCGCTCGCCGTGCGAGGAGGATGCACATTTTCCCGGCTGACAAGCTCGATGATGCGATCTCGCACCTGGGCATATGCACATTTCTCATGCGCAATCAACGTTCGCGCACGCCCGGCCTCCCTTGCGACCGTCGTCGGATTTATTTTCAGGCGCCCCTCCTTGGCCAGCTTCTTGTTGATCTTCTCTCTCGGGCCATTCGCCTCCAGCCGATCAATGGCCTCATTAAAGTTAGATTCAATGACATGGTGACTGCTGCGCTGCCTAGTCATGAGCAAGCTCCATCTGCACCCGGGCCTTCAGATGGTCCCCAAACCTGTCGATTCGTCGGAGCAACTTCATAGCAACCGTCGATCTTTCTTTGGCGACTCTAAAATGGCTCTCCACGCCGCGCCTCACTGCCTTTTGATAGGCGGCTTCATTGGCAACGTAGCGGTCTTCCCAAAACCCCACGTGTCGAGCATCCATGATGAAGCATCGGCAGCCAGCACAAAGACCAGGGGGTCGATTCAAGAAATTCGGAACGTTTCGACCGAGTGGCTTTGTGCCCGCAACTTTGTGACACTCCATGGCCTCTCTATTCAGAGGCATGCAATTACCTAAGGGCGTAAACCATATCTGCAAACCTTGGTCTTGAACGAAACGCACCACTTTCCGCCAACCAGCTTCTCCAGACAGGGACTCAATCAAGCCCTTCACACTGTGAATATGCTTCTGCAGATTCACCCCCTGCCGTCCAGCAACTTTCACGCGCCCCAAAGCAATCTCGTAGAGCTGCATTGCAGCCAACTGGGAAGACATAGCATCGATGGGTTCAACCTGAATGCGATTACTTCCCCAATACCCTCGCTCTGTCATAGCCATACGGACGTGATGGAACTGACGCTGGACCGCTGGAAGGAGCGAAGGTTCCGTCGCCAACACGAACTGCGCGTACGTTTTCCGAAACTGGTGGGCGCGAATGATGCGCCCTTTTGAGACTAGCCACGGCACGAGGATGTGAAGCCCTCTCGAAATATGCAAGGCGGACCCTGGCTTATACGGTGCGCGCAAGTCCCTGGGATCGGAGAAGACACTCCAGACAAATCGCCGCAGCCAGTCAAGAAGGTCTACGTATTCGATATCCAACAAATTCGTTCCATCGAACATCCCAATGGACCAATCGACACGCGAAACCTGCTCGGCCTGACCAAATGTGGGGTTATCGAGGTTCCAAAGCCTATCGACCCATTGGCTTTGACTGGACACAGCAATGACCAGTAACTCTGATCGTTCCCACGTATGAAAAGGCTTGGATTGATGCTCCTGAATAATGCCCGCCGTTAACATGGTCGTTTCACTCCACAGAGGGGAGGGTTACCTTGAAGCGAAGCGCGAGATCCATGACCTCAGAGCTCACATGTTTCAACAGCCCTTCCAGATCGGCGAGAACCATGGCAAACCGGTCGAGCCACGTCTCAGGCCCAATAAGGCAGTGTGCGTCCTGGATTGCCTTCCTGAGGCTCACGTAAAGAGCTACAGCAAACGGATCTCTTACGTTAGCTGCTGCAAGCGGGCACGAAGGGCACCAACCGTAAGCCTTACAAAGCCGCCCCTTCTCCTGACCTACGATCGGTGAGTCATAAGGGTCAAAACAAAAGAAGCCTGGTGTTGCTGCGCCACGATCCATGGTTGGCGCTAACACGCCTCGGCGCGGGTCAACTTTTCCCTTAGTACCCCACCAGCGCTCCATAACAATCAATACAGTACCCAGATGCTCCATCTCACGCCAACGCGTACCTTGACTTACATAGTGCCTCTCCGTCGTACGGATATCCGCATGACCAAGTACGCTGGATGCGACGACTATTCCATGCCTGAGCGCGATATCGTCCGACAGCGTGGCTCGAATCTGTGCGAGTGAGAAGTATGCGAGATTATTCTCAGTGCAGAACTGTTGCTGACATTCATGAAAGCCCGTACTGGATGAACGCAAGCCATTAATTTGGGTCCCAAACGCTCCGCCACACAACGTGTCACCTTTGCGCCTATCAAAGACAAACATGTAGTCTTGAATTGGCGCGGAAGTAGCTAGGCGCATGTACTCTGTCGACTTTCTTATGAGGCTCAGGATGGGCTCTACCTGAGCTAATGGAACCGGAGGATGAGGATCTTCACCCGCCCGCTTCTTGTCACCACAGAACTTACAATCGGCTCTCCGAATAGCTCCTCGTCTCTGATGTCGGACCACTTCAAACGTAGTAGCGTTTCCGCATTGAGAGCCGTTTCCAGCGCCAGTGCCAGCATGAGAGGCACCATATCTCGCATAGACGGATACAGGACGGCGCGAATACGTTCCTGCCCAATGAACCCCTTACAATTTGAGTGCTTCACCACACGATGAAGAACCTCGTCATTGGCTGCAATCCATTTATTGCTCGGCAGCCCATGGGGATAGGTTGCCGCTACGTAGGCAACGGCGGCATCTATAGTCGATAGATCTGCAGGTGAAGCGAGTAGTTTTTCTTTACCTCGCCTGATCATCGAATCCCGCGCCTCAAGTCGCTGCTCGAGCTCTCGCAGCTCCGCTGTCACCACCGCATCAATCTTGCGAATGTCGTCCACATGTAACCGCGTGTACGGAGTCGTTTGCGTTTCCTCACTACTCCAGCGAGACACCGGCTGTGCCTCATGGGCCGCGATCGCCAGCTGCCGATATGCGGCACTCTCTCGCAAGCAGCGAAGCAATGCACTTGTAGCCCCAAAAAGCAAAGATCGACTTTTTGGTTGGATCGTCTCACCTGAGCTAGCTCCGGGCTTCTTGTCGAGCCAATTTATGAAGGATCTCCAGAACGTCCTATCCATGGACTCGAGTTCGAGCGCGCCCATGCCGGATTCGTGCAGATATGCAACCAAACCTACTTTGAGTTCGTTGGTCCGCCCCCTGATGGTCTTTACGGAGTTGCGCGAGCCATAGATGCGCAGCGCCTCGACAAACGGCTGGGTCAAATCAGTGTTTTATGGAGGAATGAAACATCGGAAACGAGTTCAATGCCTCCTGATTGTGGATAAACGATTTTCAAGCGCCCCGCGTCACACGTTACCCTTGTTAGGCGCAATCGCCCACTTTCGATATCCACAACATTGACCGTCGTACCGACGTTCTCATTCGATTGCATGACTAAGGATGCAGCAGCACCCACTGTCGATGTCTTGGACACCAACTTGGCCTGCATCGGTGCCGATAGCTTCGCGATCCCTTGGCCGTCCGTATCAACGATGCAAGGTCTTTTATCTCCCTTACTCTTCTTCGTCGCCATGATGGCCTCCCAAGCCAGCCAGCGTTCGAATGTCGAATCGTCCTGCCGGACCAAAGAGCGAGACAAATCGGAGGTATGTCTTGATCGTCGTCTCGAGACTGTTATGTCCGAGCTGCGACTGAATCAGCTTCCACGGCTCAGCATTTCCATTCGCAACGTCAGCCCAATAGGTATAGACAGCGTAGGTGTGACGCAGATCATGAACATTGTGATTTGCTACCAAGTGTCTGGAAATTTCGTGTGAATAAGGGTCTGTCTTAGTTTTGAGACGCGTGATGTTTGCTTTGAGGCAAGCAGTTTCAATAATCTGCTCAAACCGCCTTGCACCAATCGGCGTACCCGGTTGGCGCGCACGAGTATTCGAGAGAAAGACCTTGTCCGATTCTCGCCGCCGGGGAACACGACTAACATCAAGTACGGTGGCACGCTCGTGTTCGATGTACATCAATGTGTCGAGCACAAGCCAGTTCGGGACAGTGACGTAACGCCTTTTGTTGCCCTTCCCCAATACTTCAATTGCCTGTTGCGCAAAAGGGTAGTCTTTGTCCGGCCAAAGGACCTGAAGTTGAGGCAGCTCGAGGCTCACTATTTCCGAAAGTCGCAGCCCTACCACCCAGCCCCAATCTGCCATGACCCTGTCGCGACACAGTCGACTATCTCCCGCCAGTTGTTCACTAGGCGTTGGCCCTAAACAATGAAGCAATGCCCTGAGATCGTGCTGCCTGAATGGTCGTATGGCGTTCTTTGCTGGCCGGCGAACCGGAACGAGCTCGTTGGCTGGCTCTGCGTCGATAGTCTCCTGCCTGTTCTCCAACATCGCTTTAAGCGAAGCAACGTCCCCTGCATAGAAGTCTTTCTGACGGCCATAGTCATAGAACTCGATGACCGCTTCTAGCCTGGCCGCAATCGTGCCCGTACTGTAGGGCTCCTTGGTATGCGGACTAATGGCGCCACGCAAGGCTTCCGCGTAATCACTAAGGTCGCCCCGCCCAGCCATCCTCAAGTCGAGCGAGGCCGCAACACACCAGTTAGTCCAGAAGGCAATTGCTTCGGCGACATTCTTCCAAGTGCGAGGTGAGGTACGACTGCCCTTCCTGCAGTACCTCTCATTTATGAACGCCGTTGCCGCTTCGAACAGCCGACAGTCCTCAGACCAAAACAGTGCCGGCTGGCCACTCTTTAGTCTTTCTTGCTTCTGAAATACTCGAACCTGCACAGGGTTTGCCATTGCGCGCGCTCAGGCATAAACAGGCGCTCACAATAAGCCATTTATCATCAATGACTTGTGATGAGATGAGAACAGAAATTTGTAGCCAATGAGCATCATTGGCGAAATTAACGCCCAGACGACACTCCTCTAAATCAAAGACTTAGAGAAATAGCGAACACTGCAACGTGCTGCATATTTCGCAATCGTAATCGCCGGCAATCATGATCGAGACATCGTCGCGGATGGCTTCGGCGAGCAAGCCAACCGCCTGCTGCATGCCGCTCAACTGCTGCGGCGCAAGCATGCGATTGAGCCGATGCTCCGCCTGTTCCGGACCCAACACGCCGCGCGCCGCGTAAATGCGCTGCAGAAATTCCGGCGCCGCATCGCCCCATCCTGCCGGTTGGCCCAGCAGCGGACGTCGTTTCAGAAGCTGCGGCATCACGCGCGGCCTCGCCAGAAACGCCAGCGATGCCAGGGCCGATGCAACCAGCGCTCACCGCTGGCAAATGACAACAACAGCGGTACGCGTTTGCTCAATACCTGCAGGCACGGCCACCATTCGCTGGCGATGGCATCTGCGGATTGATCCTGCAGATCGAGCAACCAGCCGGCTTGCGCCGCATCCATCGTGGATACCGTGCGTCGCTGTGCCGGAATGCCAGCGCGATGCGCGAGCGCCAGCAGCAAAAGATCTTCACCGACCACGCCACGCAGCGCTGTGTCGACACGCGCAGGCAGCACTCCGCCACCCCAGAACCACAAGCTGTTGATCGGCAGCAGCCCCCGATCGCGCCGTTGCGCATTGCACGGATGCTGATGCAACAACACCTGCACTTCGTTCAACAACACGCGCCATCGCCGCCCTTCCGGCCCTTGCGGCAAATGGTCGTAGAGATCTTCGCCCAGCGCCTGCTCCGGCGCATCGAACTTGGGTAAGGAAATGTGCGCCGGCACGCGCAGGTGCCAGCGTTGCGGAGACGACACATCCAACGCCATTCCTTGCTCGGCAAAAACCGGTTGCAAGGGCTCAACCAGCGCTTGCGCTTCTTCCATGCTCAACGGCAATTGGCCGCAAGCGAGCAAACGCGCGCCGCTCATGTCCGGCTGAATCCACGCCGGGTCCGCGCTCAGCCAACACGCATCGGCTGCATCGCCTACCAGATGCTCGCGGATCAGCGCTGCGGCGGGCAATTCACCTTCGCACGAGAAATAGGCAGACAAGCCGCCGAGATAGCCTTTCGCACCCTCCGTAATACGGTTGCTCTGCCGCAGCAGCGCGCGGAGAGGATGCATCGAATCGAAACGCTGCAGATCAGGCAGCCAGCACTCCACGTGTCGCGTGGTGGTTTCCATCGTCCGCTCAGGCTTCCAATTGTTCGTACAGCTCCAGCCATTCGGCCTCGAGCGTTTCCTTCTCTTTGCGCAGCTCGGCCTGGCGCTGGCCGAGCTTCATCAGCTCGGCGGTTGAGCCGTTGTAGGTTGCCGGATCGGCGAGTTTTTGTTCCAGCTTGGTCAGCTCTTCGTCGATCGCGGCGACACGCGTTTCGATTTTCTTTATGCGCTGGCGCGAAGCTTTTTCGCTCTCGCGTTGCGCTGCGGCGGCACGGCGGCGATCGGCGGCGGATTCCGATGGCTTGGCGTCCGTTTCGGTTTTCTTCGGCGCGTTGCCGCGCGAGCGCAACCAG
>Ga0209677_101227_pt1 | contig 11618 bp, 11 predicted proteins | sample AraplaCvi_mCL_r2_2_FD_184285 | JGI IMG/M metagenome (GOLD analysis project Ga0209677, IMG submission 184285) | Arabidopsis root microbial communities from North Carolina, USA - plate scrape CL_Cvi_mCL_r2 (SPAdes) (version 2) | ecosystem: Host-associated > Plants > Roots > Endosphere | place: USA... | reverse complement strand
TGGGAGCGCAGACGATCGGTGTCGCGCTTCAGCTTCCACCACCGCTCCGCCCATCGCGCGTGCTGCTCCCGCTCGGTGCAGGGGTGACAAGGATGGTCCTTCATCCGCTTCCGCAGCCCGGCCAGCTGACGCTGCCGCTTCTCCCGGTCGCTGCTCGACGCCGTCTCCATCCGCGAGCCGCTGCGTTCGAGGTCGGTGAGCTCCCGGCGAATGGCGAAGTACTCGCGGAAATCGCCCAGATGGCAGGTCATCGCCTCCTCGTACCCGGCGAGCGACTGCTCCTGCTGCATCGCCTTGCGCGCCAGGTCGACGACCGCCCGGTCCGCCTGGAACTGCGCGAACGACGACTCAAGGATCTCGCGCGTGCGCCCCCGCCCGAACTGGTCGATCAGGTTGACCGCCATGTTGTAGGTCGGCCGGAAGCTGGAGTTGAGCGGGTAGCTGCGGCGGGAGGCGAGCGAGGCGACCGACTGCGGGTCCAGACCGTCCTCCCACTGGATCACGGAGTGGCCCTCGACGTCGATCCCCCGCCGGCCGGCGCGACCGGTCAGCTGGGTGTACTCGCCCGGTGTGATCGGGACGCGCGCCTCGCCGTTGAACTTCTCCAGCTTCTCCAGCACGACCGTTCGCGCGGGCATGTTGATCCCGAGGGCGAGCGTCTCGGTCGCGAACACGACCTTCACCAGCTTGCGCCGGAAGAGCTCCTCCACCACCTCCTTGAAGGCAGGGAGCAGGCCCGCGTGATGGGCCGCGACCCCGCGTTCCAGACCCTCCAGCCACTCCCAGTAGCCGAGGACGGCGAGGTCCTCATCCAGCAGGGTGCGGCAGCGCTCCTCCACGATGGCGCGGATCTCGTCGCGCTCGTGCTTCTCGGTGAGCCGGACGCCGGCCCGCAGGACCTGCTTCACGGCGGCATCGCATCCGTTGCGGCTGAAGATGAAGAAGATGGCCGGCAGCAGATTGCGCTCTCGCAGCAGGGCCACCAGGTCGGAGCGGCTCATCCGGTAGCCGTCCGGGCGGCCGCCCTTGGAGTGGTACCGGCCCACATCCCGCATCTGGCGGCTGCTCAGCACGCGACCGCCGTAGCGGGCCATCTGCACGAGTTCCGGATTCACGCGGTTGGTCGCAGCGAGGCCGGACGAGTCGAACAGGTCGATCAGCTTCGAGCGCATCAGGATGTGCTGCTCGAGCGGCACCGGACGCTCCTCCGAGACGACGACGTCGGTGTCGCCGCGGACGGCCTGCAGCCAGTCGCCGAACTCCTCGGCGTTCGACACCGTCGCGCTGAGCGACACCATCCGCACCTCCGACGGCAGGTGGATGATGACCTCCTCCCACACGGCGCCGCGGAAGCGGTCGGCCAGGTAGTGCACCTCGTCCATCACCACATAGGCGAGGTCGGTCAGCAGGTCGGAGTCCGCGTACAGCATGTTGCGCAGCACCTCTGTCGTCATGACGACGATGCGCGCGTGCGAGTTGATGTTGGTGTCACCGGTGAGGAGGCCGACGGACTCGGGCCCGTACGCCTCCACGAACTCCTGGAACTTCTGGTTGCTCAGGGCCTTCATCGGCGTCGTGTAGAAGACCTTCGCGTTCGCCTCGCGCATCGCCAGGAAGACCGCGAACTCCGCGACGATGGTCTTGCCGGCTCCCGTGGGCGCGGCGACCAGGACGCTGCGCCCGCGTTCGAGGGCGGCGCACGCCTCCCCCTGGAAGGGGTCGAGGTCGAACCGGAGACTCTCCCGGAACGTCTCGAGCAGCGGCTGTCGGGCCCGGTCGCGCGAGGCGGCGTACCGCTCCGCCGGCGAGAGCGTCTGGTCGGTCACGCGTCCAGCCTATGCCTGCGCCGCACCTCTCCCCGGAGCCGGCGGAGTCTAGGTCGCGAGGTCGGCCTCCAGCCGCCGCTGGCTCTTCGCCACCCTCCGGTCGTGCACGAAGGCGACACCGTAGGCGGCGAAGTACAGCGCGACCATGGGGATGGCCAGCAGGAACATGGAGAGCACGTCGGCCGCGGGTGTCGCGATCGCTGTGAACAGGGCGATCAGGATGAGCGCCCAGCGCCAGGAGGCGATGATCGACTTCGCACTCAGCACGCCCACGAAGTTGAGCAGCACGAGGAAGACGGGGAGCACGAAGGCGATGCCGACCGCGATGACGAGCTTGAGGATGAAGTCGAAGTACGTCTTCGCCCCGATGATGGCGGCATCCTGCGCCGGCGCGAAGCTCGTCAGCAGATTCACGATGTGCGGCACCAGCATCCAGCCCGCGACTCCGCCCGCGATGAACAACGGAACGGCCGTCAGGAAGAAGCCGAAGGCGTACTTCAGCTCTTTGCGCGTCATGGCCGGCACGAAGAACGCCCACACCTGGTACAGCCAGAAGGGGCTCGACACGATCACGCCGATCGTGATCGCGACCTGCATCTTCAGATCGAACGCGCCCGTGATGCTGTCGTAGTTGAGCATCGCCTCGCGGCCTTGCTGCTTGGCGATGTCGGTGATCGGGCCACGCATCGCGCTGAGGACGTAGTCGCTCAGGACCCAGCCGACGACCGCACCCACGAGGAGTGCGAGAGCTGAACGGAAGAGGCGTTTGCGAAGCTCGATGAAATGCTCGGCGAGCGTCATCCGGCCTTCGCGGTTCTTGCCTCGCTTCGTGGAGGCCACCGGACTAGAGGTTGGGCTTCGGGTTGTCGGGCGTGTCGCTCGGAGTCGGCGGGACGGTCTTGTCGCCCTTGTCGCCGTCCTTCTTCATCTCGTCGACCTCGCCCTTGAAGATCCGGACCGACTGGCCGACGCTCTTGGCGAGGGCCGGAAGCTTCGTCGCGCCGAACAGGAGAAGGACGAGAGCAAGGATGATGAGCAGATGCCATCCGGTCAGTCCTGCGAACATGAGATCAGGTCCTTCTCAAAAGGTGGGCGAAGCGAGCGGGAACCGTCGCCGGGTCCACATCGACCAGTAGTCTACCGCGCCTGACCCGGGCGTCCCTGCGAGCTTGCCGCGCGATCGCCCGCTCCGCGAGGCGGTCCCTGCGCTGCTCGCGCAGCTCGGCGGCGTCGGCGAGCACGGCCGGTTCGAACCTCTCGTGCAGGTCCTCGGCCCGGCGGGACAGCACCTCGGCCTTCCCGGCCAGGGCCGCGGCCTCGCGGCCGGCGGCCATCAGCTTCCGGAACAGCCACCAGGCGAAGAACGCGAGCATACCGAGGAGACCGAGCACGAGCACGGTCCAGATCAGCAGCCACGACCACCAGGGCACGGGGACAGCCTACCGGTCGAGGTCCGCAGCCCTCGGCCCCGCTAGCGGTAACGCTCGACGCCCGCCTGCGCCCAGGCGGCGACCACCTGGCGCGCCTCGGGCGGGTCGAGCACGGTCAGCACGCCGGAGAGGCCCGCCACGAGGCGCTTCAGACCGTGGAAGTGCGCGACCCGGACGCTGGTGCGGATCACGCCGCCCCGCTCACTGCGAGCGGCGCCCTCCGGGATGTAGTCCTCGATGAGAGCGATGGCGGAGGCCGACACCTCGACCGTCACCAGCTGGTCCTCCGGCGTGCCCGTGAAGAGCGTCTCGGGCAGCTTCACGTCGCCCGGACGGTACGTGATGGGCTCGTCCGTCGCGACGAGGTCGTCGATCCGGTCGAGCCGGAACGTCCGGATCGCCGTGCGGAGGTGGTCCCAGCCGCGCAGGTACCAGTCCTGATCGACGGACTCGATCCTCAGCGGATCGACGCGGCGGCGCTCCCGCTCCCCGCGTGAGCTGAGGTAGTCGAACTCGACCTGGACTCCGGCGATGACGGCGTCGCGGATGGTCGCGAGCGCCTCATCCGTCTCGGATCGCGCGACCGCGAGCTGGCTGGGAGCGGCGGACGCTCCGCGGGTCAGCTTCGCCATCAGCGAGCCGACGGCATCCCGGTCCGCGTTCTCAGGCAGAGCGGTCAGGTACTGGAGCCCCGCGATCAAGGCTGCCGCTTCGCGGGCGGAGAATCGCGGAGAGTCGTCGATCGCCACCTGGTGGGTGAGGATGATCTGGTCGTTCTCCTCGAAGTCGTCCCACGCGATGTCGAACAGGTCACCCGGCTGGTAGGCGTTCGTCTCGCCGGGGATGCCGGAGACGGCGATCAGCCGCACCGCCTCGCGCAACTGCTCCTGCTCGACGCCGAAGTGCTCGGCCGCCTCGGCGACACTCACCCGGTCGCGATCCATCAGGTACGGCACGAGCGCGAGCAGGAAGGCGAGCTTGTCCTGCGCCTGCATCGGCTTGCGGCGTTCAGCCATCGGACGTCTCCCCCGTGTGCGCCGCCACGGTGGCCTCGAGTCGCCGGAGAACGTGGTCCCGCAACTCCGGCGGCGAGAGGACGAGCACCTCCGGCCCGAACGAGGCGAGCTGGTCGGCGAGGATGTTGATGTCCGAGAAGTTGACGGTGAGCCGCACGGGCTCGCCATCCGCGCCCGCGGCGACCGCCTCCCCGTACCGCTTGCCCAGGCGCGTGGCGGCATCCGTCCCCGCCGTCACCTCGATCTCGGCGACGTTCGACTCCCAGATGCGTTCCAGCTCGACCAGCGCCCGCTCGGCGAATGCTTCGCCATCCACGCGGTACTTCTCGGGATCGAAGACCCGTGCCGTCAGCTTCACGGCGCCGACGATGCGCGAGAGCAGGAAGGTGCGCGAGCCACCGGCCTCCTGGTCGATGCCCTGCAGATGCCACCGGCCCTGGTGCTGCACGAGTGAGAGCGGCGCGATGGTGCGCATCCGTGACGCGCTCTCGCCCGGCTTCAGGTAGGGGAACTGGACGATGACGTGCCGCTCGAGCGCCTGCGTCAGCGGATCGAAGGCGCTCTCGCGTACCCGCAGCCGCGGCGCGTATCCGACCACAGGGTCGTCGGCCTCCACGCCCAGGGAGCGAAGCTTCATCAGGGCGCGGCGCGACTCCCCCGAGAGCGATCCCTCGCGCCACACGGCGGCGGCCAGCCCGAGAAGAGTGAGCTCTTCCGGCGAGAAGCTGACGTCCGCCGGGAGGTCATATGCCCCTTTCGGAATGCGATAGCGCAGGAGCTGGTTGTTTCCCGACGCCTCCGGCGCATCCACCGTCTCCAGCGGCACGCCGAGCTCGCGGATGTCGTCCTTGTCGCGCTCGAACTGCCGTTCCAGACTGCTGTTGTCGCCGTGCGGCTCGTAGCGCTGACGGTAGCCCTGTACGGTCGACAGGATCTCGCTCTTCGTTAGGCCGTTCTCGGTCGCCAGAAGGGCGAGGACGAGGCTGAACAGACGCTCCTCGACCGGGACGCGCGCGGGCGAGGACGAGGAGCGGGACACCCGTCCATCCTAGTCCGCGGGTCAGTGGATCCCGAGGATGTCCACCACCCAGGCGGCCGCAGGAACCTGCCCGTCAGCGGGCGTTTCGATCACCAGCTGGGAGCCGACCTTCTGGCCGACGATCTCCTTGAGCATGGACTGCGGGAGCGCCGACTGGCTCTGGCTCTGGATCTGGCTCTGGCCGCTCGCGATGTCCACGCGATCCGGGCCGCCGTTCGTCCAGCTGCTGGTCACGACCTGCTTGCTGTCCCACCCTACGGCGGTGTACTGCAGGACGGCCGTGCTGTCCTTCTTCACGACCGCTCCATCGCCCTGCTTGAGCACCTCGCTGCGCACGGCTGTCGGGGCCTTGCCCGAGGAGGGGATGGTGATGCCCGGCTGACCGGTGGGTGCGAGCACGACCGTCGGGAAACCGGAGACCGAGGGGCGCACCGCGCCGTTCGCCGCATTCAGGGAGGCGGAGAGGATGTCGAGGACGTAGATCTGCGTGCCCGAAGCGGACGTCCCGCCCTGCGACGCGTCCTTCGGGGAGAGGACGACAGCGACCCGCGAGCCGACGGTGGCGCACATCACTCCGCGACTGATCGCGTCCGATCCCACCGGGAGCGCACCGGCCTGTTCGCCGTAGCCCGACCCGAGGACGCTTCCCGTCTGGCCGTCGAGCACGGAATAGCCCACCTCGACCTGCTGGCCGATGTGCACCGTGGCGCCGCGGCCCTCCGTCAGCACGGAGCGCTGCGACTTCGTGGCGTCGATCGGAGCGGGAACCGTGACCTTCGGCTTCGCGCCGATCCTGCCGGTCGCCTGTACCAGATTGGAGGCGGAGCCGGACGACAGAGCCTTGCCGCAGTCGTCGTTCGGATTCCCCGAGCATCCGGTGAGGGCGACGGCCACCAGTCCGGCGGCTCCGATGACGGCGGCGGCTCTGCCGAGTGCGGGTGCACGGCGACCAGTTGCGTGGGGCACGGGTCCTCTTTCGATGCGATCGGTGGGGATGCGGGACAGCCGCAGGCGATGCAGGGCGTCCCGCTCTCTCATGCTATCGGACGGTCGGAGTGCCCTCGTCCGCCTCGGCGGCAGCGTCTGTTTCCTCGTCGCGGCCCTTCGCCAGGTCAGCGCTCGTGGCCGCCTCGCGCATCCGCTTCCGGAGGCTCTTGGGGCTGGATTCGCGCTCCCCGAGGGCGCCCGGCGTCCAGACCTCGACGTCCGCATCCGAGTAGTCCGACTTGGAGGGGCGTCGTTTGAGCTCGGGCAGCACGGTGCCGGGCGCGAGCCGGCGAGCCGTGATGAGGAAGCCGGTGTGCGCGATCATGCGGTGGTCCGGACGGACGGCGAGTCCCTCGACGTGCCAGCCGCGCACCATGGTCTCGTTCGACTGCGGGTGCGTGAAATCGCCGGAGGCGCGAATCGCCTCTGCCACGCGGGACAGCTGGGTGACCGTCGCGACGTAGCAGATGACCACGCCGCCCGGCTTGAGGGCCGCGGTGACCGCATCCAGCGTCTCCCACGGGGCCAGCATGTCGAGCACAACCCGGTCGACGGTTCCCGGCTCGACAGCGGCCGGGAGGGCGTCCTGCAGGTCGCCGACCGTGAGCGTCCAGTTCCCGGGGTCGCCGCCGAGGAACGTCGCGGCGTTGTCGCGGGCGACGTCGGCGAACTCCTCCCGCCGCTCGAACGAGAGCAGCCGGCCCTCCGGTCCGATCGCGCGCAGCAGCCACAACGACAGGGCGCCGGAGCCGACGCCCGCCTCCACCACTGTGGCGCCCGGGAAGATGTCGGCCAGCGCCAGGATCTGCGCGGCATCCTTCGGGTAGACGATGGCCGCTCCACGCGGCATCGACATCACGAAGTCGGTCAGAAGCGGCCGGAGCGCCAGGTGCTCGACGCCGGCGTTGTTCGTCACCACCGACCCGTCGGGGAGCCCGATGATCGCATCATGCGGCAGGACGCCGCGGTGGCTGTGGAACAGCTTCCCCGGCTCGAGAGTGATCGTGTTCATCCGGCCCTTCGGACCGGTCAGCTGCACCCGGTCGCCCGCACGGAACGGGCCGGAACTGCGTCGTGTCTCGTTCATCGGGCCGCCGCCTCTCGGCGTGCGCGCGCAACGGCAACCACGTCGTCCGCGGTGCGGCCGTCGAGCGAATCCCACAGCACGTGTTCATCCGACTCGGGCAGCGGGACGATGTGGGGAACCCCGATCGTCGCCGCACCGGAGGCCACCGCGGAGGCGAGCCCCACCAGCGAGTCCTCGATCGCGACCGCATCCGTCGCCTCGACGCCGAGGAGGCCGGCGGCGCGCAGGTACGGCTCGGGGTGGGGCTTCGGCTCCTCCACCTCGTCGCCGCTCACGATCACGTCGAACGCGTCGAAGGGGATGTGCGCCACGATCTGCTCCGCCATCCGCCGCATCGACATGGTGACCAGAGCCGTCGGGATGCCGCGTTCGCGCAGCGAGAGGAGCAACTCGCGCGCGCCCGGCCGCCACGGCACACCCTTCTGGTCGAGCTTCACCTGGACCCGGTCGGTCAGCCACTGCACGATCTCATCGGCGGTCATCGCGACCCCGCGGGAACGGAGGATCTCGGCGGAGGTCCACAGGCCGAGCCCGACCAGCAGCATCCCGTCGTCGTGCGTCCACGTGCCGCCGAACGAGCCGACCAGCTCGCGCTCCGACTCCATCCAATAGGGCTCGGTGTCGACCAGCGTGCCATCCATGTCCCAGAGGACGGCAGCGGGCACGGTGGGCGACCCGGCCGACGGTTGATCGGCGGAGGCTTGTTCGCTGCGAGGGAAAGGCGCGGTCACAACGGGCAAGTCTATCGGGAGAGCCGCGGGCCTATTCTTGAGGGATGGCGCCCCGACCGGTCGCCAAGAAGGGACGAGGGACAGCTTCGTGACAGACGGACAGAACATCCTCGGCGGCCGCATCCTCGTGGTGGCCTTCGAAGGCTGGAACGACGCCGGCGAGGCCGCCAGCGGTGCGGTGAAGACCCTCAAGGAGCAGCTCGACGTCGTACCGCTCGCGGAGGTCGATCCGGAGCTCTACTTCGACTTCCAGTTCAACCGGCCCGTGGTCACCGACGACGACGGACGCCGCCGGCTGATCTGGCCCTCCGCTGTCGTGTACGGGCCCTCGATTCCCGGGCACGTCCCGGAAGACCTGGCCGGCGACGCAGAGCTGACGGTCACCGGCGACAACGCCCACAACATCTTCCTCCTGCTGGGCACCGAGCCCTCCCGCAGCTGGCGCAGCTTCACCTCCGAGATCATGGATGTGGCGCTCGCCGCCGACATCGGCGCGATCGTCTTCCTCGGCGCGATGCTCGCGGATGTCCCGCACACCCGCCCGATCTCCGTCTTCGCGTCCAGCGACAACGCGGCCGTTCGGGCCGAGCTGGGCGTGGAGCGATCGAACTACGAGGGCCCGGTCGGCATCCTCAGTGCGCTCGCCGAAGGGGCGGAGGATGTCGGCATCCCGACGATCATGATCTGGGCATCGGTCCCCCACTACGTGCACAACGCGCCCAGCCCGAAGGCGGTCCTCGCGCTCATCGACAAGCTGGAGGAGCTCGTCGACGTGACGATCCCCCGTGGGACGCTGGTCGACGAAGCAGCCGCCTGGGAGGCCGGGATCGATGCGCTCGCGGCCGACGACGAAGAGATGGCCTCCTACATCCAGCAGCTGGAGCAGGCCCGCGACACCGTCGACTCGCCGGAGGCGAGCGGCGAGGCGATCGCGCAGGAGTTCGAGCGCTACCTGCGCCGCCGCGGCGACGGCCGTGACGGCGGCACCGCCGGCCGCGCCCCCGACGACCCGCGCCGCGGCTGACGCGATCAGGCCCGGAGGACGCGAGTCGGACCGGGAGGACGCGATCAGGCCTGGAGGGCTCCGGTCGCCAGCAGGATCATGAGTAGGACGCCGAGTGCGATGCGGTAGATCACGAAGGGCAGGAAGCTGCGGCGTGAGATGTAGCCCATGAAGAAGGCGATCACCAGCAGCCCGACCACGAAAGCGACCACCGTCGCGGCTGCGGTCTCGGCCGGACTGAACACCTCCGGGGTGCAGGTCCCTGCCGTGGCGAGGGCGTGCGTGCACGGCTCCTTGACCGCTTTGTACAGCTGGTAGAACCCGCTCCCGAACACCGCAGGCAACGCCAGCAGGAAGGAGTAGCGGGCGGCAGCACGGCGCTGGTAGCCCATCAAGAGCCCAGCCGTGATGGTGCCGCCCGAGCGCGACACGCCCGGGATGAGCGCGAGGGACTGCGCCAGGCCGTAGATGATGCCGTCGCCCCAGGTCAGCTCCCGCAGTCGCTTCCGCTTGGCTCCCACCCGGTCGGCGATCCCGAGCAGGATGCCGAAGACGATGAGGGTCGTGGCGACGATCCAGAGCGAGCGGAACACGGTCTCGATCTGGTTCTGGAACAGCAGGCCGAGAACCACGATCGGGATGCTGCCGATGATGACCAGCCACCCCATCCGCGCGTCGGGGTCGTCCCTCGGGATGCGCCCGAACAGCGCCCGGAACCAGTGCCCGATGATGCGCGTGATGTCCCGCCAGAAGTAGAGCACCACGGCCGCCTCGGTGCCGAGCTGGATGATCGCGGTGAACCGGGCGCCCGGGTCGGCCCCGGTTCCGAGCAGCTCCCCGACGATACGGATGTGCGCGGACGACGAGACGGGAAGGAACTCGGTGAGTCCCTGCACGAGGCCGAGGATCAGTGCGTTGATGAAGGTCATGCGTGGCGTGAGGTCCCGGGTCGAGTGAAACGGAGCGGAGGGCCTGAAGTCAGTAGGCGCGCAGCAGGTCGCCGAGCACGGTCCTCCCGAACACTAGCGCGTCGAGCGGAACGCGCTCGTCGACGCCGTGGAACATGCCCGGAAAGTCGAGCTCGGCCGGCAGCCGGAGCGGTGCGAAGCCGTAGCCGGTGATTCCGAGCCGGCTGAGCGCCTTGTTGTCCGTGCCGCCGGAGAGCAGGTAGGGCAGGACCGGAGCTCCCGGATCGTGGCGCTGCAGGGTCCCGGTGATCGCATCCACCAGGCCGCCGCCGAACTCCGCCTCCAAGCCGATGTCCCGATGCATCACCCGGATCTCGACGTCGTCGCCGATCAGCTCGCGGACGCGCGCGAGCACTGCATCCTCCTCACCGGGCAGGGTGCGGATGTCGATCAGCGCCTCCGCCGTGTCCGGGATCACGTTGTGCTTGTACCCGGCCTCGAGCAGGGTCGGGTTCGTCGTCGTCCGCAGCGTGGCGAGGATGAAACCGGCCGCCGTCCCGGTGCGGACGATCACCTCGTCCGGCCCCACCTGCTGCGGATCGACGTCGAGGAGCCGGCCGAGTTCGGCGACCAGCCGTGTCGTCGTCGCCGTCAGCTGGATGGGCCACTCCTCGCGGCCGAGCGCGACGACGGCCTCGGCGAGCCGGGTGATCGCGTTGTCTCGGATGAGGCGCGAACCGTGGGCGGCGCGGCCGCGCGCGATCAGCTTGATCCAGACCAGCGACTTCTCGCCGGTCTGGAGCAGGTAGGCGCGGCGGCCCGCCAGGTCGATCGAGTAACCGCCGACCTCGCTGATCGCCTCGGTCGCACCCGCGAACAGCTCCGGACGGGTGTCGACCAGGAAGTGGGAGCCGCGCCTGCCTCCGTCCTCCTCGTCCGCGAAGAACGCCACGACGAGGTCGCGCGCCGGCTGCTCCCCCGCGTTCAGGATGTCGCCCAAAGCGGTCAGGATCATCGCATCCATGTTCTTCATGTCGACGGCCCCACGGCCCCAGAGCAGGCCGTCCTTGATCTCGCCGCCGAACGGGTCGACCGACCAGTTGCGCGGGTCGGCGGGCACGACATCCAGATGGCCGTGCACCACGAGCGCGGGCCTTCCCGGATCGCGCCCCTCGACCCGGGCGACGACGCTCGCCCTCCCGGGGTCGGACTCGAAGACCTCGGGACGCAGGCCCAGCCCGGCCAGCTTCGCCTCCACGTACTCGGCGGCGTCGGCCTCGCCATTCGACCGGCCTTCGCCGTGGTTCGTGGTGTCGAACCGGATCAGGTCCCGCGCGATGATCGCGGTCTCGTCGAGGTCGGGCTCGGTCGCGAGGAGTCGGTCGGTCATCCCCCCACGCTACCGGCCGCCGCCGACGGCCGGGCCGTGATCCGTCGCCACGCCCGGGGCACGGCTCCGAGTGATCCGGCACCCGGAATCCGTGCTATCGTCTTTCTTCGGCAGCCGGAGCGATTCGGCGGCTCACACCTGAGTCCGGGTGGCGGAAATGGCAGACGCGCTAGCTTGAGGTGCTAGTGCCCGTATAGGGCG
>Ga0209677_101226_pt1 | contig 11637 bp, 11 predicted proteins | sample AraplaCvi_mCL_r2_2_FD_184285 | JGI IMG/M metagenome (GOLD analysis project Ga0209677, IMG submission 184285) | Arabidopsis root microbial communities from North Carolina, USA - plate scrape CL_Cvi_mCL_r2 (SPAdes) (version 2) | ecosystem: Host-associated > Plants > Roots > Endosphere | place: USA... | reverse complement strand
TGCGGGCCTGGAACGCCGAGCCGACGACCACCACCACGCGCGTCGCGATGGCGAGCGCGCGCGTGAGCAGCGCCAGGTGCGCATCGTGCAGGGGTTGGAAGCGGCCGACGAGGACGGCGATGTCGTGGGTGGCAGTCATGTTCAGGAGACCTTCGCGGCGATGGGCATCTGGCGCCCGCTGCCGAACGCGCGCGCTCGCACGCGCAGGATGGGTGGCGCCTGGCGGCGCTTGTATTCGTTGCGCGCGATCATGGCGCGGACGCGGGCGACGAGCGCGGTGCCGCCGTCCTGGGTGCGCAGCTGCGCGACGAACTCGGTGGCGTGCGCGAGCTCCGCGGGGGCGAGGCGTCCGCCTTCGATCAGCAGCTTGAGGATCTCGTCGAGCACCGGGTAGGGCGGCAGGCTGTCGGTGTCGCGCTGGTCGGGTGCGAGTTCGGCCGACGGCTCCTTGTCAATGATGGCCTGCGGGATGATCTCGCGCCCCGCGGCCTCGTTGACGTCGCGCGACAGCGCGAACACTTCGGTCTTGTACAGGTCGCCGATCAGGCCCAGGCCCCCGTTCGTGTCGCCATACAGGGTGCAGTATCCGACCGAGATCTCCGACTTGTTGCCCGTGGTCAGCAACAGGTGGCCGAACGCGTTGGAGTACTCCATCAGCGTGGTGCCGCGCACCCGCGCCTGCAGGTTCTCCAGCGGCAGGCCCTTGAGCGGCTGGCCGAACGACTGCTCGAACTGGCGAGTGAACGCGGCCACCGTGTCGGCGATCGGATGCGTGATCAGCTGCACACCCAGGTTGCGGCACAGCGTGACCGAGTCGTCGACGGAGCCGGCCGACGAGTACACCGACGGCATCGTGATGCCCACCACGTTGTCGGCGCCCAGCGCATCGACGGCCAGCGCCATCGTGAGCGCGCTGTCGATGCCGCCCGACGAGCCGATGACCGCCTTGGAAAAGCCGCAGCGCCGCGCGTAGTCGCGCAGGCCCAGCACGATCTGCGCGCGATAGAACGCCATCGTCGGCAGGCCTTGCGGGTCGACGGGCGCGAGCGGCGCGCCGGTGCCCGAGGTGAAGCGGCCGTCCTCGAACGCGAGCGTGCTGACGTCCTCCACGAAGCGCTGCGCCTCGTAGCAGACGGCACCGCTCGCGTCGACGGCGAACGAGGCGCCGTCGAACACGATGGTGTCCTGGCCGCCGACCTGGTTGACGTACAGCAGCGGGAACCCGTGGCGCCGGCAGGCCGCGCCGAAGACCTCGTGGCGCATCTCGCGCTTGCCGACGTTCGACGGGCTCGCGTTGATCGAGACCACGAGGTCGGGCGCGGCGTCCTCCAGGCGCGTGAAGGGGTTGACGGCGTAGTCGCCGCCGGCGTCGTTCCAGCCGTCCTCGCAGATCATCAGGCCCACCTGCGTCGAGCCGATGCGCAGCACGCGCGCGACGTCGGGGCCGGGCGCGAAGTGGCGCAGCTCGTCGAAGATGTTGTAGGTGGGCAGCAGCTGCTTGGCGTAGCGCAGCACGATCTGCCCGTCCTTGAGCACCACCAGCGCGTTGAGCAGCCGCTTGCCGACGCCCTCGCGCGCGAGGGGAACGCCGACGATCCAGTGCAGCGCCGGCCACTCGCGCGACGCGGCCTGCAGGTCGGCCAGGCCTTGCGCGGCGCGCGCGAGGAAGTCGGGCTCGTCCAGGAGGTCGCCGGGGTAGTAGCCGGTGATCGAGAGCTCGGAGAAGACGACGAGGTCGGCGCGCGCCGCGGCGGCGTCGCGCGCGGCCGCGATCATCTTGTCGACGTTGCCGGCGATGTCGCCGACCATGTAGTTCAGTTGGGCGACGGTGATCCGCAGCATGTCAGGCGGCCTCGGGCGCGACGTTGAACACCTGGCGCAGGTAGGCGAGGAAGGTCTCGTCCCGGCACAGCGTCTTGCCCGGCGAGTCGGACAGCTTGGCCACCGGCTGACCGTTGCAGCGGGTGAGCTTCATCACGATGTTCAGCGGCACCAGGCCGACGTCGTTGGTGAGGTTGGTGCCGATGCCAAAGCCCAGCTGCGTGCGGTCCGCGAAATGGCGGTAGATCCGGAAGGCCGTCTCCAGGTCGAGGCCGTCGGAGAAGGTCAGGCGCTTGGTGTGCGCGTCGATGCGCAGCTTGGCGTAGTGCGCGAGCGCCTTCTCGCCCCATGCGACCGGGTCGCCCGAATCGTGGCGCAGGCCGTCGAACAGCTTGGCGAAGTACAGGTCGAAGTCGCGCAGGAAGGCGTCCATGCCCACGACGTCGGTCAGCGCCACGCCCAGGTCGCCGCGGTACTCCTGCACCCAGTTCTCGAGCGCCGACTTCTGGAAATCGCGCAGCCGCACGTCGAAGGCCTGGTACGACTGCAGGTATTCGTGTGCCATGGTGCCGATGGCCACCAGGTCCAGCTCCTTGGCCAGCAGCACGTTGGAGGTGCCCTTGAAATACTCGGGCACCTCGGCCTTGAGCGTGCGCACGACCTCTTGGTGCCACGCCCCGCCGAAGCGACGGCGCACGCCGAAATCGAAGAACTCGAACGGGTGGGCGCGGGCCGCCTCGTTCGCGCCGAACGCGCGCAGCGCCGCGATCTTGGCCTGCAGGCGCGTGCGGCCTTCCTTGAGCGCGGCGGCCTGGTCGGCGCGCCGGAAGTACAGCTCGTTGACGATGGCCAGGACGTAGATCTCGAAACCCATCACGTGCACCTGCGGGCCCTCGGCCACGATCTCCAGCGTGCGGCCGTCGGGGCCCAGCGACGCCCGGATGAAGCGGCGCTGGAACTTGAAGATGCGCAGGAAGTCGACGAAGTCGGGCTTGACGAAGCGCAGGCCGCCCAGGTAGGCGAGCTCGTCCTCGGTGAACGACAGGCCGCACAGGTGATCGAGCTGTTCGTTGACGTCGGGCAGGAGCTCGGACAGCGGGAACGCGGGCGCGTTGCGGCAGACGAAGCGGTACTCGGCCTGGGCCTGCGGGTGCCGATGCAGCATGGTCTGCCACATCGTGAACTTGTACAGGTCGGTCTCGAGAAGGCTGTGCAGGATGGGGGTCATGGTTCGATTCTCGTCCGTTCAGGCAACCAGCAGCTCGGCGGCCTGCGCCGAGGTCATCAGCCGCACGCCCTTGCTGCGCATCGCGTCGAGGAACTGCTGGTGCTGCGCCTCGAATCCGCCGACCGGGCTCATGCAGTCGGTCAGCAGCACCACGCGCTCCGGACGGCCCGAGGGCAGGTTCGCCACGATGTGCTCGGTGGTGGCCCGCACGCAGTGGCTGCTCGCCTCGCCGGCGACCAGCAGCGTGGTGGCGGTGTCGAGCTCGGCCAGCAGCGCGCGGTTCATCTGCGTGTGCTCGTCGGCAGCGTCGGGCACCTCGGCCTGGATGGCGCTGTAGTGCTCCGTCCACGGGTTCTCGCCCTTGGTGACCTTGCGCACGCCGCGCAGCCGCGTCTCCTCCCATTGGTTGTACGCGGCGCGGACGTCCGCATGGACGCCGTGGCCCCAGGTGCCGATCTCGCAGTGCACCGGCCACACCATCAGGATGTAGCGGCCGCCGGCCTCGAGCGCGTCGAGGTAGGCGAGCGTGCGGGCCAGCGCGGCCGGGTCGCGCGGAACGAACTCGCCGGCGCGGACTTGCGCGGCGGTGATCTGCGTGAACGGCGCCACATCGGCGCCGTCGGATCGCCGCCAGAAGGTGGGGTGCGCGACGTCGACGCGGTGGTGCGAGTCGAGCGTGACGGTGATCTCGTCGAGCGCCGTGCCGGCGGCGCGGATGAACGCGGCCGTGCGCTGCATGTCGGCGTGGGCGCCGGCCACCGGCAGGGCGGGGGCGATGGGCATGCCGCTGAGCGGGTCGATCGGCCGCCAGGCGGCGGGGACGTCGCAGAAGTCGTTCTGCGGGTCGATGATGATGAGCTGGGTGGAGGTCTTCATGATGCGTCCTTCTGGGTGTCCGTGAGTTCACTATACACCAACAAGTTGTGCAATACAACTAACATGCGGAATCGAGGGATGGCCCGGGTTCAGGTTGCCGACGACCGATGGGGTATCCTATCCTCCCCCACAGGATGAGAACCATGTCCGTCCACCCGTCCCACCCCGACATCATCAAGCGCCTGAAGCGCGCCGAGGGCCACCTGCGCAGCATCGTCGCGATGCTCGAGGAGAACCGCGACTGCCTGGAGATCGCCCAGCAGATGCAGGCGGTCGAGAGCGCCGTCGGCAACGCCAAGCGCACGCTGGTGCACGATCACATCGACCATTGCCTGGAGCACGCCGTCGATGGCGTCGGTGCGCGCGACGCCATCAGCCAGTTCAAGGCCATCACCAAGTACCTATGACCGATTTCCACACCCTGCTGGCAGGCGGCAACGCCTGGCTGTTCATCCCCAGCGCCATCCTGCTGGGCGCGCTGCACGGCCTGGAACCCGGCCATTCCAAGACCATGATGGCCGCGTTCATCATCGCGGTGCGCGGCACGCTGGCCCAGGCGGTGCTGCTGGGCCTGGCGGCCACGCTGTCGCACACCGCGGTCGTGTGGCTGATCGCCCTGGGCGGCATGTATTTCGGCCAGCACTGGAGCGCCGAGGCCAGCGAGCCGTGGATGCAGGTGATCTCGGCCGTGCTGATCATCGGCGTGGCGGCTTGGATGCTGTGGCGGACGTCGCAGGACAAGGCGGCCTGCTTCCACGACCATGGCGACGCGGCGCACGGGCATGGGCACGACCACGACCACGATCACCACGGCCATGCCCACGAGCCCGCCCAGGCGCACGCGCACGACGACCACGATCACGCGCATCACGACCATGGCGCCTCCTGCGGCCACGACCACGCGCATGCGCACGCCCCCGCGGCCGCCCCGCTCGTGGACGCCACCGGCATGGACGCCCACGCGCGCGAGCACGCCGACGACATCCAACGCCGCTTCGCCGGCCGCAAGGTCACCACGGGCCAGATCGTCATGTTCGGCCTGACCGGCGGCCTGATCCCGTGCCCCGCGTCCATCACCGTGCTGCTGCTGTGCCTGCAGCTCAAGCGCATCGCGCTGGGCGCGACGCTGGTGCTGGGCTTCAGCATCGGCCTGGCGCTGACGATGGTCGCCTCGGGCGTGATCGCGGCGCTGGGGGTCAAGCACCTGTCCAGCCGCATCAGTGGCGGGCGCATGAGCGCGCTGGCGGCCAAGGCGCCGTACTTCTCGGGCGCGCTGATCCTCATGGTCGGCTTGTACGTCGGCTACCAGGGCCTGCACGGGCTTGGCGTGATGTGAGGCCGCGGCGGCCGCACAAGGGTGCGGCATCGCCCGTGGCCAGCCTGCCCGGGCCGGGCCGCAGCCGGTGAGGCGCGCCGCTTGCCGACGACGCGCATCCCATTGCGAACAGGAACCCGACCATGCAAAGCCCCGGCCATCGCGACCATCCGGAACACAAGGTGCTGGAAAAGCCCGTGCAGGGAAAGATGCGCGCCCAGCTCGGCGCCGACGTCCTCGCCGAATCGCGCCACGTCATCGAGGTGGACGAGGACGACAACCCGCCGCGCTACTACTTCCCGCGCGAGGACGTGCGCATGGATCGCATGACGCCCAGCGACACGCGCACCTACTGCCCGTTCAAGGGCGAGGCCAGCTACTTCTCGATGGAGCTCGGCGACGGCCCGCTGCCCGACGCGGCCTGGACGATCGAGACGCCCTACGACGAGCATGCCGACCTGCAGCGGCACGTCGCGTTCTACAGCGAGAAGTTCGACGGCCTGCAGTTCAAGATCGACTGAGGGCGGCTGGCACCGGGCCCTGGCGCGTCCCGTCAGAAGTGGACGGACAGCCCGACGTTCGACTGCAGGTCGGTGGCCTGCCAGGTGGTGCCGCGCGACACCGAGAAGTCGAGCTGCGTCGACGACGAGGTCGCGTAGGTCGCGCCCGCCGCGACATGTGCCGTGTTGTTGTCGATGACGTTGTTGAACGCGAGCTTCTCGCCCGACAACTCGACGTAGCTGCGCCAGCGCGCGGCGCGCGTCTTGTCGAGCGTGCTGACCTCAAGCCCGGCGACATAGTGCTCGACGCCGAAGCCGTTGAAGGCCAGGCCGCCGCCGCGCGTGAAGCCCGGGGTCAGGCCGATCGAGAGGTCCTCGGGGTTGTCCCACATGGCCGTGATCCGCAGCGAGCGCCGCACGTTGCCGGCGCGCGGCGGCGGGGCGCCTGTGAGCACGTCGGCGTGGGCATTCCACGCGAGCGACGACAGCAGCGGCGCGCGGATGCGATCCTGGGCGTTCCAGCGCGCGCCCAGGGACACCGCGGCGGGGTCGGCCTGGCGCGGCAGCACGCGCACGAGCGGGTCGCGGTCGGGGCCGTTGGGCGCCGGCACGCCGTCGGCGTGCAGCTGCACCTGCTGGTTGTTGGGCAGCACCAGGCGATCGCCGGGCGCGTTGTAGTCGATGCGCACCGGCTTGATCGTGGGCTTGACCGCGTCCGAGGCCAGCGTGATCGGCACGATGGACCGGGGCTTGGGCGCCGGCGCCGCCAGCGCCGCGGCGATGGCCGCCTTCAACGCCCGAGGATCGGCCACGTCGGGATTGGGCATCAGCGTGGCGAACACCGTCGCGTCGACGGCCTCGCTGCCGAGCACGTCGGGCTCGACATCCGCGCCGAACACGTCCTGCTGCGCTTGCACGGCCGGGGCGAGCGCGACGAGCGCGGCGACGAGGGTGGAGGCGAGCAGGGACTTCATGGTGGAGCAGGACGTGTCGCGGTGCAGCATAAGACAGGAAACGGTCGTCGGACAACCGCGCAATTGTCACGGGAGGCACGGCGCGTGATCGGCGCAACAGGCTGGCCGGGAGCGTGCAGATCGACCTTGCGTGACCGCGCAAGTTCCTGTCGCTCGACAGTGCCGTGCCATGATGGCGAGGCGGCCGTGATTGACGGGTCGCGCTAGCGCCGGCGCCGGCGCACTAGAACGAGGATGACACGCCCACGCCCGCCTGGAACGGCTGGGCCGAGTCGCTCAGGCCCCGCGTCACCGCGAAGTCGATCTGCGTGCCGGGCGTGGCCACGAAGCGGATGCCGGCGTCCAGGTTGGTGGAAACGCCCGCCACCTGCAGCGTGCCGACGCGGTCGCGCGCCATGTCGACGTACGTGCGCCATTGCGGCGACCAGGTCTTGCCCAGCGTCACGGCGAACGTGCCGGTCGCCTGGCGGCGGCCCTGCGCGCTGTAGTCGACGGCCATGCCGGGCATCACGCCCAGCGAGAAGTCGTTGGGCAGCGTCCATTCGCCGCTCAGGTTCATCGTGGGACGCAGCTGCGTCGAGCGCGCGTCGGCGGTCTGCAGGTCGGGCATCCAGGCCGCCGAGGGCACGTGCGAGTTGGCATCGCCGTGCACCACGCGCCAGCGCGCGCCCAGCGGCAGGCCGAGGTTGTCGGCGGACGGGGCGGAGGCCACCTCGTCGCCGAACTCGTTGGGCTGCGGGCGCGACACGATGCCGGTGGCGCGCGTGACGTAGGGCGAGGCGAGGCTCAGGCGCCAGGACGAGGCCATCACGTGCGAGACCACGTTCTCGCGCAGCACGGCCACGACGGCGCGCTGCTTCTCGAGCGTGTCGTCGATGAACTTGCGCGCGCTGGCCACGAGGCCGATCGGCGCCGGGGCGGCCACGGGCGTGGCGGGCGCGAACTGATCGTCGGCGGCGGCGAACGCCGGTGCGCCCGCGGCGAGGCCGCAGGCCAGCGCTGCAACGCGCAGAACTTGGACGGTGGGGAGACGGAACGGACGCATGGAAGGCAGGAGCGGAAGCACTTCGGTCATCTTCCGGGACCGCCGGGAATCGCGTCAACGCATGAGCCGCCCGATTCCGGCGCTGTTCGTCTCGTAACGTTACGCGAGGTGTCACGGCCGGCGCGCCCGCGGGGGCGCACGATCCACACGTCGCGCATCCAGGGGGCCGCCATCGGCGCGAACCAGCCCGGCATTTGCGCGAACTAGTTCACGACCTCAGGCCAGCTGGAACACCGCGACGGCTTGAACGAGCTGCGCGGCCTGGTGCTTCAGGCTCTCGGCGGCGGCCGCCGATTCCTCCACCAGCGCAGCATTTTGTTGCGTCACCTGATCGAGCTGGGCGACGGCGGTGCTCACCTGGCTGATGCCCGAGGTCTGTTCCTGCGTCGCGTTGCTGATCTCGCCGATCAGCTGCGTCACCTGGCCCACCTTGGCGACGATCTCGTCCATCGTGGCGCCGGCGGCGTCGGCCTGCGCCGCGCCGCGCTCCACGCCTTCGACGCTGGCCTGGATCAGCGTCTTGATCTCCTTGGCCGCGACCGCGCTGCGCTGCGCCAGCGTGCGCACCTCCGAGGCCACCACCGCGAACCCGCGGCCGTGCTCGCCGGCGCGCGCCGCCTCGACGGCCGCATTCAGCGCGAGGATGTTGGTCTGGAACGCGATGCCGTCGATCACGCCGATGATGTCGCCCATCTTGCGGCTGGACTGCGTGATCTCGGCCATCGTGCCGACGACCTGCGCGACGGCCGCGCCACCGTTGGCGGCCGACTCGCTCATCGTGCCGGCGAGGTCGGCCGCGGCGCGTGCGGTGTCGGAGTTGTTGCGCACGGTGGAGGTGATCTCCTCCATCGACGCGGCGGTCTGCTGCAGGTTGCTCGCCTGCAGCTCGGTGCGCTGGCTCAGGTCGAGGTTGCCGGCCGAGATGTGGCTGGTGCCGTCGGCGATGTTGTGGCTGCCTTCGCGCACCGAGCCCACGACGCGGGCCAGGTTGTCGTTCATGGCGCGCAGGGCGGTGAGCAACTGCGCGGTCTCGTCGTGGCCCGACACGCGGATCTGCGAGCGCAGGTCGCCGCGGGCCACCTGCTCGGCCACCTGCACGGCGCGCTGGATCGGGCGCACGATGCCGCGGCTGATGAACCAGCCCAGCAGCACCAGGGCGGCGCCGCACGCGACGGCCGCGGCGACGACCATCGCCTTGGCGGTGGCCGAGATGGACTCGCCCTGCGCGCGCGTGGCGTGCGCCTGCTGCTCGATCTTCTCGCTCATGGCGGCCATGTCGCGCTCGAGGTTCTTGAAGTCGACAAGAAAGGCCGGCAACCTGGCGACCGCGGCGTCGTGGTCGGTGGCCGACAGCGTGACGATGTCGTTCGCGCTGGCCAGGTAGGCCAGCAGCGCGGGGCCGGTGCGGCGGACGGACTCGAGCGCCTCCGGGCCGAGGCCGGCGGTCTCGAGCTTCTTCATCGAGTCGCGCAGATCCTTGGAGTGCGCGTCCAATTCCTCGCGCACGGCCTTCTGCTCGGTCTCGTCCTTCTTCTCGCCGGCCAGCAGCGCGGCGAGCACGTCGGCGCGCAAGGCGTCGTGATCCTGGTCCGCGCTCATCTGGATCATCAGCGCCGCGCCGGTGTCGACGATGTGGCTGGCCGAGTTGGTCAGGCGGGTGGCGGCCACGTAGCCGGTGGCGCCCACGGCGCAGACGAAGGTCAGGCCCAGGGCGCTGAGCGCGAGGAGCTTGTTCTGGATGGTCAATGGCATGAGGGTCTCGCTGGGGTCAGAACTTGATGGCGACGCCGACACCGGACTCGAGGTCGGGCGCCGCGTCGGTGAGGCCGCGGGAGACCTCGATGTCCCATTGCAGGGTGGGCGTGGCGACGAACGCGAGGCCCGCGTCCAGCGTCACGACGGAGCCGCCGTGGCGCTTGCTCGCGAGCTGCTGGCCCGCGAGCTCGACGAACGAGTGCCAGCGCGGCGACCATTCCTTGCCGAGCGTGACGGCGAAGATGCCGCCCGCAAAGCGCTGGCCGGCCTCGTCGCGGTCGACGTACGCGCCGGGCATGACGCCCAGCGACAGGTCTTCGGGCAGGTCCCATTCGATGGCGGCACGCAGTGACGGGCGGTAGCCCACGCCACGCAAGGCGCGGCGACCGCTGGGGGTATCGACGTGCAGCAGCCAGGCGACGCCCGGGGTGCTGCCCGCGCCGTCCAGCACGTGCCACTTGATGCCCAGCGACAAATCCGCCATCCCGTGCACGGCGGGCGCGTCGCCGCTGCGCACGTGCGTCCAGCCGTCGGTCTCCAGCCGCAGTTCGGCGGTCTGGCCGATGCCGTAGCGGAACAACGTGGGCGTGGTGAGGGTGCGGTCGGTGACGCCGGATCGCGTGTGGCGATCGGTCGTGAGCCCTGTTTCCAGCTGGAAGCGGCCGGCGCCGACGACGTCGCTGGATTCGACGAAGTCCGGGCGGTCGGTGGCGATGGTCTCGTCCGCGGCGTGCGCGAGCGCGCAGGACGCCAGCAACGCGGCGAGCGCGACGGAGCGCGAGGATGGAAGCGGCAGGCGCATGCGGTCAGGATCCGATCTGGGGACGGCCGCGTGGCCGTCATGCCGGCACGACGCGCACCGGGACGCGCTCGGCCGAAAGCGTTCGGCGAGCTGGGACATTCTTTCCGGCCCGCCCGAATTCAAACAAATCAAAACGGGCGGTTTTCCGGGCCATTTCGGAGAGGGAGGCGCGCACCGGGGCGATGGTGCGGGACAGGGCGGCGTGCGTGGGCCCTGCGACTGCGCGCAGGGTGACAAACGATGACATGCGGCGAGGCGACCTAGCCCATGATCACCTGGAAGCTGTGCTCGTACGCCGCCGTCAGCGTATCGAGCCGCACCAGCAGCGCCTCGCTCGCGTCCACCAGCGCGCGCCGGCCGGAGCCGGTGGCGCTGGCGTCCACGCCGCCCAGCAGCCGCAGCCATTCGTCGCGCACCTGGGCCAGCGTCGAGCGGATCTCGGGGGACGTCAGCGGCGCCTGCTCGAGCTCGCGCTGCGCGGCCTCGAACGCGCCCAGCGCGGCGTCGTGGCTGCGCGGCCCGGCGCCGGCGGTCGCGGCCAGCAGGCTGTCCTTGGCGATGCGTTGCACGCGCATGCGCTGGCGTCCGCATTCGTTGACGATGGCCAGCGCGCGCCGGCCCGAGGCCCCCTGCAGCGCCGCGGTCAGGTGCTCGGCCGCTTCCAGCAGCGTGGCGGCGACGGCATCGATGTGGCGAAGCGCCGCGGCGTCCAGGCGCGGCGCGGCCAGCGCGTGCTCGAGCGCGCGCCAGCACTGCGCGGCATGCGTGCACGCGGGCTCGGCGGCCGTCTCGGCGCAGCATGCCGCGAGCATCTCGAGGTTGTCGCGCACGCGTTGCGCCGACTCGGCCTTCAGCAGGACCGTGTCGCGCGTGGCGATGCGCAGCACCTGCTGCGCCGCCAGGCGCACCAGGCGCTGCGACAGCATCCGCAGTTGCCCGGCCCGGTTCATCGCGTCGGCCCAGCGTGCGGCCTCGCACACGCCGCGCGAGAGCTCGCCCAGCCGCAGGTTCACGCTCATCGCGGCCCCGCGCAGCAGCCGGTACGCCTCGTCCTCGCCGAGGCCGCGCGCCGACATCAGCACGCCCTTGGCGCGATCGATCCACTTGCGCTCGTCGAGCTGCTCGTGCGCCCGCGCGGCCGCGCGGCGCAGGGCCTGGTCGTGGGCAAAGCGCGCCTGCGCGAGGGCCAGTGCGCCGTGCAGCGCCGCGGCGTCGACGGCGTCGGTCGCGAGCATCTGCCAGTGGTGGATGCCGCACGCGATGGCCTGCTCGGCCTGCGCCGGGTCGACGGCACACGGCGGCGTGAGCAGCAGCACGGCCA
>Ga0209677_101225_pt1 | contig 11662 bp, 7 predicted proteins | sample AraplaCvi_mCL_r2_2_FD_184285 | JGI IMG/M metagenome (GOLD analysis project Ga0209677, IMG submission 184285) | Arabidopsis root microbial communities from North Carolina, USA - plate scrape CL_Cvi_mCL_r2 (SPAdes) (version 2) | ecosystem: Host-associated > Plants > Roots > Endosphere | place: USA... | reverse complement strand
TGGACATCACGGCCAACTGGCTGCCAAGCGTCCGCGTGCTTGGCGAGCTGCGCGCCGGCGTCATCACCTATCGCAACGTGGTGCGCGAGCACATGCTGTCCGAGACCCTTGAGGAAAAGCTGGCAATAGAAAAGACGGCGCAGACCGTCATCGACAGCAATGTCAAGATCCGCCAGGCCTACGAGCCGCTGATCACCGCGCCGGAGGAGCGGGCGCTCTACAACGAATGGGTCCAGCTCTGGACGGACTACAAGGCAGGCACCCAGAAGGTGATGGAGCTGTCGCGCAAGGCGGCCGGCCAGTATCCGAAGGAAGCGCATGACCTGAACACCAGCACGGTCAACAAGATTGGGCTCAAGGCAGACGAGGTCCTCGAGAAAGACATCAAGCTCAACAATGATGGTGCCGCAAAGGCGTCCAACGACGCGGCTGACACCTATTCCTCTGCGGTCATGATGCTGGGGGTGATGCTCGGTCTTGCCGTGATCGCAGGCGCCGTGGTCAGCTTCTTCCTCGTGCGCGACATCATCTCGGGCATCGCTTCCATCATCGAGCCGATGCAGGCGCTCGGCGAGGGCGATCTGTCCGCCGAGGTGCCGCACCGTGGCGAGAGGACCGAAATGGGCGCGATGGCGAACGCGCTGCAGATCTTCAAGGAGGCGCTGATCGCCAAGAAGGCCGCCGACGAGGCCGCTGCGCGCGATGCCGAGGAGAAGATAGAGCGCGGCCGCCGCGTCGACGCCATCACCCGCAACTTCGAGGCCATGATCGGCGAGATCGTCAGCACCGTATCGTCGGCGTCCTCGCAGCTCGAAGCCTCCGCCGGCACCCTGACCTCGACCGCGTCGCGGTCGCGGGAGCTCGCGACCACCGTTGCCTCGGCTTCCGAGGAAGCCACCTCCAACGTGCAGTCGGTCGCCTCCGCCACCGAGGAGCTGTCGTCCTCGGTCACCGAGATCAGCCGCCAGGTGCAGGAGTCTGCGCGCATGGCGAGCGATGCGGTCGGCCAGGCGCGAGGCACGACCGAGCGGGTCAGCGAGCTGTCGAAGGCCGCCACCCGCATCGGCGACGTCGTCGAGCTGATCAACACCATCGCCGGCCAGACCAACCTGTTGGCGCTGAACGCCACCATCGAGGCGGCGCGCGCCGGTGAGGCCGGCCGCGGCTTTGCGGTGGTTGCCTCCGAGGTGAAGGCGCTGGCGGAGCAGACCTCGAAGGCGACGGGTGAGATCGGTCAGCAGATCTCCGGCATCCAGGCGGCGACGCAGGACTCGGTGAACGCGATCAAGGAAATCTCCTCGACGATCGAGCGACTGTCGGAGATTTCCTCCGCCATCGCCGCCGCAGTGGAGGAGCAGGGCGCAGCGACCCAGGAGATCTCCCGCAACGTCCAGCAGGCGGCGCAGGGCACTCAGCAGGTGTCCGCCAACATCGCCGATGTCGAACGTGGCGCGACCGAGACCGGCTCGGCCTCCTCGCAGGTGTTGTCGGCGGCCAAGGCGCTGTCCGGCGACTCCAGTCGCCTGAAGCACGAGGTCGGCAACTTCCTGACCTCGGTGCGCGCGGCCTAAGTCTTCACTCGGGCAGCCGCCCTCCGAAATGGAATACGAGCTATGCGAAGCTGAAGCGGGTCATCGCGCCAGGGTAATGTGGAAGTGACGGTGGGCCTTTCCGTGCCCGCTTGGCGATCGCGCAGACTTTGCGCTAGATCAATGCGAACAATCACGCATCTGGTCTGGCGCCAATGGCCTGGTGCCAAGCCTCGGAACTAACTCACCCATGATTGCACTGGTCCGCATCGCCCTGAGCCGGCCGTACACCTTCGTTGTGCTCGCGCTGCTGCTTCTGATCGTTGGCCCGTTGGCGGCGCTGCGCACCCCGACCGATATCTTCCCCGATATCCGCATCCCCGTGATCGGCGTGGTCTGGCAGTATACCGGCCTGCCGCCCGACCAGATGGCCGGCCGCATCACCACGCCGTTCGAACGCTCGCTGACCACCACCGTCAACGATATCGAGCACATCGTCGCCAATTCCTATAACGGCTTTGGCATCATCAAGATCTTCTTCCAGCCGGGCGTGGACATCCGCACTGCCAATGCGCAGGTCACGGCGATCTCGCAGACGCTGCTGAAGCAGATGCCGCCGGGCGCGACGCCGCCCTTGATCCTGAACTATAGCGCCTCGACCGTGCCGATCATCCAGGTCGCGCTATCCGGCGAGGGGCTGACCGAGCAGAACCTCGCCGACATCGGCATCAACCAGCTGCGCACGCCGCTGGTCACCGTGCCCGGCGCGGCGCTGCCATATCCGTTCGGCGGCAAGCAGCGCCAGGTCCAGATCGATCTCGATCCGACCGCGCTGCAGGCGCGGGGCCTGTCCGGCCAGGACGTCGCCAATGCGCTCGCCGCGCAGAACCTGATCACGCCGGTGGGAACCCAGAAGATCGGCCAGTTCGAGTACAACATCCAGCTCAACAATTCGCCGCTGAAGATGGAGGAGCTCGGCAACCTGCCGATCAAGGCTGTGGGCGGCGCCATGGTCTATGTTCGCGACGTCGCCTCGGTACGCGACGGCAACCCGCCGCAGACCAACATCGTCCACGTCAACGGCAACCGTTCGGTGCTGATGATGGTGCTGAAGGCCGGCGCGACCTCGACGCTCGACATCATCGCCGGGATCAAGCAGAAGGTGGTCGAGGTCAAGGACGCGCTGCCCGACAGCCTGCGGATCGGCTTCATCGGCGACCAGTCCGTGTTCGTGCGCGGCGCCATCACCGGCGTCGCCTTCGAGGGCGTGATCGCAGCGCTCCTGACCAGCGTGATGATCCTCCTGTTCCTCGGCAGCTGGCGCTCGACCATCATCATCGCGGTGTCGATCCCGCTGTCGGTGCTCGGCGCCATCATCATGCTGGCGGCGATCGGCGAGACACTTAACATCATGACGCTCGGTGGGCTTGCGCTCGCCGTCGGCATCCTGGTCGATGACGCCACCGTCACCATCGAGAACATCAACTACCATCTCGAGCACGGCAAGGATGTCGAGCCCGCGATCATGGACGGCGCGCAGCAGATCGTGACGCCGGCCTTCGTCTCGCTGCTCTGCATCTGTATCGTGTTCGTGCCGATGTTCTTCCTCACCGGCGTCGCCCGCTTCCTGTTCGTGCCGATGGCCGAAGCGGTGATGTTCGCGATGCTGTGGTCGTTCATCCTGTCGCGCACCTTGGTGCCGACCATGGCGAAATACCTGCTCAAGCCCCACGTCGATCATGGCGAGGACGGCCCGCCGCGGACGCGCAATCCGCTGATCCTGTTCCAGCGCGGCTTCGAGTCGCGGTTCGAGCGCATCCGCCTTGGCTATCGCGGCCTGTTGGTGCTGGCGATGCAGGCGCGGGCGGTGTTCCTGCTTCTCTTCCTCGGCTTTGTCGGGGTGTCGTTCCTGCTGGTGCCTTATCTGGGCCGCAACTTCTTTCCCACGGTCGACGCCGGCGCCATCCTGATGCATGCGCGCACGCAAGTCGGCACCCGCATCGAGGAGAGCGCCAACCAGTTCGCTGAGGTGCAGAAGGCGATCCGCAAGATCATTCCACCTGCGGAGATCGAGACGGTCGCCGACAACATCGGCATGCCGATCTCCGGCATCAATATGACCTACAACAACACCGGTGTGATCGGCCCGCAGGACGGCGACATCCAGATCAAGCTCCGGGAAGGCCACCGCCCGACCGAGGACTATGTCCGCGTACTGCGCGAGCAGCTGCCGCGCCAGTTCCCTGGCATGACCTTCGCGTTCCTCCCGGCCGATATCGTCAGCCAGATCCTCAATTTCGGCGCGCCGGCGCCGATCGACCTGCAGGTGCGCGGCGCCGACATCGCGGGCAACTTCACCTATGCCAACAAGCTGCTGGCCCGCATCAAGCACATTCCAGGCATCGCGGACGCGCGCATTCAGCAGTCGGCGAGCAGCCCGACCTTCAACATCGACGTCGACCGCACCCGCGCGCAATATGTCGGGCTGACCGAGCGTGACGTCACCAACAGCCTGGTGGTCAATCTCGCCGGCTCGTCGCAGGTGGCGCCGACCTATTACCTCAATCCCGACAACGGCGTGTCCTACTCGATCGTGATGCAGACGCCGCAGTTTGCGATCGACTCCTTGAGCAAGCTGGAGACGCTGCCGATCTCGGCGACCGGCTCGGCCTCGGCGCCGATCCTGGGCGGCATTGCCGACATCAAGCGGTCGACCTCGAGTGCCGTGGTCTCGCAATACGACATCCAGTCGCTGGTGCAAATCTATGCGACCACGCAAGGGCGCGACCTCGGCGCTGTGTCCAACGACATCAAGACGCTGATCGCCGATAGCGCCAAGGAGGTGCCGAAGGGTTCGTCGGTGGTGCTGCTAGGCCAGGTGCAGACCATGAACAGCGCCTTCTCGGGGCTGCTGTTCGGCCTGCTCGGCGCTGTCGTGCTGATCTATCTCTTGATCGTGGTGAACTTCCAGTCCTGGTCGGACCCGTTCGTCATCATTACTGCGTTGCCGTCGGCGCTCGCTGGCATCGTCTGGATGCTGTTCCTGAGCCACACCACGCTGTCGGTGCCGGCGCTGACCGGCGCCATCATGTGCATGGGCGTCGCCACTGCCAACAGCGTGCTCGTCATCTCCTTTGCGCGCGAGCGCTATGCCGAGCTCGGCGACCCCATCGCGGCCGCGATCGAGGCCGGCTTCGTGCGCTTCCGTCCGGTGCTGATGACCGCGCTCGCCATGATCATCGGCATGACGCCGATGGCGCTGGCGCTCGGCGAAGGCGGCGAGCAGAACGCGCCACTCGGACGGGCCGTGATCGGTGGCCTGATTTTTGCTACCTTCGCGACCTTGATGTTCGTTCCCGTCGTATTCAGCATGGTTCATAAGAAGCAGGCCGCCAAGGACACCGCTAAGCAGGCCGCCGCACTGGAGACATCGCATGCCCACTGAGCCAACAAGTCGTCCAGTCTCGCGCTGGAAACTCAGCCTGTTCGGGCTGGTGGTGGGCGTCGGCCTGGTCTTCATGGTCGTCACCGGCATCCGCGCCCGCGAGGACAATGATAGCAAGCTCAAGGAGTGGACCGACGACCAGGCCGTTCCGACGGTGGCGGTGATCACACCCGATGCCAAGGTGCTGAGCAACAATCTCGACCTGCCGGGCCGGCTCGAGGCTTATTACCGCGCGCCGATCTTCGCCCGTGTCTCTGGCTACCTGAAGAGCTGGAGCGCCGACATCGGCGCCCAGGTCAAGGCCGGGCAGGTGATCGCCGAGATCGAGGCGCCCGATCTCGACCAGCAGCTGCTGCAGGCGCGCGCCGACCTGACCAGCCAGCAGGCGTCCGCCGCGCTGTCGGAAGCCACGCTGAACCGCCGCAAGACTTTGATCGCCTCGAACTTCGTCTCGATGCAGGAGATCGACGAGCGTACGGCCGATCTCAACAACAAGAAGGCCGCGGTGAAATCCGGCGAGGCCAATGTCGAGCGGCTGGAGGTACTGGCCGGCTACAAGAAGATCACCGTGCCGTTCGACGGCGTCGTCACCGCGCGCGACACCGATGTCGGCGCATTGATCAATGCCGGCGGCGGCTCGACGCCGATGTTCGTCATTTCCGACATCAAGAAGCTGCGCGTCTACGTCAACGTGCCGCAGAACTACGTGCCGGCGGTGAAGATCGGCGCCAAGGCCAAGATCACGGTGCCGGAATATCCAACACGGACCTTCACCGCAACGGTGGAAGCCTCCGCGCAGGCGGTTGATGTTTCCTCCGGCACCACACGGATGCAGCTCGGCCTCGACAACTCCAGCGGCGAGCTGATGCCGGGCGGCTATGCCAGCGTCAAGCTGAACCTCGATCGCGGCACCGTGCCGCTGCACATTCCGGCCAGCGCCGTGATCTTCGACCAGAGCGGGCTGCGCGTCGCCACCGTCGGTGCCGACGACAAGGTCAAGTTCAAGAGCGTCACCATCGCGCGCGATCTCGGCCGCAACATCGAGCTTGGCTCGGGGCTGTCAATTGAGGACCGCGTCATCGTCGCGCCGCCGGATGGTCTCGCCGATGGCGACCAGGTGCGCATCGCCGGAGCGAAGAAGGATGTGAAGCCCGAGAAGGTCTCCGAGGCGCAGCCATCGAAGTGACAGCGCAAGCTGTCATTCCGGGGCGATGCGAAGCATCGAATCCGGAATCTCGAGATTCCGGGTCTGGTCCTTCGGACCATCCCGGAATGACAGTCACCAATTAAACCACCCGCCACTCCGGCACGCCATCATCCGCCATCGTGATCTCGCCAACCGAGCCGACCGGCGTCCGCTCCATACTCATCAAATGCGCCAGTGTCGCAGTGTCCGTCGCCGGCACGCGCGCCAGCGTGCGCGCGCCGGCCTCGGTGCGCAGCATCACCACACCATGCTCGACGGCGCCGTCACGGCCATACAGCGCGGTGAAGCTCTCGACCTCGCCGCGACCTGATGCCTCAGTAACGAACTCCGGTACCGCGCCGCGGCAGCGATCCGCCTCGGCCTGTACGCTGGCCTCCTGCGCCAGCGCATGCCTCGGCGGCTCGCGCGAGACGACCAGTGCGTGATGCTTGGTGACGAAGCCGCCCTGGCCGTAGAGCAGGCCGAGCTTTGCACCGTCTTTGGCGCCATCGCGTAAGCGCCGCACCATCGCGCAGGCCGCATGCGTCATGTAGGTGTTGAGCGGCGCGCCGAAGAACGTCAGCCCGCCGGTCACGGTCGGCTCGACGTCAGGGCCTAAGGCCAGCGTGCGCCGTGCCATCTTCGGCACGCAGGGAAAGCAGCTATAGAGCTCGATCGCGTCGAATGCGCTTCCGTTGCCGCCGACGAGCGCCATTGCTGCTCGGAGTACCGCGTTCTGCGGATGGCTCTCGACGAACTGGTCGCGCATGAGATAGTCGCGCGGGTCCTCCGCCGATGCGCCGCCGAGCGGATAGATCAGGCGGCTCTCGGCGATGCCGGCGGCGCGCGCGCGTGCCAGGCTGGTGAGGATCAATGCCGCGCCCATGTTGACCATCGGATTGGCCACCATCAGCTTGGTATAGGGCCAGGCGATCGGCCGGTTCTCGGCGGAGGCGACCGTGATCTCCTCCGGCGCGAAGCGCCGTTTCAGCCAGGCATTCGGATTGCTGGTAGCGGCAGCCGAATAGCGCGACCACAGCGCGCCCGATTCCGCCAATGCCTGCCGCGGCGTCTGGCCCCACGCGGCGCTGCTCGCGGCCTCGTAGAAGGGATAGACGCTCACCGGGCGGAAGACGCCGAGCTTGACCGCAAGCGGCTTCTGGAACGCCGCACCGCGCTTCGGCTCCTCGACGTCATGGGCGAACGGCGTCCAGGGCAGGGTGATGCCTGCGCGCTCGGCCTTGGTCGCGGTGGATTGCGCCTCGGCGCCGCAGACCACCGCGACCTCGCACTCGCCGCGCGCGATCCGCAAGGCGGCCTCGTGCAGATAGCGGATCGGGCTCTCGCCGCCGACCGGACCGTAAGTGCAATGCGCAGGTGTAGTGCCGAGCCGCTGCACCAGAAGCTGCTCCGGCTCGCGATAGCGCCAGCTCAGGAAATTGACCACATCGAGCGAGCCGATGTCACCGATCAGCGCCGCACCCGCGTCTGTCTCCGCGCGCCGGATCGCCTGTTCGAGCAGGGCGAGCGGCTCCAGGCCATCAGTAATCTCGGCTGGCCGATCGATGACCTCGCCAATGCCGACGATGACGGGGATGCGCTCGGGCGAAAGCGAAGTGGCAGCCATGGCGTTTCCGTGTTGCGACCTGACGGTCTGTTGTTTTTCTCTTGAATAGCGGTTCTGTCATCGCAGGCGCAGGGAGGCAATGCAGAATTGCGCAACACAGCCGAGTGCTGTGGGCTTCCGCCGGCCGTTATCCGTGCGTAGATACGTGCCAAGCAATACCAATTACCGGAGGATGCCTGTGACAGACGACGCGACCTATACGCCCCCGAAAGTCTGGACCTGGAACAAGGCCAGTGGCGGGCGTTTCGCCAATATCAACCGGCCGATCGCCGGTCCCACCCATGAGAAGGAATTGCCGGTCGGCCGTCATCCTCTGCAACTTTATTCCCTCGCAACGCCGAACGGCGTGAAGGTCACGGTGTTGCTGGAGGAGCTGCTGGCGCTCGGTCATCAAGGGGCCGAATACGATGCCTGGCTGATCAAGATCGGCGACGGCGACCAGTTCGGCTCGGGCTTCGTCGACATCAATCCGAACTCGAAGATTCCGGCGCTGATGGATCGCAGCGGCGACAAGCCGATCCGGGTGTTCGAATCAGGCGCGATCCTGGTCTATCTCGCCGAGAAGTTCGGCAATGCCTTCCTGCCGACCGCGCCCGCCGAGCGTGCCGAATGCCTGTCCTGGCTGTTCTGGCAGATGGGGGCTGCGCCCTATCTCGGCGGCGGCTTCGGCCATTTCTATGCCTATGCGCCAACCAAGATCGAATATGCGATCGACCGTTTCGCCATGGAGGTGAAGCGCCAGCTCGACGTGCTCGACCGCCGGCTGGCGGAGAGCGAATATCTCGCAGGATCCGACTACACGATTGCCGACATGGCGGTGTGGCCGTGGTATGGCGCGCTGTCGAAGGGCCTGCTCTACGAGGGCGGCGAATTCCTCTCGGTGCAGGACTACAGACACGTGCAGCGTTGGACCGATCAGATCGCCAAGCGCCCCGCCGTGAAGCGCGGCCGCATGGTCAACCGCGTCTCCGGCGATCCGAAGAGCCAGCTCCACGAGCGCCACGACGCCTCCGATTTCGACACCAGGACCCAGGACAAGATCGGGCAGGAGACTTCGTAGACCGGGCGTTGCCACACATCTCGTCGTCGTGCTCCGCGCAGGCGGGGCATCCAGTACGCCGCAGCCGCTCGATCAATCAAGACGGCCTCTGGAATACTGGATCACCCGCCGGAGCCTGTCATCGGGCGGCGCATGCGCGCCGACCCGGTGGCGGATGATGACAGCTGAGAAGTTATCGAGCTACGCGCCCTTCGCCGGCGGGAAATCCATCCGGTCGTTGGTTTTGCAATAGCGATCGGCGAACATGCGCCCCACGGGCTGAAAGCGCTCCATGTGCACCCGCATGGTCTTAGGGTCCCATAATTCGTCGCGGATGGTGAAGCTGACGCCTTCGCCGAACACCAGCCGGCGGTCGCCATTGACGTCGATGATCTTCCAGGTCCGGCATTCCATCGCGAACGGCGCATCCGCGAGCCGCGGCACGGCAATCATGTTGGACGGAGCGAGCCTCAATCCGAGATGATCGGGCTCGCTGATCTCGGGCGGAAAGTCGCCGCCGGTCTCGTGCATCGCCAGCGCCAGCGGCTCGTCGGTGATGTGCACAACGAACTCACCTAGCCGCTGGATGTTGACCAGTGTGTCCTTGGTCCGGCCGTCCGGGCGCAGGTTGATCGCGAACACGCAGAGCGGCGGGTCCTCGCCGAGCACGTTGAAGAAGGAGAACGGTGCCGCATTGACGAGCCCCGTCGGCCCCAGCGTCGTCACCCAGGCGATCGGCCGCGGCAGCACGAAGGAGGTCAAGATCTTGTAGCGCTCGCGTGGGCTGAGATCGGCGGGAAGGTAATCCATGGATGGGTCCTGTTGTGATCGTTGACGGCGGAACCGTAGTGGGGCAGGCGGAGCCGAGAAAGCCGATAAAGCGGGCACGCCTGCACGGAGTCCAATCGCCCTCGACGCCCGCTCGGTTGAGGCGTGCATTCCATCCGCTTCCTATCTCGGCAGCGCGGACAAGGCCATTCGCGACAGATCGTTCGAACGCTTCGGAACGCCTCGCATCGGGCAGCGTTTCGCTTGCAGGGCAGCACATCGGGAGGTAGCGCCATGAGAGCGATTTTGAGCCTGGTTGCGGCAGGGCTTCTGGTCTCCGCAACCGCAGTATCCGCGCAGAACGTGCAGCCGAATTCGGCGCCGCCGAGCGCGCAGAATTCGGGCGCCGGAATTCAGGGCGCACCTGGCAACAAGAACGGACCGCCTGCCAAGTCCGGAACGGTTGGCTCCAGCAGCACGATGGATCGGCAGAACCCGAACGTCAGTGCACAGGACCCGGCCAATGTGAAGGGCCTGCCCGGCAACAAGAGCGGACCGGCGGTGAAGAAGCCGCAGCAATAGCTTGACGGGTATGCCCGCAAATTGATGCGGGCAATCATGCCCGAATTGCCCGTCGGGCAAGTTTGCCGCAGATGCGCGCGCTTGTGCCGCCAGGCACATGACAACGATGATCTCGGCCATTCCGCCTCCATCGCGCGGGGAATGCCGGATGTTCGGCTGAACCGGCGGCGAATGCCGCCTGCTTTCCTGTTGCAGGCGGCCATGGGGTGCGGCCAGCGCTTGGGCGCGACGATTCAGCGGCAGAGCATTTCCGCCCCGCTTCTTCTGCAAAGAGCCCTGTGCGGCCGGAACGCAGTGGCGGGCAACGCGACCGCGACCCGTTCTACGTGACAATCGCAAGTCTAGGACGGACGGCGACCCGAATTCCAGGTCTCGATCCCCGTGACGAATTGTGCGCCAATCCGAGGGGCAGCATGATCCGGCAGATCAAGGTCAGACAGCGGGGGGGCCGTCGGTTCATTGACGAAACAGCTGCTTTTCTTGCCCTTTTTCAGTAACTTTGCAGCAGTCATTCTTTGCAGCGGCGGTTACATGCAGCGAGAATGGATGAGGACATGGCAGGGAAGAGGACTTGATGGCAAGGCAGACCGAGAAGAAGGCTCCTACACTCAAGGGCGTATCCGCGGCCGAACGAGCGTTGGCAGTCTTGACGGCGTTCCGCCGGGGCGACAGCGCCTTGAGCCTTGCCGAGCTCGCCGAACGGACCGGCTTGGTCAAGAGCACCATCCTGCGCCTCGCCTTGTCTCTGCAACGCTATCGGCTGCTCGCACGCCTGCCGGACGGCTCTTATCGGTTGGATGCGGAGACCTTGCGCCTCGGGACGGCCTATCAGCAGGCGTTCCGTCTGTCCGATCACGTCATGCCCGTGCTTGAGCAACTCGCTGCGAAAACCGGCGAGACGACATCCTTCTATGTACGCAACGGTGAAGAGAGGCTGTGTCTTTTTCGGGTGGAGAGCACCAGTCGCATCCGGATGACGGTGCAGCCGGGCGATACGCGTCCCATGGACAGGTCCGCCATCGCTCAAACGCTGCGTCGGTACGAGTCCGAACCACCCGGGCCGGACGATGAGTTGCCGCTGTTCACCTCGGGCGTCACGGATCCCCATGCGGCTGCTCTCGCGATGCCTGTCTTCGGTATTGGCGAGTCCTTGGTCGGAGCGCTGTCGATCTCTGGGCCGGTGAGCCGGCTCACCGCAGCGCGGGCGGAGCAGGTCAAGGCGGCGTTGGTCGAGGCTGCGAATAAACTCACCATGGCATGCGGGGGCACGCCGCCAACCGCCAACAGAAAGAGTGCGCGCAAGCGCCCGGCCGGCGCGCTTGCATGAAACGAAACGACGTTTCATTTTAACTTGCCCGGTCGATGTTCGCGGGCCTATAAGGACTCCCATAAACAAAGCAGGGGAGGGCCGAGCTCGTGGCATCAGCATCGCTCACGCGGAGGACGGTCCTCGCTGGACTTGCTGCATCCGCCGTTCGCCCGGTAT
>Ga0209677_101224_pt1 | contig 11669 bp, 8 predicted proteins | sample AraplaCvi_mCL_r2_2_FD_184285 | JGI IMG/M metagenome (GOLD analysis project Ga0209677, IMG submission 184285) | Arabidopsis root microbial communities from North Carolina, USA - plate scrape CL_Cvi_mCL_r2 (SPAdes) (version 2) | ecosystem: Host-associated > Plants > Roots > Endosphere | place: USA... | reverse complement strand
CGGGATGGGGTGTAGTACTGGCCCTCCCCGGCTTTCAGATTTGCGGTGCGGAAGATTTGGAAGGCAGAAGACAACGCTTGGGGACGTACGTCGAGCAGGTCAAGGCCCGAGAGCTCGTAGACGGCCTGATGAATCGAATGCTCATCCAGGCGGATTCGCGTGGCGCCGTCGGTAAAGATTGCGGGCCGGCGAGCTACTAGCTCACTGAACAGCTGTTGGATCTTCGCAGCTGTGCCTTCTTCGGTTTGGCCGAGCTGAAAATCGAGAGCGGCCTCGGGGTCATCCTGACCTATGACGTCAGACTCCAGCTTTACCAGAAGGAGATTACAGATCTCATTTAGTCGGGATTCGCTCCGCGTTGATTGCGAGTCCCTAGCGACAATCACGGCGAGCAAGCGCTCAAACACCGCGCTGAGCTCCTTGCCATCAGGAACCTTGAGGTCGTTGTAGGTCAGCGGGCGCTCTGTCGGCTGAGTGAAGCTCTCGCCAACCTCCGGCAAATTCGCGCCGTGCACCTGCCTAAAGCTGCCGTCCGGCAGCCGATAGACCCGAACGGCCTCCGTTCCGTTCGTCCAATACCCCATGCGAGCGCGTGGCTCCCGCGTTAGGTAGATCTCGAGCTGAGAAAGCCCGGCAGTCAGCGAGGGTGCCTTGAACTCGAAGATGACAAGCACGTTCTCCCACGAACCTGCATGCTTATCGTCGTCGAAGAGGACCAAGTCAACCGGCCACCCCGAAAACGAGGAGCCTGACTCTCGCTTCGAGGCGTCGTGCGGCGACTTCGGTACTCGCCATTCGGGCCGCCACTGCATTTGCTCTCGAGACCAACCCAGGTCCAGAAGCCTCTCAATCACCGGCAGACGGACCTGCTGGTGTTCTGGGCCGCTCAATGTCCGGTTTGGAGCGGCTTCGGAGGCGGGCGCATGTGGCTGGGCGGTGGCCGGTGCAGTCAAGTGGGGTCCTCGCAGATGTGTGGAGCGGAGCGCTGATCCAACCGTATCTGTCGCCGCAGACGTTCGTGATCCATGCGCATGGTCGGCGGCGGCGCTTGCTCGACGTCCGAACCTGAGCGAGCCGATTCACGCCGCTCTCGGTCACCGACCGACCGCTAGCTACTGCGTGTTTGAGCTGCCGGTTCGGGCCTGTGCGGCCTCGTACGGTCGAAGCTCGGGCAACACCCGGTAGAGCGTTGCTTCGCTGATCTTCACCATCGCGGCAATGTCTGCGCGCGTGTGCTGACCCGATGAGACCAGCTTGCGTATTTGTTCGCGCTTCTTCGCGTCGACCACGGAGGGCCTTCCTCCGGAGCGGCCTCTCGCCTTAGCCGCCGCCAGCCCGGCCCGGGTACGCTCCAGCATTGTGTCGCGCTCTAGTTGGGCGAATGCGGCCATGATGGTCAGCATCGCGCGTCCCATCGGACCGCTGGTATCGATCTGCTCGGTCAGACTGCGGAAGTTCGCACCTCGTGCCGAGACCAATTCGACGACTTCCAGGACGTTCTTTGTGTTCCTCCCTATCCTGTCGAACTTCCACACGACGAGCGTGTCTCCCGCCTCTAGGCGATCGATCGCTCGCCCGAATTCCGGGCGCGACGCGAGCGTGCCCGACACGCCCAAGTCTTCATAGATCCGCTGAACTCCCGCGCGTTCCAATGCCGTGCGCTGCAGATCTGGGTTCTGATCCTTTGTGCTCGTCCGGGCGTATCCGATCATTGCCATAAGGAGAGTCTCTCAAAAACCGGCCCGCTTAACAACCGGTATTGACGGTGCGTTTTGCGAGCTCCTAGCCCCCGAAACCGCCCAAGGGCGGCAACTGTCAGTGGACCATCGTTTTTGAAAGAGCCGGAGGTTGACGCGGAGTTCCTGAGACAGCCAATCGCTAAACGGTTGACCAGCTTCCCGCACCCGCACCACCCCGACCGTCAATGCTCGCCTCCAGACCTTCGTTGATGCACTCACCGACGGCGAAGTCCCGCCAGGCTCCAACTGCGAACCTGGGGTGGCCGAATCCGGTAGCACCTACCAGGTGGTGGTCCCTAACGAAGAGGGATCTGATGCCCAGATTCGAGCCTGGTTCGAAGAGATTCATCTTGTGATTCGATCCATCATCGACGGCTAGTCATCCATCTATTTTCCTATCTCCCCTACCTATCCCCCCTAGGGAGGGGATTATCTGGGAAACACGGGTGGGAGAACCAAAACATTGGGCTGACCGGGCATTTTACTGCACATTTGTCTCCCGCTTCGTCCCCGTTTCCCGGGTGAATCTCCCGGAGCTCTCTCGCACTTGACACAAACCCAAACTGTTGTACACACATATCACATCCGCAATGCGATGCCATGATAGTTGTAGGCCGATTAGCTCCCGGCCGTTCGGTGGTTATATCTCCCGCCCGCCAGGTTCTTGCTAGGTCACCTGGTGGGCGGTCACCACCAGACCAGACCTAGCCCACCACCTCACAGAAAGACCAGCATGTCCCGACTACCCGAGCCGGTAAGACCGGCCAACCCAAACCTCTACCGCGCCCTTGGATGGGCAGCACTCGGATTCCGCATCTTCCCGGTTCGTGAGAAGGACTCCTGGGAGAACAACAAGCTCAAGAAGCGCAAGGCTCCCTACCCGGGTAACGGGCTGGACGGAGCGATCACCGATCCGGCTCTCCTCACCAAGTACTGGACCGCGAACCCGGACCACCTTGTAGGTGTCGTCTGCGGCACTCTTGCCAACGTCCTAGACATCGACACCGACCACGACGGTTGGAAGTCACTGGAGGCTGCCGGACTAGATGACATCCCGGAGACCTGGTTCCAGGCCACGCCATCGGGCGGAGAGCACCACGTGTACCGCGGTGAGCCCGGCCTGTCTCCAACGCAAGACCACAACCGTCTCAAGGGTGTAGACCGCCGCGCCGGTCAGGCCTACTTCATCGCCTATTCGGACCAGATTCCCGAATCTCTTGATGAGCTACGCCCGGCACCGAACTGGCTGCGCGAGCAGACCGCCAAGGTGGAGGGCAACTGGTATTCCGGCACCGTCTCCGACTGGCTCACCGAGAACAACGGCGTAGTCGATGTCACGATGGCCGGCGCCATGCAACGCTTCCCGGCAGAAGACTTCAACGGTGCCGAAATGCTCAAGCGGCAGACCGAGATTGTGAAGCTGGGAGCCGAAGGCCACGGAGGCGCTACCAAGGCCCTGGACATGCTCAAGGCCCTCTGGCTCAAGGACCCCTACAACACTCCGACCTACCAGAAGCGCTGGGATGACGCCCTGCGCGGCGCTATTCGGAAGTGGGGAGGCGAGCCCCCGGCGCTCATCGACGCCGAGACCGGCCAACTCACCGAAGCCGGGGAGGACGCCCTACAGGAGGCAGCTGCCCAGGAGGCCTTCAAGCTCAAGGTCAAGGACGCGGGCAAGCGTCTCTACCTCTCCGAACTGAACGGGTTCGGCCTCTTCGATGCGGATGAGGCGTTCACCATCGCAGGCTATAAACGCCCCTACTCCTACCAGCCGCTGATTGATGGCGTGCTGGAGCGTGGCTCTCTCGGAATGCTCTACGCGGACAGCTTCGTAGGTAAGTCCTACCTGGCGCTGGATTGGGGCCTCCAGGTTGCCTCCGGCGCGGGCTACTGGGCTGGCCATGAGGTGACCAAGGGACGGGTCCTCTACATCGCGATGGAGGGGGTGCACTCGCTCGAGCCCCGCTGGAAGGCCTGGAGCGCCTATCACGGCATCGACTTGACCGCAGTCCAGGACTTCGTGATCTACCCGAAGACCGTGGACTTCAACTCCGAAGACTCGGTTGCCCTGCTGGTGGATTACGTGAAGACCGGCAACTTCCAACTCACCATCATCGACATGGTGAAGCAGGCCATCGGTGGTGCGGAGGAGAACTCTCCGACCGATGTCGGCGCGTTCATGAACAAGCTTGCCGAGCTACGTGAAGCCGTCCCTGGTAACACCGTCCTCTACCTCCACCACTCGAAGAAGGATGACCCGTGGCAGTACCGCGGGGCCACGCCTTTCTACGGCTCCGCAGATTTCGTCTGGGCGATGGGTCGCGTGGACATGAGCGACAAGGGCAAGGCTGACCCCCGGCGCAAGCTGGTCTGCACCAAGTGGAAGAACGATGCGGGCCACTCACCCAAGGACATCTACCTTGAGTTCATGGAGGTACCAGGCCAGCGGGACTCCGTACTTGATGCGGGCAGCGGTGGGGACATCTATGAGGAGACCCTTGAGGTGATAAAGCAGGAAGGGTTGCTCCCGACCAGCCAGGCTGACTTTGCTCGCCGCGTTGCCGCGCGCACCGGCATCAACGTTAAGACCGCGGCCAACCGCATCAGCACCCGGCTCAAGGACGGCAACCTTCCGCCAGAAGCTTTCAAGTAGAGGAAAGAAATAAACAAGACAGGGGTCAACTTCCCATGTCGGAAGTTGGCCCCTTCTCACATAACGCCTGACGGTGGTTCCCGGCGTGTCAGCTCCGTCCGGGTGTCGGACGACTTCCTTACCCTTGAGATATGACAACACGCGAGAAGTGCTCACTTTGTGGGCAGGAAGTCCTCTACAAGCGGGTGAACACAGGCACCTTCGAAGACCCGACCTCCACTGAGGTGATGGCGGACCGATGCCCGAACCCCAACTGCGAGAACAGTAACCCCAGGTACCACACCTTTGATTGGGCGGTGCCGCTGTGAAGCGCGCGATATGCGTTGAGTGCGGGTCCGACTACGTCATGCGGACCAACCCGCATGGTGACCAGCGCCTGGGAGGCGTCAGCACGCCTACCCAGGAACCGGTTCGGTGCTCCAACCCGAACTGCCCCCGCCACGAGCTGGCACGCCAGAACGATTTCATGGTCAACATCACCTGGAAGGAAGCGTAACTGAGAGGTTGCTGAGGCGGGCTTCCCTTGACAATGGCGTATATTTCTACGCTTTTTCTATGCCCGTCTCAGCCTTACTCACCTCTAAGGAAGTCGCTGCCCTTCTCCAGGTCTCGGAAGCAACTTTGTCCAGGTGGCGCGCCTTTAAGACGGGTCCTCGCTTTGTTAATCTCAACGGCATAGCCCGGTACCGCCAGACGGACCTAGACGCCTGGCTTGAGGAGATGACCCGATGACGATTTCCAAGACCTCTAATGGCCGCTTCCGCGTTCGCGTGAAGTCGGGCCGGGATGTGGTGGCCAGCAAGACCTTCGACCTCAAGCGTGACGCTCAGGAGTGGGAAGCCCAGCAGAAGCGAGCGCTGGCGCTTGGTGATTTCGTGGACCCCCGCAAGGGTCGGGAATCACTCGGTGAGGCGCTTGAGCGCTGGATGGAGGCCCGAACCGGGACCGTTGCCGCTAAGACCCTCAACACCGAGGGATACGCCCTCAAGCGCCTCTCCCCCGCTCTCCGCAATAAGCCGGTAGCCGCGGTGCAGGTCTCGGACCTGGAAGCCCTCTACGGGACGATGTTGCGGGAGTTGGCCCGCCCTACGGTCATGCGCTTCCGCAACATCATCAGCAGCTTCTACGGGTGGGCTGTCCGTGAAGGCATGGTTGCCAAGAACCCGGTCATCCCCTCCCGAGTCCCGCGCGGTACGGGCGAGGACGTGAAGCACGACATCTGGCCGTTCAGCCTGGCCGAACTCAGGGCATTGCACTCCGACATCAGCGACAAGGCCGGAGCCGATCACGCCGACATCGCACTAGTGCTTGGCCTCACCGGACTCCGATGGGGAGAGCTGTCCGCGCTGCGAGTGCGGGATGTTCAGCTAGTCCCCTACCCCGCCTTCCGGGTCTCCCGGAGCCGCCCTGATGGGCAGCCAGTGCGGACCACCAAGTCCGGCAAAATCCGCACGGTGCCACTTGCCGCTGACCTCATCCCGCTCGTCGAACCGCGCATCATCGGCAAGGCTCCCGATGCTCCGGTGTTCCCGGACTCCAAGGGTGGGATGCGCCTCAACTCCAATTGGAAGCGTGCCACCCATTGGACCGAGGTGTCCCGCGGTCGGCGGGTGCATGATCTCCGTCACACTGCTGCCACGCTCTGGCTCCAGATGGGCGTGGACCTCAAGACCGTCCAGGCTTGGCTTGGACACTCCTCCGCCAAGCTGACCGCTGACACCTATGCCCACTGGATGGGTACGGACGCCGATGCTGCTGCCATCGCGCGGGTCAACGCCAGCTTGGGGGACGCCGGGGGGACTCAGGTCAGAAAGCTCAGAAGCCGCAGCTGACGCTGGAAGCGCAAGAAACCCCCGATGAATCGGGGGTTTCTTGTTGGTGGGCCCTGCCGGGATCGAACCGACGACATCCACGGTGTAAACGTGGCGCTCTACCAGCTGAGCTAAAGGCCCGGGTTGCCGACCAGCTTAGCCGGTCGGAAACGGAGGGGATCCGGCGCTGCGCGTCGGCGAAGGGCGTGAGGCGGAGGAGGAAGGGCCGGCGAGAGTGGCGAAGCTCCTCCGTTTCCGCCGGCCGACCGGGTCAGACGTGGGCGGGCAGCCGGTCCAGAGCCGCGCGGTACGCCTCGATGGAGCGGGCCTCACCGGGCGCGGTGATGAAGGAGGAGCGGATGATGCCGCGCTCGTCGATGAGGAACGTGGCCCGGTTGGCGAACCCCTTCTCGGAAAGGAACACGCCGTACTCCTTCGCGATCTCGCCGTGCGGCCAGAAATCGGCCAGCAAGGAGAACGTGTAGCCCTCCTGCTCCGCCCAGGCGCGCAGCGAGTACTTGGAGTCGACGGAGATCCCCAGCAGTTCCACGCGGTGGTCCTCGAACAGGGCCAGGTTGTCCCGCAGCGCACACAGCTCGCCGGTGCAGGTGCCCGAGAAGGCGAGCGGGAAGAAGACCAGCGCGACCGCTTTGCGGCCGCGGAAGTCGCTCAGTCGCACGGTCTCGCCGTACTGGTTGAGCAGCTCGAAGTCGGGAGCCTGAGTGTCGTTCTCGAGGGCCATGGTTCGTCCTTTCACGCCGGCGCGGCGTGGCTCGACGCAGGCACGAGCACACAGCTTAGACCCGCGCCGCCGGCATGCCAAGCGACGTCAACACCGGCCCTGGAGTGCGGCTAGGCTGGACGATGGTGCCCGCGCTTGTCGAGACCCGACAGCGCTCCGGCCAGTCCACGATCCATCCGACACAAGAAAGAGGTCGAGGGTGACTGTAAACGACCAGGACCCGTACTCGATGAATAACATCGATTCGGACCCGGAGGAGACCGCCGAATGGCGGGATTCCCTCGACCAACTGGTTGCGGCCCATGGCCATGAGCGTGCTCGCGAGATCATGCTCAGCCTGCTCAAGCGCTCCAAAGAACTGCACGTCGGCGTCCCGATGGTCCCGACGACGGACTACATCAACACGATCTCCCCGGAGAACGAGCCCGACTTCCCGGGCGATGAGGAGATCGAGCGCCGCTACCGCGCCTGGATCCGGTGGAACGCCGCCGTCATGGTGCACCGTTCCCAGCGTCCCGGCATCGCCGTCGGCGGCCACCTCTCCAGCTACGCCTCCAGCGCGACGCTGTTCGAGGTCGGCTTCAACCACTTCTTCCGCGGCCAGGACCACCCGGGCGGCGGCGACCAGATCTTCTTCCAGGGCCACGCCTCCCCCGGCGTCTACGCCCGCGCCTTCCTCGAGGGCCGCCTGAGCGCGGACCAGCTCGACGGCTTCCGGCAGGAGAAGTCGCACGCCGGAGGCGGGCTCTCCAGCTACCCGCACCCGCGGCTCATGCCGGAGTTCTGGCAGTTCCCGACCGTGTCGATGGGCCTCGGCCCGATCAACGCCATCTACCAGGCGCAGCTCAACAAGTACGTCACCAACCGCGGCATCAAGGACGCCTCCGACCAGCACGTCTGGGCGTTCCTCGGCGACGGCGAGATGGATGAGGTCGAGTCGCGCGGTCAACTGCAGGTGGCGGCCAACGAGAAACTCGACAACCTCACCTTCGTCATCAACGCGAATCTCCAGCGCCTCGACGGCCCGGTGCGCGGTAACGGCAAGATCATCCAGGAGCTCGAGAGCTTCTTCCGTGGAGCCGGCTGGAACGTCATCAAGGTGATCTGGGGCCGGGAGTGGGACGACCTGCTCGCCCGCGACACCGAGGGCGCCCTGGTGAACGTCATGAACCAGACGCCGGACGGCGACTACCAGACCTACAAGACCGAGAGCGGCGCCTACGTCCGCGAGAACTTCTTCGGACGCGACCCGCGTGCCCTGGAGCTCGTGAAGGACTTCACCGACGACCAGGTCTGGAACCTCAAGCGCGGCGGCCACGACTATCGCAAGGTGTACGCAGCCTTCAAGGCCGCCGTCGAGCACACCGGCCAGCCGACCGTCATCATCGCCAAGACCATCAAGGGCTACGGTCTCGGGCCGTCGTTCGAGGGCCGCAACGCGACCCACCAGATGAAGAAGATGACGCTGGACAACCTCAAGGCGTTCCGCGACGCCATGCGCATCCCGGTCTCGGATGCGACGCTCGAGGAGAACCCGTACCTCCCGCCGTACTACAACCCGGGCGCCGAGGACGAGACGATCCGCTACCTGCACGAGCGCCGCCGCGACCTCGGCGGCTACGTGCCCGAGCGCCGCACCAAGTACACCGAGCTCAACCTCCCGGACGACTCGGCGTACGCGATCTCGAAGAAGGGCTCGGGTACGCAGGAGGTCGCCACCACCATGGCGTTCGTCCGCCTGCTGAAGGACCTGCTGCGCTCGAAGGACTTCGGGCACCGCATCGTCCCGATCATCCCGGACGAGGCCCGCACCTTCGGCATGGATGCGTTCTTCCCGAACGCGAAGATCTACAACCCGAACGGCCAGCACTACACCTCGGTCGACCGCGAGCTGCTCCTGGCCTACAAGGAGAGCCCGCAGGGGCAGATCATCCACGTGGGCATCAACGAGGCGGGCGCGGTCGCCGCGTTCACCAACGTGGGCACCTCGTACTCGACGCAGGGCGAGCCGCTCATCCCGGTCTACGTCTTCTACTCGATGTTCGGCTTCCAGCGCACGGGCGACGCCCTGTGGGCCGCGGGCGACCAGATGGCGCGCGGCTTCCTCATCGGCGCCACGGCCGGACGCACGACACTGACCGGTGAGGGCCTCCAGCACGCGGACGGCCACTCGCCGCTCCTCGCGTCGACCAACCCGGCGGTCGTCTCGTACGACCCCGCGTACGGCTACGAGATCGGGCACATCGTCCGCGCAGGCCTCGACCGGATGTACGGCGGCACGCATCCCGACCCGAACGTCATGTACTACCTCACGGTGTACAACGAGCCGATGGTCCAGCCCGCCGAGCCCGAGCAGGTGGATGTGGACGGCATCGTCCACGGCATCCACCGGGTGAGCACCTCGGACGTGGCCGGCCCGAAGGCCCAGCTGCTCGCATCCGGCGTCGCCGTTCCGTGGGCGCTCGAGGCGCAGCACCTGCTCGCACAGGACTGGGGCGTGTCCGCCGATGTCTGGAGCGTCACCTCGTGGGGCGAGCTGCGTCGCGACGGGCTGAAGGCTCAGGAGCACAACTTCCTCTACCCGCAGCAGGAGAAGCAGGTCCCGTACCTGACGCGCAAGCTGCAGGAGGCGGACGGGCCGTTCGTCGCCGTCACCGACTACGAGCACGCCGTCCCGGACCAGATCCGGCAGTTCGTCCCGGGTGAGTACGCCACGCTCGGCGCCGACGGCTTCGGCTTCTCGGACACCCGCCCGGCGGCGCGCCGGTTCTTCAAGATCGACGGCCCGTCGCTCGTCGTCCGCACCCTCGAGCTGCTCGCAGACCGGGGTCAGGTGGACCCGAACGCACCGGCCTGGGCGATCGAGAAGTACCTGCTGCACGATGTCAATGCCGGGACCACGGGCAGCGCGGGCGGCGAGTCCTAACGCCCGCCGTGCCCGCCCGACCGGTGGAGAGGACGAAGCCCGAGACGCTCGCGTGGCTGCGCAAGATCTCGGGTGAGCTGGCGACGACCACGCTCAAGAGGCTCGAAGACACCCTTCCGTGGTACCGCGACATGCCACCAGGCCGGCGCAGCGCCGTCGGCCTGGTGGCGCAGGCGGGCATCTCGTCGTTCATCTCGTGGTACGACGACCCCCGCTCGACGCCCTGGATCGCCGCCGACGTGTTCGGCGCCGCCCCGCGTGAACTGCTGCGCAGCGTCAGCCTGCAGCAGACCCTCCAGCTCATCAAGATCACCGTCGAGGTCGTCGAGGAGCGCGTGAAGTCCGCGGGCGGGGAGGACCTCCGTGAGGCGATCCTCCTCTATTCGCGCGAGATCGCCTTCGCAGCAGCGGACGTCTACGCCCGCGCCGCCGAGGCCAGAGGCCTCTGGGACGCGCGGCTGGAGGCGCTGGTCGTCGACAGCATCCTCACCGGCGAGTACGACGACGAGCTGCCCAGCCGCATCGCCGCGCTCGGCTGGCACGGCCACGGTGAGGTGAGCGTCCTCGTCGGAACCGCTCCGAAGATGCTCGACGTCGACCAGTTGCGCCGCATCGCGCGGCACATGTCGGCCGATGTGCTGATCGGCGTGCAGGGCAGCCGTCTGGTCCTGGTGATCGGCCGCGCCTGGCCCAGCACCAGCGCGCCGGAGGATGCGATCGGCACAGCGCCGCTCGTCCCGTTCCTCGAGATCGCGCAACAGCTGGAACCCGGCTTCGGCCCCGGCCATCTGGTGCTCGGCCACGAGGTGCCGAGCCTGGTGGATGCGTCCAAGAGCGCGAAGGCCGCCCTCGCCGGGTTCGCGGTGGCGAAGGCGTGGCGCAACTGCCCACGCCCGGTGCACGCCGACGATCTGCTGCCCGAGCGCGCGCTCGCGGGCGACGGCCTCGCGCGGGCCACCCTGATCAGCCGCATCTACCGCCCGCTGCAGGCCTACTCCGCCGAGCTGCTCACCACGCTGTGGTGCTACCTCGACAACGGCCGATCGCTGGAGGCCACCGCGCGCGAGCTGTTCGTGCATCCCAACACCGTCCGGTACCGCTTGAAACGCGTCTCCGAGGTGATCGGCTGGGATGCGACCGGCGCGCGCGAAGCGCTCATCCTGCAGGCGGCCCTCATCGTCGGCTCCATCAACGAGCCCGATTCGCAACGCCGCGGCGGCTGAGTTGTAGACAACCGCACAGCATTATGGAAATACTTCGTACCGAACCGACACATCCGCGTTGCGGAAGATTGGCAGACTGGAAACCGTGATCGTCATCGTGTGCCCGGGCCAGGGATCCCAGACCCCCGGCTTCCTCGGCCCCTGGCTCTCCGAGTCCTCGTTCCGCGATCAGCTCAGCGACATCTCGGAGGCGGTCGGCATCGACCTGGTCGCCCACGGCACGGTGAGCGACGCCGACACCATCCGGGACACGGCAGTGGCCCAGCCGCTCATCGTCTCCGCGGGCCTGCTGACACTGACGGCGCTGCTCGCGGACGGGCGGCGCGACCGGATCGGCGGCATCGCCGGCCACTCGGTCGGCGAACTCACCGCCGCCGCCGGTGCGGGAGTCCTCAGCGCGACGGACGCCGTCGCCTTCGTGCGCGAGCGCGGCACGGCCATGGCACGCGCGGCCGCCGAGGCGCAGACCGGCATGAGCGCCGTGATCGGCGCCGACGAGACCGAGCTGCTCGCCCGCCTCGACGAGCTCGGCCTCTCCCCCGCCAACTACAACGGCGCCGGGCAGATCGTGGTCG
>Ga0209677_101221_pt1 | contig 11676 bp, 12 predicted proteins | sample AraplaCvi_mCL_r2_2_FD_184285 | JGI IMG/M metagenome (GOLD analysis project Ga0209677, IMG submission 184285) | Arabidopsis root microbial communities from North Carolina, USA - plate scrape CL_Cvi_mCL_r2 (SPAdes) (version 2) | ecosystem: Host-associated > Plants > Roots > Endosphere | place: USA... | reverse complement strand
CGACGATGCCCCGCCCCTGCGCAACACGCGCGCCGCCCGGGCGGCGCGCGCGACGGCCGCCGCGCCCGCGCCCGAGCTGACACCGGCGCAGAAGGCCGCCCAGAAGCGCGAGCGCCGCGCCGCCGTGAACGCCGCCCACGAGATCCGCATCATCGGCGGGCAGTGGCGCCGTCGCATGCTGCCGGTGCCCGACCTGCCGGGCCTGCGTCCCACGCCCGATCGCGTGCGCGAGACGCTGTTCAACTGGCTCGGCCAGGATCTGACCGGCTGGACGGTGCTGGACGCCTTCGCCGGCACCGGCGCGCTCGGCTTCGAGGCCGCGTCGCGCGGCGCGACCACGGTCCAGATGCTCGAGCGCGAGACCAGGCTGATCGCCGGGCTGGCGGCCAGCAAGACCAAGCTGGAGGCCGCAGCCGTCAACATCACCCAGGCCGACGCGCTCGCGTGGATGAAGCGTGCCCCGGCGCAGTTCGACCTCGTGCTGCTCGATCCGCCGTTCGACGCCAACCTGTTCGAGGCGGCACTGCAGGCCTCGCTCAACTGCGTCGTGCCGCAGGGCTGGATCTACCTGGAGTCGCCGGCGCCGTTCGACGCCGCGTCGCTGGCCGAGCGCGGCCTGGAGCTCTACCGACACGTGCGCGCAGGCGCCGTCCACGCCCACCTGATCCGCAGGAACGCGTGAGGTCCGGGGCGCCGCGGATGCCGCGACATCGCGTGACCCTGCGGCACCTCGACTGTGGAATGATCCGAGAACGAGACAACGCGGCGCCGCCCGCGCCCAGCCAAGGCCCTTCATGTCGCAAGCTCCCCTGACCGCCGTCTACCCCGGAACCTTCGACCCGATGACCCTCGGGCACCAGGACCTGATGCGCCGGGCCAGCACGCTGTTCCCGCGGCTGATCCTGGCGGTCGCCGCCGGGCACCACAAGCGCACGATGTTCTCGGTCGAGGAGCGCCTGGAGCTGGCCAAGGAACTGGCCGTGCCCTACAAGAACGTCGAGGTGGTCGCCTTCCGCGGCCTGCTGCGCGATTTCGTGGTCGCCAACGGCGGCAAGGTGGTGGTGCGCGGCCTGCGCGCGGTGAGCGACTTCGAGTACGAGTTCCAGATGGCCGGCATGAACCGCCAGCTGATGCCCGACGTCGAGACGCTGTTCCTCACGCCGTCCGACCAGTACCAGTTCGTGAGCGGCACCTTCGTGCGCGAGATTGCCGTCCTCGGCGGTGATGTCTCCAAGTTCGTGGCACCCTTGGTGCTGTCGAAGCTCAAGGACAAGATCTCGCAGCCGCGGGAAGAGTGAGCCGCCATGGCCCTGATGATCACGGACGAGTGCATCAACTGCGACGTCTGCGAACCCGAATGCCCCAACGAGGCCATCTCCATGGGCGAGGACTACTACGTCATCGCGCCGGACAAGTGCACCGAGTGCGTGGGCCATTTCGACACCCCGCAGTGCGTGCAGGTGTGTCCGGTCGAGTGCATCCCGATCAATCCGGAGCACGTCGAGAGCAAGGACGAGCTGATGACCAAGTACCGCAGACTGCTCGGCCTGGACGGCCCGGCCACTTCAGGGACGTGATGATCGGCCGATATCTGGACATGGTTTCCCTGCGCACCGTCAACGTCTTTCTCGTCCTGTCCTTCGCCATCGCCTTTGCCCTCGGGCACCTGCATGTCGCGACGCAGGCCCTCGGGCTCAGCGTGCTCGTCTGCGGCGCCGAGTGGATGCGTCGACGCTCGATGCCGGTCGTGGCGGAAGGCCGCTATCCGCTCACCCATGCGAGCGGCGCCTGGGCCATCGTCTCCGGATCGGGCCTGCTGGCTCTGGGCATCAGCGTGCTGGTGTTTTCCGAGCCGACCGCCTGCATGCTGGGCTGGGACAACGGCGCGCTCTGCAGCCTCTGAGGCCTCGCGGCCGTCGGAGCCTGCGACTAGTTCCCGGACTTGCCGCTTCCCGGCACCACCACGACCCGCTGCATGTGCGGCGCGAACGGATCCTTGGCCGCGGGAGGACAAGGCTTGCCGCGCCCCTTGACCTTCGTCGCCACGCATCCGCCGACGGCCGACGCCCCGCGCGCGGGACGCGACGCCGCCGCCTCGCGCTGCAGCCGTCCCGCCTCGTACCATGCGGCCAGGCGCTGGTCGCGGGCCGCGACGTCCTGCGACTGCCGCCGCTGCGCGTCGCTGCGCGCGTCCGCCACGTCCAGCGGCGCCGAGTCGCCACCGGCGCACGGATGCGACGAGTAGGCGCTGCCGCAGCGGTAGACCGTCGTGTCTGGCGGCAGCACGTCGGGCACCGTCGCACGGGACGGCGCGAGGATCTGCGCCGTGGTGGGCGCCGACGCCGGCTTGGCGGGCCGGGACTTGTGCCCGGCGTGCGCCTGGCAGGCGCCCAGGCCGGCAAGGCACGCGAGCGCCAGCGGCACCGCACGCCTTCGCGCGGGCTGGTGCGACGGGGCGTGGCGCGCGCGCGGTGCGTTGGCGCCGACGCGATTGGAAGAGAGGGGAATCGAGGTGGAAACGAAGGTCACTCTGCGGGCTCCTGCGGGCCGGCCGAAGCCGGCCCCGCAGGGTTCGCAGGGTTGGACGGCGACGGCGTGGCCGCCGGCACCTTGTTCATCAGCGACGACAGCAGCGGGTTGAGCTGCGGCGGTCGCGGCGGCTTGGGGCGCGGCGGCTTGGCGTGGATCTTCATCATCGCCTTGTCCATCTCGCCCGCCAGCAGCAACTCCAGCGCTTTCAGGCTGTCGTCGACATTCTTCTCGATAAGCTCGCGTTCCGCGCTGGGCGGCTTGCGCAGCACGTAGGCCGCGACCTCGTTGCGGTCGCCCGGGTGGCCGATGCCCAGCCGCAGGCGCCAGAAGTCGCCGGTCCCCAGCTGGGCCTGGATGTCCTTGAGCCCGTTGTGGCCGCCGTTGCCGCCGCCCTTCTTGAGCTTCATCTCGCCGGGGCGGATGTCCAGCTCGTCGTGCACCACCAGGATCTCCTCGGGGGCGATCTTGAAGAAGCGTGCGAGCGGTGCGACCGCCTTGCCCGACAGGTTCATGTACGTGAGCGGCTGCTGCAGCCACACCGGGCCCTCGGGCCGGTTCACGCGGGCGACGAAGCCGTGGTACTTGGGGTCGTGGACGAGCGAGCCCTTGAGCTGGCGCACGGCCTGGTCCACCCACCAGAAGCCGGCGTTGTGGCGCGTGTCCTCGTATTCCGCCCCGGGGTTGCCGAGGCCGACGATCAATCGAATCATGGCCGGATTATCGACGGCCGAAGCGCCCCCGACCCAGCGTCCTCAGAACAACTCGAGCTCCCCCGATTCGAACAAGTCCTCCACCGAGGTCTTGTTCTCCTTGAAGTCGTCCGGCGACCACGCGAGGTTGAAGATGAAGCGCTGGTGCACCTGGGTCGGCGGGGCGTCGGGCCGCGCGGGGTCGGTGAGCGTGTAGCGGAAGCACAGCTGCGGATCCTGCGAGCCGAACGAGATGTACTTGTGGCGATGGTTGATCACGATCGGGATCTGCGTCAGGTGCGCGGCGCCATCGTTGTAGTTGATGTAGCGGTTCTTGAACGCGCCCCAGATCAGGTTGGTCGCCTCACCCAGGGTGTTGTTGAGCTCGCGGAACGTCGCCGACGGGTCGTCGTCCTCCAGGCCGACGGCCGCCCGCATCGCGTCCTCCTCGGTCTGCAGCATCATGTAGCCGCGGCACCAGCTGCTCTCCAGCGGGATCAGCGTGAACACCTCGCCGTAGATGATGCGGTCGCGCACCACGTGCGGGGCCTCGCTGAGCACCAGCTTGTCGCGGAACAGCGCCTGCAGCGCGCTCACCGAGATCTCGCGGATGCCGCGCACCAGCGCGTTCGGATAAACCAGGCAGAAGATCGATTCCTCGATCACCGGCGCGAGCTCGTCGATGGTGTCGGTGGTGTAGGCGGCGCGCACGGCGTTGCGGTCGCGCTCGGCCAGCGCCGCCTTGTCGCGCTGGCGCAGGAAGATCGGCAGCTCGGGACGCAGCTGGTGGATGGCGTGCGCGAGCGCCAGCCCCGGCGCCTCGGCCACGCCGTGCTCCTCGGACAGGAAGATGCCGCCCAGGTCGACGTTGGACTTCAGCACCGCCAGCACGGTGTCGGCCTGCGCGCGCAGGCCCACCAGGTCGTGCCCGTCGCAGAACGCCTTCAGGCGCTCGATCGCGGCGGGATCGTGTTCGAGGATCAGGACCTTGCTGACCAGCCGGGCGGCGTCTTCCATCGCGAACTCCAGAATGCGTTGGCGTGTCCGCGGGGGCGAACCGTCTTTCGGTATCGACCCGCCCGGCGCGATCTTTACCCGGCGCTGCGCCCGTCAGGCGCCGATCGCGACATCGTCCGTCCATGTCAGCGCCGCGATCTTCCAGTCGCGCGCCGTGCGCACGAACTGCAGCGACTTGGTGCCGCCGCCGCTGAACGGCACGCCGTCGAGCACGCCGCGCTTGACGTAGCGCAGCCAGCGGTGCGCGATGGCGCCGCGCAGCTCCGTGCGCGACTCCGTCTCGTGCTCCTCGAAGTCGACAAGCCGGCCGCGCACCAGCAGCTCGGCGCGCGGCGCGATGAAGCCGTGCAGGCCAGTGCTGGTGACGGTGCCCAGCGAGTCGGCCACGCGCACCACGGCGTCGTGCATGAACCAGTGCGGCATCGCGGGCAGCGTGGGAATGCGGCCGTCGCGGTTCGTGAAGGCGTCGAGGAAGCGGTACGTGAGCCCGTCGAGCTGGATGCGGTCGTCGCCCAGGTCCTTGCGGTCGGACTTGAACATCCACGTCTCGCGCTCCTCGCCCACCAGCTGCGTGACGCCCGCGTCCTTCAGGCCGCAGTGCCGCAGCACGGCAGCCGACGCCGTGTTGGCGGGGCTGGTGATGCCCCAGACCTCGGCCATGCCCAGCACGTCGAAGGCATAGCGCACGCAAGCGGCGGCGGCCTCGGACGCGTAGCCCTGGCCGCGGAACTCGGGCATCAACGCGTAGCCGACGTCGGCTTCCAGCAGCGTGTCGCGCTTGATCAGGCCGCACATGCCCATCACCCGTCCGTCCGACTTGCGCTCCACGGCCCAGAAGCCGAAACCCAGCCGTCCGTACGTGGCCGTGTGGCGCGTGGCGATCCAGGTGCGCGCCTGGCGCCGCGTGCGCACGTTGCGCTCGCCGATGTTGGCCAGCCAGCCGCGGTCGTTCAGGAGCGCGCGCAAAAAGTCGGCGTCGGTGTCGGTGGGGTGGAACCAGCGCAGTCGCAGGCGTTCCGTCTCGAGGATCAGCATGTTTTCAGCTTCTCAGGGTTGCAGCAGCGCGGTGCGCGCGCCGGCGATCAGCGCCTGGCCGATCTGTTCCATCAACCCGGAGCGCGCGATGGGCGCGCCGAGCTCGGCGGGCGCGTCGACGCCCGAGCCCAGCTTCCACTGGTGCCAGTACAGCGCGACGTCGATCGTCACCTCGGGCCGGATGGCCACCAGCGCGCCCGCGTCCAGGTGCGCGCGCGCCAGCAGCTCGGGGATCACGGCCACGCCCCAGCCCATGACCGCGGCGCGCGCGCCGGCCTCGCTGGACGGCACGAAGCGCTCCTTGAGCCGCGGGTCGCGCACGCCCATCGCGCGGGCGACCCACTGCGCCTGCATGTCGTCCTTGCGGTTGAACACGATGAAGGGCAGGCGGGCGAAGTTGGCCTCGTTCAGGCCGGTGGGCATGGCCTGCGCGATGAAGTCGGGGCTCGCGACCGCGATGTAGCGCATGTGGCCCAGCGGCTGGCACGTGCAGCCGCGCAGCGCCATGCTCACCGTCGACACGCAGCCCAGCACCTCGCCCTCGCGCAGCCGGTCGTGCGTGAAGTCCTGGTCGTCGACGATCAGCTCCAGCCCGTAGCCCTCGCGCTGGCCGGCATGCACCAGCGCGTCGAGCGAGGGGAGCACCCAGGTGGCGAGGCTGTCGGCGTTGATGGCGATGGGCAGCCGCTCCTCGCGCATCTGCGTGGCGCCCAGCTCGCGCGCGGCGTCGGCGCGCAAGGCCTGCAGCTGGCGGGCGTAGCGCAGCAGCACCTTGCCCGGCTCGGTCATGCGCAGCGGGCGCGAGCGCACCACCAGCAGCTGGCCCACCTGCGTCTCGAGGGCGCGCAGCCGCTGCGAGACCGCCGACTGCGTGATCGACAGCAGCTGCGCCGCGCGCTCGAAGCTGCCGGCCTCGGCCAGGGCGGCCAGCGATTCGAGCGCGGCAGGGTCGAGCAGGTTCATAAGTAACGCTACTGTAATCGGACGTTTTGCGATGCGGCTTCACAGTTTCCCGAGGGGCGCCTACGCTGGACCGTTCCCCTTTCCAACGACGGAGACAACATGCAGATCGGCGTTCCGAAGGAAATCAAGAACCACGAGTACCGTGTCGGCCTGACGCCCGCCAGCGTGCGCGAGTTCGTCGCGCACGGCCACGCGGTGATGGTGCAGGCCGGCGCGGGCGCGGCCATCGGGCTGGACGACGCGCAGTACCGCGCGGCGGGGGCCACGCTGGTCGACAGCGCGCAGGACGTGTTCGCCAAGGCCGACATGATCGTCAAGGTCAAGGAGCCGCAGCCCCAGGAGTGCGCGATTCTGCGTCCTAACCAGCTGCTCTACACCTACCTGCACCTGGCGCCCGATCCGGCGCAGACGGCGGCGCTGGTGAAGTCGGGCGCGGTGTGCGTCGCCTACGAGACCATCACCGGTCCCAACGGCGGCCTGCCGCTGCTGGCCCCGATGAGCGAGGTCGCGGGGCGCATGTCGATCCAGGCCGGCGCGGCCCATCTCGAGAAGAGCAAGGGCGGCATGGGCGTGCTGCTGGGCGGCGTGCCCGGCGTGGCGCCGGGCCACGTGGCCATCCTCGGCGCGGGCGTCGTCGGCACGCACGCGCTGCAGTGCGCCGTGGGCGCGGGTGCGCGCGTGACCGTGCTGGACAAGAACGTCGACCGCCTGCGCCAGCTCGACCTCGCGTTCGGCAACCGGATCACGACGCTGTACTCGAACGCGCAGTCGGTGGAGGAATCGGTGCTGGCGGCCGACCTGGTGATCGGCGGCGTGCTGATCCCGGGCGCGGCCGCGCCCAAGCTGGTCACGCGCGACATGATCGCGCGCATGAAGAAGGGCGCCGTCGTCGTCGACGTGGCCATCGACCAGGGCGGCTGCTTCGAGACGTCCCACGCCACCACGCACGCCGAGCCCACCTACGTCGTCGACGGCGTGGTGCACTACTGCGTGGCCAACATGCCCGGCGCGGTGGCGCGCACCTCCACGTTCGCGCTCAACAACGCCACGATCGCGCACGGCCTCGCGCTGGCCGACAAGGGCTGGCAGGCGGCCATGCGCGCCAACCCGCACCTGAAGGCCGGGCTCAACGTGGCGCAGGGCAAGGTCACGTTCGAGGCGGTCGCCCAGGCGCTGGGCCACGACTACACGCCGGCCGACGCGTTGCTCGACTGAGGCGGGCGAGCGGGTTGCCCGGCAACACGGCGGCCACGTGGCGGCCGCCCGTTAAAATTGCCGGCTATGTCCCGTTTCGCCGTCCTGCCTCAATACGTCTACCCCAAGCGCCTGCTCACGAACTTCGCGGGCTGGGTCGCTGGCAGGGAGCGCGGGCGCATCACCACGCGCCTGATCCGCAATTTCATCCGCGACTACTCGGTCGACATGGACGAGGCGCTCGTGTCCGACCCGGCCGCCTACAAGACCTTCAACGAATTCTTCACGCGGGCACTCAAGCCCGGCGCGCGCACGATCGCCGCGTCCGACCTCGTCTGCCCGGTGGATGGCGCCATCAGCCAGTTCGGCCGCATCAACAAGCACGCGATCTTCCAGGCCAAGGGCCACGAATACACGACGCAGGCGCTGCTGGGCGGCGACGCCTCGCTCGCCGAGCCGTTCCTGGACGGCAGCTTCGCCACGATCTACCTGAGCCCCAAGGACTACCACCGCATCCACATGCCGTGCGATGGCCGGCTGCTGCGGATGATCCACGTGCCCGGCGCGCTGTTCTCGGTGAACCCGGTCACGGCGCAGGGCGTGCCGGGGCTGTGGGCGCGCAACGAACGCGTGGTCTGCCTCTTCGAAGGCCCGCGCGGGCCGTTCTCGCTGGTGCTGGTGGGGGCCACCATCGTGGGCAGCATGCAGACGGTGTGGCACGGCGTGGTCAACACCAGGCGGCCCGGCAAGATCCGCGAGTGGCGCTACGACGACCGCAACATCGAGCTGAAGAAGGGCGTCGAAATGGGCCGTTTCCTGCTCGGGTCGACGGTCATCATGACGTTCCCCAAGTCGCAGGCGCTGTCGTTCAATGCGGCCTGGGCGCCGGCCAAGGGCGTGCGCCTCGGCGAAGAGATGGCCAGCTACGGCGCGTGAGCGTCAAGCCTCGCGCGGCGTGCGCGTGAGGCCGGCGCGCGCGAAGCCCAGCAGCTCGCGCGCCACGAAAAAACACAGCAGCACCGCCGTCACGGCCACCACGTAGAGCGTGCTGCCGGGCAGCTGGTGCGCGCGGATCGTGCCGTCAAGGGGGCCGAAGAAGAACGCATCCGGCCCGCTCCACAGCCCGACATGCTCGGGATCGAAAGCGTGCCAGACGGCCGTGGCGCCGATGGCCAGGCCGATGAACGCGATGAGGGCCGCGGCGAGCAACTGGCCCGTCGACTTCAGGGTGGACATGGTGATTCCTTGTGTCGTCGGTGTCAGAAGAACAATGCCGTGAACGCGCGTCGCAGCCACGAGCGCGTGTCGGGCGTGAAGTAGCGGACGTTCGCGCGCTCCCGCGCCGCCCAGGTGTCCGCGGCCGTGCGCGTGCCGTCGCTGCGCCGCATCGGCAGGCCGCCGCCGCAGACGCTGGGGTAGACCTTGTTGTCGACGACGGCGGTCGGGCCTGCGATGACGATCGCCGTGTGGCCGGCGTTGCCCTCGCCGGCGAGCGCGGCGATGGCCAGCACGCCGCGTTCGGCCAGCGCGCCGGCCTGCGCGCCGTTGACCTCGCGCCAGCGGGCGCGCAGGGTCGCCACCTGCGCATTGGCGGACTGGCCGTCCAGCTCGCGATGGCCGAAGTGATGCGCGACCTCGGCCGTGGACTGGTGGCCGGCGTCCGGATGCAGCGTGTAGGCGCGCAGGGCGACGTCGCGCAGCACCTGGCCCTTGGCACTCACCGTCACGGGGCGGCGACCGGCGCGTGCGCGGCGGTCCCGGTCGGCATCGACGTCATCGTCGTCGTTGTCGTCCCAGCCGGTGCCTGGCGCCACGGCGCGCGAGGGCATCATCGTGTGCGTCGTGTGCGTCGGCTGCAGGGCGGGCGGTGGGGCGTCCCAGCCGTCGCCCGACGCTCCCGGGCGTGCGTCGTCGCGCATCGAGGCCGCGGCCATCGCGATGGCGGTCTCCGCGGCGCTGCCGGCGTCCGGCGTGTCGGGAGCGGCGAAGGCTGCCGCGGTGTCGGGCGCGGTGTCGTCGAAGCTGGCGTCGGAGTCGTAGGACATGAAGGCCTTGCGGAGTCGGTCACGCAGTGTCGGCAGGGGAGGCCGGGTCGGTCAAGCCCATGGCCTGCAGGTAGCCGGCCGTCATGCGCTCCACGCAGAAGCGCTCGATGGCGCGGCGACGGCCGCGCGCGCCGCAGGCATCGAGCAGGGCCGGGTCGTCGAGCACGGCAACGAGCCTGGCGGCCAGCGCCTCGGCGTCGCCGCGCGGCGTGAGCCAGCCGGTCTCGCCGTCCACGACCTGCTCGGCGATGCCGCCCCAGCGCGTCGCCAGCACGGCCAGCCCCGCGGCCATCGCCTCCAGCGACGCGTTGGGGCAGCCCGCAGGCTCCGACACCATCGCGAACAGCGCGATGCGCTCGAACAGCGCCGCCGGCTCGACATGGCCCAGCCAACGGATGCGCAGGTGCTCCGTGGCGCGCCGCAGCTCCGCGGCATAGTCCTCGTGGCCCTTGTCGGGCGCGCCGCCGACGAGCAGCTCGAGCTCGGGCCGGCGCATGTTCGCGAGCTCGAACGCGGCGATCAGTTGCTCGAGTTTCTTGTCCGGATTGATGCGCGCGAGCGTGCCGACGACGGCGCCGCGGGTGCCCGGTGACGGCTGCCCGCGCTCCGGGATCGGCAGGCCATTGGGCACGACGCTCACCGGCCGTCCGAGCGCGCGCTCGGCGCGTTCGCGCTCGTCGCCATACTTGACCATGGCGCCGGCCAGCAGCGCGCCGTAGTCGCGCATGCCCAGGTAGGGCAGATCGCGCGGCGGCCTCGCGAACCATCTGTCGAACTCGGCGAAATACATCTCGCCGGGGCTGGTGTCGAACACGGGCACGCCGGGCAGCCGATCGGCGACACGGATCTTGACCTCGACATTGGCGTTCCAGAAGAGCACCGCCCCTGGCCCGAAAGCGCGCACGTGCGCGACGACGGCGTCGGCCAGCGTGCGCGCGTCGACGCGCTGCGCCGGCGTGGGCGCGAACAGCGGCACGCCCGCGTCGACCAGCACCTGGCTGCCCGGCGACAACGCGCCGCGCGTCTCGAACAGCACCGCCACGCCGCAGCGCCGGCCCTGCGCGTGCAGCGCCAGCGCGAAACGGCGCGCGCTCGTCTGCGCGCCGCCGACCTGGCCGTTGTTGGAGATCACCAGCACGCCGTCGCGCGTGGCGTGCCGGCCGGCGACGGTAGCGCGGTACAACGCCGCGTGGCGCTCGGCCATGCGGCGCGCGGTCATCGCGTCGACGCGCGCGCCGCGTGCGGATCGCGATGCAGCGACGATGGCGCTTGCAAACGTCGATGCGTCGACGTCCGGCGGCAGCGCGGTGAACGCGTCGGACAGGCGCTGCAGTTCCTCGTGGCCGCCGGCGGCCGTGGCGACGACCGGCAGGCCCGCGGCCAGGGCCTCCAGTTGCGCGAGGCTCAGGCCCTCGTGCGCGCTGGTGCTGACGAACACGTCGGCCGCCGCGAGCCAGCGCGCGACGTCGCCGCGCGCGCCGACGAAATGCAGGCGCGGATGGGCGGCGGGGGGCAACGAGTCGCGCGTCTCGGGCAGCCGAGCGTCGGGCCGCGCGCCGACCTGGATGCACGCGGCGCCGGGGCTGATGCGGTCGAGCGCGACCAGCAGCGGGGCCAGCAGGTGCAGGCGCTTTTGCGGGCGGTCGTTGGCCACCGACACGATCACCAGCGCGTCGTCGGCGATGTCCAGCTCGCGCCGCACGCTCGCGCGGGCGCCGGACGCGGGTGCCTGCGCGGGGGCGATGCCGTTCCAGGCCGTGCGCGCCGGCACGCCGCCGCCGGCGGCGGCGCGCCAGTCGTGCGTCACCGCGATCGAGCAACCGAGCACGAGCTCGACGTCGTCGCGCTCCAGGCCCTCCAGGTTCGCGGGCCAGCCGGCGCGCGCGTTGTGCAGGGTCGTGACGACGGCGTGGCCGCGCGCGCCCAGGCCGCGCAGCACGCGGCCGTCGATCAGGTGCGCGTGCACGACGTCCGCGCCCCAGCGGCGCATGGCGCCGTCCGCGCGGTCGACGAGGTCGCCGCGTCCCGTGTCCGACTCATGCAGGTGCACGGTGCCGGCGGGCGCGGCGAGGGTGTCGCGCTTGGGCGGGAACGCCGTGAACACGCGCGTGGCCACGCCTTGCGCGGGCAGGTGCGCGGCCAGGTCCAGCGTCACGCGCTCGGCCCCGCCGCGATGCAGCGTGCCGATCAGGAGCGCCACG
>Ga0209677_101220_pt1 | contig 11680 bp, 13 predicted proteins | sample AraplaCvi_mCL_r2_2_FD_184285 | JGI IMG/M metagenome (GOLD analysis project Ga0209677, IMG submission 184285) | Arabidopsis root microbial communities from North Carolina, USA - plate scrape CL_Cvi_mCL_r2 (SPAdes) (version 2) | ecosystem: Host-associated > Plants > Roots > Endosphere | place: USA... | reverse complement strand
TGGTGATCTGGGCGCGCGATGCGATCGACGACGTCGAGAACGGCGTCAAGAAAGAATTGTCCGCAGCGTACCGCTACCGCGCTGACATGACGCCCGGCACCTATGAGGGCGAAGCCCATGACGGCGTCATGCGGGACATCGTCGGAAACCACGTAGCGACCGTCCGCGAGGGCCGCGCCGGCAGCGATGTCGTCGTCGGTGATGCGGCTATCCCAAAACTCGAGGAGTTGTTTCTAATGTCGAAGAAAGACCTGCTGACCCGTAAGGGGGCCGTCGCCATGGGCGCGCTGATGATCGCGTTGCGCCCCAAGCTGGCGATGGACGCGAAGATCGATCTGGCCCCGCTGTTCAAGGGCGTCACGTCCAAGAACTTCAAGGCGAGCAAGCCCGCGATCGTCGAAGGCCTCACTGCGCTCACCGCCGGCAAGCTGGCGCAGGACGCCTCGATGGATGACGTCACGGCGCTGCTCGACAGCCTGGATGGCGTCGAGCCGGCGGAAGCGGCCGCGGACAATGACGGGACCGCGGGCCTTCCGGTTGTCGGCAAAGGCCCCAACGAAACCACCATGGACGCCGGTGCTGAAGGCGTCCGCCAGTTCCTCACCGGCAAGCTGTCCGATGAGGACATCGCAAAGGTCTGCTCGATGATCGATGGCGGCGGCGCTGCCGATGAAGATCCCGAAGTGGACCCCAACGCGCCCCCAGCGCTCGACGAAGACAAGGACAAGGAAATGGTCGACAAGCCCGCCATGGATGCGGCGATCGCAAAGGCGGTTGCCGACACCACTGCACAAGTCACGAAGAACCAGCGCGATATCCGCGACGCGGAGCGCAAGGTGCGCCCGTATGTCGGTGAGCTCGCGATCGCGTGCGACAGCGCGGAGGGCGTCTATCGCGCCGCGCTCACCGCGATGGGCCTCGGCGACAAGATCAAGGATGTGCACGCCTCGGCGCTGCCGACCATTCTCGACATGCAGCCGCTGCCCGGCAGCAAGCCGAAGCCCAAGCCGAGCATGGCAATGGACGCGGCCGGCGCCAAGAGCTTCGCCGAACGCTTCCCCGACGCCAACCGCATCAAGCTCGGCTAAGCGCCGAGATTTCCATCAACCAACGCGCCAGCTTCGGCTGGCAAACATCTGACTTGAAAGGACAAACCCATGAGCGGTTTTCAGCGAGTGGTGAACACTCAGCCGGCGCCCGCCATTGAAGGCGACTTCTGCAACACCAATCCGCGCTTCTCGGTTGATGCTGGCCCCGGTGGCCTGGTCGCCGGCGACAACGGATTGATCGTCGGTCGCTTTGCATGGCTCAGTTATGAGGAAGTCGACGCGAACGACGCGCCCGCGATCGCGAACAACTTCGGTGCTGGTTCGCCGGCTGGCTTCGTCCACCGCGATCAGCAAGGCCTCATCACCGGCTATCTGCAGGAATCGAGCATGCTCATTCCGCAGGGCTTCCAGGTGCATCTGATGGCCCGCGCCGGCTTCTGGGTGCGGAACAACGGCAACACCGAAGCGCTTCCGGGCATGAAGGCGTTCGCAAGCTACGCCGACGGCACCGTGTCGTTTGCACCGTCCGGCAGCGTGCCGAGCGCATCGGTCACGGGCGCGATCGCCGCGGCCACTGCGGCGGTCACGGGCTCGATCAACGACAACATCCTGAACGTCAGCGCCGTCACCAACGGCACGCTCTACCCGGGCGCGACGATCAGCGGCGCGGGCATTGCCGCCGGCACCAAGATCGTCGAGCAACTGGACGGCGTTCCCGGCGGCACCGGCGATTATGCCGTGAACATCGGCGAGCAGAACGTCCAAGGGGAAGCGATCAACGCGACCTATGGCGTGCTGACCGTCACCGCGATCGCTTCTGGCCATCTTGCGGTTGGCGACGCGCTGACGGCGGCCGGCATCACAGCCGGCACCTCGATCACCGCGTTCATCACCGGCGCCGGTGGGCTCGGCACCTATGTGGTCGATCCGACGCAGACCTTTGCGTCCGGCACGATCACCGTCGGCACCGCGATCGAAACCAGCTTTTTCGCCCGATCGGCCGGCGCGCCTGGTGAGCTCGTGAAGATGGACGCCACGCCCTACGGCTAAGCGCCGAAGGCTTCCCTCCAACATCGTAACAGTCTTGCCGGCCAGAAAAAACCGGCATCAAGCGGAGTGAGAGAATCATGAATCTGCAAGAGGCAATTGCCGTTTGGCGGGCCGATCAGGCTCATCTGGCCGAGCGGGGCATCTTTCTGCCCGACGTCATCGGGTACGTCCCCGACGGCTATGGCCACAACTATCAGCTGGCCATGGACGCCGCGGCCGAGATCCAGATGGCCACGGATGCCCAGCCGACGCTGACCACGGCGCCGAACTCGGCCGTTCCGTTCCAGCTGACCAACTTCATCGACCCCAAGGTCTTCAAAATCTTGTTCGCCCCGAACAATGCCACGAAGATCCTCGGCGAGACGAAGAAAGGCACTTGGCTTGACGATACCGCGCTGTTTCCGGTGGTCGAGCACACCGGCGAAGTCTCCAGCTATGGCGACTTCTCCGAGAACGGTCACGCCGGCGCGAACACCAACTGGCCGCAGCGTCAGTCATATCTGTTCCAGACCATCAAGGAATACGGCGAGCGCGAGCTCGAGCGTGCGGGTCTGGCGCGGATCAACTGGATCTCCGAGCTGGACGTGGCGGCCGCGACCGTCATGGACAAGTTCCAGAACCTCTCGTATTTCTTCGGCATTCGTGGCCTTGAGAACTACGGGTTTCTGAACGATCCGAATCTCGGGCCATCGCTCACCCCGGCGCTGAAAGCGGCCGGCGGCGTGGCGTGGATCAAGAACGGCCAGATCGTCGCGACTGCAAACGAGATCTATGCCGACTTCCAGGCGATGTTTTATCAGCTGGTCAAGCAGACCGGCGGCCTGGTCGACAAGCAGGCTCAAGTTGTCGTGGCGATGGACCCGGCGACAGAAGTCGCATTGACCGCGACCAACACGTTCAATGTGAACGTGACGGACATGCTGAAGAAGAACTTCCCGAACATCCGCTTCGAAACTGCGGTGCAGTACGGCGTGAAATCGCCGGCCAATCCGCAGGGCGTTGCCGGTGGCAACCTCGTGCAGATGATCGCGGAGGGTATCGAGGGCCAGGAAACCGGCACTTGCTCCTTCAATGAGAAGATGCGCTCTCATGCGATTATCAAAGGGCTGTCGAGCTTCAAGCAGAAGCTGACCGGCGGCACTTGGGGCGCGGTCATCCGTATGCCCGTCGCTTTCGTCTCCATGCTCGGCGTCTGATTGGCGCCGGGTTTTCCTCCATCAACAATCTAGCCTTGGGAAACGCGGAGCGGCGCGAGCCGTCTCCGCGTTAGTGATTCATGGCCACGAAAAACAGTGTCGTTACCGTCGCTTGCAAGCTTCCGAACGGTCTCTTGCTGCGCAATTTTCAAATGATCGATGACCGCGAGGTCACCCCGACGGGATATCGGGAAATCAAGCGCGCCGAGCAAATCGGCGAAACGGTCGAGATCCATGGTTCTGCCGTGCCGAAGGGCGAGGCCCGGGATTATCTGATCATCGGCGGCTACGCGCTCACGCCGAACGTGCCGAAGGATTTCTTTGACGAATGGATGGAGCAGAACAAAGAACATCCGGCGGTCAAAGCAGGCCTCATCTTTGCGAACACCAAGGAGTCGATGGTCACCGGGCAGGCAAGAGAGCAAAAGGGTGTGCTTTCCGGCCTCGAGCCGCTGAACCCGGAGAGAACGATCCAGAACGGCAAGACCGTCTATGCGGACGGCCGCATCAAGCAGATCACCGGCAAGATCGGGATCGGGAAGGCCGACGTCAGGTGAAGGCGGAGCAGGCCCATGGGTGTCATCGTTCAATTTAGCTACGCGCAATGGATCGCGCGTTATCCGGAATTCTCGCAGGTCCAGCCTGCGACCGCGCAAGCGTATTTCGGTGAGGCGGGGCTATATCTGCGCAACGATGGCACCGGGCCCGTGCGGGACGCGGCGACGCAGTTGCTCTTGATGAATATGCTGACGGCGCACATTGCCGCACTCAATGCGCCGTCGGCAGACGGTGAGCCGGCCCCGCCGCTGGTCGGCCGCATCAGCAATGCCACCGAAGGTTCGGTGTCGGTGCAGGCGCAGAACGATTATCCGCCGGGCACCGCGCAATGGTTCCAGCAAACGCGTTACGGCAGCGCCTATTGGGCCGCGACCGTGGCCTATCGGGGGGCGCGCTACCTGTCGAATAAGAAGCCCGTCGTCGGCGCCGGGCCATGGCGGGGCGGCGTCGGAGGGGGCGGGCGATGGCCGCGTTGAAAGGTGGCGATAAGCTCGAGGCGGCCTTGCGCGAGATCTCGCAAAAGGTCGCCAAGCCCGGGAAGCTGCGCGTCGGCTTCCTCGAGGGCGCGACCTATCCGAACGGCACCTCTGTTGCGATGGTCGCGGCAATCCAGGTATTCGGCGCGCCGAGGGCGAACGTTCCGCCGCGGCCGTACTTCCGCAACATGATCGCATCGAAGTCGGACGAATGGGCGCCGGCAATTGGCGGACTGCTGCCGCAGAACAACTATGACGTCCGGACCACGCTCGAAATCGTGGGCGAGGGCATAAAGGGGCAGCTGCAACAGTCGATCGTCGACACGACGCAGCCGCCGCTAAGCCCGGTCACGCTCATGCTGCGCAAGATGTTCGGCAACCATCCGGAGGAGATCACCGGCAAGGATGTCGGCGAGGCGGCGCGGCGCGTGGCAGCCGGCGAGTCCTATGGCGGCGTCTCGACCAAACCGCTCGACTGGACCGGCCACATGAAGAATTCGGTCGGCTCCGAGGTGACGTGATGAACCTGCGCGGCATCGCCAACGGCCAGACGCGCGCGGTCAATCCGAACATCGCGGCGACCGTGCGCGTGAGCGCGGGCTATGACACCCGGGCCGACGGCAACCGCGTCCCGAAATACGACAACCTCCCGTTTCGGGCTCAGGTCCAGGCGCTTCAGTACAACGATATGGTGCATCTGGACGGCTTGAACATCCAGGGCATCCGCCGCGCGATCTATCTGAACGGCACCATCGACAGCGTGAAGCGGATCAACCGGCAGGGCGGGGATCTGATCAAGATCGCGACGGGCCCGAACGCCGGCACGTGGCTGGTCGCGCTGGTGCTCGAGCAATGGGCCGATTGGGCAAAGTGCGCCGTGACGCTGCAAGATCAGGCGGCCTGATGTTCACTATTTCCCCGAGCGAATCCGACGTCTTCGCGACGCTTCGGTCGTTCCTGCTCGCCGTGCTGCCGGCCGGCGGCGCGCAGTTCAACGGTTCGATCGACGGCAACATGCTGACCGTGGCGTCAATGCTCGACGGCAGCGCGGCGATCAGCCTCGGGGATCCGGTTCTCGGCCAGGACGTGACCTATGGCACGTACATCAGTGCGTTCGGTACCGGAACCGGGGGCCTCGGCACCTATGTGATCAGCATCGCGCAAACGATCGGCGGAGCCGACGACACGCGCGTGCTCACGACGGGCGTCGAAGTCATCCAGGCGCAGGACAATCGCGTTCCCGAGCCGGTGGGTTCGGATTACGTGACCATGACACCGCTTCGCCGGACGCGTCTCTCGACGAACGTCGACACGCCGACCGACGTGACGTTCACCGCCTCAATCGACGGCAACGCGATGACGGTGACGGAATTGAAAACCGGCGCAATTGCGCAAGGCGGCCGCATCTTCGGGGTGGGGGTTGCCGTCGGCACGCTGCTGCAGGCCTTCGGTTCCGGTACCGGCGGGACCGGCACCTATTTCGTTTCGCCTAGTCAGGAAGTCGCTTCCGAGGCCATGGCAGCCGGCACGAAGGAAACCACGGAATCCGTACAACTGGCCGTTCAGGTCGATGTGTACGGGCCCAACAGCGGCAACTTCGCGCAGATCATCTCGACGCTGTTGCGCGATGAATACGGGGTCTCGCTGTTCGCCGAGCTCTCGTCCGCGATCGCACCGCTCTACGCGGATGAGCCGCGCCAGCTCGCGCTAAGTGATGGCGAGCAGCAGTATGAAAATCGCTGGCTGGTCGACGTCGAGTTGCAGGTCGACGAAACCGTGACCGTGCCGCAGTAGTTCGCGGACACGCTGAAAGTCAACGCCGTCAACGCCGCGGCGGCAAACTGACCAGCCGGCGACCCGCGCGCCTCCCTCGCGCACAACACACTCATCCCTGACAGATCCCCTCCATCCGGAGCCCGTTTCCATGAGCACCATTCCCGCCAGTATCGACGTCAATGTGACGCCGAGCGTCATCGCCGCAGGCGGATCGGCGCTTGACCTCAACGGCCTGTTCTTGACCACCAGCAGGCGCGTGCCGATCGGCACCGTGCAGTCATTTGCGAGCGACGATGACGTGTCGAATTTCTTCGGCGGCACGTCGATCGAAGCTTCGAAGGCTGGCAGCTACTTCGCAGGCTTCGACAATTCGAACGTGAAGCCCGGCGCGATGTTGTGGACGCAGTATCCAGCGACGGCCGTCGCGGCCTATCTGCGCGGCGCCAATGTGTCGGCGCTCACGCTCGGCGAGTTGCAGGCGATCACCGGTCAGTTGAGCGTGACCGTCGATGGCGTGGCGAAAGCCGGCAATGTCGACTTGAGCGCGGCGACGTCGTTCTCTGCTGCGGCGCAGATCATCCAGACCGCTCTGGGCTTGCAGGGCCCGCAGGCGGCCCAGGTCACGGCCACCATCGCGGCCGAGGTGATGACGGTGACAGCGGTGGAAAGTGGCGCGATCGTCGTCGGGCTCGAGGTGACGGGCCAGGGCATCGCTGCCGGCACCTATGTGACTTCCTTCGGCACGGGCACCGGCGGCGCCGGCACCTATAACCTGTCGGTCGCGAATGCGGTGGCGGAAGCCGAGGCACTGATCCTGCTCGCACCGGCAGTGAAGTTTGATAGCCTCTCTGGCGCGTTCGTGATCGCCTCGGGCACCGTTGGCCACACATCGGCCATCACCTTCGCCACGGGCGCCGTAGCGGCTTCGCTGCTGCTTACGCAGGCCACCGGCGCGGTGCTGTCGCCTGGTGCTGATGCCGCGACGCCCGGTCCGTTCATGACCAGCGTGACTAAGCTGACGCAGAACTGGGCCACGTTCCAGACCATCTTTGATCCGGACAATGGCCAGGGCAACGATCAGAAGTACGCCTTTGCGCTCTGGAATTCCCTGCAGAATAACCGTTTTGGCTATGTCTGCATTGACCACGATCCGGTCCCGGCGGCGCAGAATCCCGCGCCGGCCAGCCTCGGCCAGCGCCTCAAGGCCGCGAACATCTCGGGCACCAATCTGAATTGGGAGCCGGTTGACCAGAACATCGGCCCGTTCATGGGCGGCTATCCGGCCTCGCTCGACTTCTCCAAGACCGGCGGCCGCTTCACAGCGAAATTCCGCACGCAAGCGGGCCTTCTGCCAGGCGTCACCGATATCGACACAGCGCAGAACCTCGCGGCGAACGGGTACAACTTCTATGCCGCGATCGCGACTGCCAATCAGCAATTCACCTATTACCGAAACGGAACGGTATCAGGTGAATTTCTCTGGTGGGACAGCTACGTCAACCAGATTTGGATGAACAACCAGATCCAGCTGGCCGTGCTGACGTTTATGTTGGCGATTGGCGTGCTGCCGTACAACGCAGCAGGCAACGCCGCGATCGAAACAGCGCTCGCTGACACGATAGACCAGGCCGAGGCATACGGCGTTTTCGTTGCCGGTGTCCAGTTGTCGGCCGCGCAGATCACGGCACTGAACCGCGCCGCGCCAGGCAAGAACATCGCATCCGTTCTGCAAAATCAGGGCTGGTATTTGCTCATCGGCACCGCGACGCCGGACATTCGCGCGCGGCGCGGATCGCCGCCGCTGACGTTCTTTTACACCGACGGGCAGTCCGTGCACTCGATCAACATCGGTTCCCTCGCGGTTCAATAAGCCGATCTCAGTAAGGAGTAATCCCGGATGTCCCTCACGTCGGCAAATGCCATCATCCAAATCTCTGTTGCGATCGTCTTTCCGACGCCGCAACAGCTGCAGAAGTTCTCGACGGACAACATCTATGAGGCGCCCGCGATCGCGCCGAACCAGGTGCAGATGGGCGTCGATGGCTTCCAGAGCGCCGGCAAGGTCTTCGTGTCCAAACCGATTAGTTATGATCTCATGGCGGATTCGCCCTCAAACGACTTCTTCGACACGTGGTTCAGCGCGGAGGAGGCGGCCAGCGAGACCTTCGCCGCGAACGGCTTGATCACGCTCACGTCGGTGGGGAAGAAATTCACGCTCCGTAACGGCACGCTGACCAGCTACACGCCGTTGCCGGCGGGCGGCCGCATCCTCGGGCCGCGCCGCTATGAGATCACTTGGGAGCGGATAATTCCGGCGAGCTCGTAACATGCGGAAAACCATCAACGTCACCATTCAGGACGAAGGCCGCGATAAGGGCAAGGTCTTCGTCCTCACTGAAAAGTCGGCCATTGAGGCGGACAAATGGGGCATTCGCGCGCTGCTCGCGTTGACCAAATCGGGCGTGCCTATCCCGCCGGAGTTCATGGAAATGGGCATCATTGGCGTGCTCGCCATCGGTGTCCATCGCCTCGCGGGGGTTTCGTACGGCGACCTCGAGCCGCTGCTCGACGAAATGCTGACGTGCGTCCAGATCATGCCGACGCCGGCACAGCCGGAAATCATCCGGAAGTTGTTTCCCGACGACATCGAGGAGGTGAAGACGCTGCAGACGCTTCGCAAGGAGGTGTTCCGTCTTCACACGGGTTTTTCACCGCCCGCCAAAGCACCGGCATCCCCCAACGCTCCAGCGGGCGACAACCCATCAAATATCCGAATGTCTCGCCGGCAATCGGCGCGGTCATCTCGAGCCGGCACGCCACAATCGTAGAGCTGGGAACCGTCCTTTCGACGGAGGATGTCTACTCGCTCTGCGAAATCATCTCCGTTGATAACTACAATTCGAGACCGCAGTAATGACCGGCACTGTCATTGACAGCTTGGTGGTTGAGCTCGGTCTCGACCCCGCGAAATTCACCAAAGGGCAGCGCGACGCCCTTGATGCGTTCAAGAAAACGCAGGGTGAATTCGACAAGCGGCTGAAGGACCTCGAGGCGAGCGGCAAGCGGGCAGGCGAGTCCTTCGGATCAATCACGACGGCCGCAGAAGGCCTGTTCTCGGTGCTCGCGGGCGCCAGTATGGCCGCGTTCGCGCGCGACACCATGAACGGCGCCGCTGCGACGGGCCGGATGGCGACGAACATTGGCGTCGCGACCGACCAGCTCTCGACCTTCGGCCGCGTCATCGAGCGGAACGGCGGCAACGCCGAGTCGGCGATGGCCTCAATGAAGGGGTTCACCGATCAGGTGTCGCGACTGAAATACCTCGGCCAAGGCTCGCAAGAGCTCATGCAATTCATGGGCACGATCGGCGCGGGGCCCGGGACCAACGCGCTCGACACCTATATGAAGTTCGTCGAGTGGGCGGAGAAGCACCGCAGTGACCCGCAACTCGTCAACACCATCGGCCAGATGGGCGGCCTTGATCAGAACGCGATCAATGAGGCGCTGAAAGGCATCCGGCAGGTCCGCAAGGATTTGGAAGACGCTAAGCTCGGCGCGCTGACGCCCGAACAGGCGGCGGCTATGCAGAAGATGCAAGAGGCATGGGTGAGCCTCGACCAAGCGATTTCATCGGTCGGCCGCGACCTGGTTACCGACGTCGCGCCGGCTTTTGCTCGGATCGCAACGAACGTTTCAACTTGGGTCGACAAAAACCGCCAACTGGCCGATTCCCTTGGGGGCATCCTGACGGCCATCGGCGGTTTGGCGGCCGTCAAGCCATCCTTATGGCTTTTGAGGCTGCTCGGCCTGAGCAACCCGACGACACTTGCGGTGGGGGCCGCAGGCACGGCCGCGTACGCCGCCGCGACCCATCTTCCCGAAGGCATGGTCGCATCGATGGACGCAAACCATCCTTGGCTCGGGCGCATCGACTCGTTCTTCGGATTGAATCCGAACGACAAGAGCGCGGCCGCCGCGAGCTCGACCGGCGCCACCGCCGCTGGCGGATCCGGCGCGCTCACCTCGCAACCCGAGAAAGAGGCCTATATCCGGGCGATCGCGAGCAAGATTGGAATTGACCCTGACGTCGCTATGCGGGTGGCTCGTAGCGAGGGCTTCAACGGCTTCAAGAGCGGCATTCCCGGTGAGCAGTCCTTTGGCGCGTTTCAGCTGCATATCACGCCCGGCGGCCGCGGGCATGCGGTTGGCGACCAGTTTCAAGCGGACACGGGCCTTGATCCGAGCGACCCGGCCAACGAGCGCCAGGGCATCGACTACGCGCTGAACTGGGCCAGAAAACACGGTTGGGGCGATTTCCACGGCGCGGCCAACACCGGCATCGGCCGGTGGCAGGGCATCGGCGGTAGCCAGTCCGAAATGAACATCGGCTCCATCACCATCAACACGCGGGCAACGGATGCCGCCGGCATCGCGCGCGATATTCATTCTGAGCTCAAGGGGCGGCTCAACAGCCCCGCTGCCTTCACCACGCAAGCCAACACCGGGCTGTCTCCATGAGCCTTCTTCCCGGCCTCCCGGGCCTTCCCAGCGACGTCAACGTGTTCGCTGACGTCGCGCTGCTCGTCTCCGACGCCGTCTCGCTGCTCGGCCTCGGCGTGCCGCTGTGGGGCCTTTATCAGGACGGCGAGCCAGTGGTGGTCGCTGACACGGTCGTGGCGTTCGATTTCCGCGAGGATTGGCGGATCTCCAAAGCGCCGCTCGAGCAAGGCGCCTTCACCAGCTACAACAAAGTACAGGTGCCTTTCGGCATCGTGCTGCGCTTCGTGGCCGGCTATTCGCTCGGTGCCCGTCAGGATTTGCTCGAGTCGATCGCGGCAATCATTGGCTCGCTCGACCTGTTCGATGCGGTGACGCCTGAGGCGACGTATTCGGACGTCAACCCGACGCATTACGACTACCATCGCTCTGCCGAGAACGGCCAAGGCATGCTGGTGGTCGATGTCCATTGCCAGCTCGTGAACGAGAGCGCCGAGTCCGAGTTCGGCAACACGCAATCGCCGACCAGCGCTGGGCAGACGGATAATGGGCAGGTGCAGCCGCAGAATCCGGCATCCGCGCCATCGGCCGAGGTGAATTAGTCATGTTGATCGTCCCGCTGCGCGCGGTGCCCAATCAAAAGCTGTCGATTTTGCTCGCTAATCAGTTGTGCCAGATCACACTGAAAACGCGATGGTTCGGGCTCTACATGGACGTGAGCGTCAACGACTCGCCAATCAGGCAGGGCATTGTTTGCCAGAACTGGAACAGGATCATTCGCGACGCCTATCTGGGGTTTGTTGGGGATTTCGCCTTCTGGGATACGCAAGGTGCATCAGACCCGACCTATGACGGGCTGGGCAGCCGATATCTGCTCTATTACCTCGAAAAGTCAGACCTGCCGGCCTAATCGTGTCGTTCGTTCAGCGTTCGCTTTCATTCCGGTTCCAGCTGGGAACGGGATCGTTCGGCGATAGCGGCGGATCGAACTCGATGACGGTTTCGAACGTGCGCGCCAGCGTGCGGGTCGAAAAGAATGGCGTGCCGGCGATGAACCGGGCCTCGATCCGGATTTGGG
>Ga0209677_101219_pt1 | contig 11682 bp, 13 predicted proteins | sample AraplaCvi_mCL_r2_2_FD_184285 | JGI IMG/M metagenome (GOLD analysis project Ga0209677, IMG submission 184285) | Arabidopsis root microbial communities from North Carolina, USA - plate scrape CL_Cvi_mCL_r2 (SPAdes) (version 2) | ecosystem: Host-associated > Plants > Roots > Endosphere | place: USA... | reverse complement strand
CGGCGTGAACTGCATGAACACGGTCACGCCGACGGCGGCGACGCTGTGGGAGAGCTGCAGGACCAGCCAGTCCATCGCGATGCGCTGCATCCACACCGCCGTGTTGGCGACGAGGTTGCTCGCCGCGAACCGGCGGTAGTTGTTCACGCGGAGCGAGCCGAAGGTCTCGCGCCACGGCGGGCGGGTGGTGAGGACCGGCATGGGTCCGGTGGGCGGGGCGGCTGCGGGGGAGTGCGCCACAGGGTGTTACCTCGATGTCGTCGCTGGTTCCGTATGAAGTGTCCCTTCCGACCCTACGCAAGCCCGGGTATTCTTGGAGCCGATCACGGCTATAACTCTCATTGGCTTTTCGAATGGATGCGGATGTTCGACCCTGTGCTGCTCCAGACCTTCCTCGCCGTCGCCGACACGCACAGCTTCACGAAGGCGGCCGCGCGGCTGGGCATCAGCCAGCCGACGGTCAGCCAGCAGATCCGGAAGCTGGAGCAGTCCGCGAAACGGCAGCTGATCGCGCGCGACACCCGCGACGTGCGACTCACCGACAACGGGGATGCGATGGCCGGGTTCGCGCGCACCATCCTCGCCGCCCACGCGGAGGCGGACAGCTACTTCAGCGGCTCGGCGATGCGGGGGCGGCTGCGCTTCGGCGCCGCCGACGACCTGGCGATCACGACGCTGCCGCGCATTCTCCGGCACTTCCGCCAGCAGAATCCGCAGATCAACCTGGAGCTGACCGTCGACCAGTCGGGTCCCCTCCACCGCAGGCTCAAGGCCGGCCACCTCGACCTCATCTTCATCAAGCAGGCTCCGGGGACGACGGAGGGCACGGTCGTCGCCACCGATGAGCTCGTCTGGATGGGCCAGGAGAAGACGGCGCTCGATCCGGACGGCCCCGTCCCGCTGATCTCGTACCAGGGGCCGAGCCTCAGCCGCCAGGTCGCGATCGATGCGCTGGAGTCGGCCGGCCGCACCTGGCGGATCACCTGCAACACGCGCGAGGTCAACGGCGTGCTGGCCGCCGTGCGTGCCGGAATCGGGGTCGCCGTCTTCCCGCGCTCGCTCATTCCGACCGACCTGATCAAGGTCACGAATCGCTTCGGGCTCCCGGAGCTCGGCCACGTGGACTTCACCCTGCTGTCGAACCCGTCGGCGGCACGAGAGCCGGTGGATGCGCTCACCACGGCGATCCTGGCGCGTGCGGTGAGCCGCGTGGCGTGAGAGCATCCTGGGCTCGCGTTCACACCGCTGAAACGCTCCGGGGATAATCTGGGCGTCATGCGCGAACTTCAGGCAAGGATCATCGAAGAACTGCACGTCCGCCCCGAGATCGACCCGTCCGAAGAGGTGGAGCGTCGCGTCCGGTTCCTCGTGGACTACGTCCGTGCGACCGGCGCCGCCGGATACGTCCTCGGGATCAGTGGCGGCCAGGACTCCTCGCTCGCCGGGCGACTCACGCAACTCGCCGTCGAGCGGCTCGCCGCTGAGGGGACCGACGTCGACTTCGTCGCCGCGCGTCTTCCGTATGCGGTGCAGCGCGACGAGGAGGATGCGCAGCTCGCGCTCTCCTTCATCCGGCCCAAGAGCACGGTCGTGTTCAACATCCAGCGCGGAACCGACGGCGTCGAGGCGGAGTTCGGGGATGCGCTCGGCGTGCGGATGTCGGACTTCGTGAAGGGCAACGTGAAGGCGCGGATGCGGATGGTCGCGCAGTACGCGATCGCCGGTCAGCGGACGCTTCTCGTGGTCGGGACCGATCACGCGGCGGAAGCCGTGACCGGCTTCTTCACCAAGTACGGCGACGGCGGGACGGACATCCTGCCCCTGACCGGGCTGACGAAGCGGCAGGGCAAGCAGGTGCTGCAGTTCCTGGACGCACCCGCCCGGCTCTACGAGAAGGCGCCGACGGCCGACCTCCTCGACCTGAACCCGGGCCAGACCGACGAGGACAACTTGGGCCTGACCTACAACGACATCGACGACTTCCTGGAGGGCAAGGACGTCGCCGAGGAGGTCGCCGAAGTGCTGGAGGCCCGCTATCGGGCGACCGAGCACAAGCGGCAGCCGCCGGCGAGCATGTTCGACGAGTGGTGGGGCGCCGGGACGTACAGCCGCTGACACCAGCGGGAGAACGACGAAGGGCGCCGGCGTGATGCCGGCGCCCTTCGTATGGGTGGAGTGTGTGCGCAGCTCCGCGTCAGACCGGCTGGCCGAGGCGGGGGCTGGGGGAGGTGTCGTGCTCCTGCGATCCGGCAGCGGCCGCCGCGACGAACGGGTTGGCGATCGTGGTCTCGTCCGGCGCGACGGCGGCGGTGTTCGCCGGCGTGGCGGGAACGTACTGCTCGTGGTGCTGCTGGGCGACCCACGCATCCTGCTGGGCCAGTACCGCGCTCTCGGGCTCGGCGCTCTCGAAGCGCCAGCGCTCCAGGTCGCTCTGGAAGATCCGCTTGGCGCGGCGCGGGCTCTTCTGCCACTCGATGAGGCGGTCGCGGAACTCGGCGATGGCCGGATCCAGCTGGTAGCCGAAGGTCGCCGACGCCCGCTTCATCTCGGCGAGCTGGTGACCTGCCCAGGTCGCTGCCAGGCCCGCGTTCCGGATCGGGAGCAGCCGCACCATGATGTCGGCCTGGCCGACCGCACGGTCGGACAGGACCTGCTCGGCCGGCGTGAGGGAGTTCCAGACGGAGGCCTCGGTCGCTGCGTCGACGAGTGCAGCGATGGCGGATGCCTTGTGCTGGCGGTCGGTGCGGGTGAGGAGTCCCTTGAGGGCGCCCCGGGCGATCCAGGCGGCGAGCAGGCCGGACAGGATCACGGCGATCGCGAGGACCACCGCAGAGAAGACCATCGGACGCGCGTCCGATGATGTGAACCAATCGACGAAGTCATTCCACCACTGCATGCCGTGATGGTAACCGCCGTTGCGCGGGCCACGAGGGAGCCGGTCCGTCGTGTCGTCAAGCCGGTGGTGATGCCTACTGCTCGCCGCGCGCGGCAGACTGGAGGGAAACGAATCGAAAGAGGGCTCCCATGCAGACGTTCGTGCTGGCCGGTGGATGCTTCTGGTGCCTGGATGCGGTCTACCGCGTCCTCCGCGGCGTGCAGGATGTGGTGTCCGGCTACACGGGCGGCACGGTGGTCGACCCGAGTTATGAAGAGGTCTGCACCGGGCGCACCGGACACGCGGAGGCCGTCGCGGTGACCTTCGATCCCGAGGTGATCCCGCCGGGCGTCATCCTCGATGTCTTCTTCACGCTCCACGACCCGCGCCAGCTGAACCGGCAGGGCAACGACATCGGCACCCAATACCGTTCGGCGATGTTCCCCGAGTCGGAGCATCAGCGGGAGCTCTTCGAGGCCGCGCGCGACCGAGCTGCGGAGTACTGGGGCGAGGGCATCGTCACCACGATCGAGCCGCTCGGGCCGTTCTACCGCGCAGAGGAGTATCACCAGGACTTCTTCGCCAAGAACCCCGGCCAGGGGTACTGCCTCGCGGTGGCGCTTCCGAAGGTGAACAAGATCCGGGCGTCGTATGCGGAGTACGTCAGCGCCTGAATCGTCCCCACCGGTTCACTGCGCCGAGTTCTCCACAGAATCGGCCTGCGCCGTCTGCGTGCTTCCGGCGGTCGGCAGAGTGGATTCGAGCCCGCCACCAGGGTGGGCCTCGAAAGGGGAGACCATGTCCGAAACCGTCGCCGTCCGCGGCTTCGTCGCCACCGAGCCGCGCCATCTCGTCACCGAGGGCGGGCTGCCGATCACGAGCTTCCGGCTCGTGACCACGCGCCGTCGCTACAACCGCCAATCGTCGTCGTGGGAGGACGGCGGGAGCAACTGGTACACGGTGAGCGCCTTCCGCCGGCTGGCGGTGAGTGCGGCCGACTGCGTCTCCAAAGGCGATCCGGTGCTGGTCTCCGGCCGGCTCTGCCTTCGGGAATGGACAGGTGAGAAGCAGGGCATGACGGTCGAGATCGAAGCGGAGTCGATCGGCCACGACCTGACCTGGGGGCGATCGGAGTTCACACGAGCCGCCGGCCCGGAGGGTGGCGAGCATCCGTCGGAGCAATCGGGGGAGCAATCGGGCGAGCATCCCGGCCAGAGCGCGGCGGGGGATGCGGTCACCGCCGCCGGGGGAATTCCCGTGGCGTCCCCGTAAGATGCCGGACATGCCGTCTCCCGTGGTCCGCCGGACCGGTCCCTTCGCCGCGTCCGCTCTCGTTCTCGCGACGGGAGGCGCCATCGTTCTCGCGCTGACCGGGTGCGCTCCGGGCGGTTCGCCGGCCGGGTCGCCGACGGCAACCGTGACCGCTTCGGCCACGCCGACCGCCTCGGCGCCGGCGCCCGTCCAGCTGGTGTCCGGTGGCACGGCGCAGCAGAACCTGCCCTACTTCGACAAGGTCAATCGTGCGACGCTGGCCGCGCATCCCGACGCCAAGGGCCGCGACTTCATCGACGGCCTGGTCGCCGCCGGTTTCACGAAAGCCGACATGCAGGTGACCGTCGACACGACCACGATCGGGTTGAAGGCGAATTCGATCCAGTTCTCGGTGCGCCTCGGCGACACCTGCCTGATCGGGCAGAACGGGGCGGACGCGGGCGGGTACTCCAGCATGGTGACACCGGTGCTCTCCACCGGGAACTGCCTCATCGGCCAGACCCGTCCGATCGACTGGTAACGGCAACGGCCCGTCCGAAACCGGACACGACCCCGGTATCCTCGAATACGGCAGTAAGCCGACGACAGGGAGTTTGAGAAGAAGAGTGGCCGAATACATTTACTCGATGGTGCGGGCCCGCAAAGCGGTCGGCGACAAAGTGATCCTCGACGACGTCACGATGGCGTTCCTGCCCGGAGCGAAGATCGGCGTCGTGGGTCCGAACGGCGCCGGCAAGTCGACCATTCTGAAGATCATGGCCGGTCTCGACACGCCCTCCAACGGCGACGCCAAGCTGACCCCCGGGTACACCGTCGGCATCCTCATGCAGGAGCCGCAGCTGGATGAGAGCAAGACGGTCCTGGAGAACGTGCAGGAGGGCGTCGGCGAGATCAAGCAGAAGGTCGACCGCTTCAACGAGATCTCGGGGCTGCTGGCCGACCCGGACGCCGACTTCGACACTCTGCTCGCCGAGATGGGCACGCTGCAGGAGCACATCGACGCGGCCGACGCCTGGGACCTCGACTCCCAGCTGGAGCAGGCGATGGATGCGCTGCGCTGCCCGCCGGGGGACTGGACCGTCGACACGCTCTCCGGTGGCGAGAAGCGCCGCGTGGCGCTGTGCCGCCTGCTGCTGCAGAAGCCGGACCTCCTGCTCCTCGATGAGCCCACCAACCACCTGGACGCCGAGAGCGTGCTGTGGCTGGAGCAGCACCTGGCCAAGTACCACGGTGCCGTCCTCGCCGTGACCCACGACCGGTACTTCCTCGATCACGTGGCGGAGTGGATCGCGGAGGTCGACCGCGGTCACCTGTATCCGTACGAGGGCAACTACTCGACCTACCTCGAGAAGAAGCGCGAGCGCCTCGAAGTCCAGGGCAAGAAGGACGCGAAGCTCGCCAAGCGGCTGTCCGAGGAGCTCGACTGGGTTCGTTCCAGCGCCAAGGGACGCCAGGCCAAGTCGAAGGCGCGTCTGGCGCGCTATGAAGAGATGGCGGCAGAGGCGGAGCGCACCAGGAAGCTCGACTTCGAGGAGATCCAGATCCCGCCGGGTCCGCGCCTCGGCCAGATCGTCATCGACGCCAAGGAGCTCGAGAAGGGGTTCGGCGACCGCCGGCTCATCGATGGCCTCACCTTCACGCTGCCCCGCAACGGGATCGTCGGCGTCATCGGCCCGAACGGTGTCGGCAAGACGACCTTGTTCAAGACGATCGTCGGGCTCGAGCCCCTCGACGGCGGCGCCCTGAAGGTCGGCGAGACCGTGCAGATCTCGTACGTCGACCAGAGCCGCGGCGGCATCGACCCCAACAAGAACGTCTGGGAGGTCGTTTCCGATGGACTCGACTACATCCAGGTCGGCAAGACCGAGGTCCCGTCGCGCGCCTACGTCTCCACCTTCGGGTTCAAGGGACCGGACCAGCAGAAGAAGGCGGGTGTGCTCTCCGGCGGTGAGCGCAACCGCCTCAACCTGGCGCTGACGCTCAAGCAGGGCGGCAACCTCCTGCTTCTCGACGAGCCGACCAACGACCTCGATGTCGAGACGCTCTCGAGCCTCGAGAACGCCCTGCTCGAGTTCCCCGGATGCGCCGTGGTCATCACCCACGACCGGTGGTTCCTCGACCGGATCGCCACGCACATCCTCGCCTACGAGGGCACCGAGGAGAACCCGGCCGGCTGGTACTGGTTCGAGGGCAACTTCGAGGCCTACGAGGAGAACAAGATCGAGCGTCTCGGCGCGGACGCGGCCAAGCCACACCGCTCGGCTTACCGCAAGCTCACCCGCGACTGACCGCCCGGCCATGCGACTCCACGTTCCGATCAAGCTCCGCTGGAGCGACCTCGACGCCTACGGTCATGTGAACAACGCCGAGATGCTGCGCCTCCTCGAGGAGGCGCGCATCGAGGCGTTCTGGACGACCGACGACAGCGACCCAGCGGATCGGGGCGCTGTTCCGGATAGCGGCGAGGCGATCGGCGGAACCACGGCCGTGCTGGATGGGCGACCCGGCGCGGACACGCTGACGCTCATCGCCCGGCAGGAGATCGAGTACCTCGCGCCCATCCCGTACCTGCGGCAGCCGCTCGACGTGCAGCTGTGGCTCGGGCGGCTCGGCGGTGCCAGCCTCGAAGTCTGCTACGAGGTGTGGTCGCCGGAGGGAACCGAGCCGCAGACGCTGTTCTCGAGAGCGGCGACGACGATCGTGCTCGTCGATGCGACCACACAGCGTCCCCGGCGGATCAACGACCGCGAGCGCGCGGCCTGGACGCCCTACCTGGAGGAGCCGGTCGTCTTCGCCAAGCGCGCCTGACCGGCCCCTCGCACGCTGCCGTCCTACGGTGTCTTCACCTCCACGGCAGCCCCTAGGCGCTGACGGTCACGGAGTCGCCTGAGACCTGGGTCTTCAACTTGGGCAGCGGGTCGCGTGCGGGGCCGCCCAGGACGTCACCGGTCGTCGCATCGAACCGCGAGCCGTGGCACGGGCAGTCGAACTCCTTGCCCTGTGGCGCGACCGTGCATCCCTGGTGGGTGCAGACGGCGCTGAACGCTACCACCTTGCCGGCGGCCGGCTGGGAGACGACGATCGGCTTGCCCGCGAGCGTCGCCGACACGGCACCGCCCACCGGGATGGACGCCAGCGACACCTGCGCAGTCCCGCTTCCACCGGACGAACCGCCCGAACCACCCGACCCGGAGCCGCCGGCCCCGGATCCACCCGCACCGCCGGAGTCGGCGGCACCGCCGGGTGTGCACGCTGCCAGGAGCACGGCTCCGGCGGATGCTCCGCCGATCGAGACGAGCGTGCGGCGGGTGAGCGGTGCGTGGTCGTTCATACTGGAATTCCTCCCGGTCGGCGGATGCATCTTCTACGGTGTTCACGAGACCATCTGGTGATCGGTTCAAGCGTGGCGCGTGAACCTTTCCGCCCGCTGCATCGTGTGAAGAGTGGAGGTGAAACATGCCGGAGGAGGACGCCCGCCTGCTGCGCGAACTGCACGACCAGCACGCGCAGGCCATTTGGCGGTACGTCGTGCACCTCACCGGCGACCGGGCGATGGCCGACGACATCGTGCAGGAGACGCTGCTGCGTGCGTGGCGCAAGCCTGCCGTCCTGGATCAGTCGCAGCAGTCCGCTCGCACCTGGCTGTTCACGGTCGCCCGCAACCTCGTCATCGACGGCCGGCGGAGCGCCCAGTACCGGCATGAGTTCGGCACCGACATGGTTCCCGAGCGTCCGGCGCCGGACAGCGAGGCGGACGCCGTCCTCGATACCTGGCTCGTCTCCGACGCCCTGGCAGAACTGTCCGTCGAGCACCGGTCGGTCATCGTGCACGCCTACTACGGTGGGCGCTCCGTGGCGGAGATCGCCCGTGAGCTCGACATCCCGGAGGGAACCGTGAAGTCCCGCCTGCATTACGGCCTGCGCGCCCTGCGGCTCGCACTCCAGGAGAGGGGTGTGACAGAACGATGACCACCCATGACGAGTTCGCCACCTGGGATGCCGCCTACGTGCTGGGCGCTCTGTCGCCGACCGAGCGCCGGGAGTTCGAGGCGCATCTGCGCGAGTGCGAGCGGTGTGCGGACGCCGTGGGCGAGCTGGCCGGGATGCCGGGCATCCTGAGCCGGGTGCCGCGCGAGCAGGCGTTTGCGCTGCTCGACGAGGACGTCGCGACCGCCGACCGCGGAGAGGCGCCGGGACCCTCAGCCGACATGCTGCCGTCGCTCCTGCACCGGGTGCGCCGGCGGAGGGTGCGCGCCCGCTGGCTCGTGGCCGGTCTTTCGGCGGTGACCACCGCGATCCTCATCGGGATCGGCGCTTTCGTCCTTCCGTCCGTTCTCGCTCCCGCTCCCGCACCCGTCGCTGCCGTGGTGATGCATCAGGTCGAGCCGAGCCCGCTCAGCGCAGACCTGCGACTCACCTCCGAGCCCTGGGGCACCCGCGTCGAGTCGCGCTGCAGCTATGCCCGCATCGGCGGGGACAGCGGCCACGCCTGGGCGTACGCGATGGTGGTCACGGACCGTTCCGGCCACGAGCACCAGGTCTCCACGTGGACGGCCGACGAGGGCACCACGGCGACTCCGGTCGCGACGATCAGTCTCCCGCTGAAGGACATCGCCACTGTCGACATCCGCTCGGCCGACAACGGGACGGTCCTGCTGCGCAGCACCTTCGGCTGACGAGGAACGGCTGCCTAGTCCTCCGGGTGCGGGAGCCGGATGGTCGCCTCCTGCGCGACGCTCGCCACCAGCCGGCCCTCCCGTGTGAAGATGCGCCCCTGGGAGAGTCCCCGCCCGCCGCTCGCGGTCGGCGACTCCTGCACGTAGAGCAGCCATTCGTCCACGCGCGCCGGCCGGTGCCACCACATGGCGTGGTCGAGGCTCGCCGCCTTCAGCCCGGGGGTCGCCCACGCGATCCCGTGCCGGCGCATGACCGACTCCATGATCGTGTAGTCGCTCGCGTAGGCCAGCGCCGCGCGATGGAGGCCCGGGTCGTCGGGCATGTCGCCGAGGGTCCGGAACCACACCGCCTGGTGCGCCACCCGATCCCCTTCGACAGAGAGATAGATGGGCGAGGAGACGTGCCGCATATCGAATGGCCGCTGGCTGGCCCAATACTGTGCGACCGGATGCTGCACATCCTCCAGCGTCGACGCGGTGGAGGGCAGGCTCTCCGGCTCCGGCAGGCCGTCCGGCATCGCCTCCTGGTGCTCCAGCCCCTCGTCCTCGGTCTGGAACGAAGCGATCATCGACAGGATGGGCAGCCCGTTCTGGTACGCCTGCGTGCGCCGCGTCGAGAACGAACGGCCGTCGTGGATGCGGTCCACCGAGAACGTGATCGGGAAGTTCACATCGCCCGGCCGCAGGAAGTAGCCGTGCATCGAGTGGATGCTGCGCTCCGCACCCACGGTGCGCGTCGCGGCCATGATCGACTGCGCCAGGACCTGTCCGCCGAACACGCGGCCCAGCGGCATCCACTGCGACGGGCCGGTGAAGATGTCCTCACTGGTGCGTGCCCCGGTGTCGGTGAGATCGAGCGCGGTCAGGAGAGAAGCCAGGGGCTCGGTCACAGTGCCTCCAAGTCGGTGGTGTGTTGGTAGTTTAGACAGCAGATGAGCCAGTCGTTTTCCCTTATGGATGCCCTCGCCGTCGCCGATCTGCAGACGTATCTGTCGAGGGCGGCCCGTGTCGAGGAAGGTTCCGTGCGCCTGATCGCCGGATCGGGGGTCCTCGCCGTCTACACGGCGATCCTGTATCCCCGCGGTCTGATGGACGAGACGCCCACCGTGCTGGGCCTGCGCACCTTCGCGGTCGACAGTGAGCCGGAGTTCGACGCGGTCGTGCCCATCCGCTCGCTGCTCGACCGGGTGGCGCGCGTCCGCGAGGGGGCCGAGGCCGCAGAGCTGCCCGAGGACGTCCCGCGTGAGATCCGCCTCCCGCTCGAGGTCTCGACGGTCACCTGGGCCGGAATCTCCCCGCCGCGGGGCGGGTGGCGCAAGGTCGGCGAGGCGCCCTCCACGCTGCTCCAGCAGACCGCCCAGGCCGGCGTGGCCGAGGTGGCCGCCGCGATACCCTCCGGAACGGGGGAGCAGCTGGTCCAGCGCGTGCGCGCCGAAGTCTGGGGCCGCCCCATCGAAGGGCTCGAGTACGTGCCGTGGGGCGCCGGCTTCGCCGCCGACAGTCTCGGCTTCCTCGGCGACGACGACACCGTCACCATCCACGAGACCGGCCCCTGGACCCGCCTCACGACCCGCCGGGGCCACACCCTAGTCCGCCGCCAGGCCTGGACCCTCCGCCGCTGACCCCGGCCCCCACTGTCGAGTACGCAAAGACTGCACGCGACACGCGGGTGGGGCGTGCAGTCTTTGCGGAGTCGATGGTGGGGCGAGAGCGAGTCAGGCGCGGGCGGCGGCGCGGCCGGCCTGACGGCCGGAGAAGAGGCAGCCGCCGAGGAACGTGCCCTCGAGGGCACGGTAGCCGTGCATCCCGCCCCCACCGAAACCGGCCGCCTCGCCCACGGCGAAGAGACCCGGAATGACGGATCCGTCGGCGTCGAGCGCTCGCCCCTCCAGGTCGGTCTCGATCCCGCCGAGGCTCTTCCGGGTCAGGATGTGCAGCTTGACCGCGATCAGGGGACCTGCCGCCGGGTCGAGCAGCTTGTGGGGCGAGGCCACCCGGATCAGACGGTCGCCACGGTACTTCCGCGCGGACCGGATCGCCGCCAGCTGCAGGTCCTTCCCGAACTCGTTGTCCAGCTGCCCGTCCCGCTCGCGGATGTGCCGGGCGACGAGCTCGACGTCGAGCGGAACCTCGGCGATGCGCTGCATCCCGGCGAGAAGCTCGTCGAGCGTATCGGCCACCACGAAATCCGCGCCGTTCTCCTTGAACGCCTCGACCGGCCCCGGTGCGCCCGGCGCGACGCGCTTGGCGAGCAGACGCACATCCTTGCCGGTCAGATCGGGGTTCTGCTCGCTGCCGGACAGCGCGAACTCCTTCTCGATGATCTTCTGCGTCAGCACGAACCAGCTGTAGTCCGAGCCGGTCCGTCGCAGGTACTCCAGCGTCCCGAGCGTGTCGAAGCCCGGGAACAGCGGAGACGGCAGCCGGTCGCCGCGCGCGTCCAGCCACAGCGAGGACGGACCCGGGAGGATGCGGATGCCGTGCCTCTCCCAGACCGGGTTCCAGTTCTGGATGCCCTCGGTGTAGTGCCACATCCGGTCGCCGTTGATGAGGTGCGCGCCGGCCGTCTCCGCGATCCCGAGCATCCGCCCGTCCACATGAGCGGGGACTCCGGACAGCATCGAAGCGGGCGGTTCGCCCAGCCGGCTCGGCCAGGCCGCGCGGACCAGGTCGTGGTTGCCGCCGATCCCTCCGGAGGCGACGATCACGACCGGCGCGCGCAGCTCGAAGTCCCCGACGACCTCGCGGTTGCTCGGCGCACCGCGCTCCGCCGGGTCGGGAGCGAGCACGGCGCCGCGGACGCCCGTCACCCGTCCGCCCTCGACGATGAGCTCATCCACCCTGTGCCGGTTGCGGATC
>Ga0209677_101218_pt1 | contig 11686 bp, 8 predicted proteins | sample AraplaCvi_mCL_r2_2_FD_184285 | JGI IMG/M metagenome (GOLD analysis project Ga0209677, IMG submission 184285) | Arabidopsis root microbial communities from North Carolina, USA - plate scrape CL_Cvi_mCL_r2 (SPAdes) (version 2) | ecosystem: Host-associated > Plants > Roots > Endosphere | place: USA... | reverse complement strand
CGCGCCTTATCTGCTGGCGAAAGCGCGCGGCGGCTACCGCGTCGGCCATGACCGCATCATCGACCACATGATGATGGATGGCCTGGAGGACGCCTACGAGACCGGCCGCTCCATGGGCGATTTCGGCGAGGCCACCGCGGAAGCTTATCAGTTCACCCGCAAGGACCAGGACGCCTATGCGATGGAGACGCTCAGCCGGGCGCGCAAGGCGGTTGAGGGCGGTGCGTTCAAGGCCGAGATCGCGCCGATCACGCTGACGGAGAAGGCTGGTCCGCGCATCGTCGCCAATGATGAGCATCCGCTGAAGGTCGATCCCGCCAAGATCCCCGGATTGAAACCGGCGTTCCGCGCCAATGGCACCATCACGCCGGCCGCCTCCTCCGCCAACGCCGACGGCGCCGCGGCGCTGGTGCTGACGAAGCGCTCGCTCGCGGACCACAACGGCCTGCCCGCGCTGGCCGAGATCAAGGGCCACGCCACCCACAGCCAGGAGCCGCAATGGTTCACCACCGCGCCGATTCCGGCGATCCGCAAGCTGCTGGACAAGGTCGGCTGGAGCGCCGATGACGTCGACCTGTTCGAGATCAACGAGGCCTTCGCCGTGGTGGCGATGGCGGCGCAGCGCGATCTCGGCATTCCCCGCGACAAGCTGAACATCAACGGCGGCGCCTGCGCGCTCGGCCATCCCATCGGCGCCACCGGCGCGCGGCTGATCGTGACGCTGCTGCATGCGCTCGAGGCTCAAAACCTCAAGCGCGGTGTCGCGGCGCTCTGCATCGGCGGCGGCGAGGCCACGGCAATCGCGGTGGAGCGTCTCGCGCATTGACCGCGAAAGTCTGAAAACGAGGGAACTCTGTCATTTCAGACAGACGGCTCCCGTGCCATTCTGCAGGCTCGTGCAGGCGTTCCCAAACCTGCCCATCAAACATTGAGGCCCAATGATCTCGAACTGGCTCGCGGCAGCGCTTTCCCGCCGCAACATCCATTACGGCTGGGTGATGGTCGGCGTGACCTTCCTCACCGCGCTGATCAGCGCCGGCACGGTCGGCGCGCCCGGCGTGTTCATCGTTCCCCTGCAGCAGGAATTCGGCTGGAGCACGGCGCAGATTTCCTCCGCGCTCTCGATCCGCTTCATCCTGTTCGGGCTGATGGCGCCGTTCGCCGCGGCGCTGCTCAACCGCTACGGCTTGCGCAACGTCACGCTCACGGCGCAGCTAATCGTGGTCTCGGCGCTCGTGCTTTCACTCGGCATGACCGAGGTCTGGCAACTCGTCGCGCTGTGGGGCGTGGTGATCGGCATCGGCACCGGCATGACCGCGCTGGTGCTTGGCGCGACCATCGCGACCCGCTGGTTCGCGGCACGGCGCGGCCTGGTCGTCGGTATCCTGACCGCGAGCGTCGCCACCGGCCAGCTCGTCTTCCTGCCGCTGCTCGCAAGCCTGACCGAACGTTACGGCTGGCGGCTGGCGCTCGGCTTCGTCTGCATCGCGCTTGGCGTGTCCGCCATTGCAGTCTTGCTCGCAATGCGCGACAGGCCGAGCGATGTGGGCCTGCGTCCGTTCGGTGACGAAGGCACCGAGCCCCTGCCCGTGCCGCCGGTCAACCATGGCTCGATCACGGGCGTGGCGCTCGGCACGCTGCGCGATGCCTCGAAGTCGCGCGCGTTCTGGATCCTGTTCGCGACCTTCTTCGTCTGCGGCGCCTCGACCAACGGGCTCGTCCAGGTGCATTTGATCCCGATGTGCCTCGATTTCGGCATCCCGCAGGTGCAGGCCGCGAGCCTGCTCGCCGCCATGGGCATCTTCGACTTCTTCGGCACCATCATGTCGGGCTGGCTGTCGGACCGCTACGACAATCGCTATCTGCTGTTCTGGTACTACGGCCTGCGCGGGCTCTCGCTGCTCTTCCTGCCCTTCAGCGATTTCTCGTTCTACGGGCTGTCGCTGTTCGCGATGTTCTACGGGCTCGACTGGATCGCGACGGTGCCGCCGACGGTGCGCCTCACGGCGCAGAAGTTCGGACCCGAGCGCGCCAATCTGGTGTTCGGCTGGATCTTCGCCGGCCATCAGCTCGGCGCGGGCACTGCGGCTTTCGGCGCGGGCCTGTCGCGGACGCTGCTGCAGAGCTACCTGCCCGCCTTCTTCGTAGCTGGCGCGCTCTGCGTGTTCGCCGCGCTGATCGTTCTCGCGATCTCGCGGCAGCCCAAGCCGGTGGTGGCTTAAGCCATCCTCAGCCTGTTCAGCAATCAACAGTTACAAATCGGAGTGAGCCCGAGACGGAGAGAGGACCGCCGCCAGCTGCTCGGGGAGTGTCAACGTCCAGGGGCCGAGGCGACGGTCCTCAGGCGCGAGAATCTGGGAATTCCTGAGCCCGAACGGAACGATAGTGGTTGCGACGCCTCTCCACCAAGCGGAGAAGAATTGCTGCGTATGAAGAATTGTTGCGCATGGGCCAAATCACTTCGCTTCTTTGTTCAACTCGATCGCGACCTCCGACATCCAGGACCCCGGCGCTTCCATCAGGAAGGATTGATGGTTGCTCCTGGTCTGGATCGTCACCAGCGCAGCTACGGTGTTTCCCTCAATTCGCGCCTCGATCAGGCCGTCCCTGTTCGTGCCGTAGACCTTGCCGCCCTGCCGGTATTCGCTCTCGAACCAATTGCCGGAAAGCTCCGTCCCGCTCTGCTCGATGTTCGCGGACAAGACCATTTTGTACGCATCGCTCGCGCAGCGCAGGTCCAGCGTCAACGACCGTCCGGGCCTGGTGACGTTGTAAGCCACCTTGCAGCGAACCTTCTCGCGTGGGCCGTCCGAAGGCTTCATCGTGCCGATGCCGAACCATGCGCCGGCCAAACCGTCGAACACCGGCTCTGCGCGCAACGGACCGATTCCGACGAGCGCGAGGCACGCAGCACCAATGCCCATGCGCACCACCGAAGACTTAAAAAGCATTCCATCGATCCTGATATTGAGTCCACGCACGTCCCTATGCCCGAACAGCCGCGGGATGTTGACGAAGATGTTTAGAGATGTTGCGGAGATTGCCTGAACATTGCCGGGCGACGTATGGACAGCGCGTCAATCTGTGATGAAGCCGATATCGCCGCGACGGGTCCCCGTTGATCCTGTTCGGCCGTAAAGGCGATTGATGCTGCCAATGAGATTGGCTTGCGGATCGCTCGAGCCGACGAAGCCGTCATCCGGGCGCGAGAGCTCTCTCGGGCTCACGGCGCGAACGAGGTAAGGCGTCACGAGAACGACGAGCTCGGTCTGGTTGTTGACAAAGTCCTGACTCCTGAAGAGCGCGCCCAGCAGCGGCACCTGCATCAGCCCGGGCAAGCCATTCACGGCTCGCTTTGTCTGGTCCTGAATCAGGCCGGCGATTGCCATGGACCCGCCCGAGGGGATCTCGAGCGTGCTCTCGGCCCGGCGCGTCTTGATGGAGGGGACCGTCAGAGAGTTGGTCGTATTGTCGCTCACCGCCTGGGACAAGGTGATCGAATTCTCGTTCGAGAGGTCCGACACCTCGGTCATCAAATGCAGGCTGATGCGGCCTTCCGCCAGCACTACCGGCGTGAAGCTCAACGACATTCCGAATTTCTTGAAGCTGATCTGCGTCGTGCACACATGGGTCGTTGGGTCGCAGGAATAGCCCGCGGGAACGGGAAACTCGCCGCCAGAGACGAAAGTGGCGGCCTCTCCCGATATCGCCGTCAGCGTGGGCTCAGCCAAAGTGCGTACGACCCCCGCCTTCTCCATCGCCCTCAGCGTGGCCGTCGTTCCCCCGGCCGACAGGGTGACGTTGTTGCCGTCGACGAGGTTCTTGCCGTAGGCCGTGAACGGATTCGAATTGGCGAGGCTTACAACCGACGTGCCCGAGCTGAGACTGGTGCTGAGATCGACGCCGAGCTGCTTCACGATCTCGCGTGAAATCTCCGCGACCGTCACCTTCAACATCACCTGGTCACGCCCCCGAACCGTGATCGAGTTGACAACCTTTTCGGCCGCGCCCGTGAGGCGCGCAGCAATATCGTTGGCCTGTTGGGCTTCGAGGGGCGTCGCGACGGTGCCGGTCAGGATGACACCATCGCCGACGCCGTCAATCTGGACATTGGCCGCGGGAAGCGCCTGCTTCAGCGCGGAACGAACACCGTTCAGGTCACGCTTGACGGCGATGTCGTAGGCGACGATCGATTGGCCGGCGGTATCGAAGAACACCACGTTGGTTTGCCCGACAGCAGCACCGATGATGTAGGCGCGCTGCGCCGATCGAAGCACGACGTTGGCGATCTTGGGGTCTGCGACCAGCACATCCTTCACGTCGCGGGGAAGATCGATCACCATCGACTTGCCCACGCCGAGGGACACAAACCTCGCATCGGACTGGCCGATCGCGCCTCCTTGTCTCAGGGATCTGGGGTCCGCGGCGTTCGTTCCAGACGACGATCCACACGAAACAATCGCCAGAACGAGCAGTACGAGAAGCCAGTGCCTGGAAGCACGTAACGACAGTCCGGCGCCCGCATACATAGCAATTGTCCTTAACGTCTCATCCGAAAGGGGACATCACGTATCCTTCGCAGGAGCACGTGGCGGCGAACACGGATTGAACGTCGCAGATCGGGCGTTCGGGCGCCTCCCGCGCAACCGACACAAAATTGAGGTCACCGACACACGAGCGAAAAGAACGCCCAAATCCCGCCCCAATGATCGATGCCCCCGGAACGTAACCTTCTTTGCGCCCAGGTTCGGGATCGCTTCGCACAGTCCGTTATCCGGCCGCGCCAGGCACGAACCAGTGGCTCGAGATCGGCCGTCCCTCGCGGCCGCGCGGGTTGGCTCTTTGCCACTCTGACGGGCAGCAGACCGCACTTGCAAAATCGCACGACGCATCCGCTGCCGCGCCGATACGCAACATGGCCAGACCGCACCCGATGCCATAGACTCTGCATTGGACGTGTTGGGAGGCAACCTTGCGCCCGGTCAGCGAAGGCGCTTACCTTTTTGACGAGTACCGCTTTTTTCCCCGGAGGCAATTGCTGCTGCGGGGTCAGGCTCCGGTTCGGGTCGGGGCGCGCGCGCTCGATCTGCTTCAGGTGTTGCTCGAACGGCAGGGTGAACTGGTCAGCAAGGCCGATCTGATCCGGTTCGCATGGCCCGACACATTCGTGCATGAGAGCAATCTGAAAGTGAATATCGCGGCCCTGCGCCGATCACTGCCGCAGGACCAAGCCGATCTTCCCTACATCGTCACCGTTCCCGGCCGCGGCTATCGCTTTGCCGCGCCTGTGCGGTTCGAGACGGCGTCTGCCTCGTCGGTAGCGCCCTCCCATGGCGGCGGCTTGGAGCGGCAGCTGCAAGGGTCACACCTGCTGATCGGGCGCGAAGACGATGTCGGCGAAGTGACCAGGCGCGTGTGTGATCGCGGCTTTGTCACCATCGTCGGTCCCGCTGGCGTCGGCAAGACGAGCCTCGCCGTCGCAGCCGCGCGGGAGCTGACAGAACGCTTCAATGACGGTGTCTGTTTCGTCGATCTCGCTGCGATCAATGATGCGCAGTTGGTGTGCGCGGCCATCGCGTCCGCCCTGGGATCCGCCGCCGGAGTGATCGATCTGCTCGTCGGGATCGTCGACGCCGTGCGGTCCAAAAACATGCTGCTAATTTTGGACAATTGCGAGCATGTGCTGACGACCTCGGCGCTCGTGGCCGAGCACATGCATCTCGCGGTGCCCGAGATCGGTATCATCGCGACCAGCCGCGAGCCGTTTCGATCGAAGACCGAGAATGTATACCGGCTTGCCCCGCTTCGCTGTCCCTCGGATGAGGTAGGCCTCGACGGACGACAGGCCATGGCGTTCCCGGCGGTCGAGCTGTTCGTCACACGCGCGCAGGAGGCCGCAGGCTATGGTCTGAGCGATTCCGACGTCTCCGTCATCGCCGATATCTGCCGGCGGCTGGATGGAATTCCCCTCGCGATCGAGCTTGCGGCGCCGCGGCTGAAGAGCTGCGATCCAGCTTCCCTGTTGCGACATCTTAAAGACAGTTTCGATCTCCTGAACTACGGTCCGCGAACCGCGCCGCTTCGACACCAGGCTCTGCAGGCGACGCTGGACTGGAGTTATCGGCTTTTATCCGAGGCCGAGGCCTCACTGTTGCGTCATCTGTCCGTGTTCGCCGGACTGTTCACGACCGAGGACGTGCTCGGCATCACCAGCGACATCGTCGCGTCGCCGGGCGAGACCGCCGCTTGCCTCGACAACCTTGCATCGAAGTCGCTGGTCTCGCAGACACTCTCCGGTGGCAAGGCTGCGTACAGGCTGCTCGACACGACCAAAACCTATGCTGCAGAGCGGCTGCGTGCGGAAGGTGAACATAGGCGCGCCTGCGAGAGCCATGCCGTCTATATGCTCGACCTGTTCGAACGTGCCGAGGCGGAATGGACGTGGCTGGCACGGGAAGACTGGATGACGACCTACGGCCGGCACGCCAACGACCTGCGCAACGCGATCGACTGGGCTTTCGGCGCGGATGGCGATGTCGAGACTGGCCTCCGACTATCCGCCGCAGCGATCCCGCTCTGGGATGAACTCTCGTCGGTGGCCGAATGCCGGCAACGCGTTCGCACGGCGCTGGACGCCGCAAAGCTGACGGCTCATCCAGATCTCGAGGTGCGGATGAAGCTGGCGACTGCCCATGCCCGAAGCCTGACTTTCGCCGAACGGCTCGATCCGGAGGCCGAAGGCGCGTGCCGCGAAAGCGTGAGGCTGGCCGAGCTGAAGGGCGATACGGACTATCAGCTCCGTGCGGTATGGGGCCTTGCGGTCCTCCAGTCATTCGCCGGGCGCCACCGCGACGTTCTGGCGAGCCTCGATCGCTTCGATGCGATCAGCGAGCGCACGAAGGACAGCGCCGCCGCGTCCTCCGGCGCGCGGTTTCGCATCATGACGCAGTTTTATCGCGGCGATATCGTCGGCGCCCACGCTTCCCTGAAGCGGCTCGCCAGACAGCACGACAGTCTTGCGGAGCGCACGCGCATATCGCGCTTCCAGGTCGATCCCTACGTGGTGATCCGCGTCTCGCTCGCCTTCGTCGGATGGGTACGCGGGGATACGCTCGAAGCCGTCAAGGCTGCCAGAGCCGCCGTCGACGGCGCCGCCGCAACCGAGCATCTGGTGACACAGTCCAACGCTCTTGCCCTGGCCTCCATTCCCATTGCGATCTGGAGAGGCGATATCGACACGGCCGAGCAGCATCTCAACCTGCTCGACGACAATCTCAACCGGAGGAACCTCGCAAGTTGGGCGCCGCTCAGCCACTTCTTCCGCGCTGTGATAGGGCATCATCGCGGAAGTGCGGATGCGGTCGAGCAGATGCGCGTCGCCGCCAACGAGATCCTCGACAGCAAATTCCTGATCCGCGCGCCGATCTACCTCGGAATGCTCGCGGAAGCGGCGCTTGAGCGCGGCCGGATTGAGCTTGCGCGCGAGAGCATTGCGGCGGCCATCACGCATGCGGACCAACTGGATGAGACCTGGTGCCAGCCCGAACTGCTCCGGGTCCTCGGGTGTATCGAACTTCAGCGCGGCGATCGCGCGCGCGGAGAGCAGGCGCTGATCAGCGCGGTCCAGACAGCGGGAGCGTCAGGCGCCCTCTCCTTCCAGCTCCGCGCCGCGACCGACCTCGCCAATGTCTGGACGGAGAGCGGAGCTGCTTCTGCGGCCGTAGCGATGCTGGATCCGATCTGCCGGCAGTTTGCTCAGGACGGCACAGGCAAGGACGTCGCGAGAGCCCGTCGCCTGCTCGATCGTTTAGCGATCGAGGCCTCATCCGGCCGCGCTTAGTCTCCCTGAATGGACCGAACATGACTGCGTGCCGGCTGTGCTTACCAGGTCGCGCCGGTTCCCTATGTCTTGACCGTACGCTTTTACCACATTTAACCGCAGGCCTCTGTTTGCCTCGCTAGATTGTTGCTGCAGGACGATTTGTAAGGATGCCGCGATATGATCGAACTCACCGTGAATGGGACCAGGCATCGAGTCGATGTCGTTCCCGAGATGCCCCTGCTCTGGGTCCTGCGCGACGAGCTCGGCATCACGAGCCCGAAGTACGGCTGCGGGGTCGCGCAATGCGGCACCTGCACCGTCCAGATCGACGGCATGGCCGTGCGGTCCTGCCAGGCGCATATCGGCGAGGTCGCGGGCAAGTCGGTCGTCACGCTCGAAGGCCTGGAGAAAAAGGAGCAGAACCCGGTCATTCAGGCCTGGATCGAACATCAGGTGCCGCAATGCGGCTACTGCCAGACCGGTCAGATCATGCAGGCGATCTCGTTGCTCGATCTGATCTCCAATCCGACCGACGACGAGATCAACCAGGTGATGTCCGGCAATCTCTGCCGCTGCGGCACCTATCCGCGCATCCGCGCGGCGATCCACGCTGCCGCCGCGAAGAAAATGGCGGAGAAGTGAGATGGGCCACATGCAGGACCTCTCCCGACGCGCCTTCGTTTTCGGCTCCGCCGCCATCGCCGGCGGCATCGCCTTCGGCGCCTATGGCACGGCTGAAGCGGCTGCCACCGCCGGTGATAATCCCCTGATCTCCGGCCTCGGGCCGAATTCCGTGACCTTCAATCCGTGGGTCGAGATCAGCCCGGACAAGATCACGCTGATCGCCCAACATGCCGATATCGGCCAGGGTGTCGGCTCGATCCAGCCGATCATGATTGCCGAGGAGATGGACCTCGATCCCGACCAGTTCGAAGTTCGCTTCGCCGGCCCCAGTCCCGCCTATTTCAACACCGGTTTTGCAGACGAACTCGCGCCGTTCGTGGCTGCGGACCAAAGTCCCGCCGCCGAGGAGGCGCGCGCCAAGATGCTCGAATGGCTGAGACAGGCCGGCCTGCAGATGACCGGCGGCTCGAGCACGCTACCGGACACTTATGAAAAGCTGCGCGTGGCGGGCGCCGTCGCACGCGAGACGCTGAAGGCTGCCGCCGCCAAACGCTCGGGTATCGCTGTGGCCGACCTGCGTACCCAATCGGGCCACGTGATCCTGCCCAACGGCACCAGGATCGCCTATGTCGATCTCTGCGCGGACGCCGCGAAGATTCCACCTGTGCTCGATGCCAAGCCGCGCGATCCGTCGAAATGGCGCATGCTGGGCAAGCCGATGACGCGCCTCGATATCCGCGACAAGGTCATGGGGGAGCTGAAGTTCGGCATCGACATGAAGATGGAGGGCATGCTGTACGCCGCCGTCAAACTGAATCCCGGCAAGGGCCAGCCCCTGAAGTCATATGACGCCAGCAAGGCGCGCGCGATGCCGGGGGTCAAGAAGGTCCTCGAGCTCAAGACTGGCATAGCCGTGATCGCCACCAACAGCTGGTACGCCATGAAGGCGGCCGACGCCGTCATGTGCGAGTGGATGCCCTCGGCCTATCCCGCCGAACAGGCCGATCATTGGAAGGTACTGGAATCCTCCTTCAAGCCTGAATTCCTCGGCAAGGAGTGGCGGAAGATCGGCGATATCAACGCCGCGCTGAAGACCGGCAAGCTCGTCGAGGCCGAATATCGCGCACCCTATGTGGGGCATCAGCCGCTCGAGCCTTTGAACGGGATCGGCCTCGTCACCGACAACGGGATGGAGATCTGGGTCGGCCATCAGAGCCCCCGCTTCGTGCAATATGTCGCGGCAACCGCCATCGGCCTCAAGCCGGAGCAAGTCACCTTCCACAATCAATGGACCGGTGGAAGCTTTGGCCATCGTCTCGAATACGAGAACGTCCGCGTTCTCGCCGAGATCGCCAATCAGATGAAGGGAACGCCGATCAAGCTGGTGTTCTCGCGCGAGGAGGATTTCCTCCAGGACATTCCGCGGCAGATTGCGATCGCCCGGCACCGCGGCAGCGTCGACAAGAGCAGGATCGTCGCAGCCGACCTCCAAGTTGCCTCAACGGCTCCGTTCAAGGGGCTGCTCGAGCGTTCGGGCACACCAACAAAGGATCCCGACGGGCAATTGGCCGCAGGTCTGTGGAACGTCTATTACGACATCCCCAATTTCCGGGGCACGAGCTACGAGGCGCAAGGACTGTCGCCATGCACCACATGGCGCTCGGTCGGCGCCTCGACCTCGGGCTTCTTCACCGAAAGCTTCATCGACGAGCTGATCCATGCGGCGGGTCTCGATCCCATGAAGGCGCGCATCGCGATGTGCACCGTACCGCACTATCGCAAGGTGCTGGAAACGGTTGCGGAGATGTCGGACTGGAAGGGGCCGCTTGGCAACGGCCGCGGGCGCGGTGTTGCCTTCGTCGAGTCGTTCGGGACGCCGACGGCCGAAGTCGTCGAAGTGACGAAGACGGAGCGAGGCATCCGGATCGACAAGGTCTGGGTCGCCGTCGATGTCGGCAAGGTCATCGACCCCGTCAATTTCGAGAACCAGGTGCAGGGCGGCGTCATCTGGGGGCTTGGCCATGCCATCAATTGCGAGCTCACTTACGCTAACGGCGCGGTGCAGCAGACCAACTACAACCACCATGAAGCCATGCGGATCTACCAGTGCCCGGTGATCGAAGTTCGCGGGCTTGAGAACGATCCAAAGGTGAGAGGCCTCGGCGAGCCGCCCGTCCCTCCTGCGGCACCGGCGCTCGCCAATGCGATCTTCGCGGCGACCGGCCAGCGTATCCGCCAAATGCCCTTCAACAAGTTCATCGATTTCGTGTGAGGCGCGCCATGACGAGGTCTCTGATCGCGGTCATCATCGCGGCTTCATCGGTCGCGGTACTCACCGGCATCGTCGCAGCCAAGGACGAGGCCACCAAGGGGACGCCACCGCCGGGCAGCGTCAGTCGCGCCGACGGGCTGGAGGCCTGGAAGCGAATCGAAGCGGTGGTGACACATCCGCGCTGCGCGAACTGCCACGTCGATGCCAAAGCCATACCGATATGGACACCGGCAGGCGAAACCAAGCCTCGCGTGCATGGCATGAACATCCATGGTGGAGAGAGCCGCATCGGCGCCGAGAAGCTCGCCTGCTCGACCTGTCACATGACCTCAACGCAGGCGAACGAGCCGGCGCCGGCGCCGCCGCGCGCCGGCATCGACTGGCAGCTCGCCCCGGTGGCTTTCATCTGGTTCGGCAAGAGCGGCGCCGAGATCTGCGCGCAACTGAAAGATCCCAAACGCAATGGAGGTCGCGATGCCGCCGGTCTCGTCGAACACCTGCGGCACGATGCGTCATTGAACGGCTTCATTCCTCGCGGATGGGCGCCCGGAGCAGGCCGCTCGACACCGCCGGGTACGTTCGAGGATCACGTCAGGGACATGGCTCTATGGGGAGCCGCCGGACAACCTTGTCCGAATTGATGCTTTGTGTCGCCGCAGGCCCAGCGCTGCTCGGCAGGCTTCAGGTGCCAGAGCCTAAGCGCTACAGCTTGCTCCGAACGCCCACGCGGACCCGCTCGGCAAACCAGACCGCAAAGATCGAAGCAAACGACAGACCAAAGAATATGCCTGTCCAAAGCAGTGCGTTTCCCGCGTTTGTCATGACGTCTCTCCCTTTTAAGAGCGAGACGTTTGCAGACAATTGGACGCGTGGTGTTGCGATGGATCAATACGGCCCAGGCGCAATCGGGTCGAAGGCCGACGGCAGCAGCTCGCCGTAACAGCGAGCTACGGCCTGATCGTCATGTT
>Ga0209677_101217_pt1 | contig 11689 bp, 9 predicted proteins | sample AraplaCvi_mCL_r2_2_FD_184285 | JGI IMG/M metagenome (GOLD analysis project Ga0209677, IMG submission 184285) | Arabidopsis root microbial communities from North Carolina, USA - plate scrape CL_Cvi_mCL_r2 (SPAdes) (version 2) | ecosystem: Host-associated > Plants > Roots > Endosphere | place: USA... | reverse complement strand
GGGGCCGCCCAGCGCCATCTCGGCCGTCGACGTGCCCAGCTGCGCACGCGCGTCGAACAGGTTGCGCACGTACAGGCCCAGCGAGAGATGCCCGACCTCGATGCCGCCCTGCACGTCGGTGAGCCAGTAGGCGGGCATGCGGTAGTTGGGCGCGGTGCCGCTGCCGTCGAAGCCGGCGTTGCGCTCGCCGGCGTAGCGCTCGGACGCGCCGAACCAGCCGGCGTGCCCGGCCAGGTCGAACGTGGCCTTGGCACCCAGCGAGGCCGCCAGCGTCGGGCTGTTGGGAAGCCGCGCGCCCGACGAGCCCAGGCCCGGCGCGTCCTGCTTCAGCCGCGCGTCGATCGTCGACAGGTGCCCGACCAGCGACAGGCGCGCGCTCGGGCGCCACGTCGCGCCGAACTCGAAGCCCTGGATCTCCGCCTTGCCGGCGTTGACCAGCACGCCGTTGCCGTTGACCGAGTAGGCCTGCTGGATGTTGCTCCAGCGGATGTCGTACACGGCCGACTCGAGCGACAAGGTGTTGTCGAACAGGTCGCCCTTGTAGCCGGCCTCGTAGCTCCACAGCGCGTCGTGCTGGAAGGTGGTGGGCGCGGTCGGCAGGCCCGTCTCCGGGTCGTTCAGCACCGCGTTGGGTCCGCCCGGTCGGTAGCCGCTGGCCACGCGCACGTAGACGTTGCTCGTCTTGGCGAGCGCATAGCGCGCCGTGGCCAGCCAGGTCTTGGGCGTCTCCCTGGAGTGCGCCGTCGGCAGCGAGCCGCCGACCAGCGGACCGCTCGCGTTCTGCGTGAAGTCCTGCTTGTTCTGCGCGACGCGCAGTCCGCCGGTCAGCGCAAGGTTGGACGTCGCGTTCCAGGTGACGTCACCGTAGGCCGCGAGTTCCTCGTAGCGGCTGGGCAGGTCGAGGTCGGCCAGCGCGGGGATCGCGGCGTCGCCGCCACCCGTGTTGAAGACGTGCTGTGCCAGGTCGCCCGTCTCCCGGTCCCAGTACAGGCCGGCCAGCCATTCGACGGCGCCACCGGCCGAGGACGTGAGCCGGAACTCCTGCGTCGTCTTGTGCACCGAGGTGTGCTCGTCCTCGCCGACGCTGTCGGGCGTGTAGTGGAAGAACTCGGTGATGAGCGGCGCGTAGATCGCGGTGAGGTCGTAGCGCAGCGACATCTTCGAGCGCTGCACGGACGTGATGGAGTTCAGGCGCGCCCCGCCGAAGTCGTACTCCAGGTCGACCGAGCCCAGGCTGGTGCGGATGGAATGCGGCTCGCGCAGCACCTGGTGGCGCTCGTTCCAGCCGTCCACGGGCCGGCCGGTGGCCGGATCGACGTCGGTGTAGTCGGAGTTGTCGCGCGTGATCTCCTGCGTCAGGGCGGTCGCGCGGACATGGAAGCGCGCGCTCGGCTCGAGCAGCAGCGCGACGCGGCCGCCGTTGGTGTCGCCCTTGTTCAGGTTCTTGCCGGCCGCCGGGCCGAGCACGTCGACCCAGCCGCCGTCGTGGTCGTGGAACGCGGCCACGCGCAGCGCGGCGACGTCCTGCCGGATCGGCACGTTGAGCACGCCGCTCACTGTGTTGCCCGCGCCGCCGCCTTTGGTGGTGCTCAGGCCCACCGAGGCCTTGCCGGAGAACTCGGCGGTGTCGGGCTCGTTGGTGACGTACTTGACGACGCCTCCCATCGCGCCCGCGCCGTACAGCGTGCCCTGCGGGCCGCGCAGCACCTCGATGTGGTTCAGGTCCAGCAGCGACATGTCGAGCGCCGTCTGCGAGCCCGCCGCGAAGGCGCTGCTGGAGCCGTAGGCGACGTCGTCGATGTAGGTGCCGACGGTGGGGATCGTCTGGTCGCCGGTGGTCACGCCGCGGATGGCGACCGAGCCGAGGCCAGCGCCGCCCGCGGTCTTGACGTCGACGCCCGTCTGGTCGCCGAGGTAATCCATCAGGCTGCGGGCGCCGCCCTTGTCCAGGTCCTCGGCCGACAGGCGATCGACCTGCATCGGCACTTCGCGCGCCGGCTCGCGGCGGCGCGTGGCCGTGACGTAGACCATCTGCGAGGGCTCGGACGCGCTCGCCGCCGAGGCCGGCGCGGCGGGCGCCGTGGCGGACTGCGCCTGGGCCGGGGAGGGAAACGACGCGGTGATGGCCAGGGCCAGCGCGGTCATGGGCGGGACGGAACGGTTCATGGACGCTTCCTTCGTGAGGAGAACAAACCCTCGGCGCGGCAGGCGGGGCCGGCCTTTGGCAGATCCTAGCGCCAGTTTTCTCTCTTGTCCAAGATTTTTCCGTATTGGAAAAATCTTGGTCGACGGGAAATCGACTTCTCGAAGCGGGCGGACTGATAGAGTCGGCGCCATGAAAGCTCCCCTCCCCGGCCCGGGCCAAGCCATTCGCGCGATCCGAAAGCGCAGCGGCCTGACGTTGACCGAGCTGTCCGCGCGGACGGGCCTGGCGGTGTCGACGCTGTCCAAGCTGGAGATGGGCCATGTCTCGGCCTCGTACGACAAGCTGCTGTCGATCAGCAAGGGCCTGGACGTCGACATGGCCGAGCTGCTGGACACCACGCCGCACCCGAGCGGCCCGCCCACGCACGGCGGCCGCCGCGTGGTGCACCGCGCCGGCGAGGGCCAGCACGTGGACACCCGCAGCTACAGCCAGACCTACCTCGCGACCGAGCTGCTGGCCAAGCGCATGACCCCCATCTTCGTGGAGCTGCATGCGCGCACGCTCGACGATTTCTTCGCGGAGTTCGGCGACTTCATCCGCCATCCCGGCGAGGAGTTCACCTACGTCCTCGAGGGCGAGGTCACGTTCTGCACGGAGCTGTATGCACCGCTGACGCTGCAGGCCGGCGATTCCGTCTACTTCGACAGCGAGATGGGCCACGCCTACCTGAAGGCGTCCGACGCGCCCTGCCGCACGATCACCACCTGCTCAGCACGCGGCCGCGACGAGACGGCGATGAAGGACACGTTCGTCAATGCGTCGGTCAAGCACGCGGAGCGCGCGCCCGCGCGGCGCAAGCCGGCTGTGGTGCGCGCCAAGGCCGCTCGCAAGTAGGCCGGCGATGCGCTCCAAGCTTGTCGTGACGTTGGCCACGCTGGTGTGGGGCGCCGCGCAGGCCGCGCCCGACGAGCTGGCGCTGGGCCGCGACGCCGGCTATCCGGTGGCGCCGCGGCTGTCGCAGATCCACGATCCCGGATTCATCGTCGGCTCGTTCAGCGCGCTCGACACGCTGGCGCCGCATTGCGTGCTCGCGCCGGCCCAACACCCGCTGGCGCTGCCGGTGGCCGCCGCCGCGCCGACGTTCGAGTACCGCTTCGACGGCCGCACGCGCACGCTCGACGACTACCTGCAACGCCAGCGCGCCACCGCGGTGCTGGTGCTCAAGGACGGCGAGATCGTGGCCGAGCGCTACAACTACGGGCGCACCCCCGACATGCGCATGCTGTCGAACTCGATGGCCAAGACGCTGGTGGCACTGGCCATCGGGCAGGCCGTGGCCGACGGCAGCATCCGGTCGATCGAGGACACGGTCGAGCGCTACGTGCCGGCACTCGAGGGCACGCTGTACGGGCAGACACGCATCGTCAACCTGCTGCGCATGGCCTCGGGGGCGCGCTATGTCGAGGACTACACCGAGCTCGACGACCGCGCCGCATTCAATGCGGTGGTGCGCAAGCGCGGCGTGGTCGAGGCGGCGCGCACAGTAAGCGAACGCGCGGCGCCCCAGGGCGCGCGTTTCAACTACGCCGGTGCCCAGACCGAGGTGCTCGCGCTGGTGCTGCGCGCGGCCACCGGCCGCTCGCTGTGCGAATTCGTCGACGAGCGGCTGTGGCAGCCGATGGGCGCGGAGTCACCGGCCAGCTACCTGCTGCATCCGGTCGATCGCCTGGAGCAGGCGGCCGGCGGCTTCAATGCGACGCTGCGCGACTATGCGCGACTGGGCTGGCTGCTGGCAAACGATGGACGCGCCGGCGGGCAGCAGGTGGTGCCGCGCGACTGGCTGCTCGCGATGACCGACGCCTCGCGCCAGCCGCCGCAGTTCCGGCCCGGCGCGATGGACTCGCACGGCAGCACTTATTTCGGATACGGGTACCAGGTATGGCTGCTGCCGGGCGCCCACCGGCGCTTCGTGCTGCTGGGCGTGTACGGCCAGGCGATCTACGTCGACCCGGCGGCCCGGCTGGTGATGGTGCACCTGGCCGTCGGCGCGGAGGCACGCGGCGACGCGAGCGGCGCGCACCTGGCGCAGGAGCGCGATGCGTTGTGGCGCGGCGTGGTGGCGCAGTACGGCGCGTGGTGACCGTCGCCGCGCCCTGCATCGCGGCGCGATTCGAGCAAGGGCCAGGCCTCGCGGGTCAACGCCCCGCGCAGACCTCGCGCACGCACTCGCGCAACCACCGGTGCCCCGGATCCGCATGCATCCTCGGATGCCAGATCAGCGACACCGTGAACTCGGGCAGGTCCAGCGGCAGCGCGAACGTCTTCAGCCCCTCGCGCAGCTTGGCGGTGTGCCGCTCCGGCACCGTCGCCACCAGCGCCGTCGCGCGCGCGAGCGCCAACGCGCCCGTGAAGCTGTCCACCACCGTCACCACGCGGCGCTGCAGGCCCAGCGCCGACAGCGCCTCGTCGATGCCGCCGCGGTGGTGGGTGCGGCGGGCCACCGCCACGTGGCCGGCCTTGGCGTAGCGAGCGGGCGTCACGCGCCCGCGCGCGAGCGGGTGGCCGGGGTGGACGACCCCCACGAAGCGGTCGCGCAGCAGGGCCTGCACGCGCATCTCCGGGCCCATGGACTGGCCGACGACGCCGGCCTCCAGGTCGACGCTGCCGTCGCGCAGCGGCGCGTTGTCCTTGTCGGGCTTGGGCGCGAAACGCAGCGTGACGCCTGGCGCCTCGGCCGCGACGCGGGCGATCAGCGCGGCGCCGTAGTTCTCGACGAAGCCGTCGCGCGTGCGCAGCGTGAACGTGCGCTCCAACCGGGCCAGGTCCAGCCGCTCGGCGGGCCGCAGCAGGCTCTCGGCCTCGCGCAGCGCCGGACCGGTGCGTTCGCGCAGCTCCAGCGCACGCGGCGTGGGCACCAGGCCGCGCCCGGCACGCACCAGCAGCGGGTCGCCGGTGCGCTCGCGCAGCCGCGCGAGCGAACGGCTCATGGCCGACGCGCTCAGGCCCAGCCGCCCCGCCGCGCGTGCCACGTTGCCCTCGGCGAGCAGGACGTCCAGGGTCAGCAGCAGGTTGAGGTCGGGGCGCGTCATGCGGCGATCTTGGCATGACATGGCGTCGCGTGCATGTATTCAATGCATTCCGTGCGTCTTCCGCCATGCGTTGCCAGCGCCTACGCTGGCGGCGACGCGACTGGAGAACCGCATGAAGAACCCCGCCCTCGCCTGCCTGTGCCTGACGATGCTGATGCCGTCGCTGGACACCAGCATCGCCAACGCCAGCCTGCCCGCGCTCGCGCACGCCCTGGGCGCATCGTTCGCGCAGGTGCAGTGGGTGGTGCTGGCCTACCTGCTGGCCATCACCTCGCTGATCGTGGGCACCGGCCGGCTGGGCGACCTGCTGGGACGCGGGCGCCTGCTCGGCGCCGGCGTCGCGCTGTTCACGCTCGCGTCGCTGCTGTGCGGCCTCGCGCCGACGCTCGCCACGCTGGTGGCCGCGCGCGCGTTGCAAGGCGTCGGCGCGGCCGCCATGCTGGCGCTGACGGTGGCGCTGGTGGGCGAGACGATGCCGCGCGAGCGCACCGGCGCGGCCATGGGCCTGCTCGGCACGATGTCGGCCATCGGCACCACGCTGGGCCCGTCGCTGGGCGGCGTGCTCACCACGGCGCTGGGCTGGCGCGCCGTCTTCCTGGTCAACGTACCCATCGGCCTCGTCAACCTGTGGCTGGCCCGCAGGCACCTGCCCATGGCGCGGCCCGCCGGAACGACGCGACCGCGCCTGGACCTCGCGGGCACGACGCTGCTGGCGCTGGCGCTGTCGTCCTATGCGCTGGCGGCCACGCTCGGCCGCGGCCACGCGGCGGCGCTGCTGGGGCTCGCGGCCGCCGCGATGCTCGCGTTCGTGGCCGTCGAGAGACGCGCCGTCGCGCCGCTGGTGCGGCTGGCGATGTTCCGCGACCCGGGGCTCTGCGCGGGCCTTGCGGCCACGGCCGCGGTGGCCACCAGCATCGCCACGACGCTGGTGGTCGGACCGTTCTACCTGGCCGGCGCACTGGCGCTTCCGGCGGCGCTGGTCGGCCTGGTGCTGTCGTGCGGCCCGCTGGTGTCGGCGCTGACCGGCGCGCCGGCCGGCCGTCTCGTCGACCGCGTCGGCGCGACGCGCATGACGCTGGCCGGACTCGCCGCGATGGCCGCCGGCGCCCTGCTGCTGGCGCTGCTGCCCGCGGGCATCGGCCTGGCAGGATGGCTGGCGGGCATCGTCGTGCTGACCATCGGCTACGCGAGCTTCCAGGCCGCCAACAACACTGCGCTGATGCACGGGGCCGACGCCGCCCAGCGCGGGCTGGTGTCGGGCCTGCTGAGCCTGGCGCGCAACCTGGGGCTCGTCACGGGCGTGGCCGTCATGGGCGCGGTGTTCGCCGACGGCGCCGGCGACGTCACCGCGCGCGCGCCGTCCGCCATCGTGCATGGCATGCACCGCACCTTCGCCCTCGACGCCGCGTTGCTGCTGGCCGCGCTCGCGATCGCGCTGGCGGTGGCTCGACGATCGCCCGCGACGCGCCGACTCCCGGTATAACAGGGGCTCGTGGCGGCGCATCGACCGCCCGCGCAACGCGGCCCGAGGGAGGCGCATGCACATTGCCATGGTCGAGGCGAGCCAGCACGAGGCGCTGGTCGACCTCCTGCACGAGATGGGCCGGTTCTACAGCCCGGAGACGCCCGCCGCGCGCGACGACATCCGCAGCCACCTGCTCGTCAACCTGCTCGGCGCCGGCTCGTCCGTGCGCGTAGCGGTGGCCACCGACGCCGACGGCACGCTCGCCGGCATGGCCGCCGTCGCGCTGTTCCACTCGTTCGTCGATCCGTCGCCGGCCCGCCGCGGCCAGTTGCTGATGAAGGAGCTCTACGTGCGCGAGTCGCACCGCGGCCAGGGCGTCGGCAAGGCGTTGATGGCGTGGATCGCGCGCCACGCGATCGCGCACGGCTGTGCGCGCATCGACTGGAACGTGAGCGCGTCCAACCGCCCGGGGCTGGCGTTCTACCGGGCGCTCCACGCGCAGCACGTGGCCGGGCGCCTGAGCTATCGCATCAGCGGCGAGGCCCTGGGACGCCTGGCCGGGAGCGATGCACCCTGACTGCGTGAGGTTGACGTGGGCATCGCCTGCCGGGCCCCTGTCCCCCACGGGAGCGAACACCCGCACCGGCGCGCAGCGCAGGCGACTTCGTTCGTGGGGGTAGGGCTGTTCGAGGGGTTGGTCGGAGCGACTGGGCGGCACTAGAGTGCGCGCGCACGTTCAATCCGCCACTTGGAGGCCCCATGAAGACCATCCTCGCGCTCGCCGCGCTCCTCGCCACGCTGGGCACCGCCCAGGCCCAGACCACGCTGTACACGCAGGACTTCGAACACCCGGTGGGCTTCGTCGACGACGGCGGCGACATCAACATCTTCCGCACGGTCAACCAGCTGTACGGCAACCAGCCCGCAGGCTTCACGTTCTACCAACCCTACACCGACGAGACCCTGTACGTCGGCGGCACCGAGGCGTTCGGCACCGGCTACAAGGATCCGCAGCACAAGGCCGGCCACTACGTCGTGGGCATGCTGTCCGACGCGCAGGACGACCGCCTGTCGATGTCATTCTCGGTGGGCAACTTCCAGTACCTGAACTTCGGCCTGGACCTGTCGTCGATCGACCTGGATCGCTTCGGCGGCCCGTTCGTGCCGGCCGGCGGCAGCGCGCCGACGTTCCGCTTCATGCTGTGGGACAACCCGTCGGGCGCGACCGGCCAGGAAGGCAACGGCACGCTGCTGGATAGCGCCTCGGCCACAGGCACCGTCGGCCCCGACAAGTTCACGTTCGACTGGACGCACGCGGTGCTGGGCCTGAACGCGGCCGGCGCCACCAACGGCAACGTCACGCTGGAGATCGACCTGCTGACCGGCGCCGGCTACGCGGCGCTCGACAACTTCGTGGTGGTCGCGTCCAACGAGAAGGGCGTCATCCCCGGCGTGCCCGAGCCGGGCACCTGGACGCTGATGGCGCTGGGCCTGGCCGCGCTGGGCGTGCGCGCCCGCACCTCGGTGCGTCGCTGAAAGGCCGCGCGCCGGCGCGCGGTGGCGGCCGGGAGCTGGCCATCCACGCCTGCCAGCGCGTGGTCCGGCCTGCGCCACGACGCGTTCATGCACGGCAGTTAGGATGGTCGTCCCGTCTTCGACAAGGCCTTGCCCGGTGACCCCACGCGCGCCCGCCCCCACGCCGCCCAAGCGCGCCGTCGCCAGCGAGCACGTGCATTCGGAGACGAAGACCGTGTTCCGCTACGAGGCCACGTGGGACGTGGAAGGGCCGCTGCTCACGTGGAAGGCCACGGCCTGCACCCGCGGTCGCCAATGGAGCCTGGCCGGCGGCCGCCCCGAGTGGAACGGCGGCAACGAGGCCAAGGCGGTGCAGGACGACGTGGCGCGCAGCATCGACGGGATCGAGGCGGCGGCGATGTCGACCGCGCTGCGTCCCAACGCGCCGCGTCGCCGCCCCGCGGCCGACTAGCGGCCGACCAGGGATCGACTGCCGATCGCCTAGCGGCTGCGCGTCTCGGCCAGCGGCACCGCCGTCGTGTGCTTGACGCGATCCAGCACGAAGCTCGTCTTGCAGTCCTGCACGCTCGGATGCTTGAGCAGCGTGTCCATCACGAAGCGCGAGTAGTGCGCCATGTCGCTGACCAGCACGCGCAGCAGGTAATCCATCTCGCCGGTCAGGGAACTGCACTCGACCACGTCCGGCCAGGTCTGGACCGACGCGCGGAACGCGTCCATCGGCTTGCGCTTGTGCGTCTCCGAGTGCTTCTCCAGCCGCACGGTGATGTACGCGGTGAGGGACAGGCCCACGGCCTGCGGGTCGACCAGCGCCACGTAGCCCGAGATGACGCCTGCGTCCTCGAGCCGCTTGACGCGCCGCAGCGTCGCCGAGGGCGACAGGCTCACCTGGGCGGCGACCTCGTCGTAGGTGGCCCGGCCGTCGGCCTGCAGCACGCGCAGTATGCGCAAGTCGACAGTGTCCAGCTTGAAATCTGCATCCATCCTCCAATGATGCAGGAATCCTGCGTAATCGACCCATCGCGGCATGGAATTGCAGAAATTGTGCGGGGCGATTTCCCTATGATTCGGGGCATTGGATGCCACTTCCGAAAGACTGCCATGACTGACCTGTTCGACAACCCGATGGGCCTGCAGGGCTTCGAGTTCGTGGAGTTCGCGTCGCCCACGCCGAACGTGATCGAGCCCTACTTCGAGATGCTGGGCTTCACGCTGGTGGCCCGGCATCGTTCGAAGGACGTGCTGCTGTACCGCCAGGGCGACATCAACTTCATCGTCAACCGCGAGCCGAGGAGCCAGGCCGCGTACTTCGCCGCCGAGCACGGGCCGTCGGCCTGCGGCATGGCGTTCCGGGTGAAGGATTCGCACAAGGCCTACCACCGCGCGCTCGAGCTCGGCGCGCAGCCGATCGAGATCCCCACGGGCCCGATGGAGCTGCGCCTGCCGGCCATCAAGGGCATCGGCGGCAGCCCGATCTACCTGATCGATCGCTACGAGGACGGCAAGTCCATCTACGACATCGACTTCGAGTTCATCGAAGGCGTGCCGCGCCGCCCCGTGGGCCATGGACTGAAGCTGATCGACCACCTGACGCACAACGTCTACCGCGGCCGCATGTCGTTCTGGGCCGACTTCTACGAACGCCTGTTCAACTTCCGCGAGATCCGCTACTTCGACATCCAGGGCGAGTACACGGGCCTCACGTCCAAGGCGCTGACGGCGCCGGACGGCATGATCCGCATCCCGCTGAACGAGGAATCCAAGAAGGGCTCGGGCCAGATCGAGGAGTTCCTGATGAAGTTCAACGGCGAGGGCATCCAGCACATCGCGCTGCTGTGCGACGACCTCATCGGCGTGATCGACAAGCTGCAGATGGCCGGCGTCGCGCTGATGACCGCGCCCAACGACGTGTACTACGAGATGCTCGCCGAACGCCTGCCCGGCCACGGCCAGCCGGTGCCCGAGCTGCAGTCGCGCGGCATCCTGCTCGACGGCTCGACCGAAGGGGGCAACACGCGCCTGCTGCTGCAGATCTTCTCGCAGACACACCTGGGCCCGGTGTTCTTCGAGTTCATCCAGCGCAAGGGCGACGACGGGTTCGGGGAAGGCAACTTCAAGGCGCTGTTCCAGTCGATCGAGCGCGACCAGATCAAGCGCGGGGTCCTGAGCACGACCGCTTGAGACGCGGGTTGACCGGGGTCTGACGGCCTGGCCCGGCATGGGCCACGGCCCCGCGAGTCCGGGGTCTGGCGCTGCCGCCTCACGTCTCGAAGCTGATGAACCCCAACGTCCGCGCCCGCGTCACCGCATGCTTGCGCGACGCCGCATCGAGCTTGGCGAACAGGTTCTTCAGGTGCCACTTGACCGTCTCGTCGCTGACATCGATCGACTTGGCGATCTCCTTGTTCGAGTAGTTGCGCGCCAGCAGCAAGAGGATGCTGCGCTCCTTGGGCGTGAGCGTGCGCGCGGCCTGCCGGCGCTGGCCCTCCTCGGGGCCTTCGGGCACGGCCTCGGCCTGCTTGCCGCGCCGCCGCAGCCGCACCAGCGCGAGCGGGTAGTTCAGGCGTTGCAGCGCCTCCTTCTCGTTGGCCTCGAGCGCGTCGCGCGCGTACTCGTACGCCCGCGCATGCTCGCCGACGTCGGCCCAGCGGTCGGCCAGGAACGTGTAGAGGCGGGCCGGCACCTTCCAGCCCTCGACGCGCCGCCCCTCGGCCAGCGCCGCCTCGGCGTAGTGCAGCGCCGCGGTGGGCAGCGCCATGCCTTCGGGAGCGGGCAGCGGGAATCGGTGATGCAGGTCGGCCAGGACATCGCTCACGCCCACGTGCAGCGAATGGAGCGCCGACTCCTCGATGAGCGCGCGCGCCTCGGCGCACACGGCCAGGGCCGCCTCGGGTCGCCCGGCGTCGGCGAACCCGCGCGCCTGGAAGATCAGGTTCAGCGCGAGCGTGTGCTTGAAGCCCACCTCGCGATACAGCGCGATGGCGCGCGCCATCGGCTCGAGCGAATCGACCGCGCGGCCCATCGCGCGCAGCGTCTCGGCGAGCGACGCGCAGGCGATGCCCAGGTGCAGCCCCGGCGCGCCGACCTGCAGCGCCACGATGGCCTCGCCGAGGATGCAGCGGCTCTCCTCGAACGCGCCCAGATGGCGCATCAGCTCGCCCACGCGCGTGTTGGCGGTGCCGATCAGCGTGGGCCAGCCGGTGGCGTTCGCGCGGGCGGCGGCGGCCTCGAAGCATTCGGCCGCGAGGTCGAGGTCGCCCAGTCCCTGCGTGGACGCGCCCGCGTTGATCATCGCGACGATCTCCAGCCGCACGAGCCCGACCCGGCGCGCCTGTGCAGCGGCATGTCGATACAGCAACGCCGATTCGGCCGGGTTGCGGAACGACAGCGCCATGCCGCGCGACGCGCTCCACAAGGCATCCCAGGCGATGGCGCTCTCGGGGAACTCGTCGCCCG
>Ga0209677_101216_pt1 | contig 11724 bp, 12 predicted proteins | sample AraplaCvi_mCL_r2_2_FD_184285 | JGI IMG/M metagenome (GOLD analysis project Ga0209677, IMG submission 184285) | Arabidopsis root microbial communities from North Carolina, USA - plate scrape CL_Cvi_mCL_r2 (SPAdes) (version 2) | ecosystem: Host-associated > Plants > Roots > Endosphere | place: USA... | reverse complement strand
ATGCGGTTCACGGTGTCGTTGCGCGTGGCGAGCGTGATGGTCCCGTCGTCCGGCGCCGGACGCGCTCCGACTTCGTTGAGCCGGTCGGCGATCTCCTTGGTCACCTGGCCGTGACGCACCGCGTTGAGCATGAACCGGAAGTCCGACTCGTGCTGGCGGTGCACCTGAAGCAGCTCGACGATCCGCAGATCGGCCTCCTGCCACACCTTGGCGTCGAAGAACCACATCGAGCGGTAGGTGTCCGCGAAGTAGGCGCGCTCCTCGGTGCCCCCGGGGACGGGCGCCAGCTGGTAGGGGTCGCCGAACAGCACCACCTGCACGCCGCCGAACGGCTCCCCGGCGCGCTGCCTGGCCTGGCGGAGGCTGCGGTCGATGGCATCCATCAGGTCGGCGTTGACCATGGAGACCTCGTCGATCACCAGCGTGTCGATGCTGTTGAGGAGCTTGCGCAACTCGGTGGTCTGGTCGATGTCGTGGTCGGCGATCACGCCGATGGGGAGGCGGAACAGCGAGTGGATGGTCTGCCCGCCGACATTGAGCGCGGCCACGCCCGTAGGCGCTGAGATCACGATCGACTTCTCGGTGTTCCATGCCAGATGGTTGAGCAGCGTCGACTTGCCCGTACCGGCACGACCGGTCACGAAGACGTGTTCTCTGGTGTGCTCGATCAACTCGAACAGCGCCTGCTGCTCCGGCGAGAGGGAAAGCCGTCCCATCCCCGCCCCTTCCGTATCGCCCGACCTGACGCACTACTCTAACCCTGCGCGCGGGCGCCGGACCGCTTATCCACAGAACCTTAGGATGGCCTCATGGCTGAGGCGGACGCGCGCATGCGCCGACGGGCCGTCCTGCTCTGGTCGGCTGTCGGCGTGCTGCTCCTCGCCGCCTTCGCGGCCGGGCTCGGCGCCGTCCAGCGGACGTACTACAGCCCGAGCGGGTTCGTGCGGGCGTTCGCCGGCTCGATCGCCTCCCACGACGTCGCGGCCGCGCTGGCCATGCCCGGCGCCGCTCCGACGGCGGCGGCGCTGGGGAGCGCCCACCTGCCGACGGGCGCATCCCGTGAGCTGCTGCGCGCCGATGTCCTGCCCTCGATCGGGGACATCCGGATCACGTCGGATTCGACCGGGAGCGACGGTGTGCACACGGTGGTGGCGCACGCCGTCGCGGACGGCCGCTCGGTCTCGGCGAGCTTCCGCGTCCGTCAGACGGGATCCGTCCTCGGGCTGCTGCCGACCTGGTCCTTCGCTTCCACTCCGCTCGCCATCTCCCGGATCACCGTCGCGCACGCGACCACGTTCAGCGTCGGCGGCCACAGGCTGAGCCCGCGCGCCTCGTCACCGAAGCAGCCGGCCGGTGCCTTCACCGTGTCGGCCGACTACCTGGTCCTGCCGCTGGCGCCCCTCGAGCTGTCCCATACCTCGGCGTACCTCCGGGCCGCCCCGGTGGTCGCGGCCGTGAGCCCGGGGAGCATCACCGAGACCACCGTGGATGCCGAGCCGACACCGTCCTTCACATCAGCCGTTCAGAAGGAGGTGAACGCTTTCCTGGACCGGTGCGCGGAACAGCATGTGCTGCAGCCGGCGGGATGCCCGTTCGGCATCGAGATCGACGACCGCGTCCAGGGCGATCCGACGTGGTCCATGAGCACGTACCCGGTCGTGCGCCTCCGCCCGGGCGACACCTCGTGGACCACCGATCGCATGACCGGCGTCGCGCATCTGAAGGTGACGGTGCAGTCGCTCTTCGACGGGTCGGTCAGCACCCGCAGCGATGCCGAGCCGTTCGCGATGATCCTCAGCAGCGTGACGATCCGCAGCGACGGCTCCCTCTCCATCGTCGTCGCCCAGTAGCGCTAACGGGAGACCCGGTCAGGGCTAACGGGAGACCCGGTCGCGATCCGCCATCCGGGCCAGGCGCGCGTTGTACTCCTGGAGTTCCGCGTCGCCGGTGCGGTCCGCGTTGCGGTCGCGACGCTTCGTCTCGCGCTCGTCGCTACGGCTCCACTGGATGGCGACGACGATGGCGAGCGTCACGGTCGGGATCTCGCCGATGCTCCAGGCGATCCCGCCCGCGGCCTGCTGATCGATCAGCGGCAGGTCGCCCCAGGTGCGGCCCATCGCACCGAACCAGTCGGCCAGCATGAGCCCGTGCATCTGCATGATCGAGAGGCCGAAGAAGGCGTGGAAGGCCATCGTCAGCAACAGCAGGAGCAGCCGGAACGGGTACGGCAACCGGTACTTGACCGGATCGATCCCGATCAGCGACTGCACGAACAGGTACCCCGTGATGAGGAAGTGCACGACCATCCACTCGTGCCCGATGTGATCGGTCGTCGCCCAGCGGAACACCGGCGTGTAGTAGAACACCCAGAGCGACCCGGCGAAGAGGATGGCCGCGACGATCGGGTTCGAGAGGAACCCGGCGATGCGCGAGTGGACCGCGAGCAACAGCCACTCGCGGCCCCCGCGCGAGCCGTCGTGCCGCTTCCGGATGGCGCGGGCGGCGAGTGTCACGGGAGCGCCGGGGACCAGGAGCAGAGGGACCGCCATCGTGAGCACCATGTGCGCGGACATGTGCGCCGAGAACAGGTACTTCTCGTAGACGTTCACGCCGCCGTTGGTGATGTAGAAGAGCAGGACGATGCCGAGCGTCCAGAGCACCGTACGGTGGATCGGCCAGGCGTCGCCGCGGCGCCGCAGCCGCCAGACTCCCGCGAAGTAGAAGAAGAGCGCGAAGGCGCAGACGAGCACCCAGAGCAGGTCGAAGTTCCACGAGGTGAAGAGCCGTCCCCAGGTCAGCTCCGGAGGCAGCTTGTCGCCCGTCAGGATCTCGGCGGGGGTCGGGATGGCCGCCCGGGTCTGAGGCACGGGGGTCACGGTCCGCGCGAGCGCCGCGGCCACGCCGGACGCGATGCCCATGAAGGCGAGCTCGGCCACGACGATCCACCAGAAGCTGCGCGGCTCGCCGGTCGCCTTCAGCCGGCCGATCAGGTACCGCCGCTGCGTCACGCCGAAGAGTCCGAGCGCCACGAGCGCGGCGACCTTGACGAGCACGAGGATGCCGTACGGCGTCGCCAGCTCGGCCAGCGTTCCGACGCGGAGCTCCGCGTTCACGTAGCCGGAGGCCGCCACGACCAGGAAGCAGATCAGCGCGAACGTGGAGTAGCGCTCCAGGACCGTGACCAGCCGTCCCTTCCCGAAGGTGTGCTTGACGACGACGAGCGTCAGGAGCCCGCCCAGCCAGATGCTGGCGAAGAGCACGTGCAGGCCGAAGGAGGTCACCGCGGCGTCGTGCCCGGACGCCTCGGCGCTGTGCCCCTGCTGCGCCATCGGCACGACCGCCGCCATCGCCAGGACGGCGACGAACGCGATCGCCGTCTGGTTGCGCACGGCGAAGCACAGCACGGTGACAACGGCGGCGATGAGCGTGATACCGAGCCAGGCCTGCCCGAGCGACACGCTGGTGATGAAGGAGCTCAACCCGTTGCTGAATGTGGAGTCGAACGACCACGGCACATTGGAGACGCTCACGAAGGTGAACAGACCGGTCGCCGCCGAAGCGACGGTCATGACCCCGGCACTGCCGGCCGCGAAGTCGAGGGCCTTTCCGTACTCGTCGCGCTCCGGGCTGAACGCGAAACAGGCGAGCAGCAGCGCGCCGACCGTTCCCGCCAGGCTCAGGTTGACCACGAGGGTCGCCGCAGGGAGCCCCCAGCGCACCAAGGCGCCGGGATCAGCGAGCAGGGGAGCGCTGGCGCCACCACCGAACGCGAGCGCGCCGACCATGGCCGCCGCGGCTGCGAGAAGCAGGGCGGCGGGGCCGATCACGCGGAGGATTCGTGGCACTTCTCCAGCCTACGTCGCGCCCGCTGGGCGGGCGCCCACAGCCGTCGATGCTGTGGAGGGACGAGGAGCTGTGGAGAACGAGAAGGGCGGCACCGCGAACCGCGGTACCGCCCTCGGGCAGAGCTGGGAAGGACTACTTGACGGCAGCCTTGAGCTTGGAGCCCGCGGTCAGCTTGACGCGGTGACCGGCCGGGATGGAGATCTCGGCGCCGGTCTGCGGGTTGCGGCCGGTGCGGGCAGCGGTCTCGCTGCGCTCGGCGGCGAGCCAGCCCGGGATGGTGACCTTGCCGCCCTTGGCGACGGTCTCGCTGATGGTGCTGAAGAACGCGTCGACGACGCTGGAGACGGTGGCCTGGCTCTGACCAGACGCCGCAGCGACGGCAGCAACGAGCTCGGTCTTGTTCAGGTTGTCAGCCATTGAGTGTCCTCCTCGGACCTTGTGCTGGATCTACAGCTTTTTTGTGGAACGGTTGAGGCCACACGGGCCATTACGTTTGGTCGGACGACCGCCTCGAATGTATCAGAATCCCGCGGAAACACGCGGATCTTCCGACCGTTTAGTGGATATCCGTCGTGATCGTGGTCTCCAGGCATCCCCGGGGACCACGACGGAGGGGCGCCCGGCCGAAGCCGGACGCCCCTCGAGTGCGTCGATCGGGCTGGGTTACCAGCTCGACTTGGTGATGCCGGGCAGCTCGCCGCGGTGCGCCATGTCGCGGAAGCGGACACGCGAGATACCGAACTTGCTGAGGTTTCCGCGGGGACGGCCGTCGACGGCGTCGCGGTTGCGAACGCGGATCGGGGAGGCGTCACGGGGAAGCTTCTGCAGGCCGATGCGGGCGGCCTCACGGGACTCGTCGGTGCCGTTCGGGTCGACGAGTGCCTTCTTGAGCTCGGCACGCTTCGTGGCGTAGCGCGCGACGATGACCTTGCGCTGCTCGTTCTTGGCGATCTTGGATGTCTTGGCCATGATTAGCGCTCCTCTCGGAAGTCGACGTGCTTGCGCACGACAGGGTCGTACTTCTTGAGCACGAGGCGGTCGGGGTCGTTGCGACGGTTCTTCTTGGTCACGTAGGTGTAACCGGTGCCCGCCGTCGAACGGAGCTTGATGATCGGACGGATGTCCTGCTGCTTCGCCATTAGATCTTCTCCCCACGGGCCAGGAGGTCCTTGACCACGGACTCGATGCCACGGGCGTCGATGACCTTGATGCCCTTGGCACTCAGGGTCAGGGTGACGTTACGGCGAAGGGACGGAACGTAGTACGTCTTCTTCTGGATGTTCGGGTCGAACCGTCGCTTGGTGCGGCGGTGCGAGTGCGAGATGTTGTGACCGAAGCCGGGAACGGCTCCTGTCACCTGGCACACTGCTGCCATTGCTTTCTTCTCCAATACCGTGGTGCCGGACGGCACCACCCAAGGTCACTTGTCGGCGCACGACTTCCCCAAGCGATTCGTCTGGGGGGTTCGTACACGATCTGAGCGGGAGGAGCCCACTCAGCCAAACATCAATGCTACGGCATCGGGCCGCCGCCGGCCAAATCACTCAGGGCCGTGCACGCGGGGCACAGCCCGAAGACGTCGACCACGTGCTGCGCCTGCGTGAACCCGTGCGCTGCCGCGGCCTGACGCGCCCACTGCTCGACCGCATCCGCCTCGATCTCCACCGTGAGCCCGCAGTTGCGGCAGATCAGGTGGTGGTGATGGCCGGTCGTGCACGCGCGGTAGAGGGCTTCGCCCTCCGGCGACTGCAGCGAGTCGGCGTCGCCTTCCGCCGCCAGGTCGGCGAGCGCGCGGTACACCGTGGCCAGACCGATCGGGGAGCCGGCCTCGTGGAGGCTCATGTGCAGTCCCTGCGCGCTGATGAAGCCCTCCGTCGAGGTCAGAGCCTCGCGGACGGCCTCCCGCTGCCAGGTGTTCCGCTTCACCATCCCAGGCTAGCCCGCCTGGCTCACGAGTCGCCGAGAGGTCTTCGCCGCGGTCCGCCGGCGGGCACGACGACCTCCCACGACGCGGCAGACCGCGTAGATGAGGAACGAGATCGTCGTCACGTAGGGGCTGATCGGGAGGGCGCTTCCGAGCGCCAGCAGGATGCCGCCGACGACCGATACGAGCGCGAAACCGACGCTGATCAGCGGCACTCCGAGCGGCGAGGACGAGATCCGCATCGCCGCCGCCGCCGGCGTGACCAGCAGCGACAGCACCAGCAGCGCGCCCACGATCTGCACCGAGACGGCGACCGCGAGGCCGAGCAGCACCATGAACGCGAGCGCGACGAAGCGGGTCGGGACTCCGCGCGAGGCGGCGACATCCGCATCCAGGCTGTCGAAGGTCAGAGGCCGCCAGATGAGGAGGACCGCCACCAGGACGATCGCGCCGATGACGAGCAACGACCCGAGCTGCGGGTCGTCGACCGAGACGATCTGCCCGGTCAGCAGGCCGAACTTGTTGGCGCTGCGGCCGGGATAGAGCGCGAGCGCCAGGATTCCGAGACCGAGACCGAACGGCATGAGGACCGCGATGATCGAGTTGCGGTCGCGCGCTTTCGCGCCGAGCAGGCCGATGAGCATCGCAGCGACGAGCGAGCCGACGAGGGATCCCGCCACGACGTTCACGCCGAGCAGCAGGGCCACCGCCGCACCCGCGAAGGAGAGCTCACTGATCCCGTGCACCGCGAAGGCCATGTCGCGCTGCATCACGAAGACCCCGATCAGGCCTCCGATGATGCCGAGCACCGCCCCGGCGAAGATCGAGTTCTTGACGAGGAGGAGCAGCTCGCCGTAGTCGGTGAAGTCGAACAGCTGCGACCACAGATCCAGGTGCGTCATGCGACCGGCTCCGGGTGCGCCTCGCGGGTGTGCTCGTGATGGTCGTGGGTCTCGGCATCCGGGATGCCGACCACGACGATCCGGCCGCGGCTGCGGATGACGTCGACGGGTGTCCCGTACAGGTCGGTCAGGACCTCGCTGCGCAGCACCTCGTCCGGGGTCCCGGTGCGGAACCGGCCGCCGGCCAGGTACAGGACGCGGTCCACCATCCCGAGCACGGGGTTCACGTCGTGCGTGACGAAGACGACCGCGCTGCCGTGATCCCGTCGGCGGCGGTCGATCAGCTCGCTGACTCCGCGCTGGTGCTGCAGGTCGAGCGAGAGCAGAGGCTCGTCGCACAGCAGTAGGGCCGGGTCTCCGGCGAGCGCCTGCGCGACCCGGAGCCGCTGCTGCTCGCCGCCGGAGAGCGAGCCGACGGCCGTGTCGGCGTATCGCCGCGCGCCCACGGCATCGATGAGACGCTCCACCTGGGCCCTGTCGGCCTGGCGGGGGAGCGGCAGCCCCCACCGGTGACCGTTGACGCCCAGGGCGACGAGGTCGCGCGCGCGCATCGGTGTGCCGGCGGGGATGAGCTTCTGCTGCGGGATGTAGCCGATGCGGCGGTCGCCGCGGCGCACCGCGTGGCCCTCGAAGGCGATCTCGCCGTCGTCGAGCTGCTGCTGGCCGAGGATCGTGCGCAGGAGGCTGGTCTTGCCGGAGCCGTTCGGGCCGAGGACGGCGACGAACTCGCCGGCGTGCACGTCGAGATCCAGGCCGCTCCACAGCGTCCGGTCGCCGAAGCCGAGGGACGCGTCCCGCAGCCGGAGGACGACCTGGCCTTCGACAGGCGGTGCGACGAGTTCGAGCGGTTCGGTCACTTGGCCAGCGCCTTTCCGACGGCGTCGAGATTGGCGCGCATCCAGCTGAGGTAGTCCTCGCCGCTGGGCAGCGTCTCGGTCACGGGCACGACCGGGATGCCGGCATGCTTCGCAGCGGCGAGAACCCGTTCCGTCTCGGCGCCCGTGGTCTGCTCGTTGTACGCCAGGAGCTTCACCTGGTGCGTGCTGAAGATTTTCAGGGTCTGCTCGAGCACGACAGGGGAGACGTCGTTCTCCCCCTCGACGGCGGCACTGAACTTCTCCGGGGTCTTGTTGACGAGTCCGATCGCGTCGAGCAGGTAGAGCGGAACGGGCTCGGTGATCGCGACACCGTCGCCGGCGTACGACGCCTTCAGCTTCGCTGCGGTGGCCTCGAGGGCGGCGACATTCTGGCTGAACTCCCGGGCGTTCCTGTCGAACGTGGCCTTGTGCGACGGGTCGGCCGTGCCGAGGGCTGTCGCGAGTGCTGCCGCGAGGGTGCGGATCGTGGGGAAGTCGTACCAGACGTGCTCGTTGAGCTCGCCGTCCACCGGCTTCTTGCCGGACAGGTCGACGACATTCAGCACCTGGGCGTCCTGGTTCTTGGCGCCCGTGACGAGCGTGCGCATGAACTCGTCGTAGCCTCCGCCGTTCTCGACGATGACGTCGGCCTTGGAGACGGCCAGCTGGTTGTGGGCGCTGGCCTCGAAGGAGTGCGGGTCCTGTGCAGGGTCGGCCATCAACGACGTGACGTGGACGGCGTCGCCGCCGATCGTCTCGGCGATGTTCCCGTACACGTTGGTGCTGGCAACGATCCGGACGGTGCCGTCGCTGGATCCTGCGGAGGGAGAGGCGGAGCAGCCGGCGAGCGCCACGGCGGCGGCGGTTGCGGCGGCGGCTGCCGCGAGGGCGGAGACGATGGAGCGCGTCTTCATGGATGAGCCTGTCTAAGTCGCGAACGACACGAAGGGTGTGCGCGCGGTCGCGAGCACCGGCTCAGGCTACGTCTTATTGAAAATGATTGTCAAATTCAATCGAGGAGCAGCGCGGGCTCCTCGATGATGGACGCGACATCCGCCAGGAAGCGGGAGGCGACGTCGCCATCCACGACGCGGTGGTCGAAGGATGCGCCGAGCGTGGTGACGAAACGCGGACGCACTTCGCCGTCGACCACCCACGGCTTCTGCTTGATGGTGCCGAGGGCGACGATGCCGACCTCACCGGGGTTCAGGATTGGCGTTCCGGTGTCCATCCCGAACACACCGATGTTCGTGATCGTGATCGTCCCGCCGCTCATGTCGGAGGGCGGGGTCTTGCCGTCGCGGGCGGTGAGGGTCAACTGCTCGAGCTGCTTCGCGAGCTCCAGCAGGGTCATCCCCTGCGCCTCCTTGATGTTCGGCACGATGAGGCCGCGCGGCGTGGCCGCGGCGATCCCGAGATTGACGTAGTGGCGGACGATGATCTCCTCGTCGGTCCATGACGAGTTCACCGTCGGGTTGCGGCGGACGGCCCAGATCATGGCCTTGGCCATGATGAGCAGGGGTGAGACCTTCACTCCGGCGAAGTCGGCCGAGTTCTTGAGCCGCTTGACGAACTCCATGGTCCGCGTCGCGTCCACATCGACGAAAAGACTGACGTGCGGGGCGCTGAACGCGCTCGAGGTCATCGCGGTGGCGATCGCCTTCCGGACGCCCTTGACCGGGATGCGATCCTCGCGGTCGTTCGGCCACTCCGGCGTCTGGATGTTGCGGAACACGGTCACCTGGGTCGCCTCGCGCAGGACATCGTCGCGGGTGACGTCGCCGATCGGCCCGGTGGGCGTCACAACGGTGATGTCGACGCCGAGGTCCTTGGCGAGCTTGCGGACCGGCGGCTTGGCGAAGACCGGACCGGACGGAGCAGCGTGGGGGCTCGGTGCAGCGTGGGCGGTCGCCGAAGCGTGCGCCGTGGGGGAGGCCGCGGTGCTGGATGGTGCGGCGGCGGTCTGCGACGACGTGGCGGCGGGTGCGATCGATCCCGAGAACGACACGGGGATCGAAGCCGTTCCGGGATGCGTCACCCGACGACGACGGCTCGTGCCGTGCCCCGAGGAGCCGTAGCCCACCAGGACGGCGCCCGGCTTCGGATCCTCCTCGTGCGAGACGGTCGCCGCAGCGTCGGCGGCGACTTCCTCGGCCGGCTCCGGCTCGGGCCGGGGCTCGGTCGCCTCACTGCCGCTCGTCACGGTGAAGATCGGCGTGCCGACCTCGACCGTCTGACCCTCGGAGACGAGGAGCTCGCCCACGGTTCCCTCGAACGGCGACGGCAACTCGACCAGCGACTTGGCGGTCTCGATCTCGACGATCACCTGGTTCACCGCGACCTGCTCGCCCGGCGTGACCTTCCACGAGACGATCTCCGCCTCGGTCAGGCCCTCGCCCACATCGGGCAGGAGGAACTGGGACTCGCTCATCTGCGACTTCTCTCTGTCTGTTGCTGTGGGTCGGCGCCGGCCGGGTCCGCCCCTGCTGGCAGGGACGGAGGCGCTCAGTAGGCCAGCGCTCGGTCGACGGCCTCGAGGATGCGGTCGGCGTCCGGAAGGTAGAGCTCTTCCAGGTTCGCCGGCGGGAACGGCACGTCGAACCCGGAGACACGCAGCACCGGTGCCTCGAGCGAGTAGAACGCCTTCTCGGCGAGAGTCGCCGCCACCTCGGAGCCGACGGACACATTGCCCGGCGCCTCCTGCGCGACGATCAGGCGGCCTGTCTTCTGGACGGACGCGATGACCGGCCCGTAGTCGACGGGTGAGAGCGACCGGAGGTCGATGACCTCCAGGCTCCGTCCCTCCTCGGCGGCGAGCTCGGCAGCGCGGAGCGCGACGCTGACCATCCCGGCCCAGGCGACGATGGTCGCATCGGTGCCCGTGCGCACCACGCGACTCGCGTGCAGCGGCGTCCCGTTCTCGACCAGGTCGACCTCGCCCTTGGGCCAGTAGCGGCTCATCGGCTCGAAGAAGACCACCGGGTCGTCCGAGCGGATCGCCTCCTGGATCATCCAGTACGCGTCGTGCGGGGTCGACGGCGCGACGACCCGGAGGCCGGAGGTGTGCGCGAAGTACGCCTCGGGCGCCTCCTGGTGGTGCTCCACCGCGCCGATGTGGCCGCCGTGCGGGATCCGGATGACGACGGGAAACGCCATTTTGCCGCTGTGCCGGTTGGTCATCTTGGCGAGCTGTGTGGTGATCTGGTCGAAGCCGGGGAAGACGAATCCGTTGAACTGGATCTCGAGCACCGGCCGGTAACCGCGCATCGCCAGCCCGATCGCCGTGCCGATGATGCCGGCCTCGGCGAGCGGGGTGTCCATGACGCGCTGGGGACCGAACTCCTTCTGCAGCCCCTCTGTCACCCGGAAGACGCCGCCCAGGGGCCCGATGTCCTCTCCCATGAGAAGGACGCGCGGGTCATCCGCGAGGGCACGCCGCAGTCCGGCGTTCAACGCCTTCACCATCGGCAGCGACTGGATTCGTGGCTCGGGCGGGGCGTCGACTGTCGCCTCGGAGGCGGGGCTCGGGTCCTCGCCGGGCTCGTCCTCGATCACGAACTCGCGGGTCCACTCCTGCTCGGCGACGTGCTCCCCGAGCACGCGCGCGTCGGGGTCGCTCTCGATGATCTCGACGACGTCGATCGCCTGCGTGTCCAGCAACGTCGAGTCGAAGTCGGCCGAGTCGAAGGAGGTCGAGTCGGAGGACGCAGCATCGGGGGACGATTCGTCGCCGCCCTGACCCTCGTTCTCGTCCGCGTCGCTCCCGGGCTCGCCTTCGATCAGCTCGGCCTCCACGTACTCGGCCTCGCTGTAGTCGGCCTCGCTCCTCACCTCGCTCATGCGTCACCTCCGAAGGACGACTCGTACTCCTCGAACCAGCGCTGCTGCTCCTCCGTGACGGGATGCGGCTCACTGTAGACGTGCTGGAACATCGATGCGACAGGCGGCGGGGTCAGCGCGAGCGTCCGCTTGCGGACATCGGCGGCGAGATCCGCCGCCTCCTCATCCGCACTGTCGAAGAACGCCTGCCCGACGCCCTGCTCCTCGAGGAACACCCGGAAGCGCAGGATCGGATCGCGCTCGGCCCAGTACGCGAGCTCGTCGTCCGAGCGGTACTTGGACGGGTCGTCGCTGGAGGTGTGTGCGCCCATCCGGTAGGTCAGGGCCTCGATCATGCTGGGACCTTCGCCGGTGC
>Ga0209677_101214_pt1 | contig 11729 bp, 14 predicted proteins | sample AraplaCvi_mCL_r2_2_FD_184285 | JGI IMG/M metagenome (GOLD analysis project Ga0209677, IMG submission 184285) | Arabidopsis root microbial communities from North Carolina, USA - plate scrape CL_Cvi_mCL_r2 (SPAdes) (version 2) | ecosystem: Host-associated > Plants > Roots > Endosphere | place: USA... | reverse complement strand
GAGCAGCAGCGCCTGGAAGTTGACGAGGCGCTTGGAGGGAAAGAGAGGAAGTTTTTCCTTGCACCACCAGACCACCGGCATGGCAAAGGCGATCGGGGGAAGGCTATTGGTGATGGCCCAGGGGAGCCCAAACTGGGAAGCGTTGAGATAACTCTGGTACGCGTTGGTAGCCGAATCCCCGATGGCCAGGGCAGCCCAGTAGCGATAGGGAACCAGCACCAGCAAGCCAAGCCGAAGACCGGCCGTCAACTGCCAATGCGCATCGGACAGGGGACGAATCAGCGCATACAGCGCCACGTAGCCTATTGCCACGGCCACCTGCAGCAAGGACCAACCTTGTCTCTTCCCCATTCCTTGTTACCCCTAACGTGGAATGACTGCTTGAATTTCAGGAGCTTGCGGGCGACATCTGGTGTTGCGGGCCAACTGAAGCGGATATCCAAAACGCGGAACGCGTTCATCCCTGTTTGGCAGCTGCTGATGATATCGGTCCTGAGGCTCGCCATGTGTGAAAAAGAGAGGTCGAGTCCGGATCTGTCAGTGCAGGTGACGGAAAAGGTAGATACCGAGCCAGGCCAAGCCACCGAAGAGCATCAGGGCCGCTGCGCCGGACATAACGAAAAGGACCAAAAAGGCTAGCAAGGTATCGATGATCCGTTTGCCAACGCTCACGGCTCCCTCCGCAATTGAAAAGGGCGGCACATGGTCCCTCCTTTTGCTAGCGCCGCAGCCAACAAGACGTGCTGCCTTCAACGGCTGCGTAAGCTGGAACTGGCGGATGTGTGGCTGCTGGTGCCTTGTGCAGGCGTTCCCGCGGGTCCGCTGCGATCGTAGACACGGTCAAATACATTGGATCGGTAGGGCACGCCGTTGCGGCGATAGTCCTGCAGATCATCGGGGCCGGTCACCAGCGCCAAGTGATTGTTGGTCCAACGCCAATACGATGCAGCGCTCGCCATCGGTACGGCCGTGGCGGAGATGTAGTGGTAGGCAAGATCGTAGTTGCCATCGTTACGCGGCTGCACATTCAGCGCTACGCGCATGATCATCGAACTGTCCACCGCGTGGCCGTTCACCATCGCCGGCTTCTTGATCCAGCCACGAATGGATTCACCCAGCATGCGATCGAACTTGGGCGCGAGCGGCTCCGCAGGCAGGATGCGCGTCACCTTGCCCTGCGTATTCACCTGCACGAAAACCGGAAGCACATGGTTGTCCATGGCGTTGACCGATATATCCACGGCGAGGCTTGCGCCGGAGACAAGCGCCATACCCGCTGCGGCGATCGCTTTGCATAGCACGTTCATACGCATTTCCCCGAGGCCCGTCTCGGCTCCAGACTAGGTCGTTTGGTAAATTTTGCAAGATGATGCGGGGCCTCGGTGACGGCGAATGCACGCACCATTGACCGCTGTTGCCGATACTCGATCACGATGAGCAAGCGCAACAGCCCTGATCCCATTTTGCGCAAGGAGGTACGATCCGCCGGCCTGGTGTACGTCAGCGACCTGCAGCCCGGCTTGACGCGCATGCGCCGAGGCAAGGGCTTTGTTTACTACAACCATGCCGGACGGCGTATTACGCAGCCGCGTGAGCTGGCGCGCATACGCAAGCTGGCGATACCGCCTGCCTATGCCAAGGTGTGGATCTGCGCCAATCCGCGCGGTCACCTGCAAGCCTGCGGGCGCGATGCGCGCGGCCGCAAGCAATACCGCTATCACCCCGATTGGCGGCGCCTGCGCGACCACGGCAAGTTCGATCGGCTAGTGGCCTTTGGCAAGGCGCTCCCTGTACTGCGCCGGCGCGTTCGTCGTGATCTGGCCTTGCCAGGGCTGCCTTGCGACAAAGTACTGGCACTGGTGGTGCGCCTGCTGGATGAAACCTTGATCCGCGTCGGCAACGAAAGTTATGCGCGCGAGAATCAAAGCTATGGCCTGACCACGCTGCGCTCCAAGCACCTGCGTCAGGAACGCGGGCGCTTGCACTTCGTGTTCAAGGGCAAGAGTGGCAAGCAGCGCGATGTGTTGCTCGACGACAAGCGCTTGATACGGATCATTCGCCGCGTACAGCAACTGCCGGGGCAGCAGCTTTTTCAGTATCTCGACGATGAAGGAAAACGCCGCGGCATCGATTCGACGATGGTGAATCGTTACCTGTGTGAAGCCACCGGCAACGGCGAACAACACGAGTTCAGCGCGAAGGATTTCCGCACCTGGGGCGGTACGGTGATTGCGGCAGGCATCCTGTCCCGCACACCGTTGCCCACAAAAGGTGGTGAACGAGCGCAGCGTGCCGTGTTGGCCGATGCGATCAAGCAAGTGGCGGAACGGCTCGGGAATACACCTGCGGTTTGCAGGGCTTCGTATATCGCGCCGCAGTTGCTGGATGCATGGCTGGACGGAAGCCTCAATCGATACGTGCCAGCATCCGCAGCCGCGCATCGGCGGCAGTTGGAGCATGCGACGTTACGCTTCCTGAAAGCATACGTAACTGTCCGCTAGCGGCCGAGCTCGACAGACTGCGCAAATCCTTGACGAACGCAGCTCTACCATCGCGCGCGCAGGGGGCTCAGGGAGTATTCGCTATGAAACTCTTATTGCGTAAGAGCCGCGCAATGGCGGCTCTATTGCTTGCACCTGTCCTCGCATTCGCTTTCCAGATAGCACCGGCTCAGTCATCGCAAATTGGAATGACGAGCCCCGTGTCAACAGCTCCTCCGACGGTGCCGGTGCCTGCCGGTACACCATGCGTGGTGGATCTCCTGGGCACCTCAACGTCCAACATCTACAACGTTTTCGAAGAATCTCTACCAGGTACGCCTTATGGGGATGCCAACTTTACCTATGCCCCACCTGCCAACTGTCCGGGGCCGTGGGCCAAGGTCGTGTTGAAGGTCACTATCCAGGACCCCAATTTCTACTCGGATACGACCCGAGCCTCCATTCGTCTTGGGGATGCTCAGATCTATGCCGGCACGATGGCGGATCTACGGCTGTTGAACCAAACACCTGTTTGGCAGGTTGAACGTGATGTCACCGATTTCTCTTCGCTCTTGGCTAGCGCGCAAAATGGCGTGGCCAGCCTTGTTTCGGACCAGAGTTACTGGGAGAACTATCAGGACGTCGCCATCGACATGTCCGCACAACTGCTGTTTTATCCTGCCTCCAGTGCAAGCCCAGCGCAGAAAACACCCGATGCCGTGGTGGGCCTGCCATCGGGGACGAACACGGTCACGCTTCCCCACAATATCGTTCGCGCCTACCTGGATATCTATAACCAGGAGCCTTGGTGGTTCACCTGCATTCCCGATCCGGAGTTCAACCAAAAGGACCGCGTCTTCTGGAGCGGTCTTGCTTTGGGCGCCGGTGACAAGATCGGCGACGGCGTGCCAAGCGAAGGCTGCGGCGGCGGCAGCTTTGCGGAAATCAGCGTGAGCATCGATGGCACGCCCGCTGGTGTCGCCCCGGTTTTTCCGCTGCTGTCCCCGGTCTACAACTTTGTATTCTTCAATGCGCTCAACGCGCCGATCCAACCGCCGCAGTTGCTCAACTATGTCCCCTATCGGGTGGACCTGACGCCGTTCGCCGCGGTCCTCAGCCAGCCGGGCTCGCATACGATCGCGCTTAGCCGTTCGGACGCCGCCAATCTTCTGGTTTACGAGGACAAGAGCTCAAACCAAGTCAACGGCGCCGTGTTGATCAACACCCTGGCAAGCTCCATCGCCTCGCCGACGGTCACCGATACCCTTCAACCCATGGCTGACAGCCTTTCGCGCCAGGTAACCTCCAGCCTGGATCGCGGCTTCACCATCACCGGCTACGTCAATACGTCGAAGGGCCGTGTGGATGCCAGCGTGGAACAGACCAGTCATTTCCAGAACACGCAGGATTTCTATCTTGATGGACTCACCTTCCCAAACTACCGGGAATATCGGCAACACCTGCAACTGTCCAGCCAGACCCAGCAGCATAGTCAGCGGATAAGGGCAGGGGTGGTATTGAGTGATGACTTGGTCACGGCTTCCTATCCACTGGATCTGCTCTACGACATGACCGGGTATGTGCTCTACGCCGACATTTATGAGGCTTACCCGCTGCAAGGAACCGTCAGCGTCACCCAGCACCGCAATCTGAATGCGGTTCATCTGGAACATGACGCCGTCCCCTATGCCAGCCAGGTGCGCGACAACTACGTTTCCAGCAACACCTACAACACAGTGACGAACAAGAACAGCAACTGGCAAAGCCAGGCCGATTATCACTTCTACGACAACCAGGGCAGTTGCTACCAGTCGGCGCTTACCGCACTCAACGGCGCCGTGGCTACCGAAGCCAGTGGTGTTGGATGTCCGAATGGGCAGAACGCGGTGCCCTGGTTTGCGCATCCGGATGGTTCGCCGGACAGCTTAGGTTGGGCGCATTGATGCGTTTGATGGATTGTCCAGGGCGCTCGTTTTGGCGCTCTGGACGCAGGCTGCGGGTGCCCGTGGTATTTGCACGCCAATCCGGGTGCAAGATTTCTGACTGCGAATTCAATGCTACCGATTCGTCATCCCAGCGAAAGCTGGGATCCAGTGTCTATGGGCAGCCTCCTGATTCTGTTGGAATCATCGAGCAAAAAGCGTGAGGTACGTCAGCCGCCGTCCCATTTTTTCTGACCAGAAGCCCACGCTGCAAGCTCCTCAGCGTCATGCAGAACGCTCGCAAGGAACGTATTCATTTCAAGAAAGTGCGGCGTTTCATCCGGCTGTATCACGTGATGGAACGACTTGCGGACGAGATCGTCGAACGGATAAGTGAACACCACTTCTTCGCCGGCATTCCGGCCCAACCTGACACGGTCCTCGCATGCAGTCATCGAGCATGAACGATACGTGCGGCAGTTGATGGGGCGCGCCGCGTAGAGGGCACACAAACCCTGTTCGTCCAACAGGCCGCATTGCGAACCCGGGCCGGATTTTCCGAGTGAAGGAAGACGGTGGGCGATCTTCGCCTTTTCAGTCTCGGTGAGTGCGAGCAGTTCCCTGGCGACAACGGTTGCTTCCTGCACGCTGAGGACAATGCGCATATGTGTACAACACATGGCGCATCCGCCCTCGTCCGGACATGCCGGCTTGGGATAGCGATGGCTGCCTAGCTCGTCCTTGACGATGTTGTCGGCAAGGTTAAGCAGGGTAGGGGTCTGATCGGGAGAGCCATTGTTGTCTTCGCCAGCATCAACGACGAAGCGTGCAACGATCTCGTGCGCCCGCTCCTCAAGCAGCGGACGGTATCGACGCGTACCTTCTTGGGATGCGCATCGCTCCTCAAGTATGGCATCGACGATTTTTGCTGCGAGTTCATCCGACGATTCTTTCATATGCGATGGATAGCCGATATCTGTATTTTATTCTTACATTCGTGGCGAATTATGGAAATCGCAGCAGCAAGGGGGCTTCCCCGATGTAAACATACGGCCTGCGCAATAATGGCGGCGATACCGGTTATGTCCCCTTAGTCATTGATGCCATGCAGGCTCCAATGAGCGCACAATGTGAACCCACGGGTGCCTGCACGGCAGGTGTGAAGGTACGCATCACTCGCCAGCGTACGGCCGGAAGATTCGCCCGGCCCAGTGATACGGGCATAGCAGCCGGGGTAACGCCGGTCACCCGTGGCAAGCAAAGATTTTGCGAGCAACATCCACGCCGTTTCGTTACGCACATCAAGGATGGACTACTTTGAAAATCGCGCAATGGTTGACGCTGTCGTTCCTCTTTACCGTACTTCCTGCTTACGCCGTCATTATTCGCCATGACGTAGACGATGCCCGCTACCGCGTTTCTCCGCAGGCGCTTCCCGCCCTGGCCGATCTGCCCATGGAAGGTCACGGCACCCTGATTACCCCGCGCTGGGTGGTAACCGCCGCGCATGCGGTGGTCATGATGCAGGAAATGCCGGAACACCGCTTTGTAACGATCAACGGAAAGCGGCGGGACGTTGTCAAAATTGTCGTTTATCCGGATTACCCGTCTGCGCGCGAGCAATGGACAAAGATGGTCGCTGAGCAAAAAACGGGTGACATCGAAAGCTGGATGCGTCGCTACCAGGCAGCCATGGCCGCCATGCACGATATCGCCCTGCTTGAACTGGCCCAACCGGTGACCGACGTGGCACCGCTACCCATCTACCGCGGTCACGACGAAGCCGGCCTGATCGGCGACATCTACGGCGCAGGCGCTACCGGGACCGATAGCACCGGCGCGCCAGACAACGAACCCCATCGCACCGCACTACGCCGCGCCGAGAACCGAATCTCGGACTCCAGTGGTCCTTGGCTGCGATACGACTTCGACTGCGGTCCCACCGCCTTGCCGCTGGAAGGCGTCACCGCTGGCGGCGATAGCGGTGGTCCGCTTGTAATCAAGGTAAACGGCCATGCCTATGTGGCCGGCATCGCCCACGGCCTGGACCCTGGCATCGCCGACATTGCCCACATGCGTGCGGGCAATTTCCAGTTCGGTGCATGCGGGCAGCGGTTTGCTGCGGCAAGGGTTGCGTACTTTGCGCGGTGGATTGATGAAGTGATCGGTGATGCAAGACACTAACGCGAAGCGGAGAGAGGTGTTAAATCGCTAACTGCTCCCGTAGTTCTTTGGCCCGCATTCAAGTGAAGTAAGGAGGGAAAAATGAACATCGAGTTGGATGATTCGTTGATGAGGAAGATCGGGGTCGACGAGAAAGAAGCGTTGGAGTTCCTTGCCATAGCCTTATACAAGTACAAGGGCATTCACGGCTCACTGGCCGGCAAGTTGATCGGAAAGACGGAGTTTGAATTCCATACCTTGCTGTCTGAACGAGGCGCGACGGTCAACTACGACGTCGATGACCTTGTCGATGACATCAAAAAAAATGACCTTTGAGGAATTCGCGAATGAACAGGATTGTCGTAAGCGATACCACAGCCATAACGCATCTTGCGAAGATTGACGCGCTTAACATCCTACACAAGCTATACACCGAAATACTTATTCCAAAAGCCGTTTTTGACGAGCTTTCTCAGGTAAAGAGAACGCAGCCGGGTGCGTTGAGCGTCATGAACTCGACCTGGATAAAGGTTGTTGAGGTAAAAAACAGAACTATCGTAGACAAGCTGACGAGGCGCTTGGACCTGGGCGAGTCCGAAGCGATCGCGTTGTCGGTCGAACTGCAATCGGACGTTTTGATCATTGACGAAGTGGCGGGGCGAGACGTTGCCAGGAAATTAGGCCGAAATATTATCGGTATGGTGGGCGTGCTTCTGGAGGCAAAGAAGCAGGGGCACATTCAGTCGGTGAAGCCTTACTTGGATAAATTGCGAAATACCGGGTTCAGGATGAGCGCCGAGCTATATCAGATGGCTCTGAATGCTTCTCAAGAAGCACAAGTCGGATGAGTAATGTGTGGCTGGGTCATTGAACGACCCAGCCGCCGCCTTACGCTACTTCATGGTACTGATGCTTCGTCGAGGTAGCTAAAAAGGGACTCAGGCATCCCGCGCACCATTTCACGGGGAGCTTCATCGCTCCGCAGATCAACGTACATGTCGATGGCCGCCAACAGCGCAGCGCGTACCGACATGGCGTCATGCGTTGCCACCGTGCGCGCCAATTGCTGGCTTGCCTGATCGCTCATCAATTCCAACCGCCGCACACCGCGCTGCGGACGACCCATTCGCCGGTGCAACATCGGCCCAAGGACTTGCTCGCGAAAGAAGGCCAATATCCCGATAGCCTCAAACAACTCGCCGCGCGCGAGTTTGGTGGCCCCATAGTGAAGCCACACCCAGGCCCGTTGCTCGAACCATTCGGGAGCCAGGTTTGGCCAGGCAATAACGGCAGCATCGAGCTGCGCTTCGATGTGCTCGGGATTGCGTGCAAATATCACGGCCGGGCGTTCGATAAGCCGGCCAATATCCGACGACCTCACGAACTTCAGGTCAACGTGGATCAGGGTCGGTCCATAAAGGCAGATCAGCAACCTGGGCTCACCGACGTGCTCCCCGGTGAATGCCGCCAGCAAGTCGCCGACGCGTTGCGCGAAGTCTTCCCGTGACGACATGACTTCCGGATATTTGTCGTCTTCGACGACGACCACAAAATCCAGGTCGGAGTGCTGATCAAAACCACCGTGGATATACGAGCCGCCGGCCAGTAGGGCATTGAGTCGCGTGTCTCGTACGACTTCTGAGCGGACCTTTTCCAAAAACTCGGTATGCAATTGAGGGATAGTGCTGGGCATATTCGTTTCTCCAAGCCAGCACTTCAGATTACGAGAACATAGAGCGGGCACACAAGTCCCTGCCACGATGAGCTTGATAAGTGCCTGGTAGGAATGCCTGCAAATTAAGGTATAACCAACGGTTTACTCGCGCGGTTAGGTGGGTCTATGCCATTGCCATTCCAGCCCAGGTAAGTAATGCCGAAGTCCTTTTTGCCATTAGTCGAATAAGCGCTCAGGCCAGCCGAAGACTCACGAACGTCCGCATAGCCGAGAGGTGCAACGAACGTCGCTCCTGTGTCCTTCAAGTTATTGAAGAAGGAACCGCTGCCTGTATTACACGACAATAGATACAAGGCGATTTTCTTTGTCTTGAGAATCTCGCCAAATTTTTGAATTTCCTCCTTCGTCATATCTTTGCCGCTGGTGCCTGCGACCATCAATGGCCCATTCTCGTCGCCGTGACTTAAGATCACCAGGACACCATTTTCTGCAACGATGTTTATCAATTCCCAAAAATAAGCAGGCTTATCACTCAACGGGCAGCTGACATAATCCTTTTTTTTGAAATACGTGAGCGCGTCCTTGCCCGCTGTCTCGGAACAATAGATGAATACGCGGCTTCGCCCTGCGCTAGACGATGATGTCATTGCCTCTGGGACTGAAGACATGGCTTTCTCCTTCCATAAGAAAAATCACGGGTTTGTTCGCTAATAGAAGCACTGATCAAAGTAGATCAGTGGCAACGAGAGGGCAAGTGAAAAGGCAATTTGTTACCAAAGACAAAACGCCCGACGATCTCTCGCCGGGCGTTTTGCTTTTTTTGGTGGAGGTGGCGTCTATTGAACATGCGGCACAACTTATTGATAAGACTATCTTTGTATGTTGATGTTTATGCTAGCTACCGTCAAATCTACCGTCACTTGCTCCTTGTTTACCTCTCGCCGGTCGGTCTTCTGACTCAACGGTTTTGGCATGCCCGGATACATGTCGGATAGTAGTTTTGCGAATGCGTTAGTAGCCCGAAATTCGTTGGTGTTGTTCCTGACGCCGTAAAGGTGCGCTGCCTGGACGAGCGCCAGCAGTCCGAGGGCGGTCACGCACTGGATGTGATGGCCCTGTGCCAGCGCCCAAGGATTGTGCGCAAGAATGCCGCCATCGGAGCTATATCGGCGTATTACGATGCGCCCGCCATGGACCGCGCCATGCAGTCCCTCCTTCTCGAATACAATGGCATCTGATAGCCCCTCCGCAAGAGCGGCTTGCACATTGTGTGTCTGTTGGACGATTTCGGATGCCACGGTCGCCGTGAGGTCATCAAATGTGATTTTCGGTGACTTCTTACCCGGCGGCGGCTTTGGTCGTCGGGGCATTTCATCCTCTTCCCGGAATGCATGAACTTCGTCGTCATCCGTCAGGTTGGGTGATCCGAAGAGGACCGCTCTCATATAACGTTCGAGCTGCGGTCTAAACATGGCTTCAGCAGCGCCACCATATGTCACAGGATCGATTGTCAGTAGCTTTGTAGCGGCAGCCGCCATATCGATTGAAGACCTGAGCAGTGGTAGCGCAACGAGTACGCGCTCGTCGCAGTCATTGAATTCATACAGGCCAAGCTGCTCTGGCAACATCATGGTGAGCCGATGCGCACCTTCCGCGTGCTTGACGGTCTGCTCAATCTGGGTCTTCCAAGGGTCTTGGGGCGTTCTCGTCACAAGTTTGAGGTCACGTTTGACTTAATCGCTCGACTTCGTGGGCGTCGGCGTCGGCGCCGGATTGACAGCACTAGTAACCGGTTGAGCTGGCTCCGTGGCGGCTATAGGGGCAGGCGTCTGCGTGGGAACAACCGTCATGTTCGCGCTGGGCATTGCCTTATTCAACGGATCGACTGCCGTAACTTTTTGCATAAGCGCAGAAGGCATGGCATCTGATGCATGTGACGGTGTAGAGGTGTTTTTTTTATCAGTCATGGCTGGGTGTCCTTGGATGTTGGTCCAAACAAACGCAGTGATTAAGCAAATACCGGCAAGAAATACGACTCCTGCAAGCGGATTGAGCCAAGCTAGGGTTATGCCTTGCCAGCATTTTCTATTGAAGGCGTCGCTAACCCGTTCAATGTAATACAGCCTAGCGAACTCAATGCTTTTTGTATTGGCCGCCTGCGCGATGGGGAATGAAACGAGCATCAGCAACATTGTGGCGACCAGAAGTACCCATGACGCCTTTAGCAACATAACATTTCGCGCAGTAACCAGCGGCACGATGTGATCAACAAACGTTAGCGACAAAGCAAGGGTGCCGGTGCTGAACGTAAGGATCGTGCTGTCGTATTTGTCGATGTTGTACCGTTCGCGGGTGAGCTGTTCGTCCCGATACTTATCGAACATTTGTTGCCGCAACTGGGTATCGTCCGATGGGCTTTCTTCGGTCATGGCTCCCCCCTAGTTCCCCTAACGCCCACTTTATGGCGTCTACGTGGCTTTTCAAGCACTTGTTCAACCTGTCAAAGGGTCAGGACGTTAACTTTTACTAACCCGGCTAGTAGCCTACAGTTCGTGACGCCTAGGAAGGCGGTCTACCAGATGTAGATACGGGCGCGAGCAGGTTGTGTTTGCGTTATCACCAAAAGAGGTGAGAATTGTCCCGTGGCGTTTAGACCGATGCAGCGCATAGAATCATCGCCGAGGAAATACATGGGCTGTCCGTGACTATGGATAAAGGAAAGCAGCGCGAATCGCTGCCGTATCACGAAGGCTTTGCTCGTAGCATACGTTCAATAACACCCGTGCTCGCGTGCTTGTGCCTTGCTGGGGTTTGCATTTATTGCTTCTACCCGAATAACGATGGGCTTAACATGCACACAAACAGTCCGGATGTTGCGCGAAATATCGTGGGTCCATACCGGACAGCGCTGCGTCAATTTAAAATCTCTAGGATCGTTGTCCCTGATGATTGCCTGCAGCCGACCCAAGACGACGAATGGGCTGCGGCGTGTGCACTGGTCACCCGCCAGGGGGCAACCGAAAAAATCGGCGTCGGCGTGGTCGGTGCGCCACCGCTAGCTTTTTGGCTGGAAATGGATCCTTCTGGAACACTGATCGTTCGTCTGAATCAACAATCCGACAACCCGAAAGCCGCTGCGCAGATGATCAGTCGCGAGCTTGATGGTGTTTTAAGAAGCGTGCGCGAAGAACAGCCGTTAGAGTGATGTCCTTCCGAGTATGCGTGGCGGGACTGGCGACGTGAAATCCTACCTGGGAGCCTTAGGCAGGATGTGCTACTTCGCAGCTGTGATGCATGATTTCCGGATACAGGGCGATTAATAACGGTTCTAGGGAACCTCTGATTTATTCCCGATCATGAGGCAAGATGGCACCGCCGCATTGCGTGAAGAAGGAAGTGTGATGAAACAGCCCAGCTTTGCCTCCCTGAACTTTGCTGCGAAGAAGAAGCAAACCCGGCGAGAGGTATTTCTGGCTGAGATGGAGCAAG
>Ga0209677_101211_pt1 | contig 11751 bp, 12 predicted proteins | sample AraplaCvi_mCL_r2_2_FD_184285 | JGI IMG/M metagenome (GOLD analysis project Ga0209677, IMG submission 184285) | Arabidopsis root microbial communities from North Carolina, USA - plate scrape CL_Cvi_mCL_r2 (SPAdes) (version 2) | ecosystem: Host-associated > Plants > Roots > Endosphere | place: USA... | reverse complement strand
GCCATTGCCGTTCTCCTTTTGTTGCGGTTGTCTGCGACGGCCGGCGGCCGCCACTCCTGGTGCCCCGCGCGCATCCGCATCCCTCCGCTCGCACGACTGCCGCCGTGAGAATGGATGGGAGACCGGTGGATGCGCGCCCCACCCCGACCAGCTGAACCGGCAGGGCGTTCGGGCACGCGTAGTCACTCCGATCAGCGGAGTGCTTCAGACATCGTAGCAGGAAGCCGGACTAGGCCGAGTCCCCGCTGGAGCGCACCTGGACGCCGCGCGCGCGACCGCCCGCCTCGCGGAACAGGGTCTCGGCGTGCTCCAGCGCCATCCCGTTCGTCTCCGGGATCTTGAAGAACACGAAGAAGAACGACAGCGCGGCGAAGACGGCGTACATGCCGTACGTGAACGGAAGAGAGAAGTCGGACATGGCAGGGAAGGAGACCGTCACGAGGAAGTTCGCCACCCACTGCGCGGCGGCCGCGACCCCCAGCGCCTTCCCGCGGATCCGGGTCGGGAAGATCTCTCCCAGCAGCACCCAGACCAGCGGTCCCCATGAGGCGCCGAAGCAGACGACGAACACATTGGCCGCGACCAAGGCGATCGGCCCCCAGGGGCTCGGGAGGGACACCGCTCCCCCGTGCTTGACGGCGAACGCGAACGACAGGGCCATGACGCCGAGCGAGAGCGCCATCCCGACGGAGCCGGTGAGCAGGATCGGCCTCCGGCCCACGCGGTCCACCAGGAGGATCGCCACGATCGTGACCAGCACGTTGGTGATGGAGGTGATCACGGTGATGAGGAGCGAATTGCTCTCGGTGAACCCCACCGCCCGCCAGAGGGTCGTGGAGTAGTAGAAGATCACGTTGATGCCGACGAACTGCTGGAACACCGACAGGATGATCCCGATCCAGACGATCGGCTTGAGGCCGAGCCGGTTTCCGGCGAGTGTGGCCTTCGCGCCCTCCTTGTCCTCCTCGATGGCGCGCTGGATGTCCCCGATCTGCCGGTCGACGTCGTCCTCCGGCACCAGGGTCGTGAAGATGCGGCGGGCCTCGTCGCGACGGCCCGTGGCGAGCAGGAACCGCGGAGACTCGGGCAGCGTCAACGCGAGGATGCCGTAGACGACCGACGGGATGACGCCCACCAGGAACATCCACCTCCAGGCCTCGAGCCCGAGCCACAGCTGATCGTCGGCGGAGCCCGCCACGCCGGCGAGGAGCGCGTCGGAGAGCAGCGCCACGAAGATTCCGACGGTGATCGCGAGCTGCTGCAACGAGGCCAGACGGCCGCGCGACTGCCTCGGCGAGATCTCCGCGATGTAGGCGGGCGCGACGACAGAGGCGATCCCGATCCCCAGACCGCCGACGATGCGCCAGAAGCCCAGATCCCAGGCCGAGAACGCGAGACCGGCACCGATGGAGCTGGCCAGGAAGAGGACCGCGCCCATCAGCATGACCCGCAGGCGTCCCCAGCGATCGGCGAGCCGTCCGGCGGCGAAAGCACCGACAGCGCAGCCCAGGAGGGCGATCGCGACGATGAAGCCGGTGACGACGGCGTTCAGCGCGAAGTTGTGCTGCACCGAGTTGACCGCGCCGTTGATGACGGACGAGTCGAAGCCGAACAGGAATCCGCCGACGGCCGCGGCGATCGCGAGTCCCGTGACCCTCCTCCGCATCGCCGGGGTCGGCCGTGGTGCGTTGTCGTCCGTCGTTACGGTCGCGTTCCTGCTCTCGTCAGCCATGTCATCCTCTTCACGTCGCGCCCCCGCATCTCGCGGTGCCCGGTGGGGGCGCCGCCCGGGGCAGACGTCACGGTACGCCCCGAATTCGCACCGGAGAAGCGCCGGGGTGTCGGGGTGGCGTGGTGCTCACAGGGCGCCGGATGCGGGAGTTGTCCACGGACTCTGGGCGAGGCGGTCGTTCGATGCCGATGCGGAGGCAGGCTGGTCGAATCGGGCGTTGCCACGCGGGAGCGGGCGATTCGGTGGAAGGAAGGGGGCCGCGATGCGGCTGACGAGAGTGCTGGAGCGTGCCTCAGGCCGGGCTGCGGGCGGGGTGTTGTCCTTCATCCTCCTCGTGCTGTCGGCCGTGGGGACGCCTGCGGGCGCGGCGGCGGAATGGCGAGACGCTGGGGCGGCCGCACTGGTCAGCACCGCCTCCCTCAGCTCAGTCGAGTCGCCGGACGCGGGACCGCGATGGGAGTGGCCGCTGGCATCGCATTCGCTGACCGCTCCCTACGCCGCCCCTGCCACCCGGTACGCGGCAGGGCATCGCGGCATCGATCTGTCCGCCGTCACGGGCACGCCGGTGAGTGCGCCGGACGATGCGGTGGTGCGCTTCTCCGGCGTCGTCGTCGATCGGCCGGTGCTGACCTTGGATCACGGCGGCGGCATCCTCTCGAGCTACGAGCCGGTCGCAACGGAGCTGCCGATGGGCACCGCGGTCGCACGGGGCTCCGTCGTGGGCGCCGTCGCAGGCGGCGGTCACTGCCAGGCGGCGTGCCTGCACGTCGGCGTGCGAGTGGACGGCGAGTACGTCTCACCACTGCTCTTCTTCTCTCGGGTGCCGCCGGCGATCCTCCTCCCCCTCGGAAATCGATGAGGAGGCGTCACGCCCGCGGGTGCGCCAGACGGTAGGCCTCCTTGAGGCGTTCGGTGGAGACGTGGGTGTAGATCTGCGTGGTGCCGAGGCTCGCGTGCCCGAGGAGCTCCTGCACGGCACGGAGATCGGCTCCGCCGTCGAGGAGGTGCGTGGCGGAGGTGTGGCGGAGGGCGTGGGGTCCGGAGGGACCGCGCCCGGGGATATCGGCCAGGAGTCCGGCCACCAGCTGATAGACCGCGCGGGTTCCCAGTCGCGCTCCCCGGGTTCCGAGGAACAGGGCAGGACCCGATGCCGGCACAGCGAACCGCGGCCGCCCCTCGCGCAGCCACGTGCGGAGGGCTCGCAACGCCGGGACTCCGAACGGGACCACGCGTTCCTTCGATCCTTTGCCGATCACGCGCACCGTCAGGCGATCGAGGTCGACGTCGTCGACGTCGAGGCCGGTGAGCTCGGAAACGCGGATCCCCGCCGCATACAGGAGTTCGATCACGGCCACATCCCGCACCGATTCCGGGTCACCGTCGTCTGCCCGCGCGGCCAGCGACTCCAGGATGCCGTCCATCTGCTCGCGGGTGATCACCCGAGGGAGGGTCTTGTCCGCCTTCGGCGCCCGGAGCCGCGCGGCGGCATCCACGGACTCGCCGGTCCCACCGGTCGCGCCGGCGACGCGTGCCAGCCAGGCGCTGAATCCCCGCGCCGATGCCGAGCGACGGGCGAGCGTCGCCTTGGCCAGTCCCCGCTGGGAGCCCTCCCACAGCCAGTCGCGGTACAGGTCGAGCGTGAGTCCTGCGGCAGTATCCACGCCGCGTTCCCCCGCGAACGCGGCGAGCGCCGCCAGGTCGGCCCGGTATGCGCGGATCGTCTGAGGCGAGTACCCCCGCTCCACCCGCAGATGACTCTCGTACTGCTCGATGGCGGACGACAGATTCACCTCTTCAGCTTCGCCCCGCCCGTCGTCCTTATCCGTCAGCGACGCGCCCGGAGGACCGGGCGCAGTGCTACTGGTGATGAAGACCTCCCATCGCGCGTAGTTACGCGCTCAGCCGCGGATAGTCCGTGTAGCCTTCTGCGCCGGCGCCATAGAACGTGGCCGGCTGGGGCTCGTTCTCGGGATGCGCGCCCTTCCAACGCTCCACCAGGTCCGGGTTCGCGATGGCGAGCCGGCCGACCGCGACGGCGTCGGCGTGCGCGCCTTCGACCAGAGCGATCGCCTCGTCGCGGGTGGTGAGACCGCCGAATCCGCTGTTGACGATGAACGGGCCGTTGAACCGCTCGCGCAGCTCCTGCACGAGCTCGCCCGCCGGATCGGCGTGCAGAACGCTCACGTAGGCGAGACCCAGCGGCGCGATCCCGTCGATGACAGCGTCGTAGGTCGCCTTCGCATCGTCGAAGTCCTCTTCGAGGGCGCCCTGGATGTTGTGCATCGGCGAGAGACGGATGCCCACCCGCCCGGCGCCGACCGCTTCCGCGACAGCGGTTGTCACTTCGACGACGAATCGGGCGCGGGCTTCCGGCGACTGCCCGTACGCATCCTCACGCTGATTCGAAGCCGGTGAGAGGAACTGGTGCAGCAGGTAGCCGTTGGCGCCGTGCAACTCGACCCCGTCGAGGCCCGCCGCGATGGCGTTCTTCGCCGCCGTCACGAATTGTTCCCGCACGGTCGCGAGCTCGTCGGTCGACAGTGCGTGCGGCACCGGGAAGGCCACCCTGCCGTTCGGTCCGTGCGTCGAACCGTCGATGGCGATGGCGCTCGGGGCGACGATGCGGTCCGTCCCGGTGATATCGGTGTGCGACACACGACCGCCGTGCATGAGCTGCATGACGATGCGTCCACCCTTGGCGTGCACGGCGTCGGCGACTGCACGCCAGCCTTCGATCTGCTCCTCGGTGACGATCCCCGGCTGACCGGGGTATGACCGGGACTCGTGACTCGGGTACGTACCCTCGCTGATGATCATGCCGACGCTCGCCCGCTGTGCGTAGTGCTCCGCCACCAGGGGTCCCGGAACACCGAACGCACCGGAACGCGTCCGGGTCAGCGGCGCCATGACGACGCGGTTGGGCAGGTGCAGATCGCCAAGGGAGACGGGCGAGAACAAATCCATGGAGAGGGTGCCTTTCGGATGCGGGGACCGCGTGCGGCTGCAGTGCGACCTCTCGCGGCAACCGGGCATGCGCGGACGCTATTCCTCGTGGACGCTATGTGACGCCCCATCACACGCGGCTCCCTTCGCTCAGGACCCAGCCGCCGGCGCGCTCGCGGGCGCGACCCGCCAGGTCGAGCCTTCCGAGCACCGCCGCGACGATGGCGAAGGGCAGCTGGACCCGAGCCGCGATCTCGTCGGCGCTGGCTCCGTGCGCACGGGACAGCGCGGTGACGACGCTGCGCTCAGCGTCGGACGCCATGCCGCTCGAGGCCGCCGGCTGAAGGTCCGGCGGACCTGGATCGGGCCCGATGCCGAACGGGTCTGCCAGCTCGGCCATCTCCTCGGTCGTCGTCACGCAGGTCGCCGCATACTCGCGGATCAGTCGGTGGCAACCGGCCGATGCGGGCGAGAGGATGCTCCCCGGAACCGCTCCGAGTGGGCGACCCAGCTGAGACGCGTGGCCGGCGGTATTCAGCGATCCCGATCGACGGCCCGCCTCGACGACGATCGTCGCGTTCGCCGCGGCCGCGATGAGCCGATTGCGCATGAGGAATCGCCAGCGCGTCGGTGTGCTCCCCGGTGGCAGCTCTGCCGCCAGCACGCCTTCTGCCGCAATGCGCCTCAGCAGCTCACTGTTCCCCGCCGGATAGAGGCGATCGACCCCACCCGCAAGGAACGCCACGGTCAGTCCTCCGCTGAGGAGCGTGGCACGGTGTGCGGCCGCATCGATTCCGTACGCGCCTCCGGAGACCACCGCGAAGCCGCGATCGGCGAGTCCTGCTGCGCTCTCCATCGCGACGTGCTCCCCGTACTGCGACGAGGCCCGCGCACCGACGAGGGCTATCGACCGGTGCAGCCTCTCCAGCCGCTCCGCATCGCCGCGAATCCACAGCGCAAGCGGTGCTCCCTCCTCGAGGGAGGACATACCTTCCGGCCAGAATCGGTCCCCCGGGGCAAGGAGCTGCGCGCCGAGCCGGGCCGCCCGCTCCACGGCCCGGGCGGATTCACTCAGCGAAAGCCGCGGCCGCCATCGTGCCAGACACTGCGAGATCCGGCTCTCGGCAGCGTCGCGATCGCTTTGTTCGTTCGCGCTGACTCCATCAGGGGAATCGGCGATGTCCTGTTCCGCTGTCTCCGAGTCCCTCCCTGCCAGTTCCAGAACGCGGTCACCGTCGTAGCCGTCCACGATGGCCCGCACCAGGCCGACGGCGCCCAGCGACTCCACGAGCCGACCCGCATCGAGATCGCCCGGTTCGACTGCGGTCGTCAGTGCGGCCCGCGCGAAGCGTTCCAGCGCGACATCGCCGCTCTGCCCACTCGCCGGCGCCGAATCGTCCGTGGGTGTCACCGGTGCCAGCAAACCGCTGAGTTCCCGATCGGAAAGTCCGGGCAGTGGGGTCGTACCCCGGCGGCCGCACCCCTCATTCATGAGGCGATCCCCCTTCGCAGGAAGAGCGCCCGGCCGACGTGGTCGACATCGGGCGAGACGGCAGCGTCCAGATCGGCGAGCGTCCACGCCAGCCGGAGCGTGCGGTCGTACCCGCGCATCGTGATCCCACCGCGTTCGAGCGCACGGTCGAGCGGAGCGATCGCGGCGGCACTCAGCCGGCGCTTCCCCGCGCGCAACCAGCTCCCCGCCACGTCGGCATTTCGCGTCCACTCGGTTCCGCTCAACCGATCCGCCGCCCGAACTCGGGCGGCCTCCACGCGTTCCCGCAGCTCGCGGCTGGTCCGACCGGACGATGGTTGCCCCGAGGCCGACCGCAAGGCCGCCAGCCCGAGCCGGCGCACCGAGAGGCGGATGTCGACCCGGTCCAGGAGCGGTCCGGACATCCTCGCCAGGTAGCGCCTGCGGGAGATCGGCGAGCACGTGCATTCCGCATCCATGGAGCCGTAGTGGCCGCACGGGCAGGGATTCGACGCGAGGATGAGCTGGAACCGTGCCGGGAAGGATGCCGCACCGCTCGCCCGGTGGATGGTGATGCTTCCGTTCTCGAGCGGTTGACGCAGCGCGTCGAGAACGGACGGCGGGAACTCCGCCGCCTCATCGAGGAAGAGGACGCCGTGCGTCGCCCGGACGATCGCTCCGGGCTTGATCCGCCCGCTCCCTCCGCCGATCAGCGACACCGCCGAGGCCGTGTGATGCGGAGCCTCGAAGGGCGGCCGGCGCACCAGCTCGGCGCCCACGCCGAGGCCTGCGAGCGAGCGGATGCAGGTCGCCTCCAACGCCTCGGCCCCGACAAGATCGGGAAGGAGGGACGGCAGTCGCCGGGCGAGCATCGTCTTGCCTGCGCCGGGCGGTCCGACCATGGACAGATGGTGCCCGCCGGCCGCTGCGGCGACCAGAGCCTCCACCGCTTCGTCGTTTCCGCTGACCTCGGCCATGTCCGGCTCCGCCGCTCGCCGCAGACCGGCAGTCGCCGGCATCACCGGCTCCTCGTCGACCGGGTCGAGCTGTGCCCCGTGGAGGATGGCCGCCGCCCGGAGACCCGTCACCCCCAGTACCTCGATCCCCTCGACGAGACGAGCCTCCTCGGTATTCCCGGCCGGCACCACGACCCGGTCGAATCCGGCCTCGCGCGCTGCGAGCACAGCGGGGAGAACACCGGGGACGGGCCTCAGCCTCCCGTCCAACCCGAGCTCACCCAGATGAACAGCGCGTGCGGCGGACTCCCCCGGCACAGCGCCGGCCGCCGAGAGAGCAGCGATGGCGATCGCCAGATCGAAGCTGGAACCCTGCTTGGGGAGCGCAGCAGGCGACAGGTTGACCGTCAGCTTCTTCTGCGTCAGCGAACACCCCGCGTTCACGGCCGCCGCTCCCACCCGTTTACGGGATTCACCGAGCGCCGTGTCCGGGAGACCGATCAGCACGAAGGCCGGCAACCCGGCCGAGATGTCTGCTTCTACCTCCACGACGTGGCCTCTGACCCCGTCGAGGGCGATGGCGAAGGTACGTGCGAAGGCCATCAGACGATCCCTTTGAGGTGCTCGACCACCGGCCGGTCGGTCCAGGCATCGGTCACTGCGATCGCGTCGATGCGCACGTCGACCGATCCCGGCCCTCGCTCATGGCACCACGCTGCCACCAGACGGCGAAGCCGGGCAGCCTTCTCGGCGGTGATGGCCTCGAATGGATGGCCGAACGCCAGCGACGACCGCGTCTTCACCTCCGCGAACACCATGGTGCACCCGTCGCGCAGCACGAGGTCGAGTTCACCCGAGGGGCAACGCCAGTTGCGGTCGATGAGGGCGTACCCCTGCTCCTGGAGCCAGTCGGCCGCAACCTGCTCGCCGCGCCGGCCCAATTCGTCTTTCAGTGCCATGTTTTCCTCCTCCTCCAGCCTGGAGGAGCGGAGAAAACGGGAAGCACAGAGTCACGAATCTGTGGAGAACCACCGATCGCCGGTGGACTGTGAGCAGATCACAGATCGCCGAGCACAGATCGCCCGGCACAGATCACTCGTCGAGCGCGAGCTCCTTGGGCAGCTCGAACTCCTTGGAGGAGAGTTCCTCGATGTTGACGTCCTTGAACGTCAGGACCCGGACGGACTTCACGAAACGGTCGGCGCGGTAGACATCCCACACCCAGACATCGTTCATCGTCAGCTCGAAGTAGAAGTCGTGCTCGGTGTCGCGGCGCACGAACTCCACCTCGTTCGCCAGATAGAAACGGCGTTCCGTCTCGATCACATACTTGAATTGCGAGACGACGTCCCGGTACTCGCGATACAAAGCCAACTCGACCTCACGGTCGTAGTCGTCGAACTCGTCCTCATCCATTGTTCGTCAAGTCTATGCCGTAAGCGCGACGAGTGTTCCGGCCGCCTCCAAGCTGTGGATGAGTGAGGCGATGCGGACGCTACTCGAGGACGTCGATCAGGGCCGGCTGCTTCAGCCAGGTGAGCCGGTGGAGGGCGCTCGGCCCGAGCTCCGCGATGGCGGCGAAGTGCTCGGGGGTGGAGTATCCCTTGTTGCTCGCCCAGCCATATCCCGGGTAGTCGACGTCGTGAGCGATCATCATCCGATCGCGGTGCACCTTGGCGATCACGGAAGCAGCGGCCACAGACGCGCAGTCGCGGTCCGCCTTGATGCGTGTCACCACCTTCGCCGGCCGCATCAGCACGGGATTGAGGTAGTCGTAGTTCCCGTCGAGGATGAGCGTGCTGTCGTGCACGGACGCACCCTGCTCCTCCAGCTGCGCCAGAGCGCGCGCGCCGGCCAGCCCGAGACAGCGCATGATGCCGAGCGCGTCGACTTCCTCCGAGCTCGCCAGCCCGACCGCGTGGTGCATGGCCCACTTGCGGCACAACGGCTCCAGGGACTCCCGGACCGGCTCCGGCAGCAGCTTGGAGTCGCGGAGTCCCGGAGGGATGCGCTTGACCGCGGTGTCGATGACGACCATCCCGACGGCGACCGGTCCGGCGAGAGCTCCGCGGCCGACCTCGTCCACGGCGACGATCGAGGTCACGCCCTCGCGGTAGAGCGCCTTCTCGAACCGAAGCGTCGGAGACACCGGAGTCATCATCGCGGTCGGCGCTCCCCTCATCCATCGAACGTGTCCGAGGACTCCAGGATAATCGCTCGGCGGCAGCATCCCCTCAGGAAACGACCGAGCTCCCGGTCCGACATACGGACCGGGAGCTCGGGATGCTGCGGGAGCGGAGCTCAGTGCTCGCGCTTCTCCTTGATCTTCGCCTTCTTGCCGCGGAGCTCGCGGAGGTAGTAGAGCTTCGCGCGACGCACGTCACCGCGGGTGACGACCTCGATCTTGTCGATGACCGGGGAGTGCACGGGGAAGGTGCGCTCGACACCCACCTGGAAGCTGATCTTGCGGACCGTGAAGGTCTCGCGGACGCCTTCGCCCGAGCGGCCGATGACGACGCCCTGGAAGACCTGGACACGAGAGCGGGTGCCCTCGATGATGTTCACGTGCACCTTGACGGTGTCGCCGGCGCGGAAGTCCGGGATGTCCTGCTTGAGGGACGCGGCGTCGACCTGATCGAGGATGTGCATGGCTGTTCGCTCTCTGTACCCGCCACGGGTCGGGGACGGACTCTGGGGCCGGCTCCGTTCAGGAGCGACGGCCGTCTGGGTTCGGTATGCGGTGTCGCGAGAATGCTGGCTCCCCTGTGGCAGAGCGCGGCCGCGGCACAAGGGTCAATTCTGCCATGACCGGCCCCTGTTTACCAAAGCGGCCGGACGCGGGGTCTCGGCCCTAGTCGCCGTCGCGGTGCTCTTCGACGACGATGTACTCCCCGCCGTCGATGGCGCCGCTCCGCGCACCGCCGGCCGGCCGCCCCACGGGACGCTGCTGCGCCGCACGTTCGTACGCGGCGAACGTGTCCTGGACGCGCCTCCGCGTCTCGCGCAGGAGCTGCCACAGCGACACCCAGAAGGTCGCGACGAACAACAGGACGCCCGCGACAGCGAGCCAGGGCGTGACCCCGTGCGGGAAGAAGCCGAAAGCGACGATCGCGAGGTGCCACGCGCCGAACAGGCCGACGTCGTACCAGGAGACGGCGCGACTCTGCCGAACGCTCCGCCGCGCCATCACGATGCCGCCGACGACGAGTGCGGCGACGAACAGGAACGGGCACAGCAGCAGCAGTCCGAGGAACGACCATCCGCTCCCCTGGTTGAAGGCGGCCCAGCCGATCAGCAGCCAGACAGGGAGGACCACGGCGGACGGGAAGAGCCACCAGTAGAACGCCTTGCGGATGAACACGGCATCAGCGTAGCCGCCGGTGCCTGTGCCCCGGCTGCAGGTTTGCCGCATGCCGACCTGCGAGACTGGAGTCATCATCCGGAACAGAAATGGAGTACCCGTGATCGAGCTGAGGACGCCCGCCGAGATCGAACAGATGCGCCCCGCCGGACGCTTCGTGGCGGATGTCCTCGCGCAGACCGCCGCGGCTGCTCACGTCGGCGTCAACCTCCTCGAATTGGATGCGCTGGCGCACGACCTGATCCGCCGGCGCGGAGCGGAATCCTGTTACATCGACTACCACCCGTCGTTCGGCGCCAGTCCGTTCGGCAAGGTGATCTGCACCTCCGTCAACGACGCGGTTCTGCACGGGCTGCCGCACGACTACCGGCTGCAGGACGGCGACCTGCTGACCCTGGACTTCGCGGCCGGCGTCGACGGATGGGTGGCGGACTCGGCGGTCAGCCTGGTGGTGGGCACCCCTCGGGACGAGGACCTGCGACTCATCGAGACCACGCGCCGTGCGCTCGCGGCGGGCATCCAGGCCGCGCAGCCCGGCGGCCGGATCGGCGACATCTCGGCCGCGATCGCCGCCGTCGCCCACGCGGAGGGCTACTCGATCAACACGCAGTTCGGAGGTCATGGCGTCGGACGGACGATGCACGGCGATCCGCACATCTCCAACGACGGACGTGCCGGGCGCGGCTACCCGCTCCGCCCGGGCCTCGTCATCGCGATCGAGCCGTGGTTCCTGGCGACCACCGACGAGATCTACACCGACCGCGACGGATGGACGCTGCGCAGCGCCGACGGGTCGCGTGGCGCTCACTCGGAGCACACCGTCGCCATCACCCCGGACGGCCCTCTCGTCCTCACCGCCCCCTGACACCCCAGCCAGGAGGACCTCAGGGCAGCAGGTCGGGGCGGACGGCGCGCGTGCGCGCGAGCTGCTGCTCGCGGCGCCAGGCGTCGACCGCGCCATGGTTGCCGGAGAGCAGCACCGGCGGCACCTCGTGGCTGCGCCAGACCGCGGGCTTCGTATAGCTCGGGTACTCGAGGAGACCATCCTCGTGGGACTCCTGCACGAGGCTCTCGGGGTTGCCGACCACCCCGGGGATGAGCCGGCCGACGGCTTCGATCATGGCCATCGTCGCCACTTCGCCGCCGTTCAAGACGTAGTCCCCGATGCTCATCAGACGCACCCGCGCACGTTTCGCCGTGTCGTCGAAGACGCGCTGGTCGATGCCCTCGTACCGGCCGCAGCCGAACACCAGGTGCTGCTCCTGCGCGAGCTCCCGCGCGATCGCCT
>Ga0209677_101209_pt1 | contig 11755 bp, 7 predicted proteins | sample AraplaCvi_mCL_r2_2_FD_184285 | JGI IMG/M metagenome (GOLD analysis project Ga0209677, IMG submission 184285) | Arabidopsis root microbial communities from North Carolina, USA - plate scrape CL_Cvi_mCL_r2 (SPAdes) (version 2) | ecosystem: Host-associated > Plants > Roots > Endosphere | place: USA... | reverse complement strand
GTCCCCGTTCCTTCGAGCTTCTTGCGCAGGCGCGACACGTACAGCTCCACGGCCGCGTCGTTGAGCTCGAGGTTGCGTTCCGACAGCGCGTCGACCAGCGCCCGCTTGGCCACCAGGCGCGGCGCGGCGCGCATCAGGATGAACAGCAGCTCGAACTCGCGCGGGGACATCTCCAGGCGCTTGCCGTCCAGCAGCACCTCGGACGTCTCCTGCAGCAGGTCGAGGCGGCCGAAGCGGATCGCCTGCGTGCGGCTGACGTTGGCGCGGCGCACCAGCACGTCGATGCGCGCGTCGAGCTCCTCGGGCGCGTAGGGCTTGACCAGGTAGTCGTCGGCGCCCACGCGAAGGCCCTTGACGCGATCGGCGACGCGGTCGCGCGCCGTGATCACCAGCACCGCGCCGTGCGGGTCGCGCTGGCGGTAGGCCGCGAGCCAGTCCATGCCGTCGCCGTCGGGCAGGCCCAGGTCGAGCAGCACGATGTCGAACGTGGCGGCGGCCAGCGCGGCGTCGGCCTCGGCGAGCGTGGCCGCGTGCTGGGCCAGTCGGTCGCTGTCGCGCCAGCGCAGCATGAGTTCGCGGGCGATATGAACGTCGTCTTCGATGAGCAGGAGTCGCATGGCGAGCCGATTGTCACCCGAGCGGCGCGCGCAGGTCTTGCCCGGGCCCGGACGGCCTCCGAAACGGGGGGCTGGCCGCTGCGCGCCGGATACAAACCGGAAACATGTCTGACTAAAACCTAGGGGGATAGCGATCCGATAGCTCGACTGTTCAAACTCGCGCGCTCAGGGGAGCGGCGGTCCGCTCGACAAGACGGAACCCATGCTGCTCACGACTCTGGACGCCCCGGGCGTCCCCACCGGCCCGCTCGCCTGGCCGGATTCCCGCGCGATGTTCGCGGACGCGTTCGACCTGAACCTCGAGCGCCGCCTGAAGTACCTGTGGCGCCTCGCGCTCACCTGGAACGTGCGCAGCCGGCTGCTGCGCGAGTTCGACGGCCAGTCGATGGCCGCCGCGCTGTTCCGCGCCCAGCCGCGGGCGTTCTACCCGGTGATGAACCACCTGATCGACCGCCGCATGAGCGCCCAGCAGCGCCTGCGCACCACGCTCGCCAGCCTTCGGGTGGTGAGCCAGTCGGTGGGCGACGACGCCAACGTGCACGCGCTGCTGACGCAGGGCATCACGCTCGTGGAACTGACAGACCAATCCCGCGTGGTGCTGTCGCTCAACGACGTGAGCTTCCACGAAGGCCTGTGGCAGGTCGGACTGGTCGGCGCCGATGGCCTTCGGCTGTACAGCATCGGCTTTGGCCTGACCGACGACCGGACGCTGCTGATGGGCAACGTGCAAGGGCCGTCGCTCAAGGGCGACGAAGGCCTGGACCGCATCCGCGACGCGACGCACGCCGCCCACGGCATGCGCCCGCCGCACCTGCTGGTGCACACGCTTCGCGTGCTGGCCGCGCGCTGGGGCGTCACGACGCTGCGGGGCGTCGACCCCGAGAACCACGTGAAGGGCCGCTGGAACCTGCGCGACTCGCGCCTGCGTTTCGACTACCGCGCGTTCTGGGAAGAGCACGAGGCCCGTCGCGGCTCCGACGGCAACTGGGCGATGGCGATCGACACGGCGCTGCGTCCGCTGGAGGACGTGCCGACCAAGCGCCGCGCGATGTACCGCCGCCGCTACGCGATGCTCGAGGCGCTGCAGCAGGCCGTCTCGACGATGGCCGAGGCGCGGCAAGCGCTGCCGGCCGCGCCCGTCAAGTTGTCGCCTGTCGATGCGGCGAACGCGGCGACGCTGGAAGCACCGCTGGTCGCCTGACCGTCGCGGTTACCCTGCGCTCGGTCGAAGGGCCTGCGCCTGCCGTGGTGTCGCTGTCAAGCGTGCCCGGGTGCCACCTCAAGCCGCCTTTGCGTCGGTCAGCGACGCCGCGGGCGAGTCGGCGGCCGACGTCGGCAGCGCCACCGTGAAGGTCGAGCCCTCGCCCAGCGTGCTCTCCACGCTGATCGTGCCGCCGTGCGCCTCGACCAGCTGCTTGGTGATGTAGAGCCCCAACCCGAGCCCCGGCGTGCGCAGGCGGTCGCCCACGCGCACGAACTGCTCGAACACGCGTGCACGGTCCTCGGGCGCGATGCCCACGCCGTGGTCGCTCACGCGGATGGTCGCGGCGCCGGGCAGCTGGCTCAGTTCCACGTGGATGGGCTTGCCCGCCCCGTAGCGCAACGCGTTGGTGAGGAGGTTGACGACCACCTGCTCGAGCCGGAACTCGTCCCACTCGCCCTGCAGCTCGACGCCGTTGGTGTCGAGCGTGATGGGCACGTCGCTGCGCTGCCCCTGCACCTCGGCCACCACGCGCCTGAGCATGGCGGCGAGGTCGCACTTGCCGCGGCGGATGGACAGCTTGCCGTGCTGGATCTGCGAGACATCGAGCATGTCGTCGATCAGGCGCGTGAGGCTGCGCACCTGGCGCTGGTCGCGCTCGAACATCCGCGACAGGTTCTCGGGCGCGAAGAACGCCGTGTTCTCCGCGGCCACCTGGTGCTGGCGCACGCGCACCTCCATGGCGAGGACGCTCAGCGGCGTGCGCAACTCGTGCACGACCATCGACATGAACTCGTCGCGCATCTGCAGTGCCCGTTTCAGGTCGACCTGCGCCGTCTGCAGCTCGGACACCAGCGCCTGCTGGCGCCGGCGCGATTCCTCCAGCGCCACCAGCTGGCGGCGCAGCTCGGTGCGCTGGCGGTACAGGTCGACGAAGACCTGCACCTTGCTCTTGACGGCGTACGCGTCCAGCGGCTTGTACAGGAAGTCGACCGCGCCGTTCTCGTAGCCCTTGAACGCGTAATCGAGCTCCTTGCCCGCCGCGCTCACGAACACGATCGGCAGGTGCTTGGTGCGCGCCATGCCGCGGATCAGCTCGGCCAGCTCGAAGCCGTTCATGCCGGGCATCTGGACGTCGAGGATCGCCAGCGCGAACTCGTGCTCGAGGAGCAGCGCCAGCGCCTCCTCGCCCGAGGACGCCTGGTGGATGCTGTAGTGGTCGTCACGGATCGACGCCTCGAGCGCGAGCAGGTTCTCGGGCAGGTCGTCGACGATCAGGAGCTTGATGCCGGGGTCTATCGTCATGAGGTCTGCCCCAGCCTTTGCAGGAGGGAATTGATCTGGGCAAGTGGGAGGATCAGGTCGGGAGTCATTCGGCGAAGGGCAGCCTCGGGCATCGTCGAGACTTCGGCGGTGGCGGGGTCCTGGACGATGGTCAGTGCACCAGCAACCTGCATGCCCGACATGCCTGCGGCGCCATCGTAGTTTGCCCCGGTGAGCAGGATTCCCGCCAGGGACTTCCCGTACGCGTCGGCTGCCGACGAGAACAGGATGTCGATGGCCGGCCGCGCGTAGTTCACGCGCTCCTCGCAACTGAGCGAGAAGCTGCGGTCGGTCTCGATCGACAGGTGGTAGCCCGAAGGTGCGAAATACAGGGTGCCGGCCTGCAGCGACTCTTTGTCGCGCGCCTCGCGCACCTTCAGCGCGAGCCGGTAGCCGAACAGCTCGGCGAGCTTGCTGTCGTGGCCCTCGGGCAGGTGCAGGACGACGGCCAGCGGCATCGGGTAGGTGGACGGCAGGCCCTTGAGCACGCCCATCAAGGCCTCGAAGCCGCCGGCCGAGGCGCCCAGCACCACGGCCTCGATGCGACGTGCGGCGGCGGCCTCGACGGCCTCGGGGGTGGAGATGGCGACGCGCATGTCAGGCCTTGCGGAACAGGCGGTCGCGGCGCGAGACCGGCTCGAACTGGTCGGCAAAGCGCGAGAAATCGAGGCTCTCCTTGCTGCCCAGGCCCAGGAAGCCGCGGTGGCAGAGCGACTCGTGGAACAGCCCGAACGCGCGATCCTGCAACGCGCGGTTGAAGTAGATCAGCACGTTGCGGCACGAGATGAAGTGCGTCTCGGAGAACACCGTGTCGGTGGCCAGGCTGTGGTCGGCGAACGTGACGTTGCGGATCAGGTCGGGGTCGAACCGCGCCGCGTTGTACGCCGCGCTGTAGTAGTCGGAGAACGCGCGCTTGCCGCCCGCGTTCTGGTAGTTGGCCGTGTGCTGGCGCACCGCGTTGATGGCGAAGATGCCCTGGCGCGCCTTTTCCAGCACCACCGGGTTGATGTCGGTCGCATAGATCATCGTGCGTTCCAGCAGCCCTTCCTCCTGCAGCAGGATCGCCAGCGAGAACACCTCCTCCCCGGTGGCGCAGCCGGCCACCCACACCTTCAGCGACGGGTAGGTGCGCAGCAGCGGCACCACCTGCTGGCGCAGCGCGAGCCAGTAGCCGGGGTCGCGGAACATCTCCGTGAACGGGATCGTGAGGATCTGCAGCAGTTGCTGGAAGGTGTGCGGGTCGTGCAGCACCTTGGACTGCAGCTCCGAGATCGTCGCGCAGTCCAGTTGCAGCAACGCGTGCTGCACGCGCCGCTTCAGCGACGCGCCGGAGTAGTCGCGGAAGTCGTGGCTGTACTTCGCGTAGACCGCCTCCAGCAACAGGCGCATCTCGATATCGGCGGCGGCGGCTTGGGGCATCAGGACTGAAGGCAGGGTACGGGACCGGGACACAGGCAAGGAGCAAGCCTTCAGAGCCGCTCGATGCTGGGCATCCACACGCGCATCAGCGAGAACAGGCGATCGAGGTCGATCGGCTTGGCCAGGTAGTCGTTGGCGCCCGCGCGCCGGCACTGCTCCTGGTCGTCCTTCATCGCCTTGGCCGTGACGGCGATCACCGGCAGGTTGGCGAGCTTGGGATTGGCGCGGATGCGGCGGGTCGCCTCCAGGCCGTCCATGCCGGGCATCATCACGTCCATCAGGACGAGGTCGATGTCGGGCACCTCGGCCAGCTTCGCCAGCGCCTCGAAGCCGTTGCGGCCGATCTCCACCTGCAGGCCCTTTTGCTCCAGGGCGCTCGCCAGCGCGAAGATGTTGCGCACGTCGTCGTCGACCAGCAGCACCTTGCGGCCCTCGAACACCTTCTCGCGGTTGCGCGCGGTGCGCAGCATGGTCTGGCGTTCGGCCGACAGCTTCGATTCGACCGTGTGCAGGAACAGCGTGACCTCGTCGAGCAGGCGCTCGGGCGAACGCGCGCCCTTGATGATGATCGAGCGCGAGTAGCGATTGAGCTTGGCTTCCTCCTCGCGCGTCAGGTTGCGGCCGGTGTAGACGATCACCGGCGGGAACGAGCAGATGTCCTCGGTCGTCATGCGCTCGAGCAGCTGGCTGCCGTCCATGTCGGGCAGCTTCAGGTCGATGATCATGCAGTCGTAGACCGTGGCCTTGAGCAGCTCGAGCGCCTCGGCGCCGGTGGCCACCGCGGCGATCTCGATGTCGTCGTCCTTGATCAGGTGCACGACGCTGTCGCGCTGGCGCGCGTCGTCCTCCACCACCAGGACGCGCTTGAACTTCTTGGCGCCCTTTTCCTCCAGGCGCTGGAACACCGCCTGCAGCTCCTCGCGCGAGGTGGGCTTGACCGCGAAGCCCACGGCGCCCATGTGCAGCGCGATCTCGGAGAAATCCTCGCCCGCCACGATGTGCACGGGGATGTGGCGCGTGCGCGGGTCGTCCTTGAGGAACTGAAGCACGCTCAGGCCCGAGTCGTCGGGCAGGCGCACGTCCAGCAGGATCGCGCTGGGCAGGTGCGCGGTCGCGAGCTCGAGCGCCTCGCTGGCCGTGTTGGCCACCAGGCAGCGGTAGCGCATCTCGTGGGCCAGGTTGTAGAGCACGCCGGCGAAGGTCTCGTCGTCCTCCACCACCAGCAGCACGCGGCTCTTGTCCGAGAGGGCTTCGGCGCGGTCGTCGGCGAAGCTGGCCGCCGGCCGCGGCTTCGCAGGCACGGGCACGGGCGCCCGCACGGGGGCGCTCGCGGGCGTGGCGAGCGAGCGCACGCTGGCGGGGGCGGACGCGAGCGCGCGCGCGGAGGCGTCGGCGGGTGTCGCGGTGCCGGGCACGTCGGGCTCGGGCACGTCCGTCCACTTGGCCGGCAGCGTCAGCGTGAACGTGCTGCCCTTGCCGGCCTGGCTCTCGACCGCGATGGTGCCGCCCAGCAGGCGCGCCAGCTCGCGCGAGATCGACAGGCCCAGGCCCGTGCCGCCGTAGCGCCGGTTGATGGTGCCGTCGGCCTGGCGGAACGCCTCGAAGATGATGTCCTGCTGGCCTTCGGGGATGCCGATGCCAGAGTCCCTGACCGCGAACGCGAGGCGATCGTCGGGGCGCGCGCTCACGGTGAGCGTGACGGCGCCGGCCTCGGTGAACTTGATCGCGTTGGACAGCAGGTTCTTCAGGATCTGCTCGACCCGCAGGTTGTCGCTGACCATCGAGGTCGGCGCGTCGGGTTCCACCCGCACTTCGAACGCGAGCTTCTTCTGGTCGGCGAGCGGCATGAACACGCGCTGGAGCGAGTCGACGAGGCGTTGCACCGACACGAACTGCGGCTGCAGTTCCAGGCGCCCGGCCTCCACCTTGGACAGGTCGAGGATGTCGTTGATCAGGTTGAGCAGGTCGTTGCCGGCGCCGTAGATGGTCTGCGCGAACTTCAGCTGCTCGGGCGTGAGGTTGCCCTCCTTGTTCTCGCTGAGCAGCTTGGCCAGGATCAACGAGCTGTTGAGCGGCGTGCGCAGCTCGTGCGACATGTTGGCGAGGAACTCCGACTTGTAGCGGCTGGCGCGCTGCAGCTCGTCGGCGCGCTCCTGCAGCTGCGCCTGCGCGGCGTTGAGGGCCTCGTTCTTGCGATCGAGCACGCTCGCCTGCTCGGCCAGCTGCGAGTTGGTGGCCTCGAGCTCGGCCTGCTGGTGCTCCAGGTGCTGCTGCGATTCGGTGAGCACGCGCGACTGCTCGCCCAGCTCCTCGTTGGCGGTGCGCAGTTCCTCCTGCTGCACCTGCAGTTCCTCGTTCAGCTGCTGCGTCTCCTCGATGGAATCCTGCAGGCGCTTGCGGTACAGCGCGGAGTCGATCGATGCGCCGATCGCGCCGGCCAGCAGCTTGAGCAGCGCCAGGTCGCGCGCGGCCACCGGGCGCATGAAGCCCAGCTCGATGACGCCGTTGGCGATGCCGTCGTTGGTCAGAGGCGCCACGACCAGTTCGGCCGGCGCGGTCTCGCCCACGCCCGAGCCGACCTTGAAGTAGCCGCCGGTGAGGTTGGTGACGTGCTTGAGGCGGCCATCGCGCAGCACCTGGCCGACCAGGCCGTCGCGCGCGGCCTGGACCTGGTCGTCGCTGTCGACGTTGTCGAAGCCGTGCGTGGAGACGCGCTGGAGCTGCCCCGTGTCGTCTCGCACGTAGAGGGCGGCCACGACCGGGTCGAGGTAGCGTCCCGCGAACGCGAGCACGCTGCGGCCCACGGTGGTGAGCGTCTGCTGGCCGATGAGCGTCTCGGCCAGTTGCGCCTGGCCGTCGCGCACCCAGGCCTCGGCCGCCAGCCCCGCGGTGGCGTCGGTCTGCGCCTTCAGGGCCGCGTGGAAGTCGTGCGACAGGTGGTTGATGTCGCGTCGGCCGGCCCACGCGATGTACGAATTCACGAGCACGATGAACAGCACATAGGTGCTGATGCCCAGCCAGGTCACCGTCTGGAGCGAATCGAGCCGCGCCTTGAGCAGCGCCTGTTCGGAATCCCGGGCCGTCATCAGTTCGTCCCGGATCCTGTCGAACAGCTGCCTGCCGATGGTGCCCTTGACCACCGCCACGGCGTCGCCGCCGCTGCGCCGCACGTCGATGACGCGCTGCGCATAGGCCTGCCACTCGGCTTGCAGCGCCTGGACGCGCCTGAGCCGCTCGGTCTGCGTCGGGTTGTCGCTGGTCATCCGGATCAACTCGGCGTTCTGGCTGTTGAACTGGGCCCGCGACATCTGCAGCGGTGCCAGCGGCGCCTCCTCGCCGGTGACGACATACCCTCGCAGCGCCGACTGCATGTCCGCCTGCAGCGTGGTCAGTTCGTTGATTCGACCAATGGCCTGGTGCGTGTGGTCCACCCAGCCGCTGACCGTCATGTAGAACAGGAAGAAGACCACGAAGATGCCCGCGCTGGCCAGCCCCACGACCAGGGGCAGGGTGACGTTGCGGCGGGCGATCCGGTTGAACTGCTCGGCGTCGAGGGCGGAGTTGGGCATGGTGTCCTGGCGGCGGGTCGTGCGTGTTTCAGAGGAGCGCGATCATAGGAGGAGCGGTGGACCGGCGTCCAGCAACGAGCGCCTGCTCGACCATTGGATCATTAGGCAAGCGGTGTGCCCGCACCGACCCCCGCACGCCGCCGCCAGCCTTCTGGCGGTTCACTTGGCTAGACTGAGCTTGTTCAAGGCCACGTCGAGGAAAGCGTCATGGAGTCGGAACCCAATGGCAGATCGGTGGGCGGATGGAAACGTCTTGCCGCCGCGACGCTGGTCGCCCTGGTCGGCTGCGACGCTGCCGTCGCGGGCGGTGTCACGCCATTTGCGCCTCCTTCCCAAGACACATCAGTGCTTTTCCGGCACGCGACGCTGATCGAAGGCGTCATGGCTGGGAGCCAGCGCGACATGGATGTCCTGGTCGTCGGCGATCGCATCCGACAGGTCTTTCGTGATGTCGCACCGCTGCCGAAGGCTGCCGCGGATGCGACGGTGATCGATCTTGCGGGCGCGTACCTGGCGCCGGGACTGATCGACGCCCACGTCCATCTCGCGACGCCGCCCAACCGCCGGCAGGCGGAGGCCGAGCAACGGCGCAACCTGTATGGGGGTGTCACGGCGGTGCGAGACATGGCCGACGACCTGCGCGCCGTCGGTGATCTCTCGCGCGCAAGCTATGTCGGCGAGATCGCAGGACCGGACATCTACTACGCAGCCCTCATGGCGGGCCCGGACTTCTTCAGCGATCCGCGAACGACCGCGACCTCGGCGGGTGGCCTCCCGGGCCAGGTGCCCTGGATGCAGGCCGTCGATGACGCGACCGACATCCCGCTCGCAGTGGCGTTGTCCCGCGGCACCTACGCCACTGCCATCAAGCTCTACGCGGACATGACGCCCGGTCTGGCTCGCCGGATCACGGCCGAGGCCCATCGGCAGAAATTGCGCGTCTGGGCTCATGCCACCCTCTACCCGGCCAAGCCTTCTGACGTCGTGGCCGCCGGCGCGGACGTCCTCTCGCACGCTTGCCTGCTGGTTCGGGAGCCTGACACGCATGTCCCGCGGTGGGTGGAACCGCACAACCACGTCGACCTCGACCAATTTCGATCCGGCCGCGCTCCGAGCTTGGAGCCGCTGTTCGCTGTGATGGCGTCCCGTGGCACCATTCTCGATGCCACGGTCTGGGCCTACAAGCGCACGCCGCCGTCACCTGGCGCACCGCCCGGGCTGACACCGCCGCTGGTATCCGGCGGATGCGACGATGTGGTCGGTGGAGCGATCACGGGCCAAGCCTACAGGGCGGGCGTCCAGGTCGCCGCAGGTACCGACAGCGTTGCTCCGGCGTCGGAAAAATGGCCCGAGCTGTTCCACGAACTTTCGGCACTCGTCGATCAAGCCGGCCTGACGCCCGCGGCCGCGCTCCGCTCGGCAACCGCGATCAACGCACGAGCGGCGGGACAGGAGCGCGACATGGGCAGCATCGAGCCGGGCAAGCTCGCCAACATGATCGTGCTGAGCGAAAGCCCGCTCGTGTCGGTGGAGAACCTCAAGAGCTTGCGCATGACCATCAAGCGTGGCCGCGTCTTCAGGCGCGACGACTTTGTCCCGCTCGAGGAGGGCGACATCACGGACATGGATTGATGAGACCGCAGGGCTGGCTTGAAGTCGCCGACAAGCGCCCTGGAGGCCGTGTCTGCGAATTCATTGGCACCGAACAGGGCCAGAATGCCTCACCCATGACACCCGAGCGCCTCGACGACATTCCCACCCGCCTGCTGCAGCGCCTGGACGCGATCGCGCAGTCGTTGCAGCACCGCGGCGACGCCCTCGCCCTCATCGGCCTCGGCTCGGCCGGCCGCGAACGCGAACGGCTCGACGCGTTCTCGGACCTGGACTTCTTCGTGGTCGCCCGGCCAGGGCGCAAGGGCCGCCACCTCGCCGACCTCGACTGGCTCGCCGCCGCGCGTCCGCTGGAGTGGCAGCTGCGGAACACGCGCGACGGCTACAAGGCCATGATGGACGATGGCATCCTGTGCGAGTTCGCGGTGTTCGAGCCCGATGAACTGCGCGAGGCCACGTTCGCGGCCGGCCGCATCGTCTGGTGCGTCGACGGCTTCGACGCCGCGCTCGCCCAACCGCGAGCGGCACCGGCGGCGTCCGCGCCGGCGACCGAGGAATGGCTCGTCGGCGAGGCGCTCAGCTGCCTGTACGTCGGACTGCAACGCTGGCGCCGCGGCGAGAAGCTGTCGGCCGCGCGATTCGTGCAGGGCTACGCGCTGGACCGGCTCGTCGAACTGGCCACGCGGACCGTCGTCCGCCAAGAGGGTATCGACGCCGATCCGTTCAACGCGGAGCGACGGCTCGAGACGCGGCTGCCGCAGCTGGCCGGGGAACTGCCGGCACTGGTGCCCGGCTACGCCCGCACGCCCGCCGCAGCGCTGGCCCTGCTCGACGCGCTGGCAGGTCGCAGCGCACTGGCCGCGGGGCCGATGGCCGATCGCGTGCGGTCGCTCGCGCGGGCGGCCCTAGAGGAATAGTTGCTGCAGGTCGTTGAGGAAGTCAAAGCCGCGCTCGGTCGGCTGGATCCACTCGGCGCCCGGCGCGCCGCTGCGCGCCACGAGGCCACGCCGCTCGGCCTCGTCGAGCGGCCTCGCGATGGCCGAGACCGGCAGGCCGCAACGCTCGGTGAACAGCGACAGCGCGAAGCCTTCGCGCAGGCGCAGGGCGTTGAGCATGAACTCGAACGGCAGCTGCCCGCGCGCGACGTCGTCCTCGTTGGACATGCCCTGCCCGCCCAGCGACCGGTCCATGTACATGCCTGGCTCGCGCCAGCGCACCTGGCGCGTCACGCGATGCGCGAACGACAGCTTGCCGTGCGCGCCTGCGCCCAGGCCCAGGTAGTCGCCGAACTGCCAGTAGTTGACGTTGTGGCGACAGCGATGGCCGGGCCGGGCGTACGCCGAGACCTCGTAGCGCTCGAAGCCGGCACCCGTCGTGCGCTCGGTGACGCGATCGAGCATGTCGTAGGCGGTGTCGTCGTCGGGCAGGTTCGCCGGCGGGCGCCTGGCGAAGACGGTGTTGGGCTCGAGCGTGAGGTGGTACAGCGACAGGTGCGGCGCGCCCAGCGCGAACGCGAGGTCCAGGTCGGCGTCCAGATCCACGAGCGTCTGGCCGGGCAGCGCGTACATCAGGTCGAGGTTGAAGGTCTCGAAGCTGCGCGCCGCTTCCTCGGCCGCCGCGCGCGCCTGCGCCGCGTCGTGCACGCGCCCGAGCGCGCGCAGCTGGGCGTCGTTGAAGGTCTGCACGCCGATGGACAGCCGGTTCACGCCGGCCTGCGCGAACGCGCGGAACCGCTCCTTCTCGAAGGTGCCGGGGTTGGCCTCCATCGTGATCTCGCAGTCGGCGGCCAGCGGCAGCAGCATGCGCAGGTCCGACAGCAGGCGCGCGATGCCATCCGGCGAGAACAGGCTGGGCGTGCCGCCCCCGATGAAGATCGACTGGATCGTGCGGCCCCAGACGACGGGCAGGCTGCGCTCGAGGTCGGCGCGCACCGCATCGAGATAGCGCTGCTCGGGCAGGTCCTTCGGCGTCGACCCGACGGTGCCGTATTCGTGCGAGTTGAAGTCGCAGTACGG
>Ga0209677_101206_pt1 | contig 11771 bp, 11 predicted proteins | sample AraplaCvi_mCL_r2_2_FD_184285 | JGI IMG/M metagenome (GOLD analysis project Ga0209677, IMG submission 184285) | Arabidopsis root microbial communities from North Carolina, USA - plate scrape CL_Cvi_mCL_r2 (SPAdes) (version 2) | ecosystem: Host-associated > Plants > Roots > Endosphere | place: USA... | reverse complement strand
CTTCGGCTGAACAAGGAACGACATGACACTCGTCGCCGGAGTCGACTCCTCGACCCAGAGTTGCAAGGTGGTCGTGCGCGACCTCGAGACCGGTGCGCTGGTGCGCTCGGGGCGCGCCGCGCATCCCGAGGGCACGGAGGTGGACCCGGCGGCCTGGTGGACGGCGCTGCAGGAGGCTCTCGCAGCGGCCGGCGGACTGGACGATGTCGCCGCGATCTCGGTCGCCGGCCAGCAGCACGGGATGGTGGTGCTGGATGCGGAGGGCCGCGTCATCCGCGACGCCCTGCTCTGGAACGACACCCGCTCGGCACAGGCCGCCCGCGATCTGATCGAGGAGGTCGGCGCGGCCGAGTACGCCTCCCGCGTCGGCGTGGTGCCCGTCGCCTCCTTCACGGCCACGAAGTTGCGCTGGCTGCGGGAGGCGGAGCCCGCGAACGCGGCGCGTGTCGCGGCGGTCGCGCTGCCGCACGACTGGCTGACCTGGCGTCTGCTCGGCTACGGCCCGGTCGGCGAGAGCGAGCTGGGACCCGATCTGGAGGCGCTGACCACCGACCGCTCCGACGCGAGCGGGACCGCCTACTGGGGTGCGCGAACGGACGCCTACGACCTCGACCTGTTCGAGCGCGCGCTCGGGCGCCCCGGCCGCGAAGCGGTCGGCGGTGCGGGCACGCATCCCGTCGCCGAGGTGCTCGTTGTTGCAGGCGACACGCCGCACGGCCATGCAACGACGAGCACCTCGGCGAGGAACGCCGACGCGGACGCGGTCGTGCTCCCGCGGGTGCTCGGCCCCGCGGAGGCGGCGGGGCGTACGCCGTCCGGTGTGCTCGTCGGCCCGGGTGCCGGCGACAACGCGGGTGCCGCACTCGGCCTCGGCGCGGCGGACGGCGACGTGGTGGTCTCGATCGGCACCTCCGGCACCGTCTTCGCCGTCACCGAGGCGCCGATCGCCGACGCCTCCGGAACGGTCGCCGGCTTCGCCGACGCGTCCGGCGCGTCCCTCCCCCTCATCGCGACACTCAACGCGGCGCGCGTGCTCGGCTCGATCGCGGGGCTCCTGTCCGTCGATCATGACGGCCTGTCCGCCCTCGCGCTCTCGGCGGAGCCGGGCTCCGCCGGCGTCGTGCTCGTGCCCTATTTCGAGGGCGAGCGGACGCCCAACCTGCCCGACGCGAAGGCCAGCATCCACGGCCTCACCCTCGCCTCGACGACGCCCGCGAACCTGGCGCGCGCCGCGATCGAGGGGATGCTGTGCGGTCTCGCCGACGGCCTCGACGCCGTGCGCACGGCCGGGGTGCGCGAGCGGCGCATCCTGCTCATCGGCGGCGCCGCCCAGAACCCCACCGTGGCGACCGTCGCCGCACAGGTCTTCGACGCGCCCGTCGAGGTGCCCGCCCCCGGCGAGTACGTGGCCGACGGCGCCGCCGTCCAGGCCGCCTGGACCCTCACCGGCACCCGTCCCGCCTGGACGGTCGAAACCTCCGCCGCCCTCCCGGTGGACACCCGACCTGTCATCCGGGCCCAATACGCGCTCGCTCGCCCCTGACCCCGTCCGGACCCGCTATCCGCCGGCACGTCGTGCCGGACGGGATCAACGGACGAAGCGACCGCGGGCGGGATGCGTCAGGCTGCTCGGGCGGAGAGCCCCAGGGCGGAGAGGGCCCGGTCGGCGAGGACGGATGGAGCCGCATCGATGGTCAGCGCGATGTGGCGTTCGTCGGCGGCGGGCGGCTCCAGCGTGGCGAGCTGCGAGCGCAGCATCCCGGCCTTCATGAAGTGGTGCTCCCGCGACGCGAGGCGCTCGGCCAGGAGTTCCGGGCTCCCGGCCAGGTAGACGAAGACCACCTCGTCGCGGCGCAGGACGTCCCGGTAGTGCCGGGCCAGCGCGGAGCACGCGACCACCACCGACCGCCCCGCGGTGAGGCGTTCGTCCATCCAGGAGGCGATGGCGGCCAGCCAGGGCGCGCGGTCGTCGTCGGTGAGCGGGATGCCGGCGCGCATCCGTTCGACGTTCGCCGTCGGGTGCAGGGCGTCGCCCTCCAGCAGCTCCCAGCCGAGTCGTTCGGCGAGGAGGGCCGCGACGGTGGACTTGCCGCACCCCGCGACGCCCATGACGACGATCGCGCGCCCGCGGGTCACCCGAGACCGCCGACGAAGAGACTCAGCACCAGTACTCCGGCCAGTCCGACGAGCGACACCAGGCACTCGAGCACCGTCCAGCTCTTCAGTGTCTGCGGGATGGTGAGGCCCAGATACTCCTTCACGAGCCAGAATCCGGCGTCGTTGACGTGCGAGAGGAAGACCGATCCCGCACCGATGGCGAGCACCATGAGCGAGATCATCGGCGTCGAGAGGTGAGCCGTCAACGGCAGCAGGATGCCCGCAGCGGTGACCGTCGCCACGGTGGCGGATCCGGTGGCCACGCGGATGAGCGCGGCGACCGTCCACGCGAGCAGCAGCACGAGCATGCCGTTGGCACCGGTCGCCCAGCCCGCGATCACCTGTCCGATGCCGGTGTCGACCAGCACCTGCTTGAACCCGCCGCCCGCGCCGACGATGAGGAGGATTCCGGCGATGGGCGGGAGGGAGGCGCCGAACGTGGTCTGCAGGGCCTTGCGATCCATCCCGCCGCCCAGGCCGAGCAACAGGATGCCGGCGAGCACCGCGACCGTCAGCGCGATGACCGGCGTCCCGACGAAGTCGAGGACGACCTTCCAGGCCGGCGCAGCGGTCGGGGACGCGATGTCGGCGACGGCCTTGCCGAGCATCAGTACGACGGGCAGCAGAATGCTGAGGAGCGCCGCCCCGAAGGACGGGCGCTTGCGGCTGCCGTCCTCTCCCTCATCCGGCACGAACAGGTCGGGCACACCGGCCGGTACCCACTTCGCGGCCAGCTTGCTGAACAACGGACCGGCGATGGCGATCGTCGGGATGGCGACGAGGACGCCGAAGGCGAGGGTGAGGCCGAGGTTGGCGCCGAGCGCCGCGATGGCGACCAGCGGGCCGGGGTGCGGAGGCACCAGGCCGTGCATGGCCGAAAGACCGGCGATCGCGGGGAGGGCGATGCGCATGAGCGGCAGTCCGGAGCGGCGGGTGACCAGGATGATCACGGGGATCAGCAGCACGAGCCCGACCTCGAAGAACATCGGCAGGCCGATGATCGCGCCGACCGCACCCATCGTCCAGGGCAGGAAGCGCACGCCGGTGCGCGAGACGAGCGTGTCGACGATGCGGTCGGCGCCGCCCGAGTCTGCGAGCAGCTTGCCGTACATCGCCCCGAGGGCGACGAGGATGCCGACGCTGCCCATGGTGGCGCCGAAGCCGGTGATGAAGCTGCCGACGGCCGCATCCGCCGCCATTCCCGCGACGAGGCCGGCGACGAGCGAGCCGAGCAGGAGGGACAGGAACGGATGGAGCTTGAGCCAGATGATGAGGACCACGATCACCGCGATGCCCGCGAGGGCGGCGATGATGAGCTGGCCCTCGGGGCCGGCGGGATGGGGCGCAGGCGCTGGTGCCGCTGCTGCGGCCAGGTGCGTGAGTGTCGCTGAAGTCATGAACGTCCTCGGTCGTGATTGCGGATGGGGCAGGAACACTCTAGGAATAAATCCGATTTGTGTCCAATCAATGAACATAACGACATACGTAAAGGCATTACATGCCGTTTTGACCGGATGACACGCCAGGCCCGATAATGAAGCGTGACCCAGCCAACGACCGGCTCCCTGCATGAGCAGGCCATCGCGTCGCTGGGCGCGCGCATCGTCACGGGCCACATCCCCGTCGGCACGGTGCTGACGCCGGAAAGCGTCGGAATCTCCCGCACGGTGCTCCGCGAGTGCATCCGGGTTCTCGAGTCGCTCGGGCTCGTGCAGGCGCGGCGACGCCGCGGCACCGTGGTGCTGCCGGCCGCCGATTGGCAGGCCCTCGACCCCCGCGTCCTCGCCTGGCGGCTCGCCGGCCCCGATCGCCTGACCACTCTCAGCGACCTCAGCGAGCTGCGCCTCGCAGTGGAGCCTGTCGCCGCGCGCCTGGCGAGCGCCCGGGCGACCCCGGACCAGTGCGGCGCTCTGACCGCGGCCATCGTCGGGATGTCGGCGACCCAGCGCTCCGCCGACCACGACGAGTACCTCGCCCACGACCGGGATTTCCATCGCATCCTGCTCGAGGCATCCGGCAATCCGCTGTTCGCGGCGCTGAGCGGCGCGGTCGCCGAGGCGCTCAGCGGCCGGACCACGCACGCGCTGATGCCCCACACGGCGAACCCGGAGGCGATCCGGCTCCACGAGGACGTCGCCGCCGCCGTTCGCCGAGGCGACGCGGTCGCGGCCGAGAACGGGATGCGCGCGATCGTCGAGGAGGCCGACGCCGCCGTGCAGCGCCCCGCCCGCTGACCCCGTCCCACCATCGAGTACACGATGGTTGCACGGCCACCCGGCGTGTCGCGTGCAGTCTTCGTGTACTCGATGGTGGGGCGTCAGGTGCGGCGGAGGCGCGGGGCGAAGAGCCAGGCCAGGGCGCAGAGGACGGCGGTCACCGTGAACGCGCCGGCGAAGGGCCAGCCACCGGAGAGCGCGCGCAGCGCGGCGAAGACGATGGCGGTCGCGGCGAGCGCGACAGCGGAACCCGTGGAGTCGGCGATCGTCAGGGCGGAGCTGTTGAAGCCCTGGTCGGCCGGCGTGGAGTATTCGAGCGTGAGCACGCCGAGACGCGGATACAGGATGCCCATTCCACCGCCGGAGAAGGCCCAGCCGACCACGACGATGAACGGGTTCAGATGCCAGACGGCCGTCGCGATGAGGGAGGTCAGGGCGATCGTGAGGCCGAGGGCACCGAGCCGGGCCGCGACGAGATGGGTGATGCCGGGGAACCGCCCTTGCACCCACGAGGCCGCCGACCAGGTGAGCCCCGCGGCCGTCAGCGCCAGCCCGGCGACGGCGGCCGAGAGCCCGTACTGCGACACCATGAGCAGAGGGACATACACCTCCGTCGCGAAGAACGTGGCGGCGATGATCCCGCGCATGAGGATGACACTCGGAAGGCCGCGACGCGCGAGCAGCGTCCCCTTCGGGACGAGAGGCCGAAGGGCGAGGACCGCGACGATCGCAGCGAGCGGAGGCACGATCCACAGCACCGGCCCCCTGGATTCCGCGGCGAGTGTCAGCGCGAGCACCGCGACAGCGAGCAGCACGGCCCAGACCAACCGTGCCGCACGGAACGGCGCCCGCTCGCCCGCCCGGAGCACCCGGCGCATCACGGGCACCACCATCAGCATGGCGAGTGCGGCCAGCGCCACCACCCCGAGGAACACCCAGCGCCAGCCGACCGTCTCACTGAGGACGCCGGCGATGAACGGGCCGATCAGCGACGGAATCACCCACGCCGCCGCGAACCCGGCGAAGATCCGTGGATGCAGCACCGGCGGATACACACGCGCGACGATGACATAGAGCACGACCGTGAGTGCGCCGCCGCCCAGCCCGTGGACGAGCCGCCCGGCGACGAACACCCACATCGTCGGCGCGGTCCCGGCGATGGAGAGTCCCGCCGCGAACAGCACCACGGAGGCGATGAGGGCTGTCCGCGGGTTGCCGCGGTCCGCCCAGGCACCCGCCGACACCATCCCCACCACGCCGACCGCCAAGGGGCCGGCGAACGCGAAGGCGTAGAGCGCGGAGCCGTCGAGCTCTCGGCTGACCGTCGGCATGATCGTGGTGACCGCGAGCGCCTCGAACGCTGCGAGCGTGATCAGCAGGCACATCCCGATGCTCGTCCAGCGGAACTGCGGGCTCAGCACACCCCCGGCGGTGGCGGTCTCCGGTGGGACGGAGGCCACCGACGCCGAGTCGAGGTCGCGTGAGCTCACGGGCACCAGCCTAGGACGGGCCGCCGACAGCGGAAGTCCCCCGCTCGGATCCCCGCCCGGATCCCCGCTCGCGTCCCGGCAAGCGTCCTGCGCGGATCCCGTCCTGGATCCTCGCTCAGACCGGCGCAGCGGTGGATGCGCGCACGATCAGGTCCGGCTGCAGACTGACCGCCGTCGGCTCGGTCCCGCCCTCGATCTCGGCGACGATGCTCTCGATGCTGCGTCGGCCGAGCTCGGTGAAGTCCTGACGGACGGTCGTCAGCGGCGGCCAGAAGTGCGCAGCCTCCGGGATGTCGTCGAAGCCGACCACGCTCAGGTCCGCGGGGATGCGGCGGCCTGCTTCGTTCGCCGCGTGGTAGAGCCCGAGCGCCATCTGATCGTTGGAGGTGAAGACCGCCGTGACCCTCGGGTCCGTCAGCACGCGCAGGCCGACGCGGTAGCCTGATTCCGCCGTCCAGTCGCCTGCCGCCGCCGGTTCCGGCTCCAGCCCGGCCTCCGCCAGCTCCACCCGGTAACCGTGGACGCGAGCCTGAGCCTCGAACCACTCCAGCGGACCCGAGATGTGGGCGATCCTGCGGTGGCCGAGCTCGATGAGATGGCGCGTTGCCGTGCGCGCACCGGCGACCTGGTCGACGGTGAGCTCCCGCTGCACGGTCGACGGACCGCCCTGCAGTGTCACGTACGGCACGGTGAGGCCCGCCGTCTGGAGCTGGTCGAGCACCACCTCCTGCGGGGCGATCACCACGATGCCCTCGACCGACTGCGCCAGCAGATGGTCGAGTCCTGCCGCGATGGAGCCGGGGCTCAGGTCGGCCAGTTGTGCCACGGCGATGTAGTAGCCGGCCGCTCGGCCGGCATCCTGGATCGCGTTGATGCTGGAGACCGGCCCGTACAGCGCCGCGGCCGACGTCGAGAGGACGCCGATGGTCCGGGAGCGGGCGGTGACGAGGGCGCGCGCGGCGCGGTTGGGCCGGTAGTGCAGCTGGCTCATCGCATCCAGGACACGCTGCCGCGTCGCCTCGCGGATGCTCGGATGCTCGTTGATGACCCGCGACACGGTCTGGTGCGAGACGCCGGCGAGGGCCGCGACGTCGCGCATGCTCGCTGCACGCTGGTGCTCCGTCACAGCATCCCCTCCCTGCCGGGGCCGGCCCTCAGTCGATCACCGGCGCCCCCCGCGACCCATTATCCGGGATCGGGGGCAGCGGATGCCGCCTCGCCGGGATCGGGTCTGCGATCGGGCCGCGGATGCCGCCGCGCCAGCACCCCCACGGCCAGGGCGATGATCGCGACGCCCGCCGGAAACACGAGATGCCATCCCGCGAGCACGAGCAACCCGGCCGCGAGCACGCACGAGAGGAGCGCCATCCACCATCCCACCGAACGGGCCGGGAGCAGCCGAAGGGCGGAGGCGACGCCCAAGCCGTACACGGCCGCGGCGATGCTCGTGTGCACCAGGATGAACGGCTGCAGGTCGCCGTTCGCCAGCACCACGACCGAGTACAGCGCCATCACGACGCCGGAGAGCAGCAGGCCGCGCCGGGCGACGGCACCGTTCTCGACTCCCCGCCCGAACCAGGCCGGCAGGTCGCCGTCTCGGCCCATGGCGGCGCCCAGCTTGCTGAAGGCGGCGAGGTAGGCGTTGAAGACACCGGTGACGACGATCGCCGCGATGACGGCGACCACCACCCCACCTCCCGAGCCGGTCGCCACCTCGACGAGGTCGAGCAGCGGGACGGCGCTCGACGCCGCATGGTCGCCCAGGACCACCACCGTGACGGTCTGGATGGCGAGGTACGCCACCGAGACGATGACCAGCGCGAGCGCGGTGGCGCGGGGGATGTCCCGGCGGGGATTGCGGAACTCGCCGCCGATGCCCGCCACCGCCTCCCACCCGGCGAACGCCCAGATGTAGAGACTCATCGCCAGGCCCACTCCGCCCCAGCCGTGCGGCAGCAGCGGCTGCAGGTTGGCCACCTGCGAGTGCGGCGCGGCCGCTGCCAGGACGAAGACGAGCACAGCGATCAGCGCGCCGGACAGGACCAGCTGGACGGAGGCGGCGAACCGCACCCCGAACGCCGTGACGACGATCGGGATCACCATCAGCCCGACGGCGATCAGGGTGGTGCTCGTCGCGTCGCCTCCCACCACCGCCACGACGTAGCGCGCGGTCATCAGCGCGGCGATCGGAGCCCCGATCGGCGTGCCGAAGAAGAACCAGTAGCTGATGATCCGGGCGGCTCCCGGCCCGAAGGCCCGCCGCGCGAACGTCGCCACCCCTCCCGCATCGGGATGCCGCCGGGCGAGAGCCGCGAACGTCGCGGCGAGCGGAATGGAGATCAGTGCAAGCGCAGCGACGGCGAGGATCGCCCCCGGCCCGGCAGCAGCCGCGGCGAGCGCCGGCAGCACGAGGATGCCCGTGCCGAGCACCGCTGCGATGTAGAGCGCCGTGCCTCCGGCCACCCCGAGGTGCCCGTGCGGTGCGGCGGGCACCTGCGGGTCCGGAAGCGCCGGTTCACCCCCGCCGGCTCGTGTAAGGGATGGCCTGCGCTCCGTCATCCCCCCATCATGTCGCGGACCTCCGACATCGGTGCAGGCGAGCCGCATCCACAGCGCATCGTGCTGCTCCGCCGCGCACCGCGCTGCTCCGCAACGCCCTACATCCCGGGCATTCCCCGGCCAAGGGTTCCCGCCCTCCTCCCACCGCGGGAGGATGTCCCGGAAGGAGGCCCCGTGCTCGGACTCGAACTCGTCGTCGTGATCGGCGTGACCACCCTGGTGTCGAAGCTGATCGCCCGGAAGACCGGGATCGCACAGCCGCTGCTCCTCGTCGGCATCGGCGTCCTCATCGGGCTGGTGCCGCTGTTCCGCGACATCCAGCTCGCTCCGGAGGTCGTGCTGTTCCTGTTCCTCCCCGCGATCCTGTACTGGGAGAGCCTGACCACGTCGCTGCGCGAGATCCGCAGCAACCTCCGCGGCATCGTCCTGATGAGCACCGGGCTGGTGGTGGTCACGGCCGCCGCCGTGGCGGTGCTCGCACATGCTATGGGGCTGCCGTGGGGCGCCGCCTGGACCTTGGGCGCCGCGATCGCGCCGACGGACGCCACTGCGGTCACATCGTTCACGCGCTCGCTCCCCCGCCGCAACGTGACGATCCTGCGTGCGGAGAGCCTGGTGAACGACGGGACGGCGCTGGTGCTGTGGTCGCTCGCCGTCGGGTTCACCGTCGGGGACACCGACGTCAGCCCCGGCGTCGTCTCCCTCACTCTGGTCATCGCCTACGTCGGCGCCGCCCTGGTCGGTGCGCTGGTCGCCTGGCTGGCCCTGCTCGCCCGCCGCCGCCTGCGGGACGCCATCACGCAGAACATCGCCATGCTGCTCACGCCGTTCATCGCCTATCTGCTGGCCGAGCTCATCCACGCATCCGGCGTTCTCGCGGTCGTCGTCGCCGGCCTGATCATCAGCCAATCGGGTCCGCGGACCGGGGTCGCGGAGGGCCGCAGACAGTCGGACGCGTTCTGGACGTTCGCGACCTTCCTGCTCAACGCGAGCCTGTTCGTCCTCGTCGGCATCGAACTGCCGCGCGCCACCTCCGAGCTCGCGCAGAGCGACCTCGGGATGGGCATCGCGGCCATCGCCGCCGTGACGGGTGTCATCGTGGCAGTCCGCTTCGCCTACCTGTTCGCGACGGTCTACCTGATCCGGCTCCTCGACCGGCGGCCGCAGCAGCGCGAGCGGCGGATGAGCGACCGGGCGCGGGTGGTCAGCGGGCTGGCCGGCATGCGCGGCGCCGTGTCGCTGGCCGCGGCGCTGGCGGTTCCCGCGACGCTGGTCAACGGTTCCCCCTTCCCCGGACGCGACTTCATCGTGTTCGTCACCGCGGGCGTGATCGTCACGACCCTGGTGTTCCAGGGGCTGCTCCTGCCCGCGGTCGTGCGCTGGGCGCACCTTCCCTCGGACGAGTCGGTCGGGCACGAACTGCACCTGGCCGAGACCAGCGCCACCCGGGCCGCGCTCGACGAGCTGCCCGGTCTCGCCCGCCGGCTGAGGGTCGACCGGGCGATCAGCGAGCGCATCCAGGGCGAGTTCGAGGAGCACCTCGAACTGCTGGAGGTGGAGGAGGAGTCCCGGGACGCCGAGGAGGTGGCGGAGCGCAGCAGGCAGGACACAGAGCTCCGGCTCGCCCTGCTGCAGCGGAAACGGGAGGAGGTGACCCGGCTGCGCGATCGCGGCGAGATCGACGACATCGTGCTGCGTGATGTGCAGCGGCGGCTGGATGTGGAGGAGGTGCGGCTGACAGGCCGGGAGCCGGGCGAATGAGGGTCGTCCCGAGCCCTTCCCCACGGGCGGCCACCCGTCTACCATCGCGCTCAGAGCATCCAGAGAGGGGTCACGCCATGAGCGACGCCAAGGAGCACTGGCTGGAAACTCCGTCGGGCGAGCCGATCGACACCGACGCGATCGCGGAGGGCGGCGGCGACGAGGAGCCCTACGACGCCGACGGCCTCGTCGAGCCGGAGCACGACGAGTTCGACCCGATGCAGGACGACAGCGGCAACTGATCCCCGCCATCTCTTGTCCCCCGCTCGTGTACCCCGGTAGGGTCGAGGTCAGACAGGCCGCACAAGGGGAGGGGTGCAGCGTGACGACCTTCGAATCGCACATCGGGAACGTACCGAAACCGGGCCAGGACGTGCACCTGGTGCGCTGGATCCGCTCGGCTGACGGATGGACCAGCGAGACCCTGCTGTGCACCTATCGGGGCTGCACGCCGGACCAGTGGCTGGTGGATTCGCACGGCGAGCAGGTGGCGCTCGCCCGCGACGAGTGGTCCCAGTTCGCTTTCTAGCGCCGAGGTGGATGTGCGGCCGCGCATCCAGGAACCTCCGGGTCTCAGAGCCGCCTCAGAGTCCCGCCTGGCCTGCCAGCACCTCGACGGCAACCCGCCAGTCCCGCGCGGGGATGCCCTCGCCCACGTCCTCGTCGCCGGGAAGCCGCGCGACGAAGGCGGCCCACAGCTCGCCCGTGGTGTGCACCTCCTCGATGAGCCCGAGGTACTCGCCCCCGTAATACACCTCCCACGCAGCCGTCGCGGTCGGGCTGTACATCAGCGTCAACGGCAGGGACCCATAGGTGTAGACGGCGTGCTGGTGGGCGAGCTCCTTCTCCGTCATGACCGCAGAATAGGCGCGATCCCGAGCGCGCGGAAGGGCGCTCGGGACGGTCGGAACGGCGTCACGCGACGACCTGGTCGTCGTCCTCCGCCTGGTCGTGCGTCGCCGCCACCGCGAGCGCGATCACGTCGCGCATCCTGCCCCGTCGCTGGTACGCCGCACGCTGTCGCCCCGCCCCTCCCCCGGTCGCGTGGATGCGCGCGAGACCCGTGCGGACGAGCATCAGGTCGCCGTTCGCCTCGAGGGCCGCGGACGTGTGCGCGAGCAGCGCATCCACAGCCTCGACGGCGGAGCCCTCGCGCCAGGTGACGGGATGCGGGAGCGAGCCGGCCACTCCCGTGAGGGCGGCCTGCCATTCGGCGAGGCGCAACGCGGCGGAGGGCACGGGGGCAGGCTCCACGCCGGCGTGCCACTCCGCCACGGCCGTGTCCACGAGCCCACGGACGAGGGCCGCGATGACGACCGCGTCGCGTGCGTCGAGGCACACGTCCGCGACGCGCACCTCGACCGTCGGCTGCTTGTGCGACACGCGCGCGTCGAGGTACAGCATCCCGGTGTCGAGGATGACGCCCGTGTCGACGAGGAAGCGCTCGAAACGGTCGTACGCCTCCACCGAGCCGAACACGTCGGTCGGGCCCGCACTCTGCCATTGGTGCCACGCCGCGAAGCGGTAGCTCGCGTGGCCGGTGTCCGCTCCCCCGAAGAACGGCGAGTTCGCGCTCAGGGCGAGCAGC
>Ga0209677_101202_pt1 | contig 11784 bp, 11 predicted proteins | sample AraplaCvi_mCL_r2_2_FD_184285 | JGI IMG/M metagenome (GOLD analysis project Ga0209677, IMG submission 184285) | Arabidopsis root microbial communities from North Carolina, USA - plate scrape CL_Cvi_mCL_r2 (SPAdes) (version 2) | ecosystem: Host-associated > Plants > Roots > Endosphere | place: USA... | reverse complement strand
GACGATCTTCGCCACCGGGCGCGAGACTTCGGCGCCGCGGGTATAGGGCACGACACAGAAGGTGCAGAACTTGTCGCAGCCTTCCTGCACGGTGACGAAAGCGGAAATGCCGCGCGCGCGGATCGCGGCGGGCTTGGGCTGGGCCAGGAAGCCGAATTTGTCGGCTGCGGGAAATTCGGTCTCGATCGCGCGGCCCTCGTCGCGCGCTCGCTTCAGAAGCTCCGGAAGGTGATGATAGCTCTGCGGGCCGACCACGACGTCGACGACCGGCGCGCGGCGCGTGATCTCTCCACCCTCGGCCTGTGCCACGCAGCCGGCGACCGCGATCTGCATCGTGCGGCCCCCGCGCGCGGCCTCGTCCTTGGCGACGCGCAGCCGGCCGAGCTCGGAATAGACCTTTTCGGAGGCCTTCTCGCGGATATGGCAGGTGTTGAGGATGACGAGGTCGGCGTCCTCGGCGCTATCAGTCTCCACGAATCCTTCCGGAGCCAGCGTGTCCACCATGCGCTGGGCATCGTAGACGTTCATCTGGCAGCCATATGATTTGATGTGCAGCTTGCGCGGCGGCGTCATGGAACCCGGAATGGAGGTGGAGGACGGCCTCCAGATATAGGCTGGAGCAGCGAAAATCCAGCGAATGAACCAAAGAGGTCAATAAGGGACGCCCTAAGGCGAGCGAAATGCGGAATTCGGAGGTTTTGGCGCGGGATTCGGGTTCTAGCCCACGACGACGTCCGCTGCGATCCGCCGGACCAGCTCCGGCAGTTGCCGCATATCGTCGAACGTCAATCCGGAGCCGGCGGCACGCAGCCGTTCGGCGTGACCTGGCGGGCAATGGCTGCCGCCGTGAAAGCCGAGCACGGTCATCCCGGCGGCATGTGCTCCGGTCACGCCGGGGACGCTGTCTTCGATCACGACGCACCGCTCCGGCGCGGCTTTCATCTGTTCGGCGGCAAACAGGAACAGATCGGGCGCGGGCTTGCCGCGCGCGACCTGGCTCGCCGAAAAGATGTTCGGAGCGAGCAGGTCGTGGAGCCCTGCACATGTCAGTCCGTGATGGATCTTCTCCGGCGTGCCACTCGATGCGACGCATTTCGGCAAATCGATTGCGGCAATTGCCGCGGCCACGTGGGTGATCGGCTGTAGATCGTTGGCATAGAATTGCAGCGTGGCCGCATTCACCTGGCTCTCCAGATCGTCCGGGAGGCTGCGGCCGATTTCCTGTTCGACCATCCGCCTCGCGTCTTTCTCGGATACACCGAGGAAGCGGATCAACACCTGCTCCGACGTGATCGGATAGCCGTGCTTCGTCAGCACATCCGCATGCGCGCGACAGGAGATCACCTCGCTGTCCACGAGCACGCCGTCGCAATCGAAGATGATGAGGTCTATCGGCACGAAACTAAGACGTCGGCTTGTCGTCGTCGAGCGGGACGCAATACAGCTCGAGCCGGTGGTCGACCAGCTTGTAGCCGAGCTTGCGGGCGATCTCGGCCTGGAGCTTCTCGATCTCTTCGGAGGTGAACTCGATCACCTTGCCGTCGCGCAGATTAATGAGGTGGTCATGGTGGCTGTCGCGCATCGTCTCGTAGCGCGCGCGGCCCTCGCGGAAATCGTGGCGCTCGATGATGCCGGCATCCTCGAACAGCTTGACGGTGCGATACACTGTCGAGATCGAGATCTTGTCGTCGACGGCGACGCAGCGCCGATACAGCTCCTCGACATCGGGATGGTCGATCGCCTCCGCGAGCACGCGGGCGATGACGCGGCGTTGCTCGGTCATGCGCATGCCGGTCGCGGCACAGCGCGCCTCGATGCCGGACGCCTTGGATGCGGTGGAAGGTTTAAGTCCAGTCATGTGTTGTCTGCCTGACGGGGCGCTTTCTGCCATCAATATTACGACAAGTCACGGCGCATCAGAAGTGCGTTCAATTGTTCCCCGTTGGGCTGCTTATAGTAGCGTTCGCGGCGTCCGACCACCACGAATCCGGTCCTGTCGTAGAGCCGCCGTGCCGGCTGGTTGTTCTCCTCGACCTCCAGAAATATCGTGCGCACGCCGCGCCCGGCGAGATGACCGAGATGGGTCATCAGCAGCATGCGGGAGAGGCCGCGGCCGCGATAGGCCTGGTCGACCGCGATCGAGAGAATCTCCGCTTCGTCCGCGCCGATCCGCGACACCGCGAAGCCGATGACCTTGCGGCCGAGGCGCAGGCGATGGACGAGCGTGTTGCGCTCACTGAGCATGGCCTCGAACTCGCCTTCACCCCAGCCGTGCGCGAAGGACTGGCCGTGAAGCTGCGCGAGCCGCTGCGCGTCGCGCGCGGAGGCGGGTTCGACGGCGGGCGTGCCGCCGCGCCACCATTCCGAAAACCATCTCATCATGAGCTTGCGGCTTGTGCGAGCGGCGGCCCTGCAGTCGGCTTTGCGTCGGGCGCCTTTAGATAGAACGGCCGCGCCGGATTTGTCTCGGGATCGGCGGCCGCGCCGAGCCATGCGACCCAGCTGATGTCGGGCGCGGGCTGCGCGTCGACCGTGACAGGTTGCGGTGCATCCTTCGGCCAGCGATCGGCGAGGAGTCTTGCGCCATCGCCGACCAGATGCGGCGCGCCGAATTGCGAGGCCGCGATCGCCTCGTCGATGCGAGCTACGCCCGGCCGCACCAGCTGGCTGCCGTCGCCGGCGACGATCTGGAAATAGACGTGATCGTGCCGCGCATCGATGGCGGAGATCACCGGCGCCGTTCCGTTCTGACCTACGATGGCGGCGGCATAGGCCGACAACGTCGTCAGCCCGACGGCCGGGCGCTTCGCCGCCAGCGCAAGTCCCCGCGCGGCCGAGATCCCGACGCGCAATCCGGTGAAACTTCCGGGACCGACGGTGACGGCGATGCGGTCGAGCGAGGTAAAGGCGAGATCGGCGGACTTCATGACGCGCGCGATCATCGGCATCAGCGCTTCGGCGTGGCCGCGCTTCATGAGGAGCTGCTCCCGCGCAAGGAGCTCGCCGGCGTCGGTGTCGAGAACGGCGGCCGCGCACGCCTCCAGCGCGGTATCGATGGCAAGGATCAGCATCGAATCAGCTTAGTCGGTTCCGCTGCGGTCGAACCAGCCCAAGTTTGATTTCTCGACAGGCGCATGAACGCCTCCGGAATTCCACGTGAGCGGGAATTTGGTAAAATCCTCGTGCCCCGCTTTTGAAGCGATCGCATGTATCTGCGACCTCCGGGACGGCTAAGTCATTGGGATTATTTCAATTTATAAAGCATTGGTGGTCACCAAATGCCATGTCGGCGAGCATGCGCAAGGCTGCGGAAGAAGCGGCGAGCTCGGCCAGGCGGCGTAGGCACGGTCATTCCGGGATGGTGCGTTAGCACCAGACCCGGAATCTCGAGATTCTCAGGCGCGTAAATTGCGCGCCGGAGCTCGGTCCTACGGACCGCCCCGGAATGACGATGTCATCGTCACATCGGCCGGACTTCGACCACGTCGGGCACAAAATGCTTCAGCAAATTCTGGATGCCGTGCTGGAGCGTCGCGGTCGATGACGGGCAGCCGGCGCATGAGCCCTTCATGTTGAGATAGACGATCCCATCCTTGAAGCCGCGGAAGGTGATGTCTCCGCCGTCATTGGCGACCGCCGGCCGCACCCGCGTCTCGATCAGATCCTTGATCATGTCGACCGTCTCGGCGTCGGCCTCGTCGAAGAACTCGTCCTCGTCGTCGAGATCGGCATCGCCAGCGGCAGTGCCGTCGGCGAGCAGCGGAGCACCGGACATGTAGTGCTCCATGATGGCACCGAGGATCGCGGGCTTGAGCTGCTGCCATTCACCGTTTGCCTTGGTCACGGTGATGAAGTCGGATCCGTAGAACACGCCGGTGACCCCGGGCACCTCGAACAGCTTTTCGGCCAGCGGCGAGCGCGTCGCCGATTCGCGGCTGGCAAATTCCATCGGCCCGCCGTCGATCACGACGCGGCCGGGAATGAACTTCAGCGTGGCAGGATTGGGGGTGGCTTCGGTTTGAATGAACATGGCTTTCTCCAGACGCCGCCGGTTCAAGGCCGGCGCGTGAGCTATCAATTAGCAGATGGCGACGGCGAACGCACGATCAAGGGGCGTGGCGAAGGTTTCGTTGTTATATCAGCGGGTTACGGTGCTCTTATTTTCCCCCTTCCCGCAAGCGGGGCGAGGTGAGGAACGGGCTACGACAGCGAATCCACGCTTTGGTCGCTGAGTGCGCCGGAGATGATGGTCACGGGCACCGGGAACGTGCCCAGCGCGTGTGCCAGCAGTGAAACCAGCGGCCCCGGACCCTCCGCCCCGGGGTTGGCGGCGAGCACCAGCATGGCGATGTCTGGGTCCTCGTCGATCACCGCCAGCAACTGTTCCATCGCGGCGCCTTCGCGGATCACCCGTTCCGGCGTGATCGCGGCGATGCCGTTGGCGCGGCCGGCGGCGCGGTCGAGCGCGGCTTCCGCCGCATCATGCGCCTCGGCGCGCATGATGTCGGCGACCCCCAGCCATTCCTGGTTCTGCTCGTCGGGCTCGATGATGCGCAGCATCACAACGCCGCCGCCGGCGCGGATCGCCCAGCGGCTGGCGTAATAGACCGCGCGATCCCATTCGGCGGTATCGTCGACGATGACGAGGCATTTGGGCTTGTGACCCGGCTCGAAGCAAAGTCGCTTGCTGGTCATGCATGTCCCGGAATGTGCACGGCCTGCATGCTGCCACACTCCCGCAACGTTGGGGAGAAGAGATGCGGCCGGCGCCGTGGCGTCGGCGGGGTTTTGCGATCGCAGCAATCAGCGCCGGCGGATGAAGCCGACGATATCCTTGGAGAGCTTCATGGTCTCGTCGGCGATCGCGCGGGCACGGTCGGCGCCGTCGTTGAGGATGGCGTCGATATGGCCGGGGTCGGCGACGAGACGCTTCATCTCGCCGGCGATCGGCGAGAGCTTCGTCACGCACAGCTCGACCAGCGCATTCTTGAAGCTGGAGAACTGGCCGCCGCCGAATTCACGCAGCACGTCGGCCTTGGTGCGGCCGGAGAGCGCGGCAAAGATGCCGACCAGATTGTCGGCCTCGGGGCGCGGCTCCAGGCCCTTCTCTTCGGTCGGCAACGGCTCCGGATCGGTCTTCGCCTTGCGCACCTTCTGCGCGATGGTGTCGGCGTCGTCGGTCAGATTGATGCGCGAGTTGTCGGATGGATCCGACTTCGACATCTTCTTGGTGCCGTCGCGCAAGGACATCACGCGCGTCGCCGGCCCCTGAATCAGCGGCTCCGGCAACGGGAAGAACAGGCCGTCATTGGCGCCGAGGTTGCGGATCGAGTCGCCGAAGTCGTTGTTGAACTTCTGCGCGATGTCGCGCGAAAGCTCCAGATGCTGCTTCTGGTCCTCGCCGACCGGCACGTGGGTGGCGCGGTACAGCAGGATGTCGGCCGCCATCAGCACGGGATAGTCGAACAGGCCGACCGATGCGTTCTCGCGGTCCTTGCCGGCCTTCTCCTTGAACTGGGTCATGCGGCCGAGCCAACCCATGCGCGCGACGCAGTTGAAGATCCAGGCGAGCTCGGCATGGCCCGAGACCTGGCTCTGGTTGAACACGATGTGTTTCTTCGGATCGATGCCGGCGGCAATGAACGCCGCGGTCACCTCGCGGGTGTTGCGCGCCAGCTCGACCGGTCCGCCCCAGACGTCTACCCCTTGCGTGATCGCGTGCATGTCGACGACGCAATAGATGCAGTTGTGGGTGTCCTGCATCTTCACGAAGTTGACGATCGCGCCGAGATAATTGCCGAGGTGCAGATTGCCCGTCGGCTGGACGCCCGAAAAAACCCGTTCAACGAATGGCATGGCAAGCTTTCCTAAGGGGTAGCCGGCGTCGTTTCCAACAGCGGCGCTGCCCCGTCAAGGGTAATTCGCGGGGCTCAGGCGCGCGGATCGTGTGTGGCAGGTCGCTTCAGGGCGGCCGCCGCCTCGCGCAGGGAGGCGACCCCAAGGATTTGCAGGAGCAGGCCATAGACGGCGATTCCGGCCGCGATCTGGAAGCCCAGCACAACGAACCTGATCAAGCCATGCGCCTCGGCGGGCACCAAGCCCATTGTCAGCCAGAGCAGGGCGCCCATTGCTGCGGCGGCAAGCAAGATCCGCGGCAGCCGTTGTCGCGCAGCCGCATCGACCGAGAAGCCGAATTCACGCGCGCCCTTGCGGAGCAGCGAAAGCGCGCTGCTCCAGGCACCGGCCGCGATGCTGGCGGCTATCCCGCTCGCACCGAAATAGTGACCAAGCAGGATCGCGAGCGCGATCGTGACCACGAATCCTTTCATCGTTGCCAGCAGCGGCGTCATCGTGTCGCTGCGGGCATAGAAGGCAGGCGATAGCGCCTTGATCAGCACATGGGCCGGCAGTCCCAACGCGAGCCACATCAGCGCATGTGCGGTCGCGGTACTGTCTGGCGCGCCAAAGGCGCCATGCTCGAACAAGAGCCGCACGATCGGTTCGGCCAGCACGATCAGGCCGAGCGTGGCGGGCAGCGCCAGCCCGGCCGCGAGTTCCAGCGCGCGCGATTCCGCATGCGCCGCCGCGTCGCGGTCTCCGAGACTCACCGCGCGCGTCAGCTCCGGCACCAGCACCGTGCCCATGGCGACGCCGACGATGCCGAGCGGCAGCTCGATCAGCCGATTGGCGAAGTAGAGCCACGAGACGGCGGACGGCGTGGCGGAGGCGATGATCGCGCCGGCCACCATCAGCCATTGCGGGCCGGAGCTCGCGATCATGCCGGGGATGGCCTTGGCGAAGAAGTCGCGCATCTCCTTATCGAAGCTCATGCGCAGCGGCGTCGCGAGGCGCCCGCTCCGCTGCGACAACAGCATCGCGAGTTGCAGCAGGCCGGCGAGTCCGACGGTCGCCGACAGCATCCACGCAGCGAAGGGTGCATCGGCGTGCCCGACGAGCAGCAGCGCGATCGCGGCAATCAGCGCGATGTTGAACAGCAGGGGCGAGAAGGCCGTGAGGGCAAATCGCCCTTGCGCGTTGAGCAGTCCCATCAGCACCGTGACGGGACCGGCGAAAGCAAGATAGGGCAGCATCAGCCGGGCGTTCGCGACGGCGAGATCGAGCGTGCTGCTGCCAATGAATCCCGGCGCAATGATCGTGATGATCAGCGGCATCAGAAGCGCAATGACGATCGAGATCGCGATCAGGGCCGCGCTGACCGTGCCGAGCACGCGTCCCGCAAAGGCGGCTGCGGCCTGCTCGCCGTCGCGGTCACGGACGCGCAGCCAGGCCGGGATCAGCGCCGCATTCAGGGCCCCTTCGCTGAGCAGGCGGCGAACGACATTGACGAGCTGGAATGCGGCCAGAAACGCATCGGCCACCGCGCCGGTGCCGAGCAGCGCCGCGATCAGGGAATCGCGCGCAAAGCCCAGCAGCCGCGAGGCCAGTGTTCCCGTCGAGACGGTCAGGAAGGAGCGGATCATCGGGCTTTTTATATCATAGCGTTTTCGAGCGAAGTGGCTCCGGTTCGCGTGAAGAAAACGCGTCAAAAGACGTCTCTCGTTGCTTGCCCGCCCGGGGCCGGTCGTGATAGGCCGCGAGCCAGATTTCAGGCCGACAGGAAGCGGATTTCCTCAGGGATCGCAATCCGGCAACAGGATCAAGGTGAATGGCTGACGTGAAGTACGACGTTCTCGGGATCGGCAATGCGCTGTTCGACGTGCTGGTCAGGACCGATGAAGCCTTTTTGGCCAAGCACGGCATGACCAAGGGCAGCATGTCCCTGATCGACGAGGCGCGGGCCGCCGCCATCTACCAGGACATGGGTCCGGCGACGGAAGTTTCGGGCGGCTCGGCCGCCAACACCATCGTCGGCATCGCGAGCCTTGGGGCGCGGGCCGCCTATGTGGGCAAGGTCAAAGACGACCAGATCGGCGGTCTCTATGTCCACGATATCCGCGCCGCCGGCGTCGCCTTCAACACGCCCGCCGCGAAGGACGGCGCCGCCACCGGCTGCTCCTACATCCTGGTCACGCCCGACGGCGAGCGCACCATGAATACCTATCTCGGCGCCGCGCAGGATCTGTCGCCCGCCGACATCGACCCCGCCGAGATCGCCAGCGCGGGGATCGTCTATCTCGAGGGCTATCTCTGGGATCCCAAGGACGCCAAGGACGCCTTCCTCAAGGCGGCCAAGATCGCGCATGATGCCAAGCGCAAGGTGGCGCTGACGCTGTCGGATTCCTTCTGCGTCGATCGCTATCGCGACGAGTTCCGGTCGCTGATGCGCAACGGCACCGTCGACATCGTCTTCGCCAACGAGTCCGAGCTGCATTCGCTCTACATGACCTCGGACTTCGACACCGCGCTGAAGCAGCTGCGCAACGACGTCAATCTCGGCGTGGTCACCCGCAGCGAGAAGGGCTGCATGGTGGTGTCGTCCGAAGACGCCGTCGCCGCGCCTGCGGCCCCGATCGCCAAGCTGGTCGACACCACGGGTGCCGGCGACCTCTTCGCCGCGGGCTTCCTGTTCGGCCTGGCGCGCAACCTCGCCTACAAGCAGTGCGGCGAGCTCGGCGCGCTGGCGGCGGCCGAAGTGATCCAGCACATCGGGGCAAGGCCGCAGGTGTCGCTGAAGGAGCTCGCCCAGCAGCGCGGGCTGACGGCTTAAGGCTCTCTCTCCGCCGTCATTGCGAGCGAAGCGAAGCAATCCAGAATCCATCCGCGGCGGCAGACTGGATTGCTTCGCTCCGCTCGCAATGACGGTGTTGAGGTCGGGACGCGCCTTACCCACAGTGGTCATGCCCGGGCTTGTCCCGGGCATCCACGGTCTTCGTGCCACGCGGCGACGCGTGGATGGCCGGGACAGGCCCGGCCATGACGTGTTCAGAGTGCTGACTACGCAGCCCTCTGCCCGCTCCCCGCATCGAGCCCGGCATAAACCCCGCGCTCGAAGCCTGCGAACGTCTCCAGGCACTTGGCATCGGCGAACGGCAGCAATTGCATCAGGATCACGCCGGTGACATCGCGTGACGGGTCGATCCAGAAATAGGTGTTGGCGAGGCCCGCCCAGGCGAGGCTGCCTGCGCTGCGCCCCTCCGCGGTCTTGGCGGTGTTGATCATGAAGCTGAGGCCCCACTTCTTCACCTGCTCCGGATAGAGGTCGACGTCGTTGGTGTACATCGGCGCCGCCGTCGTCAGCCTGGTCATGTTGAGATCGCCGATGTGGTTCTGTCCCATCGTCGCGACGGTCTCGGCCTTGAGCACCTGGTTGCCGTTGCCGCGGCCCTTGTTCAGGATCATCTGCGTGAACCTGATGTAGTCGGCCGCGGTCGCATAGAGGCCGCCGCCACCCATGTGGAATTCCGGCTCCTGCTCGAGCTCGAACGGGATCGCGGCGAGCTGTCCGTCCTCGCTGCGCGCATGCATGCCGACCAGGCGCTTGCGCATCGTGTCGGTGATCTTGAAGCCGGTGTCGGACATTCCGAGTGGAGCAAAAAGGTTGTCGCGCAAATAGGCATCCAGCCGCTTGCCGCTGACGGCTTCCACGGCCTTGCCGACGAAATCGATGTTGGTGCCGTATTCCCAGCGTGTGCCGGGATCGGTCATGACAGGCGTCTTCAGCGCCGCGTTCTGGCAGGTGGTGATGGCGGGGGTGCCCGTCTTTTCCAGATGGATCGCAAGATCGCCGTTCCACATGTTGTAGGCGAAGCCGGCGGTGTGGGTCATGAGCTGGCGCAGCGTGATCGGTCCCTTCGCCGGTCGCAGCCTCGGCTCACCGCTGGAATCGAAGCCTTCGAGCACCTGCGGCTTGGCGAGATCGGGCAACACCTCGCCGATCGGCGCATCCAGCGACAACTTGCCCTGCTCGACCAGCTGCATCGCGCCCGCCGATGTCACCGCCTTCGTCATCGAGGCGATCCAGAACACGCTATCCGCCGTCATCGCATCGGGCTTGGACAGATCGCGCTTGCCGAAGGCGCCCTGATAGAGCACGTCGTTACCGCTGGCGGCGATGGCGACGACGCCGGGAATCTCCTTGGCGTCGCTCTTCTGGCGCAGGATCTCGTCGATCTCGGCTTGGCTTTGCATACGCGTTTCCTCCGGTTTGATTATTGTTGGAAGTAACCAATTGTCCTCCCGCATCCGCTGTGCGGCAAGGGCGGTCATATGCGCGCTTCGGTCGCGATGTCGTGACTTGACGGTTCGCGCTCCAGGCAGGACGACACGATTGCAACACGCCATCGCAATGTGCGGTTGATGGACGCACTTCGCCGTGACCTCGGATGGGCCTGGGCGATATGTTTCGAGCGCTTGAATCACTTGAAACATTTTGTGCGTTGCGGCGTTTGACCTCTGGCCCAATGGGCGGCTGACGCTAGGACTTGATACAAATTTGGCGGCTTCCGATCGGCCGCGAGGGGACTCAGATGATTTCGACCTGGAGCGAATGGAAGCGCTATCCCCGTCCCGGACGGGGCGAGAACCTCGAAGCGCCGATCTCACCCGGCATTTACGAGGTCCGGATCGCCGGCACCGGCGCGCTCTATTCATTCGGCGCGGTCGACAATCTGGCGCAGGCGCTCGCGTTGCTGCCGGTCGGCTCGAAGTCCTGGTTCGGCCGCCGCGACGCCTCCGACGCGCCCGATCTCGAATACCGGACATGCGCGACCTCCTCGAAGGCCGGCGCCAAGGCCGCCGCCGAGCGGATGATCGGCCGGCGCGAGACCTATATGAGCGGTGCGGCGTAACCCTTCCGCTCTCGCTTTAACTCCCATCAGATGTGCGTCGCGGGACGGTGCATTGCGCACCGTCTGCCCCTATATTCCGGGCCGATCCGATCGCCCTAGGGAGTAACGCCATGACACCGACCGCCGCCGCACGCGCCCCGCAAGCCACCGCCACCCTGCGCGACCGGCTGAAGGATCCTTCGCTGCTGAAGGAAGCCTGCTACATCGACGGCGCCTGGGTCGGCACGCCGGTCTTTGCCGTCAACAATCCCGCGACCGGAATCGAGCTCGCCAAGGTCCCGCAGCTCGGTGCGGACGAAACGACCAAGGCGGTTGAAGCCGCCCAGCGCGCCTTCCCGGCCTGGGCCAAGCACACCGCCAAGCAGCGCTCCAATATCCTGCGCAAATGGTTCGAGCTGATCATCGCCAATCGCGAGGACCTCGCGCTGATCCTCACCTCCGAGCAGGGCAAGCCGCTCTCGGAAGCACTCGGCGAAGTCGACATTGGCGCCGCCTATATCGAGTTCTTCGCGGAGGAAGCCCGCCGCGTCTATGGCGAGACCATCCCGACGCAGCGGCCCGATGCGCGGCTGCTCGCGATCAAGCAGCCGATCGGCGTCTGCGGTGCGATCACGCCGTGGAATTTCCCCAACTCGATGATCACGCGGAAGGTGTCGCCGGCCCTTGCCGCCGGTTGCACCGTGGTGCTGAAGCCTGCCAACGAGACGCCGCTGTCGGCGCTGGCCCTCGCCGTGCTGGCCGAGAAGGCCGGCATCCCCAAGGGCGTTCTCAACATCGTCACCGGCGACGCGCCGCCGATCGGCAAGGTGCTGTGCGAGCATCCCGCGGTGCGCTTCGTCGGCTTCACCGGCTCGACCGCGGTTGGCAAGATTCTCTACCAGCAAGCCTCCGTCGGCGTGAAGCGGCTCGGTCTCGAGCTCGGCGGCAACGCGCCGTTCGTGGTGTTCGACGACGCCGATATCGATGCCGCGGTCGAGGGCGCGATGGTCTCGAAATATCGCAACATGGGCCAGACCTGCGTCTGCGCCAATCGCAT
>Ga0209677_101199_pt1 | contig 11802 bp, 11 predicted proteins | sample AraplaCvi_mCL_r2_2_FD_184285 | JGI IMG/M metagenome (GOLD analysis project Ga0209677, IMG submission 184285) | Arabidopsis root microbial communities from North Carolina, USA - plate scrape CL_Cvi_mCL_r2 (SPAdes) (version 2) | ecosystem: Host-associated > Plants > Roots > Endosphere | place: USA... | reverse complement strand
TGACGATCGAAAACCGCACCATAGCAAACAGGCACGACCACCAATTCCCCTTGCTGCTCCATCTCCGCGACGTCGCGCTCGATTGCATCGGAGAACAGGCAAACGTGATCGAGGCCGCCACCTCTGGTGAGTCTCGAAGCGATCGGGTTAGGGCCCGACGGCATTGGTGCGACCAGTTCGATCGGTATCGCATCCTTGTAGACGAGGAGGCTGCAAACGACGTTCTGAATCGGGTCCAATGCAGGCTCCACGATCACTTTGGCGCCCTGCGCGGTCCAGATTTTCATGGCTCGCTCCATGTTCCGAACCACATAGCCCCAATGAAAGATGCTGTCGGTCCTGGTCGGGCCCTGCACTTGCTTCTCCTCAGCACGAACTAGAAGCGGTCGGCGTAAACGTCGAAGATCCGGCCGCTCTTCGTTGCGTCCTCATACTCACTGCGCAGCCGTTCGGGATCGATCAAGGGAAACGTCGACTTGAAGCGCGGATCGGATGACATGGCGAGCAGACCATGAAGAGCCCCGATCTCGGAGGGGTGCGAAGGATCGACGAAATTTCGAGCCTCCCCGTTTTCGGGCAGCCGCACCATATCGAAAAAGGTTATGCCCAGACGCGCAAGCATCTGACGCGTTTCATCGGACTGGAACGCCCGCCATACGCCTGCGTAGGGATGGTAGGCCGGATCCGTGTCGAGATAGGCCACCACAGGTGCGTAGATCGGGAGCTGGATGCCAACGAGCTTCACCCCGGCTTTCGATGCAGTTGCGGCAAGTCGTGAGAGCGCTTCGACCTGCCCGGGATCGAGACCCGAGCCACCATGAACCGACGCGATGAATTGGCGGGCGGCATCCTCTAGCTGCTTGGCGCCATTTGCCCGATATTTGAACGGATACAAGAACGAACCATCATATCGAAAGCCGGCCCGGGAGCGGATCGCATCAGGCAAGCTAAGTTCGAATCCCGTATGGGGTTCGGTCACCTGGTTCGGAAAGACGCCAAGACTGGCAAGTAGATTAAGGGGATGCTCTTCGGCTAAGGTCAACGTTGCATTGATGCCGTTGACGAAAGTGTCTGGCTCGAAGTCCATCTTGGCTCTTGCCGTCCACGTCGCCTTATACTCCTTCGTAAACATGAAATAATCGAGCTCGAAGATAACCATCGACGGTTTTGAGATCGTGACGGCGTGCTCGATGAACTCGCGAACTTGATCTAGTGTCCAGGCCGTCAAGCAAGCATTATAGAAGGAGTACGGTCTGAACATGGCGCTTCGGACCTGACTGCAGCGAGACTGCCCGACATAGATGATCTCCGGCTGAAGATCCTTGATACGGGCAAGCTTGTAGGCGGCATATTGTGGAGTGCCCCCGGGCGGAGCCAATACAATCTTCGGGTTATTCTGCTGCGACATGGATAAATTCGAGGGTGGCCCGATGGTCGCAATCTTCCAGCCCGCGGTGAAAAGCATCGCGACCAGGAATGCTGCAGGCAGGATCGCTGCAAGGAGGAGAAATCGGACGAAAGCCTTGATCTCCTTGCGAGGCAGCCGCGAGCGGGTGCGTTCTTCCGCCATTCGAAGCGCACGTCTCCAGATAGACTCGGCTGGCGCGCCGTCGTGACACTCAATCGAGTTGGACATCCCATGCACACCCGATCAAAACTGAAAATACGCAAACGGCTTGGGCCCGGCAGCGGAAAGCACCTGGACGAATAGCGCCAGCGTGCAGGCCGACAGGAGCGCGGCCCTTGGCAGATACGGCCATTCGATCACAAGACGCTTCGAATTTTTCTCGATGACATCGCCAATGATGACGATGACGAGCGCTGCGACGACGACCAAATTGCCGCCGAGGTTGAGGTGGTCGAGCCCGGCAGGAGAAAACGGCGAATAGGGCAGTTGGCCGAGAAGATCCTTGACCAGATCGAAACTGAGCAGCTTCAGATAGATCCCGCCGGCTTCCGAAACGTCCTTGCTTCTCAGCAGCACGAGCGTGAAGGTTATGATGATGAACGTGATCGGAATCCTGACGAGCCACAGATATCTTAGGGGCACGCCGAGGCCGAGCCATAGTCGGTTGCGGATCTCCTGAGTGCTCTGGGAGAGCACCATCAACACGCCATGGACGGCGCCAAAGGCGACGAAGCCCCATCCGGCGCCGTGCCATATGCCGACAAACACCAAGGTGACAAAGGTGGCGAAATAGGTGCCGAGCTTCGGATAGGCGCGAAGCTCCAGCCGTAGCGGTGTGAAGAAGTAATCACGCAGCCAGCTGAACAGGCTGATATGCCAGCCCCGCCAAAAATCCGGCACGCTTGCGGCCAGGAAGGGATATCGGAAGTTCGGCGGCAGGTCGACGCCGAGCAGACGAGCGGAGCCGATCGCCACGAGGGAATAACCAGCGAAGTCAGCATAGAGCTGATAGCCGAAGAACACCGTTGCAAGGAACAGCTCGAGCGGACCGCAGATTGCGACATCGCTGTAGACGGCACCTGCAGGTCGCGCGAGGATCTCCGATATCCCGAACTTCAAGCCGACGCCAAGAAGTATCTCCGTTACCGCCCGGGTCGCCCTGCGCGCGTCGAATGCGCGCTTGAAACGTAATTGCGGCAGCAGGTTTGAGGCGCGCGGGATTGGCCCCGAAGTCACGATCGGAAAGAAGCAGCAGAACAGGGCAACGGTCACTAGGCTCTGCTCGGCCGCGACAACGCCCAGGAAGACATCGATCAGGTAGCCGATGGCGCCAAAGGTGTAGAAGGAGAGCCCGACAGGAAAGACAAGTTGATCGGACGTTAAATCCCAGTTGGCGCTCATATGTGAGGTGAAAACGTGTAGTAACGGGCCAATATACTTGGCGAGCAGCAACGGAAGTCCCGTGAGCGCGATCGCTCCGGCAAGAAACCACAGCTTGTTGCCGTCGTCGGCCCTGCGGGCGAGCACCAGAGCGCCCAGATAGGTCGTGACCGAGACGTAGAGGAGCGCCAGCGAGAAAGATCGTGGAAACGTGAGATAGAAGGCCCAGCTCGCGGCGAAAACGGCGAGCATTCGCGGTCTGCCGGGCGCTAGAAGATAAATGAGCAGCGAGAACGGAATGATCAGAGCGCAATAGAGCGGGCTCGCGATGAGCATAAAAACTCTCCACAGCCTTATGGCAAGGCGTGCTTCCCTTCCAACCCGAGCGTCAAGCTGGTGTCGCGACGAACACGCAGGAAATGGTCAGCTTCTTGCGCCGTGCGTTCTCGAGAGTCTGGTTTGTCGCCGGAAAAAAGGCCCGGTCGACGATACTCAGTCCCGATTGCTTGATGAATTCTTCCAGTTGCTCGGGTGAGTCGGCGTTGAAAAGATGGTCCGGCGCCGGGCTGTTGATCGGCATATTGATGAACAAGCGTCCGCTAGGCGCAAGCAACGATCGGAGAACGTCCAGGGAAGCCCTGGGATTTTCCATGTGCTCCAGCACCTCGCTGAACACGATGCTGTCGAAGGCTCCGATCGGCCCCTTGAAAAGATCAACCAACTCAAGGTTCGGGGATCGCTCCAGGCCAAGCTTCAGAAGAGCTTCGCGGGTGAGCGCGATCGAAGCTTCCGAAATATCCCATCCGGTTGCGCTGGAGCACCGTGGATCGGTGGCCGCGAAATAAAGAAAGAGGCCGTGCCCTGGTCCAATCTCGAGATGAGAATAGCCATTCGGGTTGTTCGGGAGAAAATTGTCGCGGTAATAGCTCATCACCGCCGTGTGGTTAGCCCACCACAGCTGTGTCAGCAGCAGCCCGTTCATATAACGCGTCATGTACGGCTTGTTGCCGTAGACCTCGCGATATGCCTCTTCGAATGTTTTGAGGCGATATTGCCCTGTTCTGCGAAAGTTCAACTCCTCGTTCACTTGCTCTTCGCAAAGCCAGGAGTAATCCCTTGCATAGTCGTCGACCCGTTGATCGACGAGCTTCGAAACATGGTGTGCGAGCTCATTCAGCTTAACAAGTTCGGTCTCGCTCTCGCCATTGATGCGTCTTCGGAAGAAGGTTTCTTGACCAGGAGAGATGGCAAGCTGCGCCTGCAATAGTGTCCCCAACACCTCAAAGCGGCGGCCGTCAACCAATCGCATTGCCCCAAAATCCCGACTTAAAAATAAAATGTTGCTGCACGTTAGCGTGCGTTGCGATTAATATCAACGTTGTTTACGGTATAAAATGCTTCGCAGGCTTAGACGACCAGCGTTGGGGAATTAATGTGGGGGAATTTAAATGTCTGACAGGTTGATCGATCTGTTTGCCGAAGAGTTCGACGTCGGGAGCGAGTCGCTAGATGACGATAGCTGTCCCGATACGGTCGAGCAGTGGGATAGCTTGGCTGCCGTGCGCCTTGTCGCTGCGATCGAAGCCGAGTTCAGCGTGCGTCTCAGCACAGCTGAAATCATGAAGATGCGGTCGATTGGGTTGGCGCGAGCGGTGCTCAAGAGCAAGGGAGCCGAAGTCTAGGGTTCACTCGTGCGGCGTGCACGATGGGGTCGATCATGTCTTCTGATCACGTGTCGATAATGCAATTGATAATGTGTCGATAATATAATGTCCGATCTCCTTGCTTCCGACCAACTCCGAACCCTCAAGCGTGCATGGCGGGCGGCAACTCGATCTCCGGAATATGCGGCCTCAAATGGCAGTCCTTGCATCGGTATTGCCAGCAGCTTCACGATTGACCCGCTGGTGCCCTATCTTGGTGCACTCCTGCTCGCGGCGGGCGAAGAGGCGCCCGGGATTCTCCTCGCCAACTACAATCAGGTTTTGCGCGCATGCTTCGACCGGGCCAGCGAGTTCGGTGGTACGAAGCTCGATGTGCTGATCCTGATATGGCGCCTGGAAGATCTGGGGAATCCCGTGGACAGTGCGGGTATCCGCGATGCAAGTGAGATGATGTTGAGGGCGATCGAGCACTTGCGCGCCGATTTTGCCGGAACGATCATCATTGGTGTTCCGCCTCGCCCGCGTCCAGTCACCGATGGTCTGGTCGAATTTTCTCGCGCATCCGAGTTGACGGACCTTTGGTACGCGCAACTGACCGCTGTCAGCAAGTTGACCAGAAGCCACGCAGGTATCTATTCGTTCGAGGTGGAAGGGCTCATCGCCCGGTTGGGAGAACCATCAGCCCTCGATTATCGCACGGAGCTGCTCTACAGGCAGCCTTATAGCGAGCAGTTTCATGTTGCTTGCGGCGAGGTGCTGACGCGTCTCATTGGGGCGCGGAAGGCCGAACCGAAGAAGTGCCTTGTCCTCGATTGCGACAACACGCTCTGGGGCGGGGTGATCGGCGAGGATGGAGTCGGCGGTGTGATGCTCTCCGACGACTTTCCCGGCAATGCCTTCCGGCAATTTCAGAAACAGCTCGTGGAGCTTCGTCGCTCGGGCGTCTTTATTGCCCTCAACAGCAAAAATAACCCGGACGACGTTTGGGAGATGTTTGATCAACACAGCGGCATGGCGCTGAAACGCGCGGACATATCAGTAGCCAAAATCAACTGGCGACCGAAATCCGACAATATGCGCGAAATCGCAAAAGAGCTGAATATCGGCTTGGATTCGCTCGTTTTCATTGACGACAACAGGTTCGAGATCGAGGAGGTCGACACCCACGCTCCGGAGGTGAAGACTTTCCTTGTGCCGGAGGATCTGGCCGATCTTCCTGTCGTGATGCGGAAGGTGGCGAGCCTTTTCGAACGGCTGGACATCACGGGCGATGACAAGGCTCGCGTCGATATGATGCATCAGGAGGCTAGTCGGCGCGAACTCGCGCAAGCACTGGCCGGCGAAGAGTTCCTGAAAAGCCTCAATCTCGAGGTTTTCGTCTATTCCCCGTCGGAGACTGATCTGGCCAGGGTCACCCAGCTTATAAACAAGACCAACCAGTTCAACACCACGACGCGGCGCTATACGATTGACGACGTGAAGGCCTTTCTCGCCAGCGACTCGCACGATGTCCTATGCGCGACGGTGAAAGATCGGTTCGGTGACTATGGTCTTGTGGGAGTGGTCATTCTGAAACATGCCGCCGCATCGACGGAGTTCGACACGCTGCTGATGTCTTGTCGCGTCCTCGGACGCGGGATCGAGACCGCTCTCGTATCAAGCGGCATCAGGATTGCCGCAGAGCGCGGCCTGAACAACGTACGAGGTTTCTATATTCCCACGCGGAAGAATGGTCTGGTCGCGGATCTGTTCGAACGGCATGGCTTTTCTGTCTCGGCAGAAGAGGAGGGCGGGACGAAATCCACCGAGTGGGTGAGAAGTGTTGAAGACCTGGATGTGCCGAGTTTCCTTACCGTAAGGTCAAGCCGCCCCCGGTAACCCTGATCGGATCAGGTGATTGAGTCCAGGGAATCTGGCCAGGCGCTCATTCCGTTAGGACACGATCTGCAGGCTGTCGCGCCTGTCGCGCGACTTTTGCTGGCTGCGGTCCACGCGGCGAGGCTGAGACGTGGAGGTCATGGTTCGCGGGGCCGATCGCGTGCATGATCAAGCGGGTGGCGCCCGCACATCATCGAGCAGGACAATCGCGGTGATGTTGCCCGCAACAGGAGATTAGTAATAAACTTACATTAAATGGTTGCGTCGGCTTCCGTCAGAAATCATGATCGATTTCGATTCTGTTCTTGTTCTCTCGATTTGTTGATGCTAGGTCCTGCGGTATCTTGGTGGGGCGATGTTTCGGAATTTCTGCGTAATTGCGTTATTGCTTTCGCTGCTCATTGTGATCGCAATCGCCGCTTATCATAGAGGAGGGCCTCCCCGGTGCGCCGAAGGCGGCATTGCTTCAAAGGTGACGAATTGTTCAACTGAAGCAGCACCTACGCCTCCTGCTTTTGAGGACGTGATGACGTTCCGGCGCCCTCGCCTTGGACCAGACCGTCCCGAGGTTGCGCGACCAAGTCACTCGCCAACTCCCTCCGGCCGCGAATGACATCTGCTCTGGGGCGGGAGGCCGACGACGGTCGTGTCCCCCCTCTGGCGTGATGGAATTGATCGTCGTCACAGCCGATCTTTCGGCGGGTCGAAAGCATCGAGATGATGAAGGCGGCGCGCTCATCACAGGCGTGACCAGCCGCGTCACGGATCGATCCTGGTCCGATCCTGCTCAAGCACCCGCCGCGCTCAATGGTTTCAGGAGCCTCGTGCGGCTTCAGTCCGTGTGATGCGAACCAGGGACACACCGCCGAAGTTGGCCGCATCCTATGGCGTGATCGTGAGCGTCGCCTTCATGTTCGGATGAAAGCGGCAGTAATATGCGACGTCGCCAGCCTTCTTCAGAACCAGCGTCATCGTCTGCTTCGGCGGGATCGTCACGTCGAAGTCGCCGCCTCGCGCGGTCGCGGTGTGGGCGAGGACATCCTTGTTGACCCATTCGATGGTGTCGCCAACCTTGGCCGAGGCCGCGGCCGGCGAAATCACCAAGTTCTCCATGACGATCTGAATCGTCGCTGCGTGCGCCGGGACGGCCGTTGCGCCGAGCATGAACGCCGTGATGATCGGGCGAAGGCCACCGGTCTGCATGTCCAGCTCCTTACTTCAGCTCAGCCGCGACGTGTTCGGCGTGCTGCTCGTGGCCCTGGAAGATCTTCAGGCCTGTCTTCAGCAGGTCCTTCAGTTGCGCATTGCTGGCGGAAGGAATCAGCTGCGTTTCGAGCGCGGAATCGACGGTCTTGTGGTAGGCGACCTCGTTGGCGACATAGGCCTTGTCGAACGCGGCGCCGCTCAGCTTGCCGAGCTCGGCGAGCTTGTCGGCAGCCTGCTTCGACAGGGCCTTGCTGGTATCGTTGTCCTCGGGCGTGACGTTGAGCTTCTTGACGAGATCGAGCGCCTGCTTGTTCACCGCTTCATGGTCACGCACCATGTCGTCCGCGAACGCCTTGACGTCCTTGTTCGACGCCTTGGTTTGCGCCTGCTTGGCGGCGGCAATATCGATCGCGCCAGCCGTGTAGGCGATATGGGCGATCTGCGGATCTGTCAGCTTGGCGCTCTCGGCAAGCGCTCCGCTACTCAAAAGTGTCATCGCGGCGAGCGCCGCGCCAAATCGAATGAACATGCCTTGGTCCTCCCTGTGCTGCGCCTTATCGGCGCGGTCGGCCGTCACTTCCATTGGATGGAGGATGGCGCCGGAGGTTCCCGGAAATTTTGCGCGATGAGCCGAGGCCCGTCAGATCGTCTGGCCGTAGCCGAGGCGCGCCAGCACGGCGTCGGTGAGCCCGGCGCAGCGGCGACCTGCGAACGGAAACGCATCCATCACCACAGGGCCGATCTTGCGCTCGACATTGTCGCGCAGCATGGCGCGGGCGCGATGCAGCCGTGTCTTCACAGTTTCAGGCTTAAGTGAGAGAAGCTCGGCGGTGTCCTCGATGCTCATGCCTTCGACCATGCGCGCAATGAAGACCAGGCGGAATGGTTCGGGCAATTCGTCGATCGCCGCTTCGACGACGTGCTGGATTTGCCGCTGGGCCATGGACTTTTCCGGGTCTTCGGTTGGGGCAATGGGAAACCGGATGACCTGGGCCTCCAACGTCCCTTCCGGCAGCGACGACAGCTCGACGCCGGGCCGTTCGCGGCGCAGCCGCCCCAGCGCCTCGTTCATTGCGATGCGCGACAGCCAGGTCGACAGACTGGACTCGCCGCGGAAGTCGGCGAGGTGACTGAAGGCGCGAACATAGGTCTCCTGGACCACATCCTCAGCTTCATGGTCGCGGCGCAGGATGCCGCGGGCCAGCCGGTAGAGCCGCTGGTTGTTGGCCGCGAGGATGGTGCGCACCGCCGTCTCGTCGCGTGCGAGCGCTCGGCGCACGAGCTCGATGTCGCCGATGCCATCGGACGCAGTCCGAGTTCGGGGAATGGTCGCCCGCTCCATGGCCGCCTCGCTTTCAAGAACAATGAGCGTTTCCGGTTTGGATGCGGTGGGGGCGCAAAGGTTCCCGGAAAATCGGCAAGTGACGCAAGCTGAAGAGAGGACGTCCGAAAAGCGACGGCCGCGAGGGCCGCCGCTATGTTCTTGGCGGAATGCCTTACTTCGCCGCCACCACCATGATCTCGACGGTGAATTGCGGCGCTGCGAGCTTGGCCTCGACGGTGGCGCGGGCCGGCGTGTTGCCAGGCGACACCCAGGCGTCCCACGCCGCGTTCATCTCGCCGAACGTCTTCATGTCGGTGATGTAGATGTTGGCCGAGAGCAGCTTCGACTTGTCGGTGCCGGCCTTCGCCAGGTGCCCGTCGATGATCGACAGGATCTCCTCGGTCTGCTTGGTGACGCTCTCGCCGGCGGTCTTCTGCGCGACGACGCCGGCGAGATAGACGGTGTTGCCGTGCACGACGACCTGGCTCATGCGCGGGCCGGTTTCGAAACGCTGGATCGACATGGAGAACTCCTCAAGGCTTGAAATGAGAGCCTCTCCCTAGCGCGTCACGGGCCGCCACGCCAGCCGTGAGCCGTATCAGACGAAGGAGATCGCCTCCGCGGTCTCCAAAATGTGGCGCAGCTTGAGCAGCGCATTTTCCAGTACGTCGTCGCTGTGGGGATGGCCGAGGCAGAGCCGGATGCCGAGCGTGCCGCGATCGACCTGCTGCAGGGCGCCGGGCGGGGCGATGGTGATCCCGGCCTGTGCAGCCTGCGTGACCAGGGCGATCAGCGTGCGGCCCGCGGGGATCGGCAGCCAGCGGTGGAAGCCCGGTGCGCCGGCGATCGGCGTCAGCCATGTGCCGAGCACGCGATCGGCGATCGCGTTGCGCTGCGCTGCGGCCGCGCGCTTGGCGTGCACCTGCCGCAGTAGGTCGCCACTGTGGATCAGCCGCGCCACCACTTCGGCCATGACAGGCGATGCCATCCAGCCGGTGGCGCGGACCGCATTGATGCAGCGGTCGCGGAACGGCTCGGGCACGATCATCGCACCGATGCGCAGGCCCGGCGCCAGACACTTGGCGAAGCTCGTGACATAGAAGGCGCGCTCGGGGATCAGCGTCGTGACTGGTGGCAGCGGCGCTGCGAACAGGAAGGCGTAGACGTCGTCCTCGATCAGATAGGCATCATGCTTGCGGATGATCTCGGCGATCTCGGCGCGCCGCTCCGGCGTCATCACCGTGCCGGTCGGTGTCTGCAGTGTCGGCGTCGCAAACAGCACCCTCGCGCCGGTCTCGGCGAAGGCGCGATCGAGCGCGGCTGGCAAGAGCCCATCCGTATCACCGTCGACGCCGTGCAGCCGATAGCCGTTCTGGGCCGAGAGCGCGATCATACCGGAATAGGTGAAGCGCTCGGTCAGCACCACGTCGCGCGGCGCGGCAACCATGTTGAGCGCGATCGAGATCGCGTGCTGGCCGCCATGAGTAACGAACAGGTTGGCGACGTCAGATCCCATGCCGAACCGCTTCAGCCACGGCGCCATGATCTCGCGATGGGCCGGCACGCCCTGATGCGGCAGATAATCGAGCAGCGGCGGCAGCGCGCCGTCGGCGAGAATCTCCGACAGCACCGAGGCAATCAACTCGTCCTCGCCGGTCGAGGGCGGCACGTTGAGCGCGAGATTGATGGTGCTTGGCGTCATGCCAGCCGCGCTCGCCGGCGGCCTGCGCCGCTGCACGAAGGTGCCACGGCCGACCTCGCCCGAGATCAGCCCGCGCGCCTCCGCCTCGGCATAGGCCCGCGACACGGTGCCGACAGAGAGGCCAAGAAGCTGCGCCATGTCGCGCTGGGGCAGGAGCCGGGTGCCGGGTTTGAGGATGCCAGCCTGCACGTCGTTCTCCAGCGCCTGCACGAAGGCGAGGTAGCGCGGCCCGCCATCCGCTGGCAGCAGGGGGCGCCAATCATCTGTGGCGGCGGTCTGTGACAAGGAGAGACCTCGTATGCAATTGGATCAGTCGTCATAGTGCAATGATGCCATTGATACAACAATATCAGCGCTACTCTCAATCGGATTTTATCGTTTGCGACGAAAATCGCCGCATATGTTGATAATGGGGCCAATAAAAAGGTATTTTCGCCATCTTGTTGCGATGCATTCTATATCAGATGCGAAATTGAACTATAAGAAGTTTGACATTGCTTCTGCTTTGTCATTATCGTTCGAGCCAAGGGAGCGAAAAAGTGATCTACGAAATTCGGGTCTATGAGGCTCACGAGGGCAAAGCGAACGCGATGAAGGCGCGTTTCAAGACCGAAGTGGTTAAGCGTTTTCCGGGCCACGGCATCGAGCTGCTGGGTGTGTTCGAGTCCGAAAGCGATGCGTCGCGGTTGACCTATCTGACGCGCTTCAACTCCGAGGAGGATCGTACCAAGGCTTGGGCCGCGTTTGGCGCCGATCCGGACTGGCGGGCCGTGAAGGCCGCGACCGAGGTCGACGGGCCGCTGTTGAAGGCGCAGACCGTCTCGGTGCTGTCACCGGCGGTGGCCGGCCTGTTACTCGCCTGAGCTCATCAGACTCGCCGGCCAAAGGACGCAAGATGAAACCTGCGCCATTCGACTATGTCAGGCCTGGCTCGCTGCAGGAAGCATGCGAGGTGCTCGCGGCCGATGAGGACGCGCGCATCATTGCCGGCGGCCAAACCCTCGTGCCGATGCTGGCGATGCGCTTGGCGCGGCCGAGCAGGCTGGTCGATATTGCAAGGCTCGATGAATTGCGCGGCATCCGTGCCGAGCCGGGCGTGTTGACGATCGGCGCCGCGACAAGGCAGGTCGAGGTCGAGCGCAGCGATGTCGCGCGCGGCGCGCTACCGCTGCTGGCAAAGGCCTTGCCCTGGGTCGGGCATCCGCCGACCCGCAGCCGCGGCACCGTCGGCGGCTCGATC
>Ga0209677_101197_pt1 | contig 11833 bp, 9 predicted proteins | sample AraplaCvi_mCL_r2_2_FD_184285 | JGI IMG/M metagenome (GOLD analysis project Ga0209677, IMG submission 184285) | Arabidopsis root microbial communities from North Carolina, USA - plate scrape CL_Cvi_mCL_r2 (SPAdes) (version 2) | ecosystem: Host-associated > Plants > Roots > Endosphere | place: USA... | reverse complement strand
CGGCATTGTCTTCCACGAGCAGGATGCGGCGGCGCGGCGTGGTGGCCGTCCGTACCGGCTCGGCGGACACGGACGGCAGGCCGGCGGCGCGCGGCAGGCGCACCGTGAAGCGGCTGCCGAGTCCCGGGCCGTCGCTGTGGGCCTCCACCGTCCCGCGGTGCATGCCGACGAGGTTGCGCACGACGTTCAGCCCCACGCCCAGCCCGCCCTCCGACCGCGCCAGCGAGCGCGGGCCCTGCGTGAACAGGTCGAAGATATACGGGAGCACGTCGGCGGCGATGCCGGTACCGTTGTCCCGCACCGTCACCACGACCTCGTCGGGCCCGGCCTGCGCGGCCAGCGCGAGGCGCCCGCCGTCGCCCGTGTACTTCGAGGCATTGCCGAGCAAATTCGTGAACACCTGCGCGAGCCGCACCTTGTCGCCCGCCACGGCCACCGCTTCGTCCGGCAGGTCGACGTCGAGCGTCTGCCCCCGCTCCGCGATGCGCGGCTGCACGGTCTCGACGGCGTGGCGCAGCACGTCGGCCAGCGCCAGCGCCTCGACCTCGAGCGTGATCTTGCCGCTGCTGATGCGCGCGGCGTCGAGCAGGTCGTCGAGCAGGCGCGCCATGTGGTCGACCTGGCGCCCGATCACGCGCGCGAGCTTGAGCTGCTGCGGCGCGGCGCCGGCCTCGCGTTCCAGCAGCGACGCGGCCATCGCCAGCGGCGACAGCGGATTGCGCAGCTCGTGCGCCAGCATGGCGAGGAATTCGTTCTGGCGCCGGTTGGCGGCTTCCGCATCCTCGCGCTGGTATTCGGCATTGAACGTGGCGAGGACGAGGTGTTCGTTCGCCTCGCGCAGTGCCGCCAGCGCCGCTTCCATCACCAGGCGTTCCTCGCCCTGGCGCCGGGCGAGCGCCTGCGCGGCGTCCAGCTCGGCCTCGAGTGCGCGGACGCGGCGCAGCAGGACGGCATTGGGGATCGCCTCGCCGAGGCTGTCGCAGATGAGATCTTCGATGGGACGCTGTTCGGAGGCGGGTGGCTCTTGTCGGTACGTTCCCATGTCGGGCCTTTATTTGTGCGGCTCGCGCCGGGTCGGGAAGCCCGACATCAGGGCGTCGAGCTTGGGCGCATGCGGCGCCACCTCGATGCCGGCATCGGTGATGCGGTACTCGCGCAGCTCGTTGCTGTGGCTCGTACCGCGCACTTTAATGACGGTCATGAATTTGCAGACATGGCCTTCGACCTCGGCGAAGCGCATCGACAGCACGGCATCGGCGAGGAAGCACAGGTTGTCGATCGAGAAGCGCCAGTTCGGCGAGTTGTCGTCGTAGCCCACCGTGACGAGCGCCGTCACGCCGCGCCGCGCCAGCATCGACAGCGTGCGGAACACGGACAGGCGCAGGTCGTAGCGGAACTCCGGCGCGAGGTACAGGCCGATCTCGGAGAGCGAGTCGATCACGACCCGCGTCGCGCCCGTGCGCTCGATCGCCTCCGTCAGCTGGTCGAGCAGTTCCTCGACGGTGAGCGACAGCGACAGCGATTCCAGCACGGTCACCTGCCCGTCCCGTACAAGCTTGACGAGTTCCCCGTTGTGCAGGCGCGCCGTATGCTTTTCGAAGAACACGGCCACGCCCTTCTCGCCCTGCGCGGCCCCTGCCTGCAGGAAGCGCGTGCCGAGGATCGTCTTGCCGATGCCGGTGGGCCCCGACACGAGCAGCGTATGCCCTTGCGGCAGGCCGCCGTGCAGCATCTCGTCCAGGCCCGGGACGCCGAGCGGGATGCGCCGCGGACCGTCGGCGATCGTCTGGTACGCGTCCGGGATCGGCGTCAGCAGGCGCGGATACACGCGGATGCCGTCGTCCGTGATGCGCAGCGTGTGCGCGCCCGCCATATGGGCCTGGCCGCGCATCTTGATGATGCGGATCTTGCGCACGACCGAGTCCTCGTCGAGGTTGTGCGACAGCGCGATCATGCCGTCGGCGACGGTGATGATCGGATTGGCCTCGACGTCGGCCTGGCTGTATTCGCCGATCAGGAACGTCGTCGCCTGCCACGTCGCCATGCGCGAGCCGAGTTCCTGCACGAAGTGCTGCAGGTCCCACAGGCCCTCGTTGCCGCTGCGGGCCGTCTGCACGACGGAGCGGAACGAATCGACGAACACGAGGCTCGGCGAAAAATCCTCCACTTCGCGCATGATGCGTTCCAGCACGCCGCTGAAGTCGCCGGAACGCAGGTCATCGGCCAGGTTCACGTAGCGGACGGCCGGGCCGACCTTGTCCATGTCGAAGAACGAGAACTGCTGCTGGTAGCGCAGCATCTTCAGCGGCGGTTCGCCCAGCACGGTGAAGAACAGCGCGCGCCGCTCCGCGTTCGCGAGCGCGAACATGATCTGGTGCGCGAGCGTCGTCTTGCCGCTGCCAGGGGCACCCGCGATCAGCGTGAACGAAAACTCGGTGAGGCCGCCCCCAAGGAGAACATCGAGCCCGGGCACGCCGGTACACAATTTCTCCAGGGTTACTTTTCCGCTCATTGCTTGTGCTCCTCTTGATTCTTGTGCGGTGCGCCGTCCGCCCCGGTCTCGGCCAGCAGCCGCGCGGTCAACGTGGGGCCGATGAGGGCGCCGAGCTGGCGTACGAACGTGCCCATCAATGCTTCGTGCGTCGCGGCCGCCTCGGCGGGGTCGGCCGCCGCGAGGTCGCGCTCGAGGGCCGTCAGCAGCAGGCTGCTCGTCCTGCGCGCGGTATCGACGCTGAGCCATTCCCGCGGCGGCGACAGCAAGCGCGCGGAACGGGTGAACAATGCGACGAAACCGCCTTCGCCGATCAGCGGCACCAGCTGCCGGCCCAGGCGCGACCAGGGCCGGATCAGGGGCTCGACGTGGCCGGGATGCGCCGCATCGGACGTCCTGTCGGCCGCAACCGGCTGCGCTCTGTTTTCGTCTTTATCCATGCAGGGGTGGTGTCGGGTTGTCGTGCCATGGCGGCGTGGCCTCGGCTGGCCTTCCGTCCGGCCATTATAACCCGCGCCGGGAAAGTTAAATTTTTAAAATGGCGTCAATACAAACATGGCAATTCATCATCGCCGCTCAGCCGCACTGGCGGCGCGAGTAGCTCGGCGGTAAGATCGCGGGCTGAGGCATTACCCGGCCTCGCCCCACCTCGACCACAGGAGCCCCATGAAGCAGACCATGCTCGCCGCAAGCCTTTCCCTCGCCCTGTCGACGCTGCTCGCGCCGGCCACCGCCTCCGCCGCCACCCGCCCCGCGCCCGCGCACGCGACGGCCGCCGCCGATGCCCGCTTCCAGGCGATCTACAAGGCCGAGTGGCAATGGCGCGTGAAGCAGCGCATGGCCTGGGACGAGGACGAGCCGCGCGATGCGGGCGCCGCGCTGCCGAAGGTCGATGCGCGCACGCAGGCCGCGCGGCTCGGCGAGTGGGAAGGCGTGCTGCGCCGCCTGGACGGCATCCGGCCCACCGACCTGTCGCCGCCGGAGCGCATCAACTACGCCGTGTACCGCGCGCAGATCGCCGCGTTCGTCGCCGCGCAGCGCTTCCGCGAATACGAGCAGCCCGTGAATGCGGACAGCGCGTTCTGGTCCGACATCACCTACGTCGCGCGCCAGCCCTTGAAGACGGCCGAGGAATACCGCGGCTACCTGGCCCAGCTGGCCGACCTGCCCCGCTACTTCGACGAGGAACTCGACAACATGCGCGCGGGCCTCGCGCGCGGCTTCACGCCGCCGCAGGTCACCCTGGCCGGCCGCGACGCGCCGCTCGTCGCCATGGCGGACGCACAGCGCCCCGAGGACACGGTCTGGTACCTGCCCTTCAAAACGATGCCCGCGACGATCTCGATGGACGAGCAGGCACGCCTGCGCGCCCAGGGCATCGCGCTGATCGGCAGCGCCGTCAAGCCCGCGTACGCGAAGGCGCTGCGCTTCATGCGCGACGAGTACGTCCCGCATGCGCGCGCGACGCTCGCTGCCGAAAGCCTGCCGGACGGGAAGGCGTACTACCAGTCGAAGATCGCCGAGTACACGACGACCGACCTCACGGCCGCGCAGATCCACGCGATCGGCCTGGCCGAGATGGCGAAGATCCGCGCCGAGATGCAACAGACGATGGCACAGGCGGGCTTCAAGGGCGACCTGCCCGCGTTCCTCGCCTTCCTGCGCAGCGACCCGCGCTTCTACGCGAAGACGCCGGACGAACTGCTGAAGGACGCGGCGTGGATCGCGAAGAAGTTCGACGGCAAGGCCGACCAGTATTTCGGCTACCTGCCGCGCCGCCGCTTCGCCATCCAGCCCGTCCCGGCGGACCAGGCGCCGTACTACACGTCGGCGCGCGGCGGCCCGGGCATCTACCTCGTCAACACGTACAACCTGCCGGCCCGCGCGCTGTACAGCCTCCCCGCGCTCACCTTGCACGAATCGGCGCCGGGCCACGCGTTCCAGATGCCGATCGCGCTGGAGCAGACGGACGTGCCGCCGTTCCGCCGCGCCTACATCTCCGCGTATGGCGAGGGCTGGGCCCTGTATTGCGAGCGCCTGGGCAGCGAGATGGGGATGTACGAGACGCCGTACGAAACGTTCGGCATGCTGAGCTACCAAGCCTGGCGCGCCGCGCGCCTCGTCGTCGACACGGGCATCCATGCGCAGGGCTGGACGCGCGCGCAGGCGCAGGCCTATATGCACGACAACACGGCGCTGTCGGACCACGAGATCGAGACGGAAGTCGACCGCTACATCTCGTGGCCCGGCCAGGCGCTGTCGTACTACCTGGGCGAGATGGCGATCGTGGAATCGCGCCGGAAGGCCGAGGCGGCGCTGGGCGACAAGTTCGACATCCGCGCGTTCCACGACACGGTGCTGCAGCTCGGGTCCGTGCCGCTGCCCGTGCTGCGCGCGCGCATCGACACGTTCATCGCGGAGGGTGGGAAGTCGCCTTATAAATAAGCGATTGCGATTGGTGGGCACGGGGTGCCCACCTTTCATCGGCCCGATTAAAACAGCTTGATCTTCAGCTGTACGGAGATCCCGCCGTACAAGCGATCCTTGTAGGTGGGGATCACGCCGACGTTCAGGCCGACGCGCTGGTATTCGTACGTGAACGTGGGAATCACGGCGGGGAACCAGCCCCGGTCGCGCATCTTCGGATAGCCGTCGAATGCCGCGATCGCGGCACCGAGGCGCACGGGGCCCAGTGCGTATGGCTGCCACAGCACGCCCGCATAGTTCGAGTAATAGCGGTCGCTGTTGACGAAGCGGCCGGCGGCGGCGGCCATCGTGCCGGAGAAGCGGTACTCGACCCCGAGGCCACGGTTGCCGCCGTTGAGGTTCTTGTCGTGATCGAAGTGGTACGTGGCGAAGCCGCTGTCGATCCACAGCTCGCTCTTCGGGTCGGCGTCGATCTTCGTGAACAGGTCATCGGCATGCGCGCAGGCGCCTGCCAGCGCGAGCGCGCACGTGGCGAGTAAGTGATACGGCTTCAATCGTCGGCCTTCGGGTCGAGGTTGGGGAACATCACTTCGGTGTAGCCGAAGCGGGAAAAATCGCGGATGCGCATCGGGTACAGGATGCCCAGCAGGTGATCGACCTCGTGCTGCACGACGCGCGCATGGAAACCGTCCACGTCGCGCACGATGGCGCGTCCGTACTGGTCGACGCCTTCGTAATGCAGCTGCGTGTAGCGCGGCACGCTGCCTCGCAGGCCAGGCACCGACAGGCAGCCTTCGAAGCCCTCTTCCATCTCTTCCGACAGCGGCGTCAGCACCGGGTTGATCAGCACCGTCTCGGGGACGGCGGGCGCGTCCGGGTAGCGCTGGTTCTTGCCGAAGCCGAAGATCACGAGCTGCAGGTTGACGCCGATCTGCGGCGCGGCGAGGCCGGCGCCGTCGACGGCATGCATCGTCTCGAACATGTCGGCAATGAGCGCGTGCAGTTCCGGAGTGTCGAAGTCGCGTACGGGTTCGGCCACGCGCAGCAGGCGCGGGTCGCCCATCTTCAGGATGTCTCGGATCGTCATGTCGGCAGGTCCGCACACAGTTGCGCGAGGAATTCGCGGTAGCCTTCGGCCGTCTCGGGGTGCTTCATGCCGATGGCGGCCGTCGCCTTCAAGTAGCCCAGCTTGGAGCCGCAGTCGTAGCGCGTGCCGGCGTAGCGGTACGCGAGCACGCGTTCGCGCGTCATCAAGGAAGCGATGCCGTCCGTCAGCTGGATTTCACCGCCGGCACCCGTGCCCAGGTTTTCCAGGTGCTCGAAGATCGCGCCCGACAGCACGTAGCGGCCCACGACGGCCAACGTCGACGGCGCGTCCTCGGGCTTCGGTTTCTCGACGATGCCCGACACGAGTTCCAGGTCCGGCCGGTAGGCGCGCGCGCTGACGATGCCGTACTGGCGCGTGTTCGCGCGCGGCACGTCCTGCACGGCGAGCACGCTGCATTTCTCGTAGCCGTACAAATCCGTCATCTGCGCCAGCACGGGCTTGTGGCCCTCGGCCGTGTCCATGAAGTCGTCGGCGAGCAGCACGGCGAACGGTTCGTTGCCGATCACCGGACGCGCGCACAGCACGGCATGGCCCAGGCCCAGCGCGGCCGGCTGGCGGATGTAGATGCAGTTGACGTTCTTCGGAATGACTTGCTGCACGAGCTTCAGGAGCTCCTTCTTGCCGGCCGCTTCCAGTTCCGACTCCAGCTCGTACGCCTTGTCGAAATGGTCTTCGATGGCGCGCTTGTTGCGGCCCGTGATGAACACCAGTTCCGTGATGCCGGCGGCCACCGCTTCCTCGACGGCGTACTGGATCAGCGGCTTGTCGACGATGGGCAGCATCTCCTTCGGCTGCGCCTTCGTGGCCGGCAGGAAGCGGCTGCCGAGGCCTGCGACGGGGAATACGGCTTTCTTAATTGCGGTCATTGTGAAGCTCCATCCGATTATTGATTTTAATTCTGTGCGCCGCCCAGCAGCGCGAGCAGGCCGGCCTCGTCCAGCACGGTCACACCGAGCTGCTCGGCCTTTTCCAGCTTGCTGCCCGCTTCCGCGCCGGCGACGACGTACGACGTCTTCTTCGACACGGAGCCCGATACCTTGCCGCCCGCCGCCTCGATCAGCGCGCCGGCGGCATCGCGCGACATGGTCGGCAAGGTGCCCGTCAACACGAACGTCTTGCCCGTCAACGGGCCGGCCGCGTCGACGGCATCCTGCGGCAACAGCGCGAGCAGTTCGATGCGCAGCGCGGCCAGCGCGGCCAGCATGTCGCGGTTGCCCGGCTCGCCCATCCATTGTTCGAGCGCGCCGGCCACGCCGTCCGGCAAGCCGAACACGGTGAAGATCTTCAGGTGCGCGAGGTCGTCCAGGGTGCGGCCGTCGGCCAGCAGCTGGCGCGCGCGCGGCTCCGTCAGCTTCGGGACCCCGAGCGCGGCCAGCAAGCCCACGTCGTCGAGTTTTTCGCGCAGTTGCGCGCGCGGCGGATGCTCGCCCTGCGGCGCGACGCCGGCGGCGAGCAAGGCGTCGAGCGCCTGCTGGTTCTTCGGTTCCGCGAAAAAGTCGGCGATGGCTTCCGCGACCGTGCCGCCGATGTCGGGCAGCACGCGCAACAGCGCGGCCGGCGCGCGCCGGACCAGCGCAAGGCTGCCCAGCCAGTCGGCCAAGGTCTTCGCCGTGGACTCGCCCACGTGACGGATACCCAGCGCGAACAGCAGCCGTTCCAGCGGCGGATGCTTGCTGGCGGCGATGGCGGCCAGCAGGTTGTCGGCCCACTTCGTCGCGACCTTGCCCTGCTTGACCGTCTCCGGTGTCGTGCCGTCGCGCTCATCGGCGAGGCGTTTCATTTTGAGGAGGTCGTCCAGCGTGAGGCGATACAGGTCGGCCACGCCATGGATCAGGTCCGCTTCGACGAGACTGTCGATGTAGCGGTCGCCCAGGCCCTCGATGTCCATCATGCGGCGGCCCGCGAAATGGCGGATCGCTTCCTTGCGCTGCGCGGCGCACGTCAGGCCGCCGGAGCAGCGCGCGACGGCCTCACCCTCTTCGCGCACGACGTGCGAGCCGCACACGGGGCAGCTTTTCGGCAGTTCGTACACGGGCGGCACCGGCGTGGGACGCCGTTCCAGCACGACGGACAGCACTTCCGGAATCACGTCGCCGGCGCGGCGCACGACGACCGTGTCGCCCACGCGCACGTCCTTGCGGCGCACCTCGTCCTCGTTGTGCAGCGTGGCGTTCGTGACGGTGACGCCGCCGACCGACACGGGCACGAGCCGCGCCACCGGCGTGATCGCGCCCGTGCGGCCCACCTGCACGTCGATCGCGGACACCGTCGTCAGCGCTTCCTCGGCCGGGAATTTATGCGCGAGCGCGAAGCGCGGCGCGCGCGACACGAAGCCCAGCTCGCGCTGGTCCGCGAGGCGGTCGACCTTGTAGACGACGCCGTCGATCTCGTACGGCAGCGCCTTGCGGCGCGATCCGATGTCGCGGAAATAGCCCAGCATGCCTTCGCAGCCGGTGACCACGGCGCGTTCCTTCGACACGGGCAGGCCCAGTTCGTCGAGCCAGTCGAGCGCCTTCGAGTGCGACTCCGGCAGCGCGGCGCCTTCCAGCAGGCCGATGCCGTAGGCGAAGAAGCGCAGCCGGCGCTGCGCCGTGATGCGCGCGTCGAGCTGGCGCAGGCTGCCCGCCGCGGCATTGCGCGGGTTCGCGAATTCCTTCTGGCCCGCGTCGCGCTGGCGCTGGTTCAGGCGCTCGAAATCCTCCTTGAACATCAGGACTTCGCCGCGCACTTCCAGCACGTCGGGGATATCGTCGCCGCGCAGGCGCAGCGGAATCACGCGCACGGTGCGGATATTGGCCGTGACGTCCTCGCCCGTGTAGCCGTCGCCGCGCGTGGCGGCCTGCACGAACACGCCGTTCTCGTAGCGCAGGCTCATCGCGAGGCCGTCGAATTTCAGCTCGGCCGCATACGGCACGTGCGCATGACCCAGGCCGTCGCGCACGCGGCGGTCGAAGTTGTCGATGTCCTCGTCGGAAAAGCCGTTGTTCAGCGAGAGCATCGGCACGGCATGCGTGACCTGCTTGAATTCCGGGATCGGCGCCGCGCCCACGCGCGACGTCGGGGAGTCGACGGACACGGCCTCTGGATGCTTCTCTTCCAGCGCCTGCAATTCGCGGAACAGGCGATCGTATTCGGCGTCGGGAATCGTCGGCGCGTCGAGCACGTGGTAGTTGTAGATGTGGTGGTTCAGCTCCTTGACGAGCCACGCCATCCGCTCCAGGTCGTCCTGCGATTCGCTCATCGTCACCTCAGCTGAACAGGCGCAGCGCGCGCGTGGAGCCGGCCGCGATGTCGGAAGAGTCCATCTCCTGGTAGAACTCGCGCACCTGGCCCGCGATCTCTTCCAGGGTGGCATCCGTCAGCGACTGGTCGTAGTCGTCGACGATGGCGGCCTCCAACCGCTGCTCCAGGTCCTTCGCGCAGGCGACCATCTTGCCGAAGCCGTCGCGCGCGGGTGCCACGCACGGCACGTCCAGCAGCAACGTGAGGCGCGACGTCGTGTCGGCGCCCAAGGTGACGTTGGTCGACAGCGTGAACAAGGTGCCGCCGCCCTCTTCCCGGTCGGGCATGACGAACTTGCCGTCGGGGCGCACGTCGAACCCGGCGTTTTCCAGCGCGCCGATCAACGTGGCCATCGCCCACGGCGCCCCTTTCGACGCCAGGTTCACGCCAAGTTGCGCATCGTGGCCGGCGACGAAGCGGTGCAGCGTCTTCGCTTCGCTCATCACTTCGATCATGTCCGGCACTTCCGGCTCGGCGCCAATCTCGTCGCCGACGGCGCGCAGGCGCGTGACCATCTCCGAATATTCCAGTTCGTTCAGCGCCGTCGTGCGCGTGGCCAGCTGGACGCCGGCCTGCAGCTTCGTGTACACGCCGCCGTGCACGATCGGTTCCCAGTCGCCGTTCACGGCCAGGCCCACGAAGTGCACGGGCTTGTTGCCCACGCGGCGCAGCTTGACGAGGGCCGGCAGGATGCGGTCGCCGCGCAGCGGGCCTTCCGAATTCAGCGGGATCAGGCAGTCGATCAGCGGGTCGACGAGGTTCTCGGCCAGTTGCGCGGGCGGCGTATCGGGCTTCACGGCGGGCAGGCCGGCGATCGGGTCGAGCGCGGCGGCCGCTGCGGCCATCGGCGCTGCCGCGGGTACGGCACCCGGCGCGGCATGCTGCAGCGGCTCGGCCATGATGCTGGGCTCCATCAGCGCGTCGTGGTCCGGCAGCGGCGCGCCGTCCAGAATGGGCTCGTGGCGTCCGGCGTGCGCCGGGGCGGCGTCCGCCGCCGCGCCGCTCTTCATCAGCACGTCGTCGTGGTCGTGCGCGAATGCGCGCTCCACGCTCTTGCGCGCCTTGTACTCCTGCCACTTGTTGTAACTAATGACGCCGACGACGAAGACGCCGCCGGCCGCGATCAGGCTCATTTGAAGGTCTGTCATGCTGCTTGTGCCTCAGTAGCGAAATTCGCGGCGGACTCCATGTCCACCGCCACGATGCGCGATACGCCCTGCTCCTGCATCGTCACACCGATCAGTTGGTTGGCCATCTCCATCGCAATCTTGTTGTGCGAGATGAAGAGGAATTGAGTATGGTCCGACATGCGCTTGACCATGCGGCAGAAGCGCTCCGTATTGGCGTCGTCCAGTGGCGCGTCGACCTCGTCGAGGAGGCAGAACGGCGCCGGGTTCAGGCGGAACATCGAGAACACGAGCGCCGTCGCCGTCAGCGCCTTCTCGCCGCCGGACAGCAAATGGATCGTCGCGTTCTTCTTGCCCGGCGGCTGGGCCATCACCTGCACGCCGGCGTCGAGGATCTCGTCCCCCGTCATCACGAGCTTCGCCTGGCCGCCGCCGAACAGGATCGGGAACAGTTCCGAGAAATGGTGGTTGACGCGGTCGAACGTGTCCTGCAGCAGGTCGCGCGACTCGCGGTCGATGCGCGCGATCGCGCCTTCCAGGGTGCCGATCGCTTCCTGCAAATCGTTGTTCTGCGCGTCGAGGAAGCGCTTTCTCTCCGTCGCCTGCGCCAGTTCCTCGACGGCGGCCAGGTTGACGGCGCCGAGCGCCGCGATGGCGTTCGTCAGGCGCGTCACCTCGCCCTGCAGGTAAGCGGGCTTCAGCTCCGGGTCGAGTTTTTCGGCCAGCGCGGCCTCGTCGGCGCCCGTGGCGGACAGCGCTTCCGCGAACTGCTCCTGGTTCAGGCGCGCGGCCTGTTCCTTCAGTTGCATCTCGGTGATGCGCCCCCGCTGCGGCTCCAGGTCCCGCTCCGCCTGAAGCTTCGCTTCCTCGGCCGCGCGCAGTTGCTGCGTCAGCTGGTCGAGTTCATGGCGTGCGTCGGAAAGCGCCTTTTCCTGTTCCGTGCGGCGCGCCAGCAAGCCTTGCAAGCCCTCGGCCGCGGCACCGGACTCCAGCGCTTCCAGTTCCACCTTGCCGGCCGCGATGCTGTCCAACACCTGCGCGGCCTGCTGCTGCGCCGTGAGGTTCTTGTGCACGATCCCCATGCCGCCCTCCTGCGCGATGGCGATCGCAAGGCGGGCTTCAGTCACGGTGTCCATGGCCGCCGAGACGAGCGGCAGGTTCAGCGTGATGTTGCGGGAGAGTTTGGTGGCGAGGGAGGTGTCCTTGGGCAGGACCTGGGAGAACGCTGGCACCAACAACACGTCGTCGAAGGTGAGCGCTTTGCCGAGAAGGCGCATGGGTGAAGCTCCAAAAGACGGATTGTAACGAGGGCCCCGAGGGGTTTGCTGGCGCAGGCCATTTACGAACGTTGCAAAACCACCCAATGAGGATGTTGCAAAAAGTAAGGCAAGGCTAAAC